>ERZ857629.3274-NODE-3274-length-13833-cov-12.492452_pt1 | contig 13833 bp, 16 predicted proteins | sample MGYA00519700_ERZ857629 | MGnify/ENA primary metagenome ERZ857629 (study PRJEB31778, sample SAMEA3449351) | human gut metagenome | biome: human gut; feature: human-associated habitat; material: faeces | place: United Kingdom | collected 2010/2012 ... | reverse complement strand
CCGATGTGAAGAAGCTCATTCTTCTGAACCTTCCGTATGTCTTCGCCTTCTACTTCGCGGATAAGATCGCCGCCGTGTTTCGTCTCGCCCCCGGCGCAGCGTTCATCGACAAGCTGACAAACGGCTTTGCCGTGTTCGGCTCTGCCTTTGCAAATCCGCTGCCCAGCTTTCATCCCGTCGATCTTCTCATCGGTCTGTCGGCTGGCGTGCTGCTCAAGCTGGCAGTCTACGTCAAGGGCAAAAACCGCAAGAAGTTCCGGCAGGGCGAAGAATACGGATCTGCCCGCTGGGGCAAGCCGGAGGACATCAAGCCGTACATGGACCCGGAGTTCTCCAACAACGTCATTCTGACGCAGACGGAGTTCCTGACCATGAACAGCCGTCCAAAGCAGCCAAAATACGCCCGCAACAAGAACATCCTCGTCATCGGCGGTTCCGGCTCAGGCAAGACGCGCTTTTTCGTCAAACCTAACCTGATGCAGATGCACAGTAGCTACGTTGTGACTGACCCGAACGGTTATACTATAAGCAGATAGACAAAGGGTGTGTTTCACAAGCACGACCGATGTTTATCTGCTTAATTACATAAAGAAGGGAGGTAAAACCGTGGCGAAGAAAGAAGAAATCAAAATTACAGCTCTATATGAGCGTTTATCCAGAGATGATGAACAGGCTGGAGAATCGAACTCCATCCAGAACCAAAAGAAATATCTTGAAGAATATGCCCGTCAGCATGGGCTGAGAAATATCCGGCACTTCTATGATGACGGCTATTCCGGCACGAATTTTAATCGTCCCGGTTTTGCCGCTCTGCTGGAAGAAGTCGAAGCCGGACGAGTGGAGACCCTTGTGGTAAAGGATCTCAGTCGTTTTGGTAGAAACTATCTGCAAGTTGGCTACTACACAGAAATCCTTTTCCCGAAAAAGGGTGTTCGGTTCATAGCCATCAACAACAATGTGGACAGTGCTACCCCGCAGGACAATGATTTCACGCCGTTCTTGAACATCATGAACGAGTGGTACGCCAAGGACACCAGCAACAAAATCAAGGCAATCTTCAAGTCCAGAATGAAAGACGGAATGCGATGCAGCGGCTCTATTCCTTATGGCTACAAGCGAAAGCCTGACGATAAGCAGACCCTCATCGTGGACGAGCCAGCCGCAGAGGTTGTCAGAAAAATCTTCCGTCTGGTTTGTCAGGGCAACAGCACCACCGTCATTGCAGAAATGCTGACGGCAGAGAAGGTGCTGATTCCCTCCGCTTATGCAGCCTTAAATCAGCCGAAGAATTGCAGACACAAGAATGTGGCAGACCCCTACCGATGGAGTGCAACCACCGTTGGCTACATCCTTGATCGGCAGGAATATCTCGGTCATACTGTGTTGGGCAAATCCATCTGCGAGAACTTCAAGACCAAGCAGCGCAGAGCCGCAACGCCGGACGAACTGATGATTTTCCCAGATACGCATGAAGCCATCATCGACCAAGACACATGGGATATTGCCAGAAAGATACGCTCGAAGAAAAAGCCGAGAGTGGCGAACGGCACCTACTCCCACCGCTTGTCCGGCTTGGTGTACTGTGCGGATTGTGGTTCCCGAATGGGATTTATCAGCCCCGAAGCAAATCATAGCGAAACGCACTATGATTCAGATTCCGCTTTTCAATGCGGCAATTATCGGAGCAAGAGCGGAGAATGTGTTTCTCACTATGTAAAAACATCGGTTCTGGAAGCAGCAATCTTACAGGCAATTCAGGCAGTAAGCAAATATGTCCTTGAAAACGAGGACGAGTTTATTCAGCAGCTCAAAGTCGTTTGGAATGAGCAGCAGACCAGAACAGCAAACAACGGCTATCAGGAACTTGCCGAAGCAAAGAAGCGAATGGCTGAACTGGACGAGAAAATCAACAAGCTCTATGAGAGTACCTTGAGCGGCTTGCTGCCGGAGCGACAGGCACAGCGCATGATTCAGCAGTACGATGAAGAACAGATTTTGCTGGAAAAGCGTGTTGCAGAGCTGGAAAATCTGGTTCAGCAGGACGAAATCAAGCAGGTGGACGCATCCCGTTTTATCGCTCTGGTCAAGAAATACCGGGACTGCGAGGAATTGACCGACACTATGCTCTATGCATTCATTGACAGGATTGAGGTTCACGAAGCCACAGGCGGTCGAACCATTTACCGCCAGCAGAACATTGATATTCATTTCAATTTCATCGGTAACTACTACCCGCCTGTTGAAGCTGTTTCCGAGGAAGAACGCATTGCCGCCATCGAAGCCGAACAGCTGCGAAAGAAGCAGGAAAAGGGCAAACGCTCGGAAGAACGCAGAAAGCAAAAGCTGTATGCTATGCGAGAAGCTGCGGAAGCCGGAGACCCGGTCGCTATCGCACAGTATGAAGAACATCTGGCATATCAGCGTGAACGAAATCAGAAGCACCGCCAGAAGCTAAAGGAAGCCAGAGAAGCCAGCCCGGAATATATCAGTCAGTTAGAGGAAAAAGAGCGCATCAAGCGTGAAAAGATGCTCGAAACTGAGCGTAAGCGAGTGGAGCGAGCCAAAAAGAAAAACAAACTGACACGGGCTGAACTGAAAGAAAAGGCAAAGACAGACCCCGAAGCAGCCAAGCAGCTGGAAGCAATGAGAGCCAAGGAAGCCGAAGCCAGACAGCGCAAAAAGGAGCGTGAGGAAGCGAGGATGGCAGCTGATCCGGAGTACGCCGCCATGATGGAAGCCCGAAAAAAGGAGTATATCCGCACAAGGACTGCCAAGCGCAAAGCTGAACACGAAGCCCTTGTGGAGCTTGCCAAGACCGATGAAGAAGCCGCAAGGAAGCTGGCTGAGAAGCGGAAATATCAGAGCGAAGCCACCGTTAAGTGCTATCAGAAATTGAAAGCCGATGCGGAAGCCGGAGACCCCGAAGCCATCAAACGATACGAAGCCCACCTTGCCAAGCGCAGAGAGGACTACCACAAAAAGAAAGCAGAAAAGGAGGATATTCCAGCATGAACGAGTTATGGATAGTCAGATTTGTCCGCAAGGACGGCAAGCCGGACGAGGAATATTATTATCATTCCCTTGCCGAAGCAGAGCATCACAAGAGCCTGTTTCTGAACGATGATTCCGGGCTGTATGAGCGCATTGAAATCATCAACGACAAACATTAAGGAGGACACTATGGAACTGAACTTCATCAAAAGCGGAGATTACTACATCCCCGACATTCAACTGCAAAACCCGAATATCCGTCTTGGAAAGTGGGGGCTGATGCGAAAGGCGTATCTGCGGATAGCACAGCCGTTTCTCTTTTCGGAGATGGTACTGAGCGAAACGCTATATCCCCATTGTGCGGAAATTGAAGCCGCCGCCAAGAGCCGTATGAACACCATCCTTCCCCAGCTGATGAAACACTACGGCGTGACTGAACAGCTCAAAGCCGCAAATCAGCTTGAATGGGTTCGCCAGATGAACGCTTGTGTGGCACAGGCAGAGGAAGTCATTAAGGACGAGCTGATTTACTGCTAAGCAAGGAGGAAACCATGGGAGTGATAAAGCTAATCATTAAGCTGGTGGTGCTGCCGCTGATTGTGGCAGTCACCTTGATACAATGGGTCGGTATCTTCTTCACGCAGTTTTCGACCGTTATCTTCAATCTGCTTGCCGGGCTGATGTTCCTGATAACGATTGCCGGATGGATGTTCGGCATCAGCGCAGGAGCAGAAACGCTCCGACTGCTGGCAGTTGCCTTTGTGGTCTTTATCATCCCTCACATTGCGGAATGGCTGATTATTAGAATCGCCGTGATTAACTACGGACTGCGTGATTTTATCAAGTCCTGACCCAACAATTTTATATCGTCAGCAAAGCGACAGGTATTTCCTTGTGAAGTCCCTGCCGCTTTTATTTTATCAAATCAAAGGAGAGTAAAACGATGACAATGAACCAGAAGAAAGCACTGTACGCCTTTGGCTGCCCCAACCGTGAAGCAACGGTCAACCGTTTCTGTACGCTGGCAGAACTTGCCCCCGATCCTGCCGTAAAGCGATTCTTCTTTGCAATCGCAAAAGAAATGAACACCCCGACCGCCGACCATTGGTATCGCTGTATGTTCTTCAATCTCCGCTTAGAGATGGAAGCATATCTGCGCTATGAAAAGGCTTTTGAGCGCATCGTGAGTGGCTGTCCGGCAGCTGAATGGGAGGATGACGAGTATGACCTTGACGAAGTATGAGAAAGAGACCATTATCCTGTTCAACGAGGGCGAGGACACCGCCCACATCCAGACCTACAATGCCGGACTGCGAAAGCGGCTGGAAGCGTTCAGCAAGAAGCACCCTGACCTTTGCCGCTTGAAAAAATCCTTCGCCCAGGGCGGTGTGATCTATGTGCTGGACAAGTCCAGACTGTCTATCCGGCTGCAAGCGCCGTACAGCGAGGAACGCAGGAGGAAAGCAAGCGAGAGCGCAAAGCAAACCGGGTTCAAGAGCCGGACGGAATAATGTAACAGTTAGGGGGCGATATGCGGTCAAAATGTCGGGTTTGCATCCGATGTTTTGACCGCAGAATAAAGGCGGCAATAAAAATTACGACCTAATGTATTTTATAAATTTTTGTCTGCCAGATGATTGCCTAACAAGTCAAAATAGATAACTACACATTTACAATGGACGGCTTTCGTGCTATAATGCAGGGTATGCAGGATAAGGAGGACTGAATGATGGCTGTTCATTGTAATTTGTCAACTTTAATGGGTAAGAGAAGATACTCCATTCAAGATGTTCACAAACTTACAGGTCTTTCGAGAAGCACAGTATCAAGTTTGTATAACGACAAAGCAACTCGTATAGATTTTGACACATTAGAAAAACTTTGTGGTTTGTTTGAGTGCAATGCAAGCGAGCTATTTGAAGTATGTTATGATGCTGCGGAAATAAAATAAGATAAGGATAGGAGCTTGCATAATGCGAATTATTTCATTGTTTAGTGGTGCGGGGGGACTTGATTTGGGTCTTATCCAAGCAGGCAACGATATCGTATGGGCAAATGATATTGACAAAGATGCCGTAGCCACTTACAGGGAAAACATAGGAAATCACATCGTTTGTGACGATATTAAGAATATTGATATTGCATCACTTCCAGATGCAGAGGTTGTTGTCGGTGGATTTCCTTGCCAGGGATTTTCTTTGGCAAACAGACTTCGCACATTGGAGGATGACAGAAACCAATTATATAGGTTTTTTTATAACACAATTAAGACTAAGCAACCTAAATTCTTTATTGCAGAAAATGTAAAGGGCATCCTAAGTCTCGGAAAAGGAGAAGCAATCAAACAAATTGTGTCCGATTTTGAAGGAGCAGGATATGTAACAACTGTCAATCTGGTCAACATGGCAGATTACGGCGTGCCCCAAACAAGACAGCGAGTTTTGATTATTGGGCAGAGAAAAGATTTGGGAGCGGAAATGCTGTTTCAATTTCCTAAACCAAATCATTCAAAGGATGGTAAAGAACTTCCAAAATGGGTTTCAATCAAGGATGCTATTGACCATTTTCCTGACCCCGATAAAGAGAACAATGTAATTAACCATATTTACTCCGCCTACAAAGTAGAGTATAGAAATTTTACAGGACATAGACAGACAGATCCAGACAAACCTTCTCCGACAATATTGGCTCGTGGTAATGGAAAGGGCGGAGTATGTGCAATTCCACACTATAATGGAATGCGCCGATTGAGTATTCGTGAAAGTGCAAGCGTGCAAACATTTCCTGAGAACTTTCATTTTGTCGGTTCAATGAATGCTTGTTACCGCCAGATTGGAAATGCCGTTCCTGTTCGATTTGCTAAATTACTGGGAGAAGAACTGAAAAGACTGGAGCTTGAGAATATATGAAAGTAGTATCACTGTTTAGTGGTGCAGGCGGATTGGACTTAGGGTTCAAGATGGCTGGACATGATATAATTTGGGCGAATGATTTGTATGGAGACGCAGTAGAAACATATCGTCTTAATCTTGGAGATCACATTGTCTGTGAGGATATTTTCAAAGTAGATGAGAAGAATGTGCCGGATTGCGATATTATCATTGGAGGTTTCCCGTGCCAAGGATTCTCTGTCGCAAACACAAAAAGACATGAAGGCGATGAGAGAAATGCTCTGTACAAGCAGCTCATTAGAATAATTGATGCAAAAAAGCCAAAATTCTTTCTTGCAGAAAATGTGAAAGGACTTACAAATCTGGCTAAGGGAAAAGTTTTTCAAATGATTTTGAGTGACTTTTCAGAGCTGGGGTATAAGGTAAAATATAAAATCTTAAATGCTGCCGACTACGGAGTACCACAGACACGGCAAAGAGTTATAATTGTGGGCGTTCGCAATGATGTTGACTTTGAATATAATTTTCCGAAGGCAACGCACAGCAAGGACGGAGCAGATGGCTTACCCAAGTGGATAAGCGTGAGCGAAGCAATGGCTCCTATTCCAGACCCAGATAGTCCCAACGACATGTTGAATCATGAGTATTCAAAATACAAATTGAATTTTAATGGATATTTAGGACATAGGCAGCTTGACCCGGAGAAACCAGCTCCCACTGTAACGGCAAGAGGTGATAACAAAGGCGGCGTTGTGATTCTCCCTCATCCAAACGGAGAGCGGAGAATGTCGTGCAGAGAATTGGCTGCAGTTCAGAGCTTTCCTCTGAATTATGAGTTCTACGGAAACCGCAGTTCAATATACCGCCAGATTGGAAACGCTGTGCCACCTTTACTTGGATATGCAGTTGCAAATGTATTCAACCAGTACAAGGAGGAATGAGATGTGTTTACAAAAGACTATATCCCACAGAAACCCTTCCCGGATTTCAAATGGAAATGGGCGTGTCTACAATGCACGGAAGGATTGAATGATCCGGTTATCCTATTGGGCGTTTTGTTCAGGATGAGAAAACTCGAGAAACTGAACAAAGGAATTAAATACAGCTCAGAAGAATTTGCAAATGAGCTAAGAGAATTGTCAAAAGATACTGCGGATTCTGTCGGGGTGGATTTAGCCCGAAGAACTGGGGAGCGAAATCTGATAAGAAACTCAGGGCAGTATTGGAGAGCGGTCAATCTAATAGCCCCAGGAAGCCGTTCAGGTACGATAGAATTGACAGATTTTGGACGCAGAGTTGCGGATAGAGATATTTCTCAGACAGAGTTTGCCGCAATTACTGTTCAAACATTTCGTTTACCAAACCCGCAGGTGCAGCCATCTGACGAGTGCGAAGAATGGCTCAAGCATGGATTGATAATCTACCCGCTAAAGCTCATCTTGGAAATCGAGTGTGAACTTCTCAAGAAGAACGAGGGATATATTACAACAGAGGAACTTGTTCGGATTGTCATTCCTTTGTCTGGATGTCATGCAGAATTGCAAGACTATGTGAATTTCATTTTGTGGCATAGAGAAGGATCTATTGATATAAGCGGTTGGCCAGATTGTGCTCCAGCCGCCAACGATATAAGAATTGCCAGAGAATATCTTCTCTTTCTTTCTAACTATGGGTATATCGAAAAGAAATCCGGTCACACCCGAATGAATGAGCAATTCTTCGTGTGTGATTACCTTGTGGATGAAATAAATCAGATACTTAGTCAGAATATTAAACAAGAATCGCTTCTTGATATTCTGCAAAAAATGCGCTTGGAAAAGGTTGCAGATGAGGTTGAACGGAAGAGAGTTCAAACAAGTAAAGTATACAGACCAAATCAAGCACATTTCCGCAAGGCTGTTCTTACCGCTTGCGAACGCTGTGTTATTACCAATGTAACGATGCCAGAAGTTTTAGAAGCAGCGCATATAAAGCCATTTAAATATAAGGGCGAAGATACGATTGCAAACGGTTTTGCAATGAGAACAGACATTCATACCCTGTTTGATACAGGACACTTGAGGATTACACCAGATGGCATTATAGAACTATCGTCGAGAGCAAGAATGGATTATGGGGCAACAATACCGCCCAGAATTGTGCTACCAGATTTCACCAATCGTGATTTCCTTCGATGGAGATATGAAAACTATAATGGAATCTAATCTGTTGTGAAGGGAGATACGATATGCAACAGGAAAAATCAAAATTCGAGTTGTTGCGTGAAAAAAGTATCCTTGCTATTCTTGATGGTGATACAGACTTCGGTCCACTTGAAATAAACGGCACAGTAAGCAATATTAAAGTTTCTATGCCTTATTTGAGTGGTCCAGTACTCTGTGATGTGTCAAACAGGTTTGGTTTACCTGTATCTTATGGTTGGAATGGTGGAGCGCAAAGCAGATGGGCTTATATGGATGATTTACTTGCACATTGTATTCAAAATGGGCGTGAATCCGACTTGCTTTCATTTCTCTTTTCAAAGGGACAGTTTGTTGATAAGCTTAGAGGACAGACACCTGAAACAATAGAATATGCTTACACATATATCGTGAATACTGTGATCGAGCAAATCAATGGCATTTTGTACTTTGGTGGCAATGAGCTTATTCAAACAGGTTCGACATTTGCTATTCGCAAAATAGGGACAACTGTTTCAGTTGCTGCGCCATCCGTAAAGACCATTGATAGAAGATATATCACTGACATATCAGAGCGAGCAATGAAAGATGTTTTAGACGGTAATTATGACAGTGCTATCACCAAATCTCGTACCCTACTCGAAGAAGTGTTCTGCTATGTTATCGAAAAGAAAGGTGAAACTCCGTCTGAAAGCGGTGATATCGGAAGGCTGTATAATCAAGTAAAACAATTATATAATATGCACCAGAATAAGGACATGGATAAGCGCATCAACGGATTGCTCTCGGGATTGGAAAAAATCTTATCTGCGATTGCCGAGATGCGAAACAAAGTAAGCGATTCACATGGTGTTGGAGCAAAGCGCATCAATATTTCAGATCACCATGCCCGTCTATTTGTTAATTCAGCAATGACAATGGCAGACTTTGTTCTGGCAGTTAGCGAAAAAGCTTCACTTCCTTAAAATTGGTATCATATATTTTATATATTGTTTCAAAATATTAAGTCCAAAAGGCTGCTTACCACTGGTAGGCAGCCTTTTAATATTCAAGGCAGGAGGATAATCTATGAGCGAAGAATTGGAAAAGCTGAGACACAAACAGTATGTTGCGGAGTGCAAGCTGACCGCAGCCAAGCACAAGGAGAAGCGATTGCAGAGCGAGCTGAAACGGCTGACCAGAAGCGAGAGAACCCATCGGCTTTGCACTCGTGCCGGAATGTTGGAGACCTTTTTGAAAGAGCCGACCGTCCTGACCGATGAGGATGTGATGGAGCTGCTGACCTTCATCTTCCAGAGCGAAGCGGTTCAAAAGAAGCTGAATCTGCTGATTGAGAGCCGGAGAGAAACGCAGGAAGCGGACGAGGGCGAAAACCCTTGACGGAGACAAGGGCGCAATTATACACCACCTAAAGATGGTGATTGCGTTCTGCCGAAAGCCCATTGCATGGAGCTTGATGATTTCCGCAAAAGTCCCTTGCTTCAATCATCCAAAGGAAGCTACACTTCCCCTGCGCTGGCTTTGCCAGCTACCCCTTTGTAGACTTGCCGCCGATGAACGATTGCAAGCAATCATTCCCCGACAACAAGTGAATATCCCCCCCTCGACCGTACTGAAAAGTATCGGTCTTTTTTTGTACCATCGAAAGGAGGTTCAAACCAAAATGCCAGTACCACATTTGGAAATCCGCATCGTCCAGCGAAGCAAGGGTAGCTCTGCTGTTGCTGGAGCTGCCTACCAAGCAGGAGAAAAACTGTTCTCCGAGTACGACCAGAAAGCCAAAGACCATCGAAGAAAACAGCCGGAGGTCCTTTACACGGAAATCATGTTTCCGGCAAATGCCCCGCCGGAATACGCCGACAGGGCAACGCTCTGGAACGCTGTCGAGGAAGTGGAAAAACAATGGAACTCGCAGCTTGCCAGACGATTCATTCTTGCCCTGCCGAGAGAAGTCCCGACCGAAATGTATCCGCAGATGATGCAGGAATACTGCCAAGAGCATTTTGTGTCCAAGGGAATGTGCTGTGATTTTGCAATTCATGACCCCGATCCTCCCGGACACAATCCCCATTGCCATATCATGTTGACCATGAGAGCCATTGACGAAAACGGAAAGTGGCTGCCTAAGAGCCGCAAGGTTTATGACCTTGACGAAAACGGAGAGCGTATCAGACTTCCCTCCGGCAACTGGAAAAGCCACAAGGAGGATACCGTTGACTGGAATGAGCAGTACCATGCCGAGGAATGGAGGCACGGCTGGGAGATTGTTCAAAATAAGTATCTGGAACTTGCCGGAAGTCCTGAGCGAGTAGATATGCGCTCCTATGAGCGGCAGGGACTGGATAAGATTCCGACCGTCCACATGGGAGCAGCCGTTTGCGCTCTGGAACGCAAGGGCATTGAAACCAACATCGGCAATCTCAACCGGGATATTAAGGCGGCTAACCGCATGATGAATGCCATCCGCAGCACCATCCGCAATCTGCGGAACTGGATTGCAGAAATTGTGGAAGCGACCAAGGAAGCCTTTGCAGAAACGGAAGCACAAGCAAAGAACACTTCGCCCGATCTGGTCATTCTGCTGCGTGATTATCTGAACTTACGCAAGGCAGAGCGCAGCGACTGGTCAAGATACGGTCAGCAGAAAGGCACGACCGATGATTTGAAGGCAGTCTCCAAAGCAATGATCTATCTGAAAGAGCATGAGCTTTTCACGCTGGAAGATTTGGATACCGCCCTGCAAGGAATGAGTGAGAAAGCCAAGGGCATCAACGCCGCTATGAAGAAAGCATCTGCCCGCATGAAGGTCATTACCGGCATTCAGAACGCCGTGGCAGACTGCCAGACCCACAAAGCGGTTCATGACAAGTATCTGAAAATCGGCTGGAAAGCTCGACAGGCAGCGTTTGCAGAAGGCCACAAGGACGAGCTGGACAGCTTCAACAAAGCGTTCCGCTATCTCAAAAAGCAGGGCGTGGATTTGAATGTCAATCTGGATTCCCTGCAAGCGGAATATGACAAGTTGAAAGCGACCCACACCGAACTTGCTGGACAGCTTGCCACCGCCAAGGAGGACTTGCAGCCGATGAAAGATATTCGCTATTGGGTCAGCAAAGTCCTCATGCCGGAGCAGTCCGAGGTCGAGAAGAAGCCCGAACCGAAGCACTCCGTCACGGAAAAGATAAAGTTTCTGCAAGAGCAGAGCAGCAATCAGCAGGAGCAGAAAACCCCGCAACAGAAAAAACAGAATATGGAACTGTAAGGCACTTGCCGTTTTCATTGTGAAAATGTCAGGTGTCTTTTTTTGTTCCCCGAAAGGAAGATGCAATGAATGTATTTGAAGCGGTCAAACAGAACTTGACCACCCGACAGGCGGCAGAGATGTACGGCATTCCGGTCAGCCGTCATGGCATGGCAGTCTGCCCGTTTCACAATGACAAGAATCCCAGCATGAAGGTGGACAGGCGTTTCCATTGTTTCGCTTGCCAAGCGGACGGAGATGCAGTTGATTTTGTTTCCCGTCTGTTCGGACTGCCCAGCAAAGCCGCCGCTATTAAGCTGGCTGACGATTTCGGAATCAGCTACGACAACAGGCAGAAACACAGAATCAAGCCCCATATCCGAGAGCCTACCCCGGAACAGAGATGCCGCCAGGAAGAAAGCAGATGCTACAAGGTGCTGTCCGATTACCTCCATCATCTCAGGACATGGAAGCAGCAATACGCACCAAAGCAGCCGGAGGATGAATGGCATCCTCTGTTCGTGGAAGCTCTGCAAAGAGAAAGCCATATCGAATATCTGCTGGATGTTCTTCTGTACGGCACAGCCGAAGAAAAGAAGGCTCTGGTTGCCGAGCAAAGAAAAGAGGTGATGAATCTTGAGCAACGATTTGCAGAACACCCAGACGAGCATGACCGTGGAGGAAGTCAGAGGAAGTCTGGACTCAACCGATAACGGAGCTGTCAAAAACAGCATCCGAAACTGTCTGACAGTATTTCAGAATGACCCGAAGCTGGAAGGAGCGATCCGCTACAACATCCTGACGGAGCGCATTGATATTGTGAAGCCGCTCTGGTGGAGCAAGCCGACAACGACCTTGAATGATACGGATTTGAATTACCTGATGCTCTATCTGGAAGATCTGTACACGCTGACCAGCGAAAAGAAAATCCAGAAAGCCATCTCCATTGTCGCTGACTGCAACAAGTATCACCCCATCCGTGACTATCTGAACGGTCTGGAATGGGACGGCACCGAGCGCATCCGCTGCGCCCTGTCCCATTTTCTCGGAGCTGAGGAAAGCGAGTTCACCTATGAATGTCTGCGGCTGTTCATGCTGGGCGCAATCAGCCGGGTATTCAAGCCGGGAAGCAAGTTTGAAACCATGCTTTGTCTGGTCGGAGGACAAGGTGCAGGAAAGTCCACCTTCTTCCGGCTGCTGGCAATCAAAGACGAGTGGTTTTCCGATGACCTGAAACGGATTGACGATGACAATGTTTACCGCAAGATGCAGGGACATTGGATTATCGAAATGTCCGAGATGATTGCCACAGCCAACGCCAAAAGCATTGAGGATATTAAGTCCTTTATCAGCAGGGCGAAGGAAACCTACAAAGTGCCGTATGAAACCCATCCGGCAGACCGATTGCGGCAATGCGTGTTCGGCGGCAGCTCCAATACGATGGACTTTCTGCCCCTCGACCGAAGCGGCAACCGAAGGTTCCTGCCCATCATGGTACACCCGGAAAGAGCTGAGGTTCATATTCTGGAAGATGAAGCTGCATCGAGGGCGTATATCGACCTGATGTGGGCAGAAGCAATGACCATCTATCGGAGCGGTTCTTTTCGCCTTACTCTCTCAAAGCAAATGAACAAGGAGCTGCGGGAGCTGCAAAAGCAGTTCATGCCGGAGGACACCAAGGCAGGGCTGATTCAGTCTTTCCTTGATGATTTCAATGGCACACAGGTCTGCTCCAAACTGATTTATGCGGAAGCTCTGAACCATTCCTTTGACGAGCCGAAGCAATGGGAAATCCGAGAGATCAATGAAATCATGAACAACAGCATCGAGGGCTGGACAGCGTTTTCCAATCCCCGAATCTTTGCCAAATACGGCAGACAGCGAGGTTGGGAACGAGCCGATTCCGGCAACGAGCTATCGGCAACCGGCTCTGATTTGCCGGACGGTTTTCGTGAGCTGACCGAGGAAGAAGCCCAACAGATAGAGATTCCATTCTAAAAAATCGACCCCGTTGCCGAGCTGGTTGCTATCCCGTTGCCGACCCCGTTGCTGGGCTAATCCCTTAAATCTCTTTTATTTACAAGGATTTTAAGAAGTCTGACAACGAAGGCAACGGAGAAATCAAAGAAAAAAGCAAAAACAGTACAAGCGCCAGATAGGACTATGTTCGAGGTTTTTTGAAGCCCGTTGCCGGACTTCGTTGCCGACACACACCCTGTCTGACTTTTTCCGTTTCAAGGAGGTATCGTATGGCACAGAACAACAAAGCAGTCCAAACACCCAAAGCAAATCCGGCAGGCTCGTTCAGCATGAGAATGGGCAGCACCACCTATATCATCGGCGTTCATTTCAGCGCAGAGAGCAAGGACACCTTGGAGGACAAGATGAAGCGGCTGATGAGTGATGATGTGAAAGCGGATAATTTCTAAGCCGAAAATCGTATGCAACACTTCTGTTTTCTATCTTGACAGGAACGACCCGAAGGGTACGGTGCTGGTGGAGTGCGGCAAGATGCTTGAAAAGGGCGGCT
>ERZ857629.3264-NODE-3264-length-13885-cov-3.453073_pt1 | contig 13885 bp, 4 predicted proteins | sample MGYA00519700_ERZ857629 | MGnify/ENA primary metagenome ERZ857629 (study PRJEB31778, sample SAMEA3449351) | human gut metagenome | biome: human gut; feature: human-associated habitat; material: faeces | place: United Kingdom | collected 2010/2012 ... | reverse complement strand
AAACGATGTTTGTCTTTTTCAAATGTATATTCAGCCGTTCCACCGATATAGTAATAACTGGTTCTATCTTTTCCAGCTGCATTAATAGCTCCCCATGTTTGCAAAAGGGCACCCGTTTCATAATCAAAAAAATTGTAAGAACGTCTTCTTCTGTTATTTGCGGTACTACTGATACGATAGGAATACTGACCCCGCAAGATCAACTTAGGTAATACTTCATAACGCGGTGCTAAATTAATACTAATATTATCTTCCAATGCTTTGAATTCGCCGCCACGATCTAACATAGCAGCCGGGTTTCGTTGTTCCGGGCGATTACCATAGTAAACAATATCACTACCTTCTTTCATTGGATATCTGCCTATGATCGTTGGCGGAGTTCTATAAGCATACTGAATAATATCTTTCGTATAAGATTCATCTCGATACATCGGTTCATACTTGTTGGTACGGTATGAATTGAAGTCCATATCAACAGACAGGTTATCCAACAAGTTGACAGTCGTGTTAGCACGGATATTCAAACGGTCAAATTTAGACTTTTCTATCAAACCTTCGTTGTTCAAATAGTTTACAGTCAAAGCGAAACGCGCCAGGTTACTACCTCCAGAAATACCCACAGAGTGACTATGGATCAAACCGTTTTTAAACAAGAAATCCATCCAGTCCATATTCGGATACTTAATCGGATCCGTTTGGTTACGAGTAGCATCGATAGCTTCTTGTGAATACGTCGGGTCACCACCGATATTTTGGTTAGCCACATTCGACATTTCCATAAAAGTAGCGGCATCTACCATTTTCGGCAAATAAGTAGCCTGTTGAATACCTACATATCCATTATAAGAAACATTTACTTTTCCCGGCAAACCACGTTTGGTCTTAACCACAATTACACCATTGGCAGCACGAGCACCATAAATAGCAGATGCGGCAGCGTCTTTCAAAACAGTAACACTTTCAATCGTATTCGGATCCAGTTGGTTCATATCCATCGGAATACCATCTACCAACACCAAAGGATCGTTATTCGTCATCAATGAAGATATACCACGAATCTTAATAGTTGCAGCATCGGCACCCGGTAGACCGGAACTTTGCGATACGTTCAAACCGGTAATACCTCCCTGCAAAGATTGTGATAAAGAAGTGATGGGTTTCGTCGCCATGTTCTTCGTAACGTCCAGTGTAGACACAGCGGAAACTGAGTTCATTCTCTTTTCCGACGAGAAACCAGTAACGATGATTTCATCAATTTCTTCAGAGTCGGAACTCAAAGAAACTGTCAAGTTACTGATAGCACGTGAAACGACATGTTTATAATCTTTAAAACCGATGTATTTGAATACCAATATGTCACCTCGTTTAGCTTTAATATTAAAATATCCATTAATGTCGGTCACCGTACCTATGGTTGTACCTTTGATCACAACATTCACACCTGCCAATGGAACCGGTGGTTCTACATTTTCTACAACCTGCCCCTGGATAGTCCATTCCCTATCGTCAGCGAGAAGATCTACCCCGGGCTGTTTAGCGGCATACTTTTCTACGACCAGATTGTCGTTTTCAGGTGAACCGGCAGCCCATAAACTAGGTCCTCCTCCCATCAAAGCACTGCTCAGCGAAACAAATAAAAGCGAACGCTTTAAAACTTTTTGATTAGATAACAGATAAAAACCTGTGTTCTTCATAATGTTATTATTAATAGTTGATTAAATTCATTTTCTGTTTGTAGCAAAGGGTCATAATTTATTCGTAGATTAACGACTGTTCTTATACCCCTGTTTGAACTGTGATAATTTTTACTATCTCCTAATAGCCCTCCTTTCTTTAATTTAGATTAACATTACTGAGGGCGAAATTACAGTTACCACAAAATTCAATAGGAGCAAATCAGATTTAACAGAAGATAATATTGTACTTGAAGGGATAAAAATTGGTTTTTATAGGGATAAGATTGTACTAAGCCGATCATAAACAAATAATTAACAAGGCATTAGCAAAATACATAATAATACTATAGTCCTAGGAGAACTATGTTAATATGGGCAAATATAACGTATTTTTATTCATTTTTCTAATAATACCCTATAGTTCTATCTAAAAGACGTGATACAAATATGTTATAGATTGTATATATTATATAACATATATGCACAAATGAACTTTAGGTTAAATCTGGAGTAGTTATAAAGAAAAACAAGCCTTTTCCAAGACGACTATCCATAGGAATAAACTTATTGACTGGTCTGAAAAATGAATTTTGATAACATAGTTCTCCTAGTACTAAGGCTCAAAATTATAAAGATGATACGAATTACAAATTTGATAATATTATCAATCCTTTTCTTTGTTTTCCAGGTAAGCGGAATAAACTTTCCAGATTTCTGGTTTGAACACATAACAATAGCCGATGGATTATCCCAAAACTATATCACAGATATTAAGCAGGATAAGGACAGACTCATTTGGATCGGCACTAAAAACGGACTCAATAAATACGATGGCTACGAAATGACCATATACAATCATATACAAAATGATTCGACATCAATTCCTAATAATTACATCTCCTACATATATCAGGACTCAAAAGACAATCTTTGGATCGGAACAAATACAGGCCTATGCAAATACATTTCGGAAAAAGACTGTTTCGAACAATTCAACTTCGAAACCACGGATAGCCCACATTCCAACTACAACATCTCCTCTCTTTTTGAGGACAGAAATAATACTTTATGGATCGGAACAGAAGAAGGGTGTCTGATTTCATTCGACCTAAACACAGAAGGACTCAAAATATATAGAGCTTCTCAGGGAATCAAGGCTATTGAGCAGGACAAAAGTTCTTTACTGATAAGAGGAAGAAATAAGGGTATCATACACTTCGATCCTATCGAAGAAACCTTTTATCAAACTGCAATCGACTCAACATTCAATTCTGAGACAGTCACAACCATTGCTACTGATCCAAAAGGAAATTTTTGGATAGGTACACAAAGTCACGGCTTTTATCTATACGGGAAAAACCTTAACAAACTATCCGGACAGACCATTCTGGACATTCATTTTTATAAAGATACTTTTGCCTTGTTAGGAACCGAAGAAGATGGTCTTGCTTGCTACAATATATATACTGACGAATTTCAATATATAAACAATACACACAAAAATGTAAATCTCAATTCGGAAGGAATCACTTCATTATATGTAGATTCCACACAAACAATATGGATAGGAACGATCAATGGTGGAATAAATAAATTTGATCCGAACCGGAACAGGTTTGTACACTTGTCGCTTTCACCCAAGTATAATACGCCTTCTACTATCCATTGTGTTTTTGCATTGGAGACATTGGATAATCAATCAATATTAGCCGGATTAAATACAAAAGGAGTCTATTCGCTGGATAGCAGAACTTATAAAATTGACAATACTGCTATAAACCAAATAGCCCCTCAACTAAGCGAAACAACAATCAATACCATTCTGAAAGATAGCCGGGGTTTATTGTGGCTGGGCACTTACAAAAAATCGCTAATCATATCCGGTCCCAGAAACTTAACCGAACCAATAAACAAACTAATAGAAAAGAGCTTATCCCCATCAAGCTCAATCAAATCTTTGTATGAAGATTCTCAACACAGAATATGGATAGGAACAGATAACAGCGGACTGTTCTGCTACGATCCGAAGTTACATACTCTCCCCGGGAATACGAAAGAACTAAAAAAATACATTTATCCCGATCTGATAACCTCGGTTATCGAAGACGACAACCACCAACTCTGGGTAGCAACAAACTGTGGACTATATTTATACGATCCGGAAGAGGATTCTTTTACAAGAAATTTTCTCGCCAACCAAGAACAACCCTATTCACTGGCAAACACAATTATCCCGATCTGCCCAATCCAAGATACGCTTTGGCTTGGAACACGGCAAGGGCTCATCAAATATTCACACAAAGAACAAAAACATCGAATATTTCAGGTGGAAGACGGACTGCCAAGCGAAAGTATCAAAGGCTTATTGTATGACGAACCGAATAATAAACTCTGGATATCGACCGATCGCGGACTCAGTTGCCTGAATCTGTCTTCTTACCAATTCATAAACTTCGGACTAAAAGATGGAATTGTCGGAACTGAATTCAATGATATGAGTTTCGAAAAAGGTGCCGACGGAACTTTCTTCTTTGGTTGTGTAGACGGAATATACTGTTTCCGTCCGGATCAAATAAAAATGAATCCTTATGCCCCTGGGGTTATCATTACTCACTACCGGTTATATGATGATTCCCCCCAAAATAAAACAAATGGGGATATATCACGTATCCCTGTCCCTTCAAACAAAGAGATAACAATCCCGTTTAAACAGTCTATTTTCAGCATAGACTTCGTTGCACTCAACTATACAAACACACCTAAAAACCAATACGCCTATAAATTAGAAAATTACGACAATAACTGGCACTATGTCGGGACACAACACATGGCAACCTATACGAATTTAAATCCCGGCACTTACCTGTTCCGGGTTAAAGCCTCCAACAACGACGGCGTCTGGAACGAAAAAGGAGCCTCTCTGAAAATAACGATACTTCCTCCCTGGTGGCGAACAACATGGGCTTATTTTATCTATACAATAATAATCAGTGGTATTATTCTTATTTCAATCAGAATTTATACTAATCGGTTGAAAATGCAAAATCAGCTTAACAGGGAACAGTTCGAACGGGCACAACTCGAAAAACTAAACCAGTTAAAATCACAGTTCTTTTCCAATATCACCCACGAATTCAGAACTCCATTAACGCTTATTATCAGCCCTCTGGAAGCCATCAGTAATACTAAAGGCAGAGTTTCCCTCCGGGAGAATTATCTCACTACGATAAAAAACAATGCTTATAAACTATTGGATCTGGTGAACAGACTTCTGGATTTTTCAAAAGTAGAATCCGGTTGCTTCACCTTTAATCCGATTAATATAGACATTATATCTTCCATTAAACACAGTGTTGCATACTTCCAGCCTTTAGCCGAAGAGAAAAATGTTACACTCATCTTTCATGCCGACAAAGATGATTTTGTCTGCTCTATCGATCCCAATATTATAGAAAAAATACTATACAATTTAATTTCAAACGCCATAAAATATACTCCTGAAAATGGGACAGTAGAAGTTTGTGTTACACTGGAAAAAGGTAATTTATTAAGCCTTTCGGTAAAAGACACAGGAAAAGGAATTCCCGTTAATAAACAAAAACTTATATTCGATCGTTTCTACCAGTTAGACGGAGATATACCTAATGGTACCGGCATCGGCCTGTCATTAGTAAAAAGTCTGGTAGAGTTACATCATGGAAGTATCGATATGGAAAGCGAAGTGAATAAAGGTACAATATTCACCATTCACATCCCTTATAAAGATGTAACAACAAATGAAACAATAATTATCCCGACAGGTGAGAAGAACAATCGGCCTAATAAAGAAAAAGACCGGGCATATTTAACGAAAATGCTGAACGAACAGGATATTCAGGAAACCTATTCAAGTTTCCCAACCATATTGATAGCAGAAGACAACCATGATCTCCGGGAATTTATTAAGAGTATTCTGAATAATAAGTATAACGTAATAGAAGCGGAAAATGGAGCCATAGCACTGGATATAGCGCGAAAAGACAGTCCGGATATTATTATTTCCGATATTCTGATGCCAGAAATAGATGGAAAGCAACTTTGTGTACAAATCAAACAGGACATACAAACTTGCCACATCCCTTTCATTATGATAACAGCTTTGAGTTCAGAAACCGACCAGATAGAAGGCCTGACAGTCGGTGCTGATGATTATATCACCAAACCGTTCAATCCGGAAATTTTAAAAACAAAAATCAAGAACGTATTAAAAAGTAGGGAGCTTATATCCCGCCGCTATGCAACATTGTCCGCTCTAGAACCGGAAGAATTTGTAACAGAAGATAAAGATGCAACCTTTCTACTGGAAATCATCGAATTCATAAAAGCAAATGTATCCAATCCGGATTTAAAAGTAGATGACCTATCTAAAAATGCAGGCATGAGCCGAAGTCCATTTTTCAAAAAGCTAAAAAATCTTACCGGAAAAACTCCAAACGATTTCATTCGTGACATCCGTTTAAACCAAGCAGCCAAACTTTTATTGAAAAGTGATTTAAACATCACTGAAATTGCTTATCAAACAGGATTCACTTCGCCGAAGTATTTCAGGGAATGTTTCAAAAAACAATTTGGAGAATCCCCCAGCCAATATATTGAGAATCAAAAAAGCCTCCCCGGGAAATAACCTGGGAGACTTTTTCTGATATTGATTTTAAGCCCGTAACTATTCAGCGAACCGCAACCCTTTCAGCTTATCCCATGCACCACGGGTAAAGTCTGGGATTTCGACCGGGGCACCTCCATTCTTCACGGATGTTTCTGTCAGTTCGGTCAGGCAGGACCATTCGGCTGCGTCATATACATCCTGATCCAGCGGCAAACCGTTACGCAGACAGTAAATAAGGCGATAATCCATAATAAAGTCCATACCGCCATGGCCTCCTACTTTCCGGGCTTTTTCTCCGACCTCTTTAGTTATCGGATGTTCATACAAAGCCATGATAGAATCCATTTGCACCTTATTCAGGAATTCGTGTGCTTCAGGCTCCAGCGCAATACCTTCTACGGGATATTTCTGGGCAAAACCTTTCGTTCCGCTAACGACATGATGACGGTCGTACGGACGCGGACTGGTTACATCATGCTGAATCAGAATAGTTTTTCCTTTCTCTGTCTGGATCAATGTAGTATTCATGTCACCTACTTTATAGGTCTGTTTGGCTTCTTTTGAATCGGTGCCGAAAGTTTCTTTAGCATATTCAGTCATCCCTACCTGTTTAGTAGACATGGATACCAGATAATTCATTTTATCCCCTCTGTGAATATTCATAATCTGACAGATCGGTCCCAATCCATGGGTAGGATACGGATTTCCAGTATGTTCCTCGTTGTATTTCAAACGCCACATTCCCTGATAACCGCCCTTTTCACTCGGATAGAAATTCAATGAACGTAGGTCGTGAATGTAAGCCCCCTCCCCATGGATCACCTCACCGAATACACCCTGTTGAGCCATATTCAAGGTAGCCATTTCAAAGAAGTCATAACAACAGTTTTCAAGCATCATACAGTGCTTACGAGTCTTTTCTGCCGTATTAACCAACTGCCAGCATTCATCGATCGACATAGCAGCAGGAACTTCTACAGCCACATGTTTGCCATGCTCCATCGCATAAACAGCCATAGGAGTATGTTTCAACCAGTCTGTGCAAATATAAACCAGGTCGATGTCATCCCGTTCACAGATCTTTTTCCAGTCTTCCGAACCGGTATATTCATCGGCAGCGGGTAGTTTTTTATCCGTCAACGTTTTTTGCGCACTTTTCACGTAATCACTATTCAGATCACAAAGTGCTTTCACCTCTACCCCTTCCAGGAAAGTAGAACGATAAACGGCTCCGCTTCCACGCATACCCAGACCGATATACGCAATACGTACTGTCGGGATAGGATCGCAAGACAGGTTCAAAACATCTGCCTGTCCGGCAGGGCGTTCAGGAGCTGGTGTCGGGATCATTTTAACCTGTGCCACCGACTGATTACAGGTAAAACCGGCTAATACAGCCAGTAAAAACAATGAATAAACAATTCTTCTCATAAGTATTTTAAATATATAAAGTGCGAATAAGTTAAGAAAAGCGGGCCATCCTTCATACCGGACGGCCCGGAACTAAGGTTAATTAATACCCTGGATTCTGATCGTCTTTCAGAAGCGGGTTCAAGTCCATTGCATTTTGAGGTATAGGCATCAGAAGGATACGGTCGTTCCATTTCTTTTCGATCAGCTTATATCCGTTCGGAGCATATGTAATTCCGCTCATTGCTTTCTGGCAGTATGCCGACCCATAGCGGCGGATATCATCATAACGATGCCCTTCGCCGGCCAGTTCTATACGGCGTTCATTACGTACAAATTCCAAAGCTGCATCTTTTGAAGGCATGGTAGCCGGCACATTCGGCATTCCGCAACGGTCACGCAGATCGTTCAATGCAGCTTGCACTTCACCGTCCCAACCTGAATTGGCGATACGAGCTTCAGCGAAAGTGAGCAGTACTTCGGCATAACGGATGACAGGATAATCATCAGAACTGTTATAATCGTTATATGGACTCAATGCCACCATTTTACGATAGCTATATCCACTCCATGACTCATTTCCGTCCAGTCCGGCTTTAGTCGGATCCCATCTGTAATAGAACGTGCCGCCTTTAAAGTCTGTTTCGTGCCAGCCCTTGAACGGGAACTGGATAGAAGCATACAAACGGCTGTCACGGTTACGGAACTCCTGCATATAAGCAAATTTTGTAAGATCCATAGTCGGAACCTTTGCGATATAGGCTGCCTGGTCCAGGCCATCCACCTCAGCATTAATCGCCTCGAAATTTGTTTTACGGGTTTCCATCGGGATCAACGAACGTATTGTCTTGCCGTCGATATCCCAATAAGCATCCACCAAGTCCTGCATTGGTTCGAATGAAGAGTATCCTGATCCCATCTGGCTGGGACGGATATACGTATAACGCGCCCAGTCATTGTTATTATCGTCATTCATGTATTCGCGGGTCTGGATATACTCAGGATTGGAAGGAGAAGCATTGTCATGATGCCAAAGAGCTTCATAGCTGAACAGTCCTTTTGCAAATTTGTCCTTATCTATGCCCTTTGCTTCAAAATCAATGAACTGACCTAATTCTTCCGCTTCTTTTCGCTGTGCTTCATTCAAAGACGTCACACGGAACAATGAATGGTGTCCCTCTTTAATAATGGTGTTAGCCGAAGCCTCGGCCTCCGTGTAATTACCGAAATACAGTGCGGCACGTGCACGCAAAGCCAAAGCGGCGGCACGTGTGATACGCCCGGTTTCCTCTGTATAACCACCGTTGTATTTGTCCGGCAGGACAGCAGCGATAGCAGCCAGTTCATCCAGGATAAAAGCCTGCACTTTATCGACCGGGTCACGCGGAACGTTCGGCGCATCATATTCCATCACCGTTGTTACGACCGGCACTTTTCCGAATTTAGTTGTCAGATCCAGATAAGCTTGGGCACGGAAAAAACGAGCTTCCGCCTTCATCCTTTCTTTCAGGGTTTCGTCCATTTCACAGTTATCCACCTTCTCCAGGAAGTTGTTTACAATACGAACCGTACTGAAATTATATCCACGGTCTTCCGCCGTACTCAGTTCACTTTGCTGGATAGATTCGTACGGGCCTTCCCAGGGTTTATGGCTATGGGCATTATCCGTACACATCTCATCCCAGATATCAAAACCGTTACCTTGTGCATAACAAGCATTCAAACCGTACCATGCATCTTTCTCCGATGTCCAGAAACTTTCTGCCGATATATCGGATGGCGGAATCACGTCCAAATCACAAGCTGTAAAAGAGGCAGTTATCAAGCCAAACACTGCCCATTTCTTTATATTTAGATTTACCATTACTCTTACTTAATTTTAAATTATTGAATCGATTAAAAAGATACGTTCACGCCGAAAGCAACCGACTTGGTTCCTAACGAACCGATACCACGTCCGGAAGAGGCTTCAGGATCGAAATCTTTCATCACATGATCGGCACGCAATGTAAACAGGTTTTCACCGGTCAGGAAAAATTTCAAAGAAGACATTCCCCATTTGGAAATGAGATTAGACGGAACACGATAGCCCAGAGAAATAGTCTTGATACGGAAATAGTCTGCATCAAACAATTGGTAATCTGAGAAATACTGATTATAATCATCCAGACTGTGTCCGCCATAAATACGGGGATAAACAGCACGCGGATTCGGATTCTCCTCCGTCCAGCGTCCCAGATGGAACTTACGCGGGTTTGAGTTCAACATAAAAGCAGAAACCTGTTCAGATTCAAAACCAGCCATTGTTCCGGATACACCTTGTCCAAAAATAGAAAGCTCGAAGTCTTTATATTGCAGATTCAAATTAATACCATATGTAAAGTCAGGCACATCTTTACCGATAATCGTACGATCTTCTCCGTTAATGGCACTACCCCATTCTACATTTTCACGTTGCGGAACATACTTGATATCACCGGCTTTCGGTTTACGACCGTAAGTATAATAATGACCGGCATCGATCTCCTCCTGTGTATACAACCCGTCTGTTTTCAATCCGAAGAAAGAACCGATCGACTCGCCTTCACGCAGGATATAACGTATCTTGTCACCTCCATTCTGGATAATATCATCAGATTCACCCATGTCTTTGATCTCATTATGGTTGGTTGCAATATTGGCACTTACCATATAAGAGAAATCACCGAACGATTTGCGATGCGTCAAAGCCAACTCAAAACCACTGTTACGCACCTTGGCTATATTTTGCGAAGGGTTAGACCAGATACCCGTTTCTAACGGTACATTGTAACTCAGTAAGATATCACTGGTATTCTTCACATAGTAATCAGCAGTTAAACTCAGTAGTCCGTTGAAGATATCGAAGTCGACACCTATATCGGTCAAGGCAACCGTTTCCCAACCTAATTTCTCGTTTGCCGGTTTCGATTCCAATACTCCCTTTACCGCTTCATTATCGAAGTTATAATCTGCACCATTATTATACAGCTGGAAATAATCGTAATTACCTACGTTATTAATATTACCCAACGTACCCCATGAAGCACGGACTTTCAGGTTATTGATCCAATCGATCTGTTGCATGAAGTCCTCCTGGTTGATACGCCATCCGGCAGAGAAAGACGGGAAGATCCCCCAACGGTTATCTTTATGGAAACGGGAGGAAGCATCCGCACGCAGGTTGGCTTCAAACAGATAACGATCCAGCAGGCTATAATTCAAACGACCGAAATAAGAAAGGATCTTATATTCTCTCAGCGGCGTACCATACGAATTCTGGTCCGGTTGATCTTTGCTGATCTCTCCACCGGTCGTCATATCTTCCAGATCATCCGTTACAAAATCTTTCCATTTTGCATAAAGACGTTCATATTTATAATGTTCGTACGAGGTACCGGCCAGTATACCGATATTATGTACTTTATTCGACCAGTCGTAGCGGGCTGTCAATGTATACATGGTCCGGTTTTCACTCTGCCAGAACATATTCATTTCATTTGTATACACACCGGTTCCAGGGATTTCAGCACCTGTTTCAAAATTCTTTACATTATCCTGCAAAGCGGTATACCCTCTTGATTTACTTTCCCATCCTTTGAATGCACCTTGTCCGGAGATCACCAAGCCTTTAACAGGTTTAAGATCGAATCCCAGATCGATCATTGTATTATCGGTCTTACCGTCCGACCAATTATTCTTGCTCAGGGCACGCAACGGGTTACCGTTCATAAACGACTGGGTAGCCGCCTTTCCTCCGGCAATGGACCCCCATTCACCGTTCGACTGCTGCGCAACCATCGTAGAAGGTACCATCAGGAAATTTCCGATCGAAGCAACTCCATGTTCCGTTTTATTAGTACTACGGATAAACTTCACGCCCGATTTCAATGTCAGCCATTTTGTTACATCGGCAGCCACATTGATATCCAGATTATAACGCTGTGAGCTTTGTCCCGGCATGAACTTATCATCATACAGATACCCCAATCCGGAGAAGAAACGTACTTTATCGCTACCACCGCTAAAATTCAACGAATGCTGTGTGGTAACCACCGGATTATCGAGCACCAGGTCCGCCCATTTCGTATTCGGATAATAATCCGGTTTCGAACCGTCCCGGAACCACTTGATCTCATCTTCCGAATAAGCGGCATTTTTACCATTGCTTGCATCACGATTATAGAATGCTTCGTTCAACAAGGTCGCATAATCCCATGAATCGAGTACGTCCGGCAGATAAGTCGGCATCTTCATTCCGACATAGCCGCTGTAAGAAACATTCATCTTTTCTTTCTGACCGCGTTTAGTTGTAACCAATACTACACCATAAGCGGCACGTGAACCGTAAATTGCAGAAGAAGAGGCATCTTTCAGGAAAGAGATAGTCTCAATACTGTTCGGATCCAGGTTTGAAAACAAGTCGGCATCAGCAATCGCACCATCGATCACATATAAGGGAGAAGAAGTACCCAGGTTACCGCGACCACGGAAATTGATTGAAGGTGTCGAACCCGGACGGGAAATAACCGTTACACCGGGAACCGTACCCTGGACAGCGGCCAACACATTTGTCTGTACACGGTCTTTGATTTCTTCAGAACTGATCGCAGCTACCGAGCCGGTCAGGTTCACTTTCTTTTGTGTACCATAACCTACAACCACTACTTCATCCAGTAATTCAGAATCTTCTTCTAAAATAACATTAACCGAAGTCTGACCATCTTTCAATGTAATATTTTTTGTTGTATAGCCAATATAAGAGATAAGCACGTGCTTATCTCTTCCTGACAGTGTCAGGACAAAATTACCATCAAAATCGGTTACAGTTCCGTTTGTCGTACCGGCTTCCACCACGCTGGCCCCGATAACAGGCTCGCCATGCGCATCTTTCACGACACCTTTGATCGTAACACTTTTCTGCTGCTGAGTCGTATTCACTGACGATGTACGTGCAATCCCCCCTTCGGATGATTTTGAAACCACGATCTGATTATTTACAATACGGTAAACGTATCCTGTATTCTTGAACATATGGTTCAATACTACATCCAGAGAAGCATCGGTAACATCGATTGAAACCTTCTTACCCAGATTAATCTGGTCATCATTATAAAAGAAAGTATAGCCGCTCTCTTTCTCTATTTCTGCAATCACAGACGACAGAGGTGCGTTACTTTTCTTCATGGTAATTTGATAGACTTGTGCAAAAGCCGAAATAGGAACCAGGCCTATCGCACCTACCAGAAACAACTGTGTGATCTGCTTTCTGAATTGCTTACAGAACACATCTTTCAACAAAATAACTCGTTTGTTCATATTAATAATTAGATAAAATAAATATGCGTTTTTTCTTTCTCTTTATCAGCCAGTATTCCTACTGTCTCTCATTATCCGGTTTGTTTGTTTTTCATATATCCTGATTTAAGTTTAACATAATTATTTATTAACTTTCTCATACAAGACAAAGCTGTCTCCTTTTTTACGATAAGCAACCGGAGAACTCTTGGATATGATATCGAGCAAAAGTTCCAACGATTCATCATGAATAGAAAAGGTAAAACTATATTTACCGGCCAGTTCAGACGGACATTTTATACTTATGCCATACCAGCTTTCCAGACGGGGAAGGATCATTCCCAACTTTTCATTTTTGAAATTTGGCCTCCCTTCCCTGCGCCAGGATGAATACTGATCGGCATTTACTTGCATGATTTCGGCTTTTCCGCCCATCACATAAGCCAGTTTTTCATCAGGCTTAACCAGTAAGACATCACCTTTCTCCCGCTCTTTCTTTGTGCTTACTTCGACCGCCCCCTCTGCCAGAATCATTTCCGCATAAGAAAGGGAGTCAACACAAAAGACTTCGAAAGCAGTCCCCAATGCCTTTATATCCATACTTTTTGTTTTCACAATGAAAGGGTGTTCCGGATCATGGTGTACCTCGAAAAAAGCCTGCCCGGACAAAGAGACTTCCCGTCTTTCTCCGTCAAACGACTCCGGATAAGTTAATCTTCCGCCGGCATTCAACGACACATGGCTACCATCCGGCAGATAGAACGACTCCATCGACTGCCGGCCGGCACTTACCACATAAATAGTTTTCTCTTTTGTCCCGCTTTGTCCTATCAACCAG
>ERZ857629.3261-NODE-3261-length-13894-cov-2.415276_pt1 | contig 13894 bp, 8 predicted proteins | sample MGYA00519700_ERZ857629 | MGnify/ENA primary metagenome ERZ857629 (study PRJEB31778, sample SAMEA3449351) | human gut metagenome | biome: human gut; feature: human-associated habitat; material: faeces | place: United Kingdom | collected 2010/2012 ... | reverse complement strand
GGCAAGCTGATAACCGTCAATTACATGATGGCCAAAGACTCGGTGAAAAAACGTTTCAACGGCGAAGGAGAAGGCATGTCGTTCACCGAATTTTCATACCAGCTGGTTCAGGGCTACGACTTTTTGCACCTCTACCAGACGCACGGCTGCAAATTGCAACTCGGCGGCTCCGACCAGTGGGGCAACATAACCACAGGAACCGAACTCATCCGGCGCAAAATCGGCGGCGAGGCATTCGCCCTCACGTGCCCGCTGATTAAAAAGGCCGACGGAACCAAATTCGGCAAAACCGAAAGCGGAAACATCTGGCTCGATGCCAGATACACCTCGCCCTACAAATTCTACCAGTTCTGGCTCAACGTCAGCGACCAGGATGCGGAAAGCTACATAAAGATTTTCACGCTGCTGGACCGTCAGACGATAGAATCGCTCATCGAACGTCACAGGCAGGCTCCGCACCTGCGCGAATTGCAGAAGACGCTGGCCCGCGAAATCACCTGCATGGTACATTCCGAGCAGGAGTACGAAAAAGCGGCCGAAGCATCGCAGATACTGTTCGGCTCGGCATCGGTCGAGGCGCTCAAAGCCCTGGACGAGCAGACCCTGTTGCAAGTTTTCGAAGGCGTTCCGCAGTTCGAGATGGCGAAAAGCGAAATAGAAGCCGGCGTGGACATCATCGAACTGACGGCCGAAAAGTGCTCCGTATTCCCCTCCAAGGGCGAGGCCCGCAAACTCATTCAGGGCGGCGGCGTGGCTATAAACAAGGTCAAGGTCGCGGACACGGCACGGCGGATAGACTCCTCGGATTTGATTTCGGGCAAGTACATCGTGGTGCAGAAAGGCAAGAAGAACTATTTCCTTATCGTAGTCCGGTAAGTTTTACGCAAATAAATTTCATTTTTAGGTCCGAAAGATTTATCTTTGCGCTAATAGAGAACAAACGGCGAATAATATCAAAACATCGAAAACAATATGTCAGACAAAAACAACAAGACCTCCGCAGCTCAGGACCCCGAAGCCGCCATTGAAAACGCACTCTCCCAAACCGAAGCGTTTTTCGAAAAGAACTGGAAAGCCATCGTCTCCGCGGTAGCCGTCGCAGTGGTCGTCGTCGGCGCCTATTTCGCATACGAAGGTCTGTATTCAGCCCCGCGTGCGAAAAAAGCAGCAGCTATGATGTTCGCAGCCGAACAGCTCTTCGGCCAGCAGGAGTATCAAACCGCTTTGGAAGGCGACGAAAGCACTGCCGGTTTTCTGGAAGTAATCGAGAAATACGGCTCCACACCGCAGGGCAACATCGCCAAACACTATGCCGGCATCTGTTACCTGAAAGCCGGTGATTTGGACAATGCACTCGCCTATCTGGCCAAATACAAAAGCACCGACGGCATTCCCAACCAGATTATAAATGCGCAGAACATCGGCCTGCAAGGCGACGTTTACGTGCAGAAGGGCGATTTGAAAAAAGCCATCGAAATGTACGGTAAGGCCGTAAAAAGCTCGGACAACGACTTCACCGCTCCGTACTATCTCAAAAAACTCGGTACGGCCCAGCTGGCCGCAGGCAATGCCGCCGAGGCCGTAAAATCATATAAGACCATCGCCGACAAGTATCCGTCGAGCATGGAGGCCCGCGACATCGAGAAGTACATCGGCGTAGCCGAACAGAAATAAACCGAGGGAAAGGTCAAGGATATGTCCACTAAACACCGCAATCTTTCCGTGTTGGAGTCTCCGCTGCCTTCTGCCGAAGATATGAAATTCGGCATCGTGGTATCGGAGTGGAACCGCGAAATAACCGAATCTCTGCTTTCAGGTGCCGTCAGAACGCTTCGCAGCGCCGGATGTATGGAGCAGAACATTCAGATTAAGTACGTACCCGGAACGTTCGAACTCCCGCTCGGAGCGCAGTTCTTCGCCGAATACACCGACGTGGATGCAGTCATCGCACTCGGATGCGTGGTTCAGGGCGAAACCAAACACTTCGACTACGTATGTTCGGGCGCCACTCAGGGCATTACGCAGCTGATGCTCAACTGGAACATGCCAGTGGCATTCGGAGTCCTCACGACCAACGACATGCAGCAGGCCATCGACCGTGCCGGAGGCAAATACGGCAACAAGGGCGATGAAGCGGCCGCGGCTGCCATTCAGATGGTACAGCTGCAAAACGAAATGGAGGATGCCGCGACGGAAAACGACCGCGTGCAGCCGACAAAAGTGAATTGATAAAACGTTCCTTCACAACCGACGGCCGAAGACTTTTTTGCTTCGGCCGTTACTTTTTTACCGAAAGACAGCAGGCATGCGCCTGACGATTCCAACGCATTTCTAAAATCAGAATAACCCATGAACGACTACTTCCGGTACGGCGCCCGCGAAACGGCCTGTCTGAAAAAGGCGGACAAGCGGCTGGGCGAAATAATAGACCGCATAGGCGAAATAAAGCGCGAGACTATCGGCGACCTTTTCGCCGCCATAGTCCACTCCATAGTCGGACAGCAGATTTCCACAAAGGCGCATCGCACCGTCTGGCAGAGAATCTGCGCGGCATTGGGTACGGTTACACCGCAAACCGTATTGTCGATTTCGGCCGAGGAGCTGAAAAATCTCGGCATATCGTTCCGAAAGGCGGAATATATACGCTCGGCGGCGCAAAAAGTCGCATCGGAAGAGTTGGACCTCGAAGCCCTGTACTCGATGAGCGACGACGAGGTCCGCAGCCGCCTTACGCAGCTGAGAGGCATCGGCGTGTGGTCGGCCGAGATGCTCATGCTTTTTTCCATGCAGCGGCCCGACATTTTGAGTTACGACGATTTGGCCATACGTCGCGGCCTGAGAATGATTTATCATCATCGCACGCTTACCCGCGAGATGTTCGAGAAATACCGCAGACGCTACTCCCCTTTCGGCAGCGTGGCCAGTCTGTACATATGGGCGGTAGCCGGAGGAGCTATCGAAGGAATGAAAGATTACAAACCCGAACGCATCTCCGATGGAAAACACTGAAAAAACACCGTTCGACACGGCTGGTAACATCATTTCGGTACAGCGTTACAGCTCTTCCGCCGGCGAATTGATACTCGGGTCCATCGACGGCAGGCTATGCCTTTGCGACTGGCTGCACAGCAGGCACAGAGCCTCGACGGACGCTAAAATACAAAAAAGCCTCTCGGCGGTATACCGCGAGCAGCCCTCGGAGACAATCCTGCTGGCGGCACGGCAATTGGACGAATACTTCGCAAGGCAGCGCACACGGTTCGACATTCCGTTGCTTTTCACCGGCACGGATTTCCAGAGAACCGTTTGGAACGAACTGCTGAACATACCCTACGGCACAACAATCTCATACGGATGCCTCGCACGACGCATCGGCATGCCGACACATGTCCGTGCCACGGCAAACGCCAACGGAGCCAACCCCATATCCATTTTCGCGCCGTGCCACAGAGTAATTGGCAGCACCGGAAGTCTCACCGGATACGGCGGCGGGCTGTCTGCGAAAAGGATTTTGCTCGAACTCGAATCAGGCGCCATTCCATTGCTATGACCGGACAGGATACGCTCGATTACGCACGCATAGCGCAGGCAATCGGGTACATACGCGACAATTTCAAACGCCAGCCGCGTCTTGAAGAAGTGGCAGCGCAAGTCGCACTCAGCCCCGCGCATTTCCAGCGCATGTTCACCGACTGGGCCGGAATCAGTCCCAAGAAATTCCTGCAATACACCAGCATTGACCACGCCAAGAAGATTCTCGCACAAACCCGCACAACGCTTCTCGATGCTGCCGTCCGTACCGGTCTGTCGGGGACAGGCAGGCTGCACGACCTGTTCGTCGGCATCGAAGGCATGACCCCCGGCGAGTATAAAAACGGCGGAGAGAATCTGTCGATAAGTTACAGTTTCGCTCCGACGCCGTTCGGTGAGGTCATTGTGGCTTCGACCGGCAAAGGTATCTGCGCTTTGGAGTTCGTCGAGAACCGAGCCTCTGCACTGGCGTCCTTGCAACGTCGGTTTGCGAATGCGAAATTCAGCTTCGGGACCGACAGTGCACAGTGCAGCGCACTCCGAATTTTCAGTCAGGATTGGAGCTGTCCGGAAAAAATAAGGCTGCACCTCAAAGGCACCGAATTTCAGCTGAAAGTATGGCAGGCGCTGTTGAGAATCCCCTCGGGGGGACTCTCCTCCTACGGCGACATCGCAGCGGCAATCGGCAGACAGGGTGCAGGACGGGCAGTGGGAGGTGCGATAGGCGACAATCCGGTAGCGTATATCATACCGTGCCACAGAGTGATTCTGTCGAGCGGCCATACGGGCAATTACCATTGGGGAGAGCTGCGGAAAGCCGCCATTATCGGCTGGGAGGCGGCGCAGAACGACAAACGGTAAGAAACTTCGTCCTGTGTTTCTTTCGATGCACAGTCACGATACTCCTAATAAACGACACCGGAACGGATGCCGGAATACGCTACGTCACAGCCCATATTACCGACAGTCCGACCTGAAAAAAACAAAGGGCAATCTTTTCGAAAAGACTGCCCTTTGTGCTCCCTCAGGGGCTCGAACCCTGGACCCCAACATTAAGAGTGTCGTGCTCTACCAACTGAGCTAAGGAAGCATTTGCGAGTGCAAAAATAGAAATCTTTTTTCTTTCTGCAAAATACAAACGGCAGTTTTTTCTCTTGTTTTATATAAATCCGCTGCATATCTTTGTATAGCATATGAAAAAAATAGGTCTTATTTCCGATACTCACGGCACTTTCGATGCTCCGTTGTGCGAATTTCTATCAGACGTAGATGAGATATGGCATGCCGGAGACATCGGCTCCGCCCGCATTGCGGCATTCAAGCCGCTCAGGGCGGTGTACGGCAATATCGACGGCGGAGCGATGCGGCGCGTATTCCGGAAATTCGAACATTTCGGCTGCGAGCAGACCGACATACTCATGACGCACATCGGAGGCTATCCCGGGCATTACGACAAGACGGCTCTGGAAGAGATTCTAAGGTTTCATCCGACGATTTTCATATCCGGACATTCTCATATTCTGAAAATAATTTACGACAAAAAAACAAGAGTGCTCCATCTCAATCCGGGTGCGGCCGGATGCTATGGCTTTCATAATATTAGGACCGCCCTGCGCTTCATTATCGACGGTGCGCAGATACGCGACATGGAAATCGGAGAGTGGCCGCGAGGATAGTCCACAAAATATTACCTCATAACATCTCGTTATATTTCCGACAAAAATGAGATAAATTATGCAAATCAGACAGACAAAAAAACTCGAAAACCTCCTCGCACTGGCGGCTTTCGACGCCGAAAAGAACAACTTCGAGACTCTTCTTCTCGACAGGGTTTTTGCGCAGCTTCTTACGGAAGAGAAGTGTCATGCGATGCATATTCTCTCTCAACTGCTCAAAGATTGGGAGCTATACCAAATAAAAATAAGGATAAACCACGAGATAGAAAAAGACAAGTCTTCCGAAAAACAGAACAGAGCCGAATTTTTCGAAAAGCTCTCGTCCCGTATCGAGCAGGTATGCGGAGCGGCCGAGACTGCCAACACCGGACATCTGCTGCTGCTCATCCTCTCCGACCGCAGCGCGGCATCGTCCCGCGTTCTCGGAATGTACGGTCTGTCAATCGAGAAAATCGAGGACATGCTCATGCAACTCCCGCCCAATGAGGACTATTACGACGACATGAAGGCTCTCGAACGGAGCATCGACATTTCGAGCGGACAGGACATATCGCTCTCCGACGAGCGTACCGACACGTCCATGCTCGACAAGGTCGGCGTGAATCTTACGGAAGCGGCACGGCAGGGACACATCGACCCCGTAATAGGCCGTCAAAAGGAAATAGAGCGTCTCATCCAGATTCTGGGCCGCCGTAAAAAGAACAACCCGATACTGCTCGGCGAGGCCGGCGTAGGCAAAAGCGCCATCGTGGAGGGTCTGGCACTGCGCATAGCCTCGGGCGATGCGCCGCTGTCCCTGCGCGACAAGAAACTCTATTCGTTAGACGTAGCGTCGCTGGTGGCCGGAACCAAATACCGCGGCGAATTCGAAGAGCGTATAAAATCGCTTCTCGAACAACTCGCAACAGACAAGAACGTGATTGTGTTCATCGACGAGATACACACCATAGTGGGAGCCGGCAGCACACAAGGAAGTCTCGATACGGCCAATATCCTGAAACCGGCGCTGGCACGCGGAGAGTTGCAGTGCATAGGCGCCACCACGCTCGACGAATACCGCCAGAACATCGAGAGCGACGCTGCTCTCGAACGGCGCTTTCAGAAAATAATCGTCGAGCAGACTTCCAAGGAACAGACGCTGCAAATCCTGCGCAACATAGCCCCGCACTACGAACGGCATCACATGGTGCGCTACACGGACGAAGCACTGCGTGCCTGCGTGGATTTGACCGAACGCTACATCACGGAACGTTATTTCCCCGACAAGGCTATCGACGTAATGGACGAAGCCGGTTCCAAAGCCCATATTTTCGCGACGCGCGAGCCGGAAAGCATAGCCGAAATCGAGAAAGGCATGCGCGAAGCGGCCGAGCAGAAACGCGAAGCAATCTCGGCGCTGGTGTACCAGAAAGCAGCCGAAGCACGTCTCAAAGAGATGGCGCTCAAATCGCGGCTCGTAGAAAAACGCGCCCTATGGCAGAAGCAGCTCAGCCAGAATCCCACCGTGATTACCGTCGAGAATATCGAAGAGGTAATCACCGCCATGACCGGCATTCCGGTGGAAAAGGTGTCGCAGGACGAAAAGGCGCGGCTCTCGGGAATGTTCTCGCATTTGAACGAACGCGTGATAGGCCAGAGCGGCGCGATAGACAAAGTCACACGGTCGATTATCCGCTCGCGCACAGGACTCAAAGACCCGGGCAAACCAATAGGAGTGTTCCTGTTCGTCGGTCCGACCGGCGTGGGCAAGACACACCTTGCCAAGGAACTCTCGCGCTGGATGTTCGACCGCGACGATGCGCTGATACGTATCGACATGAGCGAATACTCCGAGAAGCACAATGTCTCGCGCCTGATAGGTTCTCCTCCGGGATACGTGGGATACGGCGAGGGCGGACAGCTCACCGAAGCCGTAAGACGCCAGCCATACTCCGTGATTCTGTTCGACGAGGTGGAAAAAGCGCATCCGGACGTATTCAACATCATGTTGCAGATTTTCGACGACGGACAGCTTACCGACGGGCTCGGCCGCCGCGTGGATTTCAAGAACACCATTATAATAATGACATCCAACGTGGGCTCCCGCGCCGTCGCATCGCGTGCGGCAACCGTGGGATACAATACCGCAGGCAGCGCAGGCATCGAATGCGCCAACATAGAGTCCGAATACCGCAAGGCACTCACGCAGACATTCGCGCCGGAGTTCATCAACCGCATAAACGACATCGTCATATTCAACACCCTCTCGCAGGAGGACGTAAAACGCATCGTCGGACTGGAAATATCGGCCCTGAGCACAAGAGCGTCGCGTTTGGGATACAATATCTCGATTTCCGAAAGCGCCGCAGCCGAGCTCGTAACGCTGGGCTACCAGCCGCAATACGGAGTCCGCTCGCTCAAACGCACCATTCTCGACCGCGTGGAGGAGCCTCTGGCGCAAATGATAGTCTCAGGGGAAATCAAGCAGGGCGACACGGTGGACGTGGACTTCGAAGGCGGAGCAATCAAACTGCTGGTCAAGGCCGCATAAAGCGGCACGCCTCCAATCGAAAAAAGGCAGGGACACGAAATTCGTGTCCTGCCTTTTGCTTTTCTTAGACATCCCGACCTGAAAAAGCATATGCTTCATATAAAACGCATTACAAACCTGCCGGATATTATTAATTTTTCCTAATTTTGCGCATACGGATTGAGCATGCTCAATCCAAGACATATCGAAAGAAAAGGAAGCGTTATGCTTATCTTGTAGTTGAAAACGTAGGAAATTTTAGATAGCGATATGTCAATCTATTAATATTCAACAATATAAATCTTGACAGCGTTCTAATAGGCAACAATACAGAAACAAAATCAAGGATTTAAGCCATTATTCTGTTTTTTACTTTGCAGTTGTTTTCTGTCTTTTCACTTGTTGGCATTCGCAGATCTTTTAGCTGCTATACTTGACTCGTATACGCTCATTCTCGTTTCATGGCTACGACTGCGAAATCGCATCGTCTATTGTTGCAGCCAAAAGAGAACGGGAACAAAGCACTATTGCATCTAGGATTCTCCGCGTCATCTTGTTCTCGGCTATGTTTGCTTTTTACGGCATAGGCATACCGAAAAACAAATATGCCTTTATAAATATAGTTTACTTCAGTTTAGCATATATAAGGCTAACCGACCAAACTAAACCGAATTCTGTCAATAAACGAAAATAACGACTCCATTAATAAAGAAGTCGTTATGATTGCATGCTTTTTCTTTTGGCTGCAACTTTTCAGTTAAGATAAATATGCATTCAGCTTATTCAATTGAAAAGCAATAACATTGTTATGAAGATCACTCCGAGGTATTAAATAAGCGCAAGACCTTACTCATCATGGTTAAATGCCTAATGTAGGATTATTCGTGTAGGCGGAGGCTTCGTTTGCCAGTTCGCCAGTTTCATCATATTGATTATAGATGCTTTTCGGATGATAGATGCAGACGAATCAGCAGCCTCTATACGACAATAATGGATACCGCCTGTTCGTATCCGCAAGAGTCGATGACAGTAATACGATGCACGCCGTTACTTAACTGTACAGACATTTGATGGATATCTCTGGTCGAACCGAGATAGGTGTTGTCCAAGTGCCAGAATACCTCTGCCGCAGGGTCGGTATGCGCCACCGAGCAGTTCAGTGCCGCTGCCGTTCCGTCGCTCTGTACGGGCAGCGATACCACGCAACCGTTCGTCGGATAGATAATATGCATAGGCTGAACATCGGCACGGGAGGCTGTCTGCATGATTGTTAAGGCCATAGATTGATGGGCCGAATGTGCCTTTCGATAGTAATGTTCCATTACCGGAGGCAGCACAAATCGCTGCTCCATGCTGTACGCATCGGTATTGTCGGTTGCAACAATCTCTCGGCAATAGGGGCATGATCGGCTTTTGAACGCGCTTTTCGGCACGAGCGTCTGCACCGTATCGTTGCAGTTGCGCCCCGCTATGTGTCCCGAGTGGCGGCAGAGTGCGACGAGGAGCCCGTCTTCTGCTTCCGGTTCGGCGAACCATGTTGTCGGGGGCAGCAGGTTGAACAGATCGAACAGCACCGGACCGGCAGTGCGTGCACCCGTGAGATCGGGAGCGGAACTGCCGTCTGCATTGCCAGCCCACACGCCGATGGCATATTCGGGCGTAACGCCGATCGCCCAACCGTCGCGCGAGCCGTAACTCGTCCCTGTCTTCCATGCAATCTGCCGTGTGGATGTCGCACGTCGCCAATCCATCTGGTCGGGGCGGTTCACGTTGCGCATCGCCTCGAAAGTGGCGTAGAGCGCCACGCGGTCGGCAAACGGGAAGCACGCCAAACGGGTGCTGTCGCCGATACCCTGATAGCAGGCAGCCATATTCGCATAGAGCCGCGTGATGTCGAGCAGCCGCACCTCTGCACCGCCCAATACAAGCGACAGCCCGTAGCGGTTGTTCGCTTTATCGAGCGACGACAGCCCTGCATTTTTCAGCAGTTCGGCAAAGCGCATCGTTCCGTACTCTTTCAACAGATGTACATTCGGGACATTGAGCGACAGCGACAGAGCCTCGTCAGCCGGAACAGCTCCGGCGAATGTCCCGTCGAAGTTCTTGGGTGTGAATCCGCCGAAATCGGTGGGGATGTCCGGAAGAAGCATCTGCGGAAGCAATACTCCCTCCTGCAAGGCAGCGCAGTAGAGCAGCGGCTTGAGTATGCTGCCCGACGAGCGCGGCGCACGGGCGATATCCACCCATTTGCCTTCGCGTTCGCAGGCCATATCGCTGTTGCCGCAGTAGGCGACGACTTCGCCGGTTTTGACTGCGACAACAACTGCCGCAAGGTCGTTTACACCCTCCGCAGACAGTTCCTGCCTCCATCGGGCAGTCGTTTCCTCGAGACGCTTCTGAAGTGACAGGTCGATATGCGTGCGGGTGCGTTCTCCGTGATGAACGGCGTTGCAGCGCTCAATTACGTGCGGCGCATACTGTAGCATCGGATAAGGCTCGCCGATAAGCGGTTCCCCGGTCGAAAGTTCGTACTCCGACTCGGAAAGATAACCCTGCTCGCAAAGCCGGCGAAGCAATCGGTTGCGCTTGGCAAGCAGCGCCTCGCGGTTACGGGAGAGATGGATGGACGAGGGGGCGTTTTGCAGTACGGCCAGCGTTGAGGCTTCCGCCCACGATAGTTCGCTGCCGTCATTGCCCAGATAACGCCACAAGGCGGCTTCGATGCCCACGACATTGCCGCCGAAGGGAGCGTGCGCCGCATAGAGACGCAGGATCTCCTCTTTGGTGCAGCGAGCCTCTAGGCGGGTAGCCATAAATAGCTCGACCATCTTTTGCCATATCGTGCGCGGCTTTTGGCGCGAAAGACGGATAACCTGCATCGTTAAGGTGCTGCCGCCGCTTACGATCCTGCCGCCACGGATATTCTGTATGGCTGCACGGACAAGGGCTTTGGGACTTACTCCCATATGCCGGTAAAAGGAGCGGTCCTCGAATTCGATGAGTGCGGCAACGAATTTCGGGGGCAGCGAATCTCCCGCAGGGAAACGCCACTGCCCGTCATCGGCAATGCGTGCACCGAGCAGATCTCCGTTGCGGTCGGTCACGACGGTCGAATAGACCGTGTCCTCGAACAAGTCGCGCGGCAGGCAAAAGAGCCACAGCAGCAGGAGAGCACCTGTCGCTGTGGCTGCTGCATATTTGACAGTACGTTTCATTTCACTACTTCAACGAATCGGGAGGTCGATATGGCACGGCATGAGGCGTCGTACATATCTTCGCACACCGTTGGCGGCATGAGGCAGCGGCCGCAATAAGCTGCTCGCAGACGCACTCTGAACGTGCGGTTTTGACCGGTATTCAGTCCGAAGTACCAGCTGATGCGATCGTCGCGGATATCGGTGTAGTCGTCCGGCTCGGTAGTGTGTCCGTTTACCATACGCTCGTTCCAAATTTCCCAACAGGAAGGTATGGCATAGGTCAGCGCCAACGACCGGGTCTCCTGAGCCGCCTTGCAAACCGTAATCTCGGCATAGAACTCATCGCCCTGCGTGAGCTGCTCCGGTTTGACCACCTTACCGTCGGAGTTCGTATAACGAATATCGACGGCGACACCCCGGGCAACCTCGGGCAGTCGTTCGGTTGCCTGAGGCTGGCGACGGGTCGTCAGCGACAGATGCACATCCTGATCCCCTTTGTTTTCGACATGGACAGCACCGCTGTTCGGATTGGCTGCCATTGTGTAGAGACCCTTTATCTCACGAAGCGAAACCGCCTTCCCGTCTTTGGACTGGATGGCCACTTCGGTTACTGCGTCACCGAAGACTCTGGCAGCACGTTTCATCGCCGCACTGACAAAGGCTACCTCCTGCGTCGTGCAACTGGAGGCAGAGAACTCCTCCGCCACTTCGCGTGCCAGCTTCAACGCATGGTCGTTTTGTCCCGCAAGCAGCCAAGTCTCCAGTTCCATTGCTTTGTCGCGCAGGCAGGACTGGAAGGTGAACCACGCACCCACCGCCATTACGCTGCGGTCGGCTTGATTGATCAATTGACGAGCGATCTCGACCTTTCCCGCCTCGGCATAGGCAGCGGCCAGTCGCATCAGCGCCTGACGGGAGAGGGCTCTCGATTCACGCAGGCGGTTCATTGCGGCCACGGGTTCTTCACCTGATTTTATGAGTGTATAGAGGCGGTATGCCTGCACCAGATCCTCGCCGTGTTCGTGGCTATGGCGATACGCGCGCGCCATATGCTGCTGGTATTCACACCAACGTTTGATATATTGGTCGGCAACCGTAAATCCCTGCCGACGGGCCTCGATCATCACTTCGCCGGCCATCGAGGTAGCCCACTCGTTCACGCCAGAGCCGGGCCAGTAGGCAAAGCCGCCGTCGGAGGTCTGGCGCGAAAGAATCGTTTTCAGAATCTTCGGCAACGCCTCTCGGGCCTGTGCCTGCTCGGCAGCCAAAAGGAAGCGGCGCGCATAGAGCATATACATTGCCCGCGCCGAGAGTTGTTCCGTGCAGTAGTGCCCATAGTTTTCTACGAAGGCAAAGGCTCCGGAGAAATCGATTTTAGGCATGGCGGCAATCTCCAACTGCGCCGTTCCGTCGGCAAACGGAGCCCACGCAAAGTCATGTTCCTCGCCCGGATGCAGGGTCTTGGCATAGGTCGTAATTACGGGCGGCAGCGGATTGCGAACATTTATGTAAATTGTCTCGGAGGCGGCATGCCCGCCGCCGTCAGCCGAGACGGTGATTTTCGCCTGACCGCTCCGCACATGGTCGCATACCAGATCGAAGGTGGCCAACTGCTCGGAGAGTGCTGTGAAGGTGAGAGTCTTCGACGCACTGCCGGCAACGGATACCGGCCCTTCGACCGAAACTTTCACCGTTGCGTTCCGAAGTCGTTCGTCCATGCAGAAGACATTGACCGGCAGCTGTACACGATCGCCGCACGACAAAATGCGCGGTAACGTCGGCAGTACCATCAGCGGCGAGCGCACCGCAACCGTCTTGTCGGCGTGGCCGTAGGTTGCCTCGTGTGCCGCCACGACCATCACGCGCACCGAACCGACATACATCGGCAGTGTAATGCGGTGCGTATTCGTACCTCGCGGGAGCGTGAACGGACCGAGGAACTTCACCACCGGATTGAACCGTTTCTCCTTGCCGGCGGCACGGCGCAGCGCCTCGTCGCCGCCGACACTCAATATCTTCGTGAATTTCCCGGCGTAGGCACCGATCACGTCATCGTACAAATCCCATGTTTTGACACCCAATGCCTCGCGCTGGTTCATCGCCCGCCACGGCTGCGGCGTGCGGAACGAGGTAATGTCCAACAATCCCTCATCAACAATGGCCAGCGTGTAGGTCATCGGTTTTCGGTCACGCTCCCGCACCTTGATCGTAAACTCCTGCTGAGGAGGTATTTCATCCGCCACTTCGATTTCGGGATGCAGGATCGAATTGCGATCGACGACCTCGGCGCCCTCCACCCCGTACATACGAATCGGCAGGTCGTTGCTTTTGGCGTGCGGTTGCAGCAGCGTTGCATGAACGTAGAAGTTGGGAGCCATATCTCGCGTTACCGGAATCTTGCAGGCCGTTTCGCAGTCGGCAGAGGTCGTGACCCAGCGACGGGAGATAACCGTCGAGGCGTTCTCGACCGAGAGCAGCACACGTCCACCCGCGGATTTCGGAAGGTAAACCGTAGCCGTTCCGCCCACTTCATAGCTGCGTTTGTCGAGGGCGAAAGAGAGCATCGAACTCGCTTTGGCATCCTCTTTTCCGGCATGGCCTCTCCATTCGGGCCAGTCGATGAAGATCACGCCGCCCGTGGCATGGCCGCTCTGCGTGTCGCGCACGAAAACGAGATATTTGCCCCAGGCGGGATAGTCGATGCGAAACGGAATCTGCGTCTTTCCTCCGGCTACCTCCAATGTCCCCGATGCGACCACTTCGGCTGCGGTGCTCTGCACATAGCGGGTCAGATCATAGGACGAACCTTCCCACCACCAGTTCCAGTTGAGTTTGTAGATTTTGTATTCCAGTTTACGCTTATCCAGCAGCTTCCCTTCGGCATCGACGCACACGACGGGGAAGGTCAGGTCGCTGTCGGTTTCGAACTCCTTTTCGCCCAAACGAATGCCGATATATGTCCGATAGGGGGAGTAGCGCAC
>ERZ857629.3259-NODE-3259-length-13896-cov-2.447439_pt1 | contig 13896 bp, 11 predicted proteins | sample MGYA00519700_ERZ857629 | MGnify/ENA primary metagenome ERZ857629 (study PRJEB31778, sample SAMEA3449351) | human gut metagenome | biome: human gut; feature: human-associated habitat; material: faeces | place: United Kingdom | collected 2010/2012 ... | reverse complement strand
ATAAACAGGCCGTCATCCTTCAAAACCCCGTTATCGAACACCAAATCCACAATCTGCGGGCTGTTCTGCAAATCATACGGCGCATCCGAAAAAATTATGTCGAATCTCTTCGGACAGCTTTTCAAATACAGGAACGCATTGGCCTTTACGGCATACAGATTATCGAATCCGAACTCTGCGGCAGTATGCTTGATGAAGGCATGATGAACAGCGTTTATTTCCACCGACGTTACGCTTCTTGCTCCGCGCGAGGCGAACTCGTAGCTCACCGAACCGGTGCCGGCGAACAGGTCCAGTACATCGGAACTTTCGAAATCGACGCAATTCGACAGCACGTTGAACAGATTCTCCTTGGCGAAATCCGTAGTCGGCCGCGCCCTCAGATTCCGCGGCGGCGTTATCGTTCCGCTTATTATTCGCATACCTCAACTTTCTTATAATATACGGATAACTCACCCGCAAGCCGGCGGGCATCCTCTCCGCCTACCTTGATGCGCATACGCGAGGTCCCGTACTCTTTATTCAATGTCTGCAAAAGATACAGAACGGTATCGGTACTCCTGTCTGCGATGACATCGGCAAAACGAAGGGAATCGTCGCTAAACGTCATATATGTGCATCGAGCCGTTGAGAACAATCTGATCGCATTTTTATCGCCGGCAATCTCCTGCAAAGGCGAACGGAATTCGCACCGCCCGAAACGGCCGACAAGTGTTTCGACGATACTTTTCGGAAACAGCATCAACGCTACCATACCGTTTACAGCGGGCGAGACCACGATGCTCTTATCCTCCGTCAAATCCATTCCGCTGCGCAGCACATATCCCGTCTGCATGCCCTCTTCATAAATATCGGCCGGAACGAGCAAAGTCTCCTCGGTGTCCAGAAGCACAACGGCCTCGTCAATGGCGGCAGGCAAGAACTCCTCCGAAAAATTATGTCCACTCAGCAACAGCCGAGTGGACACAACCTTATCGCATGACATATAGTTATTCCCAGTTACCGGCATCGTTGGTAGCAGCGTCGAGTGCGCCCACCTTTATACCGGGATATTTTTCATAGACGTTTTTGGTCTCGTCTATGAGATTGATGAGTTCCTGACGGTTCAGATCGCCGAGGAACATCTTGAACGGAGCCTTGCACTCGAATACGGGAACGACCACTTTGGATTCGGTGGTGAACATGCCCGCATTGAGAATATATTCGGAACCCTCGGGTGCGAACGGCACGAACCGCAGATTCTTGACATCCTGAACGGAGAGTTTTTTCGAGCCGAATATGGTATCGATTACCGGAATGGTGAATTTTTCCACGTTCGCTTTCTTGGCGAGTTTGAGTTTTGCCATTGCAACGGAGTCGTCCTCGTCCACGATTTTACGCTCGAATTCGAGACTTTCGGTCAAAACGAAATTAATCAGCGTGTCGAAACTGCCCGTATAACGCTGGTTTTTCTGTTTGAAGGCGCGTTCGGCCGCACGTATATCCTTTATACGGTCTATCACGGCAGCCTCGCGGATTTTAGTCTGCGACTGAAAGCGCAAAGGAGTCATAACCTGCTCCACGGCAATATATGCCAGCGCAACAATCACGAGCCCCAAAACAATCTGAATTACTTTTCTCATTGCTATTATTTTATTAAGTTTGTACGTCGTTTATGCTTGCTCCGCACCGCTTTTAATATCGAAATATCACAATGCAAAGCTCCCGTATCGCGTCCCAAATTTACGCTAAATTTAGATTCGAACCAACTTTCGGACAAAAAAAAATCATAGAAAGCCTCTCCGAATTCATTTGCAGTCCGGACTGTCAAACCGTTTTCATTCTCAACGGCTATGCCGGAACGGGAAAAACCACCCTCATCTCGGCGTTCGTGGAGGCCGTATCGGACAACGGGATAAAACCCGTTCTCTTGGCCCCGACGGGCCGTGCCGCAAAGGTCCTCGCAAGGTATTCGGGTAAAAAGGCGCAGACCATACATAAAAGGATATACAGGCAAAAGACGGCGTCCGGCCCCGATTCCCAGTTCTCGCTGGACATCAACCGCGAAAAATCCGCATGTTTCATAGTGGACGAAGCGTCGATGCTCTCCAATTCGTCGGACATATCCATATTCGGTTCGGGGGCTCTGCTCGACGATTTGATTTCATACGTTCGAAGCGGCAAGAACTGCAAACTCGTGCTCGTCGGCGACACCGCCCAGCTGCCACCCGTTGGCAACGACCACTCTCCCGCATTGGACGCGGCGTGGATGTCGGGCTACGGTCCGGTGCTGTACGAATCGCTCGACGAGGTTGTAAGGCAGGAGTACGATTCGGGAATACTGTTCAACGCCACGCTGGTACGCAGCATGCTCGAAAACCGCATTTACGAGATACCGATGTTCGACACGCATTTCGCCGACGTAGAGTCGATAGACGGTTCGCAGTTCATGGAGACGCTCGAAAGCTGCTACGGAAAATACGGACGCGACGAGACCATAGTAATCACGCGCTCGAACAAACGGGCCAACCGCTACAACGACGGAATCAGGCGGTACATACTATGCGCAGAGGAGGAGATAGAATCGGGCGACATGCTGATGGTGGTAAAAAACAACTACTTCTTCACAGAGCGCGAGGAGGATTGTCCGATAAACTTCATGGCCAACGGCGATATTGCGAAGCTAAGGCGTCTGCGCCGCTTCGAAGAGTTCTACGGATTCAGATTCGCAAACGCAACGCTCCAATTTCCGGACTACGACGACACCGAAATCGAATGCAAGATAATGCTCGACACGCTCGCCTCCGAATCCCCATCCCTTACTCGCAGTGAAAGCGACAAACTTTTCAGGGCCGTGGAAGAGGATTACGCCGACATAAAAAGCAGAGTCAAACGTTACAAGGAAATCAGGGAAAACCCGCACTTCAACGCCGTACAAATAAAATTCGCGTATGCCGTAACGTGCCACAAGGCGCAGGGCGGACAGTGGAGCGCAGTGTTCATCGACAAAATGCTGTTCGGAGACGAAACGATGAGCAAAGACCTGCTCCGATGGCTATACACCGCAATTACACGAGCTTCGGAGAAACTTTATTTCGTCAATTTCGACGAAAGATTTTTTTCGGAAACCGAATAGTGCGTTTTTTTTCGTACTTTTGCTGATCAAAACAACAGACTACAAACGGATGTCTTAAACATGAAGAAATTTATTCTTGCATTTTTCATCATCGTATCGGCGACGTTCTCCGGCGCGAAAGCTCAAATGCCGGTTCGTTCGATTCACGTATCGGGATATAATACGGAAAACGTTTCGTCCGCCATAGACGTGGTGTTCGACAACAGGTTCGAGGACTCCATATATGTGGAATCCTGCGACGCGCTCATCGACAAACTCGAAATCGAGATAAAGGGCACGAAAGTTTCCATCGGATACAGCAAGGCTGGCAAGGGCGCAATCAAATCGAACCGCAAAAGCGTCGTATACATGTCGGCAAGCGCACTGACGGCACTCACCGCGACGGGCGAAAGCGCCATCGTCTCCAATCAGAGATTGGCTGGCAAAAACATCAGCATAAAACTTTCCGGCAAAAGCACCCTGAAAGCCGACGTAGAAACCGCTTCGGCCGGCATAAAGCTCTCGGGCGAATCCTCGTTCGAAGGCAGCGTGAACTGCACGAACGCATCGTTCTCCCTCTCGGGTTCGTCGTCGGTCCGCATAATTTCAGGGAAATGCTCCAAGCTGAGCCTTTCCACAGGCGGAGAATCGAGTTTCGACGGACGCAATCTCAGCGTAACTTCTTACAACCGCTGCTCGCTCGGCGCATCCTCGAAAGCAGACCTTGTGCTCAGCGGAAATACCGACATAAGCACTGCCGGCTCGGCGGCGCTCTTCGCGCATCTCGACTGCAAGAAGACCAGCATAAACATGAGCAAGACCGGCCGCGTGACACTGAACGGGAACTGCAAAACGCTTGTGCTTAAAACCAGCGGGAACTGCGATTTCAAAAACCCGGGGTTCGTCGCCGACAACTCCGTAAGCTGCACGGCATCTGGCTCGGGCACCATCGACGTACACTGCCGCGGCAACGTATCGGTCAAGGCCTCCGACGCCTGCAACATCAACGTGCACTGTACCGGAGTGCTTAAAATCGCCGCTTCCGGCACCAGCAACGTCACCTATACGGAAGGGGCCAAAGTCGCTTCCCTGTCCATAAAGGACCAAGCCACGTCGCGTGCCGTAAAAGAGTCGCCGGCAGCCGCATACACCCCAGCAGCAACACTTCCGATAATACGTTAGAGAACTTGGCCGTAGAGAAGAAATACGTCGAAACCCCCTTAATGAAGCAATACTACTCCATTAAGGCCATACATCCCGATGCTATTCTGCTGTTTCGGGTCGGGGACTTCTACGAAACTTTCGGAGACGATGCCATAAAGTCAAGCTCGATACTCGGAATCACGCTCACCAGACGTGCGAACGGCGCGGCCTCATATATCGAACTGGCCGGATTCCCGTATCACGCCATAGACACCTATCTGCCCAAACTGGTAAGAGCGGGAGAAAGGGTTGCCATATGCGAGCAGTTGGAAGACCCGAAAAGCGTAAAGGGTATAGTAAAACGCGGCGTCATAGAGCTGGTAACGCCGGGTATAGCGCTGAACGACAACGTACTCACCGGCAAAGAAAACACGTTTCTGGCAGCCGTCTACTTCGGCAAGAAAAGCACCGGCGTAGCTTTCATGGACATATCCACCGGTGAATTCTACGTAAGCGAAGGCAGCGACGCATATGCGGACAAGCTGCTGTCAAACTTCGCCCCGAAAGAGATAGTCTACCAGCGAGGTGCCGAGCAGCGTTTCACGGAAGCATTCGGGTCCAAGTACTATACATACAAACTCGACGAATGGATTTTCGCCGAACAGCCGAACCGTGAAAAGCTCTGCAAACAGTTGGAGGTCGCCACGCTCAAAGGATTCGGCATAGACGGCATGTCGAGCGGAATCTCCGCGGCAGGCGCGATTCTATACTATCTCGAATTCACCGAACACAAAGCGGTCGGGCACATATCCAAAATATCGCGCATCGAGGAGGACAAGTACGTATGGGTGGACAAATTCACCATACGCAATCTCGAACTTTTCTACTCCAACGGCGGCGACGCGAAAGGTTCGTTCATAAACGTTATGGACAAGACCCTGTCGCCGATGGGCGGACGACTTCTCAGGCATTGGATTGCCCTGCCCATAAAGGATATAAAAACTCTCAATAGAAGGCTCGACGTCGTAGAGTTCATAAAGGGCAACCCGCAGTTAATCGAGAAACTGACAGAGCAGATTTCCCAAGTAGGCGACATGGAGAGAATCGTCTCGCGCATTGCCGCCGGAAGGGTCACTCCGCGCGAAATCGTGCAGCTCAAAAACTCGCTCTACGCGGTAGAGAACATTTTAGATACGGTCAAAGGACACGAGCCTCTCGCAGCACTTGCAGGCGGCATGGATGCCTGCTGCGAGGCCCGCGACAAAATAGCAGCCGAGATATATCCCGACCCGACGAACAACCAGATAGTAAAAGGCGGCATCATAGCCGACGGAGTGGATTTGGAGCTGGACGATTTGCGCAGCATAGCCACCAACGGCAAAAGCGTGCTGGCGAAAATCCAGCAGCGCGAAAGCGAGCTCACGGGCATCCCTTCGCTTAAAATCAGCTACAACAACGTTTTCGGATACTACATCGAAGTCCGCAACACGCACAAGGACAAAGTGCCTGCCGACTGGATTCGCAAGCAGACGCTCAAAGACGCAGAACGATACATCACACAGGAGCTCAAAGAGTACGAGGAGAAGATTCTCGGCGCCGAGGAGCGTATTCTGGCTATCGAATCGCGCATATACACGCAGCTCATAGAGTATCTGTGCACCGTGATTCCGCGTTTGCAGACGACCGCGGCGGCCATTGCCCAAATCGACGTGCTGCTGTCGTTCGCCGTCATTGCCGGACAGAGGCACTACACCCGTCCGAAGCTCGACGACGGTGGCGAAATAGATATAAAGAACGGACGACATCCGGTCATAGAGACGCTTATGAACGTCGGGGAAGAGTACATTCCCAACAGCGTGCATCTGGATGACAAACAGCAGCAGATTATCATAATAACCGGACCGAACATGTCGGGTAAGAGCGCATTGCTGCGGCAAACCGCGCTCATCGTGCTTATGGCGCAGATAGGCTGTTTCGTTCCAGCCTCCGAAGCCCATATAGGAATAGTGGACAAGATATTCACCCGCGTGGGAGCATCGGACAACATCTCGCAGGGCGAATCCACGTTCATGGTGGAGATGCTCGAATCGGCGAATATTCTGAACAACATATCTTCCCGCTCGCTGGTGCTGCTCGACGAAATCGGACGCGGCACGAGCACTTACGACGGTATAGCTATCGCATGGGCCATGGTGGAGTACATACACAACCACCCTACCGCCAGAGCAAAGACGCTTTTCGCGACGCACTATCACGAGCTGAACGAAATGGCGCAAGTCTGCCCGAGAGTAAAAAATTTCCACGTTGCCGTGCGCGAAGTGGACAAGAAAGTGATTTTCCTCAGAAAGCTCGTCGAAGGCGGCACCGAGAAATCGTTCGGTATCCACGTAGCACGCATAGCGGGCATGCCCAAAAAAGTCATAGCCCGCGCCGAGCAGATTCTGAGCCAGTACAGCAGCGAAAACACGAAAGTCAGATTCGATGCCTCGGCAGCCGTCAAGGCTCCGGAAAACGACTTTCAGTTAAGCATGTTCCAGTTGGAAGATCCCGTGCTGATTCAAATCCGCGACCAGATAAAAGGTCTGGACATAAACTCACTCACCCCGCTCGAAGCGCTCAACAAGCTAAACGAAATAAAGAAGATAACCGGCATATAGCCCTCCCGCCAGCCGGTGGCCGCTGTAAATTTCGCTTTCTGCAATACAATGCGCCCAGCATAACCGCACGGTTTTCATATCATGTCTAAACTCTTTTGCCGCCAGCGCCTTTGAGATAGTACGATAAAAATGCCACGCATCGGAAAACCATGCGCCACGTATTTTCGGTCGGGTCCAAGCAGCAACTTGTGGAGATAAAAAACGACCGGATGCTCTTTCCGCAATAAAATCTCCGCTCTTGCCTTCTACAAAAAACGCCTCCCGCTGTGATACGGAAGGCGTTTTTATTTGGAATTAGAACCTAATTAGTCGAGAATTTTTATGCGAATGTTTCTGTACCACACGTCGTCGCCGTGGTCCTGAAAACCGATGTAACCCTCATGGTTCTCTCCGCCGGCATTGACGAACGCATCGTAAGAAGCGAATTTACTGTCGGCAACCATCTTTTTCCAGTCGTCGGTCCACAGATGATACTCTACGACCGGCTTGCCGTTCTGGTAGTGAATAACGGTACCTTTATAAACCATGATACCGCCCTTGTTCCACTCGCCTGCCGGTTTTGCATTTTGCGGCACCGCCGGAACCAAGTCGTACAGAGACGCGGACATTCTGTTGCCGTCCTTGCCTAAACGTGCATCGGGATGACGCTCGTTGTCGAGTATCTGATACTCGGGAGAGGATTTCCAGATAGGTTCGCCCTCTGTCTCCTGCGCCAGATAGAACACGCCGCTGTTGGAACCCTCCGCAACCTTCCATTCGAACTCCAATTCGAAGTTCTTGAACTTCCGGTCGAAGATGATGTCGCCACCGTCCTTGGCACCCGCTTCGCCGGCACCCGAACCGTTGATTTTGATAGCTCCGTCATCGATTGTCCATGCCGCAGGCATGTCGGTACGATTATACCCTCTCCAACCTTCGAACGTTTTTCCGTCGAACAGGCTTATCCATTCCCCGTCGTTTTGCTTCTCTGCGCATGACACCAAAGACATCGCTGCCATAAGAACACTTGCTGCTAATGTTAGTTTTTTCATTTCGATTATAATTTTACTGTTTGACTACAAAGGCATGTCCACCAATTTCCAACCGTCGCGATACGTGTGCTTTATAAGCTCGTCGGCATACTGCTGCGCATTCATCGGGTCGGTATACGTTTTGTTGAATGTCGGATGACCGTCCTTAATGGAGAATCCGTCCTCTATCATGATACGAATGGTCTCGTCGGGCGAAATGTTGGTGAAACGCATGTTTTCGCCATCCCATTTCAGGCGTTTGCGCAAGCCCTGCAACCGCACTGCCAGAACGCCCATGACAACCATTTCGTTGAACGGACCGGCTTCGCTGAACGGAGATGCCGGCTGAACTCTGGTATCCGCACTCTCCTTAGCGGCACGAACCCAATCCATATAATGGTTGTTATCAGGCACAACGCGGCACACTTTCGGCGCGTCGGGAACTCGGCCCGAGAGCAGATAAGGCTCCGCTCCGTAGCAGCCGCAGATGAGCGTGTCTTTCGAACCGTGGAAAATCACGCCGCCGCCCTGCACGTTCAGGCTCTTTCCGTCGGGCAATCCTTCGGGTCTGGGCGGCATGAGACCTCCGTCGTACCATATCACCTCCACTCCGGGCATGGCGACCTTCGGCATGTTGTCGCGTGCGGGGAATACGAATTTCACCATCTGGGCATTCGGTGCGCATTCCGTAAGCAGCGGTGTCGAGCTGCCTTCCACCTCGATAGGATATTTGAGTTTAAGTGCCTTGAATACCGGATGCAGGATATGGCACGCCATATCGCCAAGCGCACCCGTACCGAAATCCCACCAGCCTCGCCAGTTCCACGGCGTGTAAATCGAATTGTACGGACGATACTGAGCCGGACCGAGGAACAGGTCCCAGTCCAGCGTCGAAGGCACCTTATGTTTCTCGGCCGGACGCATCAGTCCCTGCGGCCAGATTGGACGGTCGGTGAACGCCTCCACTTTCCTGACTTCGCCTATTTCGCCGTTCCATATCCATTCGCAGATTTTGCGCACGCCATCGCCCGAAGCGCCTTGGTTGCCCATCTGCGTAGCCACTTTGTACTTGTCAGCGAGTTTGGTCAGCAGTCTCGATTCGTAAACCGAATGCGTGAGCGGTTTTTCGCAATACACATGCTTGCCCGCCGCTATCGCCTCGGACGCTATAAGGCAGTGCGTATGGTCGGCCGTAGCCACCATTACACCGTCTATTTCGCCCATCATCTTGTCGTACATTTCGCGATAGTCCTTGAATTTGCGGGCATTCGGGAAACGCTTGAAAGCATTGGCGGAATACTTCCAGTCCACGTCGCAAAGCGCCACGATATTCTGGCTGTCCATATTTTTAAGGACGGCGAAACCGCGTCCGCCGACGCCGACGCCGGCTATATTCATCTTGTCGGACGGTGCGGTGTGTCCTGCCGTACTGCCCAGCACGCTGTTAGGCACGATAGTAAGTCCTGCCAGCGAGGCAGTGCCCATGCGCAAAAACTCTCTTCTCGATATTTTATTTTTCGACATAAAAATTCCAAATTAAAAAGGTTGCTATTTTACATAATCGGCCACATCGAGAAAATCGAAACTTCTCTCGACGCATATTTCCGGCGGCAAGGTATTCTTCTCCACCTCCACGTAGAACTCTTCCATGCCGTTCCTGTAAGCGGCCTTGAAGATAGGCTCGAAATCAATCTTTCCGCTTTCGCCTATGATGCTCTCGTCCTTGATATGAAGCAGCGGGAAACGTCCCGAATACTTTTCGATGTACTCCGCCGGATTTGCTCCGCCGACCGTAGCCCAGTATACGTCCAGTTCGTAGCTTACGAGCGACGCATCGGTGTTGTCTATCAGATAATCGAGAATCACCTGCCCGTCGCGCGATTCGAGTTCGCGGGCATGGTTATGGTACGACAATCTGAGTCCGCGCTGCGAAGCCATGTCGCCAACCTTGTTGAAATACTCGGCCACAGCCTTGACATCGTCCAGCGTGGTCTCATCGGAGAACCCGACACTCGGGATGACTACGTTTTCGCAATCTATCGCCGCATGGGTATCCATGGCCTTTTTCCACCATTCGAGTCTGTCGGCTTCGGTCTGCTGGGAATACCCCGAACCGAGATGCGCTCCGGTTATCTTCAAGCCGACATCTTCTGCCATTTTCCGAAATTCGGCAGCAGGCATCCCATACAAATTGCCGTCGGAATAAGAGGCCGTTTCGAGGTTGGCATAACCGATTTCAGCGACCTTCGCAAGAGCCGACTTCACGTCTTCGGCCATTGCATCACGAATCGAATAGAGTTGCAAGCCTATGATTTTACGCTTGCGAGTCTGCTCGCTGCATCCGCTCAATCCGAACGACACTCCTCCCAGCCCGGCACCGACCGCAACGGCTCCGCCGGCAATGAGGCCGAGCCTTTTAAGAAAGTCCAATCTGTTCATAAAGTAGCGTTTTAATTTCAAACCGGTTTTCGCATTTTTATATGCACCGGCATCACAAATATAATGTTTATTCCGTAGCATTCAAATATTAAGGCGACTTTTTTCGACATACTTACCGCCCGAACAGACAAAAATCCGGACCGAGAAACCAAAATGCTCCGAAACGGCGCGGATATGTGCAAAACGCGAAAAAAATGAATTTATGAATAAAGATAACCCAATTAGAAATATTCTTTGCGGCAAAGCATTTTACCAAAACGAATCGACTTCGTTAAAGGCCCCTTATTCATAGAAGACGGCAAGTCGAATCAACCCGTCTCTCGTTTTTTTGAAATAAAAATAAGGCCCTGCCAAGCAGAGCCTTATTCATCATAGATTACTATATTTGTCCTTATCTACTACGAACCAAAGTTGTCGTAGAGGATGTTCTCAGGCGGAACGCCGAGGCTGTCGAGCATCTTTACCACCGACGAAATCATCATGGGAGGTCCGCACATCAGGTAGATACATCCTTCCGGTTCCTCGTGGTTTTTCAGGTAGTTCTCGAACAGGACGTTGTGAACGAAACCGGCCGTATATTTCACACCGGCGGCATCAGCTTCGGGGTCGGGACGATCCAGAGCGAGATTGAACGAGAAGTTCGGGAATTCGCGCTCGATTTCCATGAAGTCATCGATATAGGGAGCCTCTTTGAGCGCACGCGCACCGTACCAGAAAGAGACGGGACGTTTGGTCTTCTCGGTCTTGAACAGGTGCATGATATGGCTGCGCATAGGCGCCATGCCGGCACCTCCGCCGATGAAGATGAGCTCCTGATTGTCGGGCAGGTTGTCGGGCAGGAAGAACTCTCCGTAAGGACCTGAAATGGTGACCTTGTCGCCCGGTTTGCGCGAGAAGATATACGACGAGCAAATACCCGGATTCACCTTCATGAAAGTGCCCGTAGCACGGTCGAACGGAGGAGTGGCGATACGGATATTGAGCATTATGATATTGCCCTCCGCAGGGTGGTTGGCCATCGAGTAGGCACGGAACGTAGGCTCCGGATTCTTGGTCACCAAATCCCACATTTTCATCTTGTCCCAATCCTCGCGGAATCTCTCGTCGATATCCATGTCGCTGAACTTGATTTCATCGTACTTCGGAATATCTATCTGAATATATCCGCCGCTACGGAAATTGAGCGTCTCGCCCTCGGGCAGTTTTACGACGAACTCTTTGAGGAAAGTGGAGATATTGCGGTTCGACACCACTTCGCACTCCCATTTCTTGACACCGAGAACGGCTGCCGGAATCTTGATTTTCAAATCCTCCTTGACCTTGACCTGACAACCCAGACGCCAATGGTCCTGCTGCTGCTTGCGGGTGAAGAAGTTCACCTCGGTAGGCAGGATGTCACCACCGCCCTCCAAGACCTGACAGCGACACATTCCACACGAACCGCCGCCACCGCATGCCGAAGGCAGAAATATTCCGTTATTGGCCAACGTAACGAGCAGCGAATTTCCGCTTTCGGTGCTTACGACCTTCTCGCCTCCGTTGATGTCGATTTTCACCTCTCCCGAAGAAGTCAGCTTGGCTTTTGCCAGCAGCAGCAGCGCCACAAGCAGTAGCGTAACCACCAGAAAAGCCACAATCGCAACTATTATAGTCATTTCCATATTTGCTAATCTTAATTAAATTACAACTGAATACCCGAGAAAATCATGAAAGCGATACCGATAAGACCCGTGAGTATGAACGCAATGCCCGGACCGCGAAGCGGGGCCGGTATGTTCGAGTACGTTATCTTCTCGCGTATGGCCGCCATAATGACGATAGCCAGCCACCAGCCGATACCGGAACCGAGTCCGTACACTGCCGACTGCCCCACGGTTGCGAAGTTCTTCTGCTGCATGAACAGCGAACCGCCCATGATTGCACAGTTCACGGCTATAAGCGGCAGGAAGATACCCAGCTGGTTGTAGAGTGCGGGAGTGAACTTCTCGACAGCCATCTCCACCAGCTGCGTAAACGAAGCGATTACGGCGATGAAGACGATGAAACTCAGAAAGCTCAAATCCACATCGGCAAATTTATCGCTTATCCAGCTCAATGCGCCGGCTTTAAGCACATATACATCCAAAAAATAGTTCAGAGGTACGGTCATCGTCATAACGAACGTTACGGCAATACCCAAACCCATGGCGGTTTTCACGCTCTTTGACACGGCGATGTACGAACACATTCCGAAGAAGAATGCGAATACCATGTTGTCGATAAAAATCGACCTTACGAATATGTTTAATGTTTCCATCGTTTACCTCTCTCCTATTTTTCCTGTAAGTTAGTATTCTTCGAGCGGTGTACCCAGATAATGATGCCCACAATGATAAGCGCCATCGGCGGGAACAGCATCAGGCCGTTATTCACGTAACCGTGCTCGTAGCACCAGTCGGGAATAACCTGATAGCCCCACAGCGAGCCAGAGCCGAGAAGTTCGCGGAAAAATCCGATTATCACCAGAATCATACCGTATCCCAAACCGTTGCCGATACCGTCAAGAAATGCCGGCCAAGGCTTGTTGCCCAGAGCGAACGCCTCCACGCGGCCCATTATGATACAGTTGGTGATAATAAGGCCCACGTAAACGGAGAGTTGCGTGCTCACATCGTACACGAAAGCTTTGAGTACCTGATCCACCAGAATCACGAGCGCGGCGATAACCACTAACTGAACGATGATGCGTATGCGCGAGGGTATTCCGTTGCGCATGAGCGACATGATAAGGTTGGAGAATGCTGTCACGACCGTTACGGACAGAGCCATTACCACGGCCGGTTTGAGTTGGACAGTTACGGCCAAAGCAGAACAGATTCCAAGAATCTGAACGATTACGGGGTTGTTCTGCGAGAACGGAGCCGTAAGATTTTTCAATATTTTAGCCGAAAACATCGGTTCTTTTTCCTCTTTACTCATTGTCCTGAACATTTTCTTGGTTAGACATAGTTTGATTTGAGGCGGCCTCCTGCGCTTTCAGTCTCTCGAAGAAAGGCGCATAGTTGGTCAGACAGTCGAAGAGCATGTTTTGCAGGCCCTGCGAAGTCTTCGTACCTCCCGAAACGGCATCCACACCGTGAATATCATTCGGTGCGGCACCGCCCTTCACGACGGATATGCCGACGAGTTTGTCGCCTTCGTAAATCTGCTTGCCGACGAACTGGGCCTGATATTTCTCGGTAGCGATTTCGGCTCCGAGACCCGGGGTCTCACCAGCGTGGGAGAATACAACACCGACAATAGTGTTCAAATCGCTTTTCAGAGCGACATATCCCCAAATATCACCCCAAAGGCCTTTGCCGATTACCGGAACCACATACTCGCCGTTCGAGCTCTCGAACACGGGATATACGCCATTTGCCATGGCACCTCTCAAATCGAAAAGCATGTTCAGGGCCTCTTCTCCGGTAACACCCTCGACGGTGTTGCCCGAAGCATCGACCGCATACCCTTTGATTGTCTCGTCGTAATTGCCGTCGAGCACGCCGATTGCCGCAAGGATAGCGTCTTTCTT
>ERZ857629.3258-NODE-3258-length-13896-cov-6.223105_pt1 | contig 13896 bp, 11 predicted proteins | sample MGYA00519700_ERZ857629 | MGnify/ENA primary metagenome ERZ857629 (study PRJEB31778, sample SAMEA3449351) | human gut metagenome | biome: human gut; feature: human-associated habitat; material: faeces | place: United Kingdom | collected 2010/2012 ... | reverse complement strand
ATGCGGTAAAATCGATGGTTTCAAGCTGGTTTTTTCATTAATCAGCAGACACTATGTACTGGGAGGGCGACTCTTTTCAGGCACTCCAGTTAAATTATAAATTGGAGGACGCTTTTATCAAAACGTCGGGGACATCCGAGGTACAGATTGCCGATTACAAAAAGAAAGGCAGCCGGATTCAGGTAATGGTGACGGAGGCAGGCAATCCGGAGGAGTATCTGGTATTCCCGCTGTATTATTATCCGGGATATGAAATCCGCGTGGACGGAGAAAAGGTGGAAGCTGTAAACGTTGATACGCAGGTGGCATGCCGGATGCCCGAAAGCCGGTCGGAGGTTACGGTCCGGTTCGCGGGACTGCCTGTTTTTGCCGCAGCGGACATCATTTCCCTGCTGACGGTGGTTGGAATCGTGATATATAGGCTTCTTTTGAAACTTCATGTTGCAAAGAAGCCGCAAAAACGTTAAAATACAAATGTTAGACATATAAGAAAGGAATAGGTATCTATATGAAAATAATTATGTTAGGCGCTCCCGGTGCAGGGAAAGGAACACAGGCAAAGATGATTGCTGAGAAATACGGAATTCCTCATGTTTCCACAGGAGATATTTTCCGTGCCAATATTAAGAACGGCACGGAACTTGGCAAGGAAGCAAAGAAGTACATGGATCAGGGACTTTTGGTTCCGGATGAGCTGACCGTGAAAATTCTGCTCGACAGAGTTTCTCAGGATGACTGTGCAAACGGATATGTACTGGACGGATTCCCCAGAACCATTCCTCAGGCAGAGGTGCTTGACAAGGCACTGACCGAGATGGGCGACGCTATCGACTATGCAATCAATGTGGATGTTCCCGACGAGAATATCGTAAAGAGAATGTCCGGCAGACGTGCATGCCTTGCATGTGGCGCAACTTATCATACAGAGCATATTCCTCCGAAAAAAGAAGGTGTCTGCGACGTGTGCGGACAGGAACTTGTGCTGCGTGACGATGACAAGCCTGAGACTGTTTTGAACCGTCTGAAAGTATATCATGACCAGACCCAGCCTTTGATTGATTTCTATACGGCAAAGGGCGTATTGAAGTCCGTTGACGGAACTGTGGACATGAAAGATGTTTTTGATGCGATTGTTGCAATTCTTGGCTAATCCGGGATTGCATAAGGAAAGGAAGTAAGATTGTAAAATGGCAGTAACGGTAAAATCAGAACGTGAGATTAATTTGATGAGGGAATCCTGCAAGCTGCTTGCAGATGTGTTCCAAAATATGGAGAGAGCGGTACATCCGGGCATGTCCACCATGGATATTAATATTCTGGGAGACAAATTAATCCGGGCACATGGCTGCATTCCCAATTTCCTTCATTATAACGGATACCCGGCATCCATCTGTGTTTCCGTAAATGATGAAGTGGTACACGGAATTCCCCGAAAGGACCATATTTTGCAGGACGGCGATATTGTCAGCCTGGATGCAGGTCTGATTTACAAAGGATACCACTCTGATATGGCACGTACTGTGGGCGTTGGTAATATCAGCGAGGAGGCAAGACTCCTGATTGAAAGAACAAAGCAGAGCTTTTTTGACGGAATTAAAATGGCGAAAGCCGGAAATCACCTTTATGATATTTCCAATGCCATCGATGCTTCCATAAGTCCTTACGGATACGGCATTGTGCGTGATCTGGTAGGTCACGGAATCGGAACCAGTCTGCATGAGGATCCCCAAATTCCCAATTTTGCGCAGCGCAGACACGGAATCAAGCTGCAGGCAGGTATGACACTGGCGATTGAACCCATGATTAATATGGGAAGAGCGGATGTGGAATGGTTAGACGACGACTGGACGGTTGTAACGGAGGACGGTTCCCTCTCCGCACATTACGAGAACACGATTCTCATTACCGATGGAGAACCGGAAATTCTTACACTGTATTAATTTCGGATAGATTGGAACAAAAATATGACAGGACAATTTGCAACTTCCAAGGCGGGGCATGACAAAAATCAGATATATGTCATTGTGGCGGAAGAAGGGGATTTTGTGTATCTGTGCGACGGAAAGTTAAGGACAGTGGCAAAACCCAAGAAAAAGCGTTTAAAGCATATACAAATCATTCATCAGACAGTAGAACAGCCGTTACTTGACGCTTTGCGTCATCGGGAAAAGGTGATGGATGAGCAAATTAAGTTTGCAATAAAGCAGTATCGGCTGCAAAATCATAATTAAGTTGGAGGAAATATATGTCTAAAAGTGATGTAATTGAAATTGAAGGAACTGTTGTAGAAAAGCTGCCCAATACCATGTTCCGTGTGGAGCTGGAGAACGGACACCGCGTACTTGCAACCATCAGCGGTAAGCTGCGCCAGAACTTTATCCGCATTCTTCCCGGCGACAAGGTTACGCTGGAATTATCCCCCTACGATTTGAGCAAGGGACGTATTATCTGGAGAGATAAGTAAGAGAATTATAAAAAGACACGCAGTCACAGGGAGACTTTGAGGAATGGAGAGCAGAAAGAAAAGAATGTTACGCAGTGCAGAGTGGATTTTGTTTGCACTGATACTGTTAGTATATCCGCTGCGCCATATCCGGCGTGGAGTCGATTTGTGGGATGGCGGTTATAATTATGCAAATTTTCGCTACAGCGGTCTTACTTTCATGGATTCCATGTGGTATTTTGCCACATGGGCAGCCAATGGAGTGGGAAGCCTTTTTTCAGCGTTACCCTTTGGGGATACCTGCATCGGAATGAACGTCTATACCGGACTGGTCATCAGTGCCATGTCCATTACGGCGTTCTTTTTCTGTGTCCGGAAATTGAAGATGCCGGCGTGGATGGTATTTCTGGCGGAAATCGTGGCAATGAGCATGTGCTGGGCGCCTTCCGCCATGCTGTACAGCTACCTGACCTATGCCTTTTTGCTGGCGGGAACGATTTTTTTGTATCTCGGACTTTGGCGGGATAAAAACAGTTACCTGATAGTGGCGGGAGTGATTCTGGGACTCAATGTGGGAAACCGCTTTTCCAATCTGGTACAGACCGGATTGATTCTGGCAGTGTGGCTCTATGGGATTCTCGACAAAAAGAAATTCCGCAGGGTGTTACAACAGACAGGCTTCTGCGTCCTTGGATATGTGGGTGCACTGGCGGTATTCTTGGGCATTATGGCAGTGAAATACGGATTGTCCGACTATGTGGAGGGGATTCTGCGGCTGTTTCAGATGACGGAGCATGCGGACGACTACACGCCGGGGCGGATGCTCCTCGGCATGGTGTGGGCATATTACGACTGCACTTATTTTCTGAAACGGTTTGCGGTGGCACTTGGTGTGGCGCTTTTGGCATGCGTTGTTCTGCCGAAAAGCTGGCGGATTGTGAAAAAAATCATGACCGTACTCGCCATGGCTGGGCTGTGCGTATGGCTGATAAACAACCGCTTTTATTCTCAGGACTATGCGGCGTACACTTCGGTGTATTACCCCTGCGTGACCGTGCTTACCCTGACTCTTTGCCTTTCCTTTTACCGGTTGGTGGACAAACAGGCGCAAAAAGAAAATAAACTTCTGGGAATCCTGTTGATCCTCACCATACTGATAACCTCCCTCGGAGGCAACAATGCCATTTATTCCAGTATCAACAATCTGTTTCTGGTGCTTCCCGGATTTTTCTGGATGGTGTGGTGCCTGTGGCGTGAGAAAAAGCACATTCTTGCCTTTCCTTTTCAGTGCATTCTGCTTGTGCCGGTATTGTTTCTGACCGTACAAAGCATTCCTTTCGGACAGGGCTTTGTCTATGAGGAAGCAGCCGGAGGAAGAAATCTGACGGCGGTTGTGGAGGAGGTGCCTGTTTTAAGGGGAATGAAGACGTCCCCCGAAAAAGCAGCCGCATTGACGCAGTTGTATCAGTATTTACAGCAGAATCACTTAGGTGATAAGAAATGTATCTTATACGGACAGATTCCGGGGATTGCCTACTATATGGAGTTAGAGCCTGCCCTGAATATCTGGAGTGACCTCCGTTCCTATGATTATAAGGTGATGGAGCAGGATTTGAACCGTGTGGAGGACAGACCGCTGATTATTCTCACCGCGGAATGTGCCGGATATGTCACGGACGGAAACGGAGAGGGCTTGTTCTGGGACAGCACGGCGGAGGATAAAATGAAACTCCTTTGTACTTATATAGAAGAAAACGGGTACGAGTTGACCTACACCAATGAAAAGTTTGCGGTCTATGAATAGAGATGCATGATGGGCGCGGCATCAAAAGATACCTGAATGGGTCTGAAACGAATTCTGATTTGAAAAATTTTATGTGAGTGAAAATGTTCACAAAAAATTTACAAATATATGGCAAAATGGCTTGCAATCGGCAGATTGCCATGCTATAATATGAAACGGTCTTTTTTGAAAGGAGGGTTTAACGTGAAGGTTAGATCATCAGTAAAACCAATTTGCGAGAAATGCAAAATCATCAAGAGAAAAGGACGCATCAGAGTAATCTGTGAGAATCCGAAACACAAACAGAGACAGGGATAATCACCGCTTGGTTGTAAAATCAAGGCAGTGAGTTCTTGTCCCGTTATTATGTGCGGCTGAACCGGTCATCCACGGATGTACCGATTATCATAATATAGGATAGAGCTTACGGGAGATTACTTGTTGATACCATGGCATATTCGCCGTGGAAAGATCGGATTGTGTCCGATTGGGTGAAAGCCCCAATCAACCTGGTAACAAAACGGCGCACAAATTAACAGACCAAACGTGCGCACGCGTGCAGCGCAAGAGCAGTGCTGCAAAAACGCAGAAAATGGAGGAAACGTAAATGGCTCGTATCGCAGGTGTTGACTTACCTAGAGAGAAACGTATTGAAATCGGTTTGACCTATATCTATGGCATTGGCAGACCTACTGCTGATAAGTTATTGGCAGAGGCAGGAGTAAATCCTGATACCAGAGTCAGAGATATTACCGATGACGAGGTAAAAAAGATTAGTGATGCTATCGAAAAACTTGGTGTTATGGTAGAGGGTGACCTCAGAAGAGAAATCGCCCTGAACATCAAGAGATTACAGGAAATCGGATGCTATCGTGGTATTCGTCACCGTAAGGGACTTCCTGTTCGTGGTCAGAAGACCAAGACCAACGCAAGAACCCGTAAGGGACCTAAGCGTACAGTGGCAAATAAGAAGAAGTAATAAGTGATGATTCACAAAAGTAACTGTAATTAGAATGAGAAAGTAGGTTAGTTTAAAATGGCAAAGAAAGTTGCAAAGAAAGTAACAAAAAAGCGTGTCAGAAAAAACGTTGAACGCGGACAGGCACATATTCAGTCTTCTTTCAATAACACAATCGTAACATTGACAGATACTGAGGGTAATGCTCTTAGCTGGGCAAGTGCCGGTGGTCTTGGTTTTAGAGGTTCAAGGAAATCTACTCCATATGCTGCACAGATGGCGGCTGAAACAGCTACAAAGGCTGCTTTGGTACATGGACTGAAATCCGTTGACGTATTTGTAAAGGGTCCCGGTTCGGGACGTGAAGCAGCAATCAGAGCACTCTCTGCTGCAGGACTTGAGGTTGTTAGTATCTGTGATGTAACTCCGGTTCCTCACAACGGATGCCGTCCTCCCAAGCGTCGTAGAGTTTAGTGTTTTGTAACCCGTTGGACGAAAGCATTTTATGCTGTAAACAACTGACAATGATTTGAATCAAGGTTAAATTAAAGAAGGGAATAAAAGAAAATGGCAGTAAATCGCGTACCCGTACTGAAAAGATGTAGAGCTCTCGGTCTTGAGCCTTCCTATTTGGGATATGACAAGAAATCCAACAGAACTTCTGCAAGAGCAGGAAAGAAAGTAAGTGAGTATGGTCTCCAGTTGAGAGAGAAGCAGAAAGCTAAATTCATCTATGGTGTGTTGGAGAAGCCTTTCAGAAATTATTATGAGAAGGCTGATAGAATGAAGGGAATGACCGGTGAGAACCTGATGGTTATGCTGGAGAGCAGACTGGACAACGTAGTGTTCAGAATGGGCTTTGCAAGAACCAGAAGAGAAGCAAGACAGGTTGTTGACCACAAGCACGTTTTAGTAAACGGCAAGGTAGTAAATATTCCTTCTTACTTAATTAAAGCAGGAGATGTTATCGAAATCAAAGAGAAGGCTAAGTCCTTACAGAGATATAAAGATATCATCGAAGTAACCGGTGGCAGACTGGTACCCGAGTGGATGGATGTTGATATCGAGAACTTTAAGGGAACCGTTAAGAATCTTCCTACAAGAGAGATGATTGATGTTCCTGTTGACGAGATGCTTATCGTCGAGTTGTACTCCAAATAAGCCCTATAAGACTCAGGCACCACTATCTGGTGCCTTAGAGTCTCTTATCAATAACATTCGTAAAGGAGGGTATTTACAGTGTTTGATTTTGAAAGACCTAATATTGAGGTTGCTGAGATTTCAGAAGACAAAAAGTACGGCAAATTCGTAGTAGAACCTTTGGAAAGAGGTTACGGAATTACTCTTGGTAACTCTTTGAGAAGAATTATGCTTTCCTCTCTTCCCGGCGCAGCAGTAAGTCAGGTTAAGATTGAAGGCGTTTTACATGAATTCAGTTCTATTCCGGGCGTAAAAGAAGATGTGACAGAGATTATCATGAACATCAAGAGCTTGGCAATTAAGAACAACAGTGATACCAATGAAGCCAAGACCGCATACATTGAGTTTGAGGGTGAAGGTGTTGTACACGCTTCCGATATTCAGGCTGATCAGGACATTGAAATCCTGAATCCCGATTTGGTAATTGCTACTCTGAGCGGCAAAGATACCAAACTTTACATGGAACTGACCATTACAAGAGGCCGTGGATATGTCAGCGCTGACAGAAACAAACACGAGGACTTACCGATTGGCGTAATCGCTATTGACTCTATTTACACACCTGTAGAGAGAGTTAACGTTACGATTGAAAATACCCGTGTGGGTCAGATTACTGATTTTGATAAGCTCACCCTGGATGTATTTACAAACGGAACTCTGGTTCCTGATGAAGCAGTCAGTCTGGCTGCAAAGGTTCTCAGCGAGCACCTGAGCCTTTTCATCGACCTCTCTGAGAATGCAAAGACAGCAGAGGTTATGGTTGAGAAGGAAGACGACGAGAAGGAGAAAGTTCTTGAGATGAGTATCGATGAACTGGAGCTTTCCGTTCGTTCTTACAACTGCTTGAAGAGAGCAGGAATCAATACCGTAGAGGAACTGACCAACAGAACCTCTGAGGATATGATGAAGGTTCGTAATCTGGGACGTAAGTCTTTAGAGGAAGTATTGGCGAAGTTAAAAGAACTGGGTCTGCAGTTGAATCCCAGCGACGAGAACTAAGTCAGTTTGTAACAGAAAGATTTTCCGTGTGTGGTAAAACCGATGAGTGCACACATGGTTCATCTCTAAATGGCAACAAACACATTCGGTGAGTAAGTCCAAAGAGCGTGGCCGGATGTACCATGAATGGAGAAAGGAAAATAAAATCATGGCAAAGTACAGAAAACTTGGCAGAACATCTGCACAGAGAAAAGCATTACTTAGAAATCAGGTAACCGCATTGTTGAACAATGGCAAGATTGTTACAACCGAGGCTAAGGCTAAGGAAGTAAGAAAGATTGCAGAAGGTCTGATTGCACTTTCCGTAAAAGAGAAAGATAACTTCGAGATGGTTAAAGTTACCGCTAAAGTTCCTGTAAAGGACAAAGACGGTAAGAGAGTAAAAGAAGTTGTTGACGGCAAGAAAGTTACCAAATTCGAGAGCGTTGAGAAAGAAATCAAGAAGGATCTTCCATCCAGATTACATGCAAGACGTCAGATGATGAAGGTACTGTATCCCGTTGTATCTGTTCCTACAGAAGCAGCAGGAAAGAAGAGAAATACCAAGGAAGTTGATTTGGTTGCTAAACTGTTTGATGAGTATGCACCTAAGTACGCAGACCGTAAGGGTGGTTACACCAGAATCGTAAAGATTGGCCAGCGTAAGGGTGATGCAGCTATGGAAGTTGTACTGGAGTTAGTATAATTCCCCCGATTTGACTTTAAATATGTATTTAAAATGAGGCTGATATGGCATTTGTCATATCAGTCTCATTTACTTTAATCTTGTTTCCATCATTTTTTTACGAAAATACTTGACTTGCCCCCGAAAGTCTATGATATAATGATTCTGCTGGAGCAGAATCCAAGACGGCAGGAGCCGTCTTGCCGCCATTGCATGGCGGATTATACAAGCCATGGCTCGAAAAGCACATGGTATAATAGACACAATAAAATGCAGAGATTCAAAGATATTCAAAAGAGGAGGTTTCCAGTCTATGAAGAAACGAGTGTTGAGTCTGTTCATGGCATTTACGCTCTGCTTCTCCATGCAGCCCACGGTGGCGTTTGCAGGGGAAACGGGTGTAGTGACGGAACAGGAAGTACCAGGCAGTGAAAATACCGCGGAAGTCTACACCACAGACAGTATCAGTGACGGAGATGTAAGCGGTGGGGACGCGGGCGTACAGGATGCAGAAGATGAGGCTGTACGTGCGGCGCAGGAACTGATTAACGCTCTGCCGGACGAGGTGACGGCAGAGAATGCAGAAATGATTGGCGGGCAGCTTGCAGCCATTGATGAGGCGCTGGCGGCACTGAACGATGAACAGCGTGCAGAGCTGGATATGACACGCTATGATGCAATTTGTGCAGCTTTGATTGCCTTTGTGGCGGCGCAGGACGGCGAGCATATTCACCCCGTCTGTGGTGTAGCATGCACAGATGAGAATGGACATAGTAACGTAACATGGACGGCGGTTTCTACCCTGACCAGTGGCATGGCTGCAGGCAATTACTATCTGACTGATGACGTGACGCTCGATGCCACATGGACACCGAAGAGCGGCACTGTACTTGACCTTAACGGTCACAGCATCACGGTCAACGCAGATGTTGATGCGATTACCGTTCCTGTCAGCTGCAGTTTTACGCTGACTGACTGCAACAGCAGTGGCGGCGTACATTATTTTACGAAAAATACAGAAAAGGACAATCTGTGGGAGCCTGTTGGGACGGGCGGAGACACTACGGTTACCGGTGGTGTTATCACCCACAGCAGTGGGAAGAATGGCTCCGGCATATTTATGGGAGGAAACGGTACTTTCACCATGTACGGAGGTACTATCTGCGGTAACTATAACGACACTGCGGCGGGCGCAGGTGTAAGAGCTACCCAAAGCAAGATTATCATGCCCGGTGGAGCCATCAGCGGCAATGTTGCAGCTAATCATAAAAGTGGTGGCGGTGTGAATCTGAATGGCGTCGGGAGCTCTTTCGACATGTCCGGCAATGCGAAGATTACTGATAATACGACAAACGGATTTGGCGGCGGCGTACATATGGAATGCATCGGCGGCAAAGTTAGTTTTACCATGTCCGACAATGCACAGATTACCGGCAACATGTGCACCGGCAGTGCTTGCGGTGGTGCCGGCTTATATGCTTCGGGTGGCGAGTTTACCATGAATGACAATGCAGCCATCAGTGACAATCGTTCGCTGAGTGAAAGAGGTTACGGCGGCGGTGTGTTTGTGTCTGCGAATGCTACGTTCACTGTGAATGGCAAGGCGACTATCAGCAGAAACTCAGCCTATATTGAATCGACGAGTTCATGGAAAAATAACTATGGTGGCGGTGTACTTGTATTAGGCGGCACTTTCAATATGAACGGTGGAAGTATCAGCGATAACATGGCAGAGAATGGAGCCGGTGTGTATGTGAAGGACAATAGTTCTAACGCCGGTACTTTCACCATGAACGGCGGTACTATTACTAACAACAAGGTTATCAAAGGAAATGGCGGTGGCGTGTATGTGCTTAGTGGTTTTGAAATCGCTAACGACGCTCAGGTCTTGAACAATTCACGCCAAGACACTTCAGGGCAAGTCACTCCGGACAATGTCTATCTGACGACCGGCAAGACATTCCAGATTAATGGAAAGCTCACCGGCGGCGTGCACAGCATTGGCGTGTCCGCGGCGGATACACCTGCCGATGGCAGCCCTGTGACGATTGCTACGGCGACAACGGGGTATACCCTGAACGAAGAAGATGCGGATTGCTTTACCGGTGACGTAGATGGTATCTATCCGGTTCTTGCAAACAACGAGATGCAGTTATCCACGACCGCACCCCACAGACACTACCTCTGTGGCACGGAACATCATGATGTCGGCGACCACACGACTGATTCGCAGATGTCTTTCACGAAGCTGTGGATGGACGATGACGGCAAACTGAAAATAGGCGATACGGAGCTGAAGGCAACGACAACTAATGACAACGGATACTTTTATTCGGATGACATGTGCTACGAACTGCCTGCCGGCAACTATTATTTGGGCAGCTCCATCACACTGGATTATCCCATTTACATAGCCTCAAATTTGACATTATCAGGGGCCTCAGTCCCGACGTCGAATGATGTGAAACTCTGCCTGAATGGCAACACTATCACGGCAAATGGGAACTTTAGCGCTATTGTTTGTAGCAGTGTTCTGAGCAAGACAACTTTCACACTGACCGACTGTCAGCAGACGGCTGGTACAATTACCCACGCTACGGATAAGACCGGTAGCGGTGTGCTTCTGTATTCCTCATGGGCCGAGCCCAATGGCAATGGCACACGGTTCAATATGTATGGCGGCAGCATTACCGGCAATACGACGGAAGAACGTGGTGGCGGCGTAAATATAGGAGTAAAAGGCAATGGCGGAATTTTTAATCTGTACGGTGGAGTTATCTCCAACAACAAGGCTAACGACGCTGGCGGTGGTGTGTATATGGACGGTCAGTGTTCTACGTTCACCATGTACGATGGCGAGATTACGGACAATACTGCCGGTACGGATGGCGGCGGAGTGAGTTCTGCCAATGCCAAATTCATCATGAACGGCGGCAACATTACCGGAAACACCGCAGCCACGGGTGGCGGCGTGAGCGTGGGCTGCTACAGCTCAACCGATTTCACCATGAATGGCGGCAAAATCAAAAACAATACGGCAAGCACTAACGGCGGTGGCGTATATATGGTGGGTAAATTGCGCTCTTACACTTTCACCTTGAACGGCACACCGGACATTAGCGGCAATACGAAGGATGGTGCTGCAAACAATGTCTATCTGTCCAGCGACGCAGTTATCACTGTCGGCAATTTGGACACTAATGTCAAAATTCCGGTGACATTGGAAAAGATGCCCACGGAAGGATTTTATGTGAAGTTTGCCAAGGCAGGCGCAGGTCTTGAACTGAATGATAATATTGCCCGTCAGTTCGATATCGAAAATGATGGCAGCGACAAATGCGACAAGTGGATTATCGAAAATGATCCGGATGAGCTGTGGTTGTATGTGACTGGGGACGAACTGCATGAGCATGCCATCTGCGGCGACCATTCTTGCTACCATGAGTCGTCGAAACACAGCCAAGCGTTGTGGACACCTCTGACTTATGATGCAACCACGCAGCAGTTGATGTATGGTTCACTGCCTGTTCCAAGTGTGGTTAAAGCGATCAGCGCCGCTGATGACCAAGGGAATCCGACGACGGCATACTACATGACCTATACGCTCCCGGCAGGTAATTATTATCTGGCGGATACCATCGAGATGAATGGTGGTTCCATTACATACAACGGGAATGAGGTTACGAGCAAGGGCGGCGTGATTGAGATTGAAACTGATGTGAACCTCTGCCTGAATGGAAAGCGGATCTCTACATCGGCGCCGTATGTCGGGGTGATTGTCATTAAAAAGGCGGGCGCGCTGACACTGAGCGACTGCGGAACTGGCGGACGGATTTCTTCCAGCTGCAATGCTTTTGCCGGTGTGCAGATTGCCAACGACACATCCCAAGCCGGTACATTTACCATGTACGATGGCGGGATTATGAACACTGCAACCGGTGTACTTATGGGCAGTAACAGTATCTTCAATATGTACGATGGTACAATCACCCAAAATGAAACGGGTGTGAGTGTTGTTTCAACGAGTAAATTGACGGTTGGCGACTCGGCGTATATTGCCAACAACGACAAGGAAAATGTTTTCCTGTACGATAAGGCAATGATTACCATTGACTCCAGCCTGACAAATGGCGCAAGCGTTGGTGTGACCACTGAAAAGAGTCCCACCGACGAAACTCCGATTCAGATTGCCACCGGAGCGTCCGGCTGGGTGCTTTATACCGAAATCTTTAAACCTGACGGGACCGATAAGGGCTATGTGGTTACAGAGGATGAAGGCAAGCTGTACCTCAATGTGCACATACATAACTGGATATACGATCTGAGTGCAGACTATCGGACCATTATGGCTACCTGCAACGTAACCGGCTGTCCCAATTCTAAGGGCGGCATGGTGACCATCAGCGAGCCTGAGCATGAGGTCTACGGCGATGGCAAAACTGCAGAGGCAACGCTGAATAAGGCTGAGTGGCAGGCGGATGAACCGAGTGTTACCTATAAAAAGGGCAACGACACCCTCGCTGAGGCGCCTACCGATGCCGGCACCTATACCGCAAGCATCATCCTTGGCAATAAGACAGCCTATGTAACTTACGAGATTAAAAAGGCAGATCCCGCGGCGAAAGATTTTGTCTTTACCGCACCGGGCAGTTTGACATACGATGGCAAGGCAAAGACTGCAGAAGTCAAGATTGCGACGGGCATTACCGGCATGGGCGATGTCACGGTGAAATACTATCAGGGCGAGACGGAAGTGCAGCCCGTTAATGCGGGTGAATACACGGTTAGAATCAGTGTGGAGGACGGCACGAACTATAACGCAGCAAGCAACCTGACGGACGCGGGCTGGGCGTTTACGATTGCTCCCATTACCACCGAACCGACCGTGGAACTGAGCGGCAACATGACCTACACCGGTGAAAAGATTAAGCCGGAGGTTACTGTAACCATTGACGGCAAAACGCTGACGGAGGGTATGGACTACACCATTACTTACGGTGACAATGTAAACGCTGGTACGGATGCCGGTACCGTAACCGTTCAGGCAAAGGGCAATTATGGATTTGCGGATTTTGTACAGAAATTTACCATTGAGAAGGCGGATCCGGAGCTGAGCTTTGAGAAGGACGCTGTGACTGTAACTTGGGGTGACCCTATTCCTGAAAATCCGCTTAGCATGCCTGACGACATGCCTGCTGACGTTACAGTGACTTATACCAGCAGCAAGGAGTCTGTTGCAACCGTGGATGAAAACGGTCTGGTTACCATGGTCGGAGTAGGCACGACCACCATCACCGCTAAGTCGGTCGAAACAACGAATTACAAGGAAGGCACGGCAAGCTACACATTTACGGTGAATAAGGCAATCATCCGTATTGAACGCGTAAAGGTTAAAGAGAAAATTTATGACGGCAGCACGACGGCTGAGATTACAAAGGTATTTGTTGTCAATCAGAATGGGGATTCCATCCAACTGGACGAGTCGGAATGCACCGTAACAGGTGCTTTCGCTAAAACGGACGCCGGGGAACAGGACGTAGTGGTAACGGTAGAACTTCTTGATAATATTGCGGCGCACTATGAGTTGGTCAGCAAAACATATATGACCAAGGCAACGATCAGTGCAAAGCCTATCAGCATTACAAACGTACTTCCGCAAACCCGCAGCTACAAGCGGGATGATACCTCCGTGACCATTATGGGAGTGACCTTCAACGATGCCGATGGCAAGCCTGTCACAACGCTGGTAAATGGTCTTGACTATACAATGAGCGGAAAGATGGCTGACGCGAACATCGGCACAAACAAGGAAGTTACCGTTACGGTGACACTGCAGGGAAACGCGGCAA
>ERZ857629.3257-NODE-3257-length-13901-cov-4.830565_pt1 | contig 13901 bp, 16 predicted proteins | sample MGYA00519700_ERZ857629 | MGnify/ENA primary metagenome ERZ857629 (study PRJEB31778, sample SAMEA3449351) | human gut metagenome | biome: human gut; feature: human-associated habitat; material: faeces | place: United Kingdom | collected 2010/2012 ... | reverse complement strand
CGGCCAGCGCCCTCGGCATGCGCACCGACGCCTCCTCCCGCTATGAAAAGGGCCTCGACATGATGAACACCATCAAGGCTGTCGAGCGCGCCTGCGAGCTCGTGGAGCTGCTCGGCTGCGGCGAGGTCGTCGACGGCGTGATGGACGTGGTCGCCAAGGAAAAGGCCCCCACGGTCGTCAAGCTCGAACCCGACAAGATCAACGCCCTGCTCGGCACGGAACTCAGCGAAGACCTGATGCGCGAAATTCTTGTCTCCCTCGGCTTTATCCTGAATGGCGACGACATCTACGTGCCGTCCTGGCGCGGCGACGTCGAGCATTACAGCGACATTGCCGAAGAGGTCGCGCGCTTCTACGGCTACAATAAGATTCCCTGCACGCTCATGCGCGGCGAGACCACGCGCGGCGGCTTTAGCGAGCAGCAGCGCTTCGACCGCGCCATCGGCGGCGCTGTGCGCGCGCTGGGCTACGATGAGATCATCACCTATTCCTTCATCAGCCCGACCTATTACGATAAGATCCGCATGCCGAAGGATTCCTCGCTGCGCAACTCCCTGAAGATTTTGAACCCGCTGGGCGAGGATACCTCCATCATGCGCACGACGATCCTGCCGAGCATGCTCGAGATCATTGCCCGCAACCACAGCTACCGCAACAAGTCCGCCCGCCTCTATGAGCTCGGCAAAATTTACCTGCCGCGCGAGGATGGCCTTGCTGACGAGCCGAAGTACCTCTCCCTCGGCGCTTACGGCGACGGCGTGGACTTCTTCTCCTTCAAGGGCAGCATCGAGACGCTGCTGCACGAGCTGCGCATCACGGATGTCAAGTACGTCGCCTGCACCGACAATGATTCTTATCACCCCGGCCGCTGCGCGAAAGTGTATGCGGGCGAGACATACCTCGGCGTGTTCGGCCAGATCCATCCGCTCGTCGCGGCGAACTACGGCATGGACACCGAGGTCTACACCGCAGAGCTGAGCTTCGATGCGATGTATGAAAAGCGCGGCGACATCCCTGTCTACCAGCCGCTTCCGAAGTTCCCCGCCGTCACGCGCGACATCGCCGTCGTGTGCGACGAGGCCGTCACGGTCGGCGCGCTCGAAGAGAGCATCCGCCGCGGCGCGAAGGGCCTTCTCAAGGATGTGTCGCTGTTCGATATTTACCGCGGCCCCGGCGTGGCCATCGGCAAGAAGAGCGTGGCGTTCAACCTCGTTCTGCGCGCGGATGACCGCAGCCTGACCGGCGAAGAGGCGGATGAGGACGTCCAGTCCATCCTCGCAGCGCTCAAGGCCGACCACAACGCGGTGCTCCGCTGAGAATTCCTTAAGGAAACATTACGATTTGGTTACAGTTGACAGCGCTCTCTTTACTTTTTGAAATTGCGTTGCTATACTGTCTGCATGGAAAGGAGGGACTCTCCCAATGGAAGAATTTACCCGAAAGTTTAATGTTGCGCAGGAAAAGGACGCTGAGATCCGTCATATTCTGACCACCGTTTATGCCGCGCTGGAGGATAAGGGCTATAATCCCATCAACCAGATCGTGGGCTACATCCTGTCGGAGGACCCCACCTATATCACGAACCATAACAACGCCCGCACGCTGATCCGCAAGCTGGATCGCGACGAGCTGCTGCAAACGCTTGTGCGCAGCTACCTCGGCAAGTAAGCGAAAAACGTCAGAATAACGACCCTCGGAGACCGTGAACGCGGCCTCCGAGGGTTTGTTGCATTTTTTCGCCCCACTTTTATTGACAAGGGGGGCAAAAAATGCTATACTGCAAAAAGTTACAAAACGGTTACAAAGTTACAAATTGGTTACAAGGACAGGAGTGAGTCAGATGGCAGAAGCTACGGAAGGTCTCGTTTACCGCGGACACCCGCTGCGCCGTGTGGATAATCTCATCTACTACGGCTCGATGGCGGATAAATATATCGTGATGATGCAGGTGTTGGATACCACGCCGCTCAAGGATATCACGCTTGCCAAGCGCGTTTCCATTCAGTTGCAGATGACGGACGCAAGCCTCCGTTCGCGCGACCGTGTGGTCCGCTCGACGGAAAAAGGAAGCCTTGGCGAGGCGATGGAATTTGCCTCCATCTGGCTTGAGCGCGCGCTGAGCGGCAAGATGTAAATAGCCGCCGCGCAGCCCCCTGATTTTATTCACGAAAGGATGACTCAGCTATGAGAAACCATTCACGATGCTTATCGTTCCTGCTTTCGGGCATTCTCTCCGTCAGCCTGCTCGCGCCGCTCTCTTCGGCGCAGGCCGCTTACGACGGTTCGATCCGCAACCTCGTTGACCGCGTGACGGTGCTGACGGAATCCGTTCAGACCGAGAGCGCGAACGAAGAAGAGCTCGCCAAGCTCGATGAGATGCAGGCAGAGCTTGAAGACAAGGCCGACGCCAAGGAAGACGTGAGCGAGACCGAGACCGTCTCCATGGTCGTTACGGGCGGCACGATCAACGTGCGCACGGGCCCCGGCACGAATTACGACAAGATCACGCAGGTGGTCAGCGGCAAGCAGGTCACCGTCGTCGGTGAATCGAACGGCTGGTATCAGGTCACGTTCGACTCCACGACCGGCTGGCTGCTCGGTGAATATCTGCGCGATCCTGCCGACCTCGACGGCACAGTGGGCGCAAAGGTCGTCTCCATGGCGATGCCCTTCCTCGGCACGCGCTATCGCTCCGGCGGCGCGTCCCCCAGCGGCTTTGACTGCTCGGGCTTTACGATGTATCTCTATGCAAAGCTCGGCTACTCGCTGCCCCATTCGGCGACCGCCCAGTATAGAAACTGCGGCTACGCCGTCGCCAAATCCGACTTGCAGCCCGGTGATCTGGTGTTCTTCTCGGATTCCTCACACGCCATCGGCCACGTCGGCATCTACATCGGCAACGGTCAGATCATCCACGCGCGCTACAGCGTCGGCAAGATCACGATCGACAGCCTGTCCGCGAGCTACTATGCTTCCCGCTACGTCGGCGCGAAGCGCATCGCGTAAAAGTACATAAAGAAAGCGGAACAGCTTAGGCTGTTCCGCTTTTTTACTTCATCAAAAAGCAGCGAAGCTGCTTCTTGATGAGAGAGCTTCAGGAAATGGTGCTCACCGCGCCATTTCCTGCAAAGTGTCACTGCGGACGCGCGTGTCGTCCTCCGCGACGGATCAAAATACTTTGCCGCCTGCGGGCGGCAAATGAAGTCGATTGACCGTTCGCCTTGCCTTGTGCAGATAGTGCGAGCTGTTACTCAACAGTTGTTTCGGTGTCGCTTTCCTCGGCCTTCTTCACCTCCGCGGCGTGGATGGCTTCTGCTTCGGCCTTGGCTTCGGCGAGGACTTTTTTCTCGCTCTTTGTTTTGAGCTGCTTTTCGTCGAACTGCGCCCAGAGATCAGGGCGGCGGAGCATCGTGCGCTTGTAGCTCTCTTTTTTGCGCCATTTGGCCACGTTTTCGTGGTGGCCGGAGAGCAGCACGTCCGGCACGCGGCGGCCGTGCCATTCATCGGGGCGGGAATACTGCGGATACTCCAAAAGCCCAGCCCAGTGGGACTCCTCGGTGAAGCATTCCTCCTCGGGCAGCACGCCCGGGACCATGCGGCAGATGGCGTCCGTCACGGCCATGGCGGGAATTTCGCCGCCCGTGACGACGAAGTCGCCCATCGAGAGCTCTTCGTCCACACACTCGTCGATAAAGCGCTGGTCGATGCCCTCGTAGTGGCCGCAGACTAAAATGAGGTGGTCATACTTATCCTTCAGCTCGCGCGCCACGCTTTGTGTGAACGTGCGCCCGCAGGGGGAGAGGTAGATCGTATGCCCGCGGCTGCCAGCCTCCTCGCACACATGCGCCCAGCAGCGGTACAGGGGGTCTGCCTGCATCACCGCGCCGCGCCCGCCGCCGTAGGGGTAGTCGTCGACCTGCATCTGCTTGTTCGTCGTGTAGTCGCGGATCTGGTGCGCCTTGATCGTGATGTAGCCGCGCTCCTGCGCGCGGCCGAGGATGCTGACGTTCATCATCGCGTCGACCGAAGCGGGGAAGAGTGTTAAAATATCAATCCTCATCGGTCTCTAACCCCTCGATCATGTGCACGCTGATCTCACGCGCTTCCTCGTCGATGTCCGTGATGAAGATATCCTTCACCGCGGGGATGAGATAGGTCTTCTCCTCACCCTTGACCTTGTAGAGCTTGTGGGCGGGGTAGGAGAGCACGTCCACCACCGTGCCGATATACGTGTGGGGGAAGTAGTTATAGACGTTCATGCCGATGATCTCGGCGTCGAAGTGCTCGCCGGGCTTGAGCTGGACATCATTGCGGCGGATGGAGAGCACCTTGCGCTTGAGCGCGGCGGCAGCATCCATGTCGTCGACCTCGGGCAGCTTCATGAGCACCATGTCGCCCTGCACGCGCTTGCTCGTCGGGCGGAAGGGCGCACCGTCCATGTAGAACGTTTTGAACCCGCACAGAAGCTCTGGGCTCACGTCCCAGGGCTGTACCTTGACCTCGCCGCGCACGCCGTGCGTGTTCACGATCTGGCCGACTTCGATATATTCCGGGCGCGCGCTCGGCTGCGGCGCGCTCTTTTTGGAAAAGAGACCCATTGTCATGCTCCTTTGTTTTGTTCTATCCATCCAGTATAGCGGAATCGGCGGGGGATGGCAAGAATAAAAAACGTTCCCGAGAGCTTCTCGGGAACGTTTTTTGCAGTTCAGTCTACGATGTCGACAGACACCTTTACGCCGGTGCGCTGAGCATAGGAACGGACGACCGTGCGGATCTCCTTGGCAATGCGGCCCTGACGGCCGATGACCTTGCCCATATCGTCAGGTGCGACGCGCAGCTCCAACGTAAGCTCGTCCGCGCCCTGCTTCTCCGTGACGGTGACGTCATCGGGATGCTCAACAAGGCTGCGGGCGATGTAGAGCAGCAAGTCTTTCATTTCTTGCACCCCGGGTCTTACAGCGCGTTGACTTTCTTCAGCAGCGCACGGACCGTGTCGGTGGGCTGAGCGCCGGTCTTGATCCACTCCTGAGCGCGCTCAGCGTCGATCTTGATCTCGGCGGGGGAGACGCAGGGATTATAGGTGCCGATCTCTTCGATGAAGCGGCCGTCGCGGGGATAACGGGAATCAGCGACGACAACACGATAGAAAGGAGCCTTCTTGGCGCCCATTCTGCGCAGACGAATTTTAACCATGGTTACTACCTCCAAAAATAATGTAAATGATTTTGTATTATGATGAAATGCTTGTGCACTTATCAACGGAAACTACTTGAAGCGTTTCTTGCGCCCGAAACCGCGCATCCGACCGCCGCCGAAGCCGCCCATGCCCTTTGGCATCTTGCCGCCGCGCGTGACCTGCTTGATCATGCTCTGCATCATCTCAAACTGCTTGAGCAGGCGATTGACGTCCACGACCTCGAGTCCGCAGCCGGCGGCGATGCGCTTTTTGCGGCTGGCGCCGAGCACCGCGGGATTCTCGCGCTCGTAGGGCGTCATCGAGAGGATGATCGCCTCGGTGTGCGCCATCATCTTGGGGTCAAGCTCGGCATTTGCCATCTGCTTGCCGAGCTGGCCGGGCATCATGCCCGCGAGCTGTTCAAAGCTGCCCATGCTCTTGAGCTGGACGAGCTGGTCGTAATAGTCGGAGAGAGTGAAGCGGTTCTTTTTGAGCTTTTCTTCGAGCTTTTTCGCCTTTTCCTCGTCGATGCTCTGCTCGGCGCGCTCGATGAACGACAGCACGTCGCCCATGCCGAGGATGCGCTGCGCCATGCGGTCGGGGTGGAAGGGCTCGATCATGTCGAGCTTTTCGCCCGTGCCCATGAACTTGATGGGTTTGCCGGTCGCCGCGCGGATCGAGAGGGCTGCGCCGCCGCGGGCGTCGCCGTCGAGCTTCGTGAGCACGACGCCGTCGATGCCGAGTGCCTCATCAAAGGCGGTGGCGGCGTTCACGGCGTCCTGACCGGTCATCGCGTCGACGACGAGCAGGATCTCGGTCGGCTTGACGGCGGCCTTGATGCGCTTGAGCTCGTCCATCAGCGCTTCGTCGATGTGCAGGCGGCCTGCGGTATCGAGGAAGACCATGTCGTTGCCGTGGTCACCGGCGTACTTGACGGCCTCCTGTGCGATCTGAACGGGGTCGACCTGACCCATTTCGAAAACGGGAATATTCAATTGCTTGCCGACGACCTGTAACTGCGTGATGGCCGCGGGACGGTACACGTCGCACGCGGTGAGCAGCGGACGGTGGCCCTGCTTGCGGAAGTAGCCCGCGAGCTTGGCGACGTTCGTCGTCTTACCGGCGCCCTGTAAGCCGACCATCATGACGACCGTCGGCGGCTTGGAGGCGAAGGTCAGCTTCGCATTGGCACCGCCCATGAGCGCGGTGAGCTCTTCGCTGACGATCTTGATGACCTGCTGGGCAGGGGTCAGGCTGTCGAGCACCTCGGCGCCGACGGCGCGCTCAGAGACGGTTTTGACAAAGTCCTTGACGACCTTGTAGCTCACGTCTGCTTCGAGGAGCGCCAGGCGCACCTCACGCATTGCGAGCTTGATGTCCTCTTCGCTCAGGCGGCCCTTGCCGCGCAGGTGTTTGAATGTGGCGTTGAGCTTTTCGCTCAGTCCTTCAAATGCCATGGATGTATTACTCCTTGAGTGCCGCCGCCTCGGCCTCGATCACGCCGGCAAGCTCTTCGAGCTGGCGGTCCTCATACCGGCGGAAGTTGAGCTGCTTGATCTGCTCGGCCGCGTCCGTGATCTTTTCCACGTGGGGCTGAAGCTGCATGAAGCGCTTGATGAGCCCCGTCTTGTCTTCGATCTCGGTCATGTAGTTCTCCGCGCGCACGATGACGTCGCGCACGCCCTGGCGGGAGATGCCGTAGTTCTCGGCAATTTCGGAGAGCGACAGGTCCTCGTTATAGTAGAGATCATAGAATTCCTTCTGGCGGTCGGTGAGAAGCTCCCCATAAAAGTCGAAGAGCATCGTCATACGAAAGGTCTGGTTTTTCACGGGAAGTTCCTCCTTGTGCAGATTCTTATGTAAAGTTTTATACCTTTACAACATGAATCAGTTTACATGATTTTATCAAAATTGTCAAGGAAAAATCGCAAGAAAAACGTCATGCGAGCAGAAAATTCTTCCGTTTTTGCGCCGGAAAGTGCGGTGTAAGCAGAAAAGAGTGGAATTGTTCACAGTTTCGTGGTATCCTAAGGGCAAATTCTGAAAAATGACCACAGGAGGAATCCGTGATGGAACCGGTCAGACTTGAGATCGCACCAGAGGTGAACCTCGACTATGTGCGCTCGGATAAATTCAAAACGGGGACGCTGAGCGTGCAGCTCATCACGCCGATCAACGAAAGAACGGCGAGCTTTGGCGCGCTGCTGCCGAGCGTGCTGCGCCGCGGCACGATGTCGCACCCCGATATGCGCTCACTTTCCACCGCGCTCGACCTGCTCTATGGCTCGTCCATCGGCTGCACGGTACGCAAAAAGGGCGAGAACCAGTGCATCGGCTTTGCCGCGAGCTTCATCGACGAGGAATTTGTCCCGGGAGGAGAAAAGCTGCTCGAGCCGATGTGCGACCTTTTGGGCGAGCTGCTGCTCGACCCCGTGACGCGCAACGGCCGCTTCCTGAACGACTATGTCGAAAGCGAGAAGCAGAACCTCATCGACGCCATCCGCGGCATCATCAACGACAAGCGCGACTACGCAGACCTGCGCTTACTTCAGGAGATGTGCCGCGGCGAGCGCTACGGGGTGGACAAGTTCGGCTCCATCGCGCGCGTTGACAAGATCACGAACCAGACGCTCTTCCGCTACTATCAGGAGTTACTCTCCACCGCGCACTTGGAGCTCTTCTACTGCGGCAGCGCCGAGCGCGAGCGCGTGGAGGAGGCCATCTCCCGCGCGTTTGCGCCGCTTCAGCGCGGGCGTGTCGTGCCGCCGGTCATCGCGGAGAAGAAAAACGCGCCGGAGACGCCGCGCGAGATCACCGAGCGCATGGACGTGACGCAGGGAAGACTCTCGATGGGCTGGCGCGCGTCGACGAACGACGCGCCTGCGATGATGCTGGCAAATTTGATTTTCGGCGGGTACAGCAATTCCAAGCTCTTTTTGAACGTGCGTGAAAAGCTGTCCCTCTGCTACTACGCTTCTTCCTCCTATCACCGCTCCAAGGGCATCGTGACGGTCTCGTCCGGCATTGAGTGCAGGGATGTGGAGACCGCCAAGCGTGAAATTTTTGCCCAGCTTGCAAGCGTGCAGCGCGGCGAATTTGAGGAATGGGAGGTCGAGGGCGCGAGAGCGTGCCTGATCGCGTCGCTCGAATCGCGCGGCGACAGCGCGGGCCGCATGGAGGAAAATGCCCTCGGTCAGGCGGCCACGGGCATCCGCGAGACGGCGGATGAGCTCATCGCGGCGCTGCGCGCCGTGACGAACGAGCGCATCGCCGAGGCCGCGCAGAGCATGACGCTTGACACGGTGTATTTCCTGACAGGGGAGGACAGCAAGGATGAATGAGAAAAGCTACCCCCGCATCGGGGAAACGGTCCTGGAAAAGACGCTGCCGAACGGCTTGAAGATATTCATCGTCCCCAAGCCCCAGCACCGCAAAAAATACGCCTTTTTCGCCACGCGCTACGGTGGGATGGACATGCAGTTCATCCGAAACGGCGAAAAGTGCGACACGCCCGCGGGCATCGCGCACTATTTAGAGCACAAGATGTTCGACACGAAGGACGGCAACGCCCTACAGGTACTCTCGCAAAACGGCGCAGAGCCGAACGCCTTTACCTCCAACGCGATGACGGGCTATTACTTTGACTGCACCGAGCATTTTGAAGAAAACCTGCGCATCCTGCTCTCGTTTGTCTCCGTTCCGTACTTTACGGACGAAAGCGTGGAAAAGGAACGCGGCATCATCGGTCAGGAGATCCGCATGGTCGAGGATTCGCCCGACTGGCAGGTCTACGAAAGGCTCCTTGCCTGCCTGTACCGCTCGTCGCCCGCGCGCGTGCCCATCGCCGGCACGGTCGAGAGCATCGCGGGCATCACGGCGGAAACGCTGTACGACTGCCACCACGCGTTCTACTGTCCGTCCAATATGGCGCTGTGCGTTGTTGGCAACGTCGATCCCCACACGGTGATCGCGCTGGCCGAGGAGGTCTTGCCCCGCGAGCGCGGCGAGGAGATCGCACGCTGCTATGGCGAAGAAGAGGACGACGCTGCCGCGCAGAAGGAGACCGTCACGCAGATGGAGGTCGCGCTGCCGCAGTTTTTAGTCGGCTTTAAGTGCGAGACGAACGAGGGCGACCTCCTGCGCCAGTCGCTCATCGGCGAGATGGCGAGCGACGTGCTGCTCGGCGATTCGTCGCCGCTCTACCAGCGCCTTTACGACGAGGGACTCATCAATTCGAGCTTTGGCGGCGGCTTTGACCAGCTGCCGGGCGTCGCGGTGCTGTGCGCCGGCGGCGAGAGCGGGCAGCCGCAGCAGGTGAGCGACGCGATCTTGGAAGAGGCGCAGCGCCTTGTGCGCGAGGGCATCGACCCGCAGTTTTTCGAGCAGATCCGCCGCGCGAGCTTCGGCGCGACGCTGCGCGCGCTCAACTCGTTTGAAAATATCGCCATCTCCATGGCGGACGGCTACTTCCGCGGCTTCGATGCGCTCCGGTTCCCCGAGGCGTACGCGAGCATCGAAAAAGCGGATGTCGAGCGCTTCCTGCGCGAAAACCTGACGGACAGCCGCCGCGCCATCTCCATCATCGAACCCAAGAAAGAAGGATAACGATCCCATGAGCTTTTCCGACGCGCCCATCAGCTTTCCCGGCCTTTTCGGCGACTGGCAGTTCACCGTGCCGTCCAAGGCATTGAACATCGGCAACGGCATCTACTGGTACGGCATCATCATTGCCGCGGGCATGCTGCTGGGACTCTATTTCTGCATGAAGCAGGCACCGAAATACGGCCTGAGCGAGGATAATATCATCGACACGGTGCTCTGGGTCATCCCGCTTTCCATCATCGGTGCGAGAATTTACTATGTGCTTTTCTACCTCGACCTGTTTCGCGGGAGCGACGGCTCGATCAACTGGTCGTCGACCTACCGCATCTGGGACGGCGGCCTTGCCATCTACGGCGGCGTCATTGCGGGCTTTTTGACGGCGTATCTTTTCAGCCGCCGCCGCAAGATCTCCTTCTGGGCGCTGGCGGACTGCTGCGTGCAGGGACTTTTCATCGGGCAGGCCATCGGCCGCTGGGGCAACTTTATAAACCGGGAAGCCTTCGGCGCGGCGACGGAGCTCCCCTGGCGCATGCGGCTCTGGACGTCGGCCACGACGTATATGGATGTACACCCTACGTTTCTTTATGAGAGCCTGTGGAATGTGATTGGTCTGCTGCTGCTTTATTTTGTCGTGTCCCGCGCCCGCCGCTTCGACGGGGAGAACACCTGCTTTTACTTCATCTGGTATGGTCTCGGCCGTTTCTGGATCGAGGGGCTGCGCACCGACAGTCTGTATCTTTTCCACTGGACGCTGTTTGGTCAGCGCATCCGCGTGTCGCAGGCGTTGTCGCTCGTGATGGTGCTCGCGTGCGCAGGGATCCTCGTCTATCAGTTCAAGGTCAAAAAGGCCGACGGGTCGAATCTGTTTGTCAAGCGTGTGCAGCAGATAACGGAGGCGGAAGAAGCCGCCGCTGAGCCTACCGCGCCGGACGAGAAGCAGTAAGCTCTATGCACTATCACATCGACAAAACCGCCGCGCAGAGCGCGTATTTACAGCTCTATCACCAGCTGCGGCGCGACATCGTCAGCGGTGTTTACCCGCTGGGGACGAAGATGCCCAGCAAGCGCCTGATCGCAACAGAGACAGGCGTGAGTGTCATCACGGTCGAGCACGCGCTGGCGATCCTATGCGACGAGGGGTATTTGGAATCCCGCGAGCGCAGCGGCTTTTTCGTGAGCTTCGCCGCGGCGGACTGCTTCCCGGTCTCCGAGACGGAGACCGAGCGCCGCACGACCGTTTCTCACGGGACGGAGGATGAATTTCCGTTCCCGTCGCTCGCCAAGACGATGCGGCGTGTACTCAGCGAGTACGGCGAGAGTATTCTCGTCAAGTCGCCGAACAACGGCTGCGCCGAGCTGCGCGGCACCATTGCGGCGTATCTCTCCCGCTCGCGCGGCATCAGCGTCCAGCCGGGACAGATCGTGATCGGCTCGGGCGCGGAATACCTCTACGGACTCATCGTGCAGCTTTTGGGGCGCGAGCGCGTGTTTGCGCTCGAAGACCCGTCTTACGACAAGATCCGCAGGGTGTATCAGGCGCACGGCGTCACGTGCGAGATGCTGCGCCTCGGCAGCGACGGCATCCGCTCCGATGAGCTCACCCGCGCGAGCGCGACGGTGCTGCATGTCACGCCGTTCCACAGCTTCCCGAGCCAGGTGACCGCCAGCGCGGGCAAACGCCGCGAATATCTCCGCTGGGCGGAGGAGCGCGGCGGCTACATCGTCGAGGACGACTTCGATTCGGAATTCAGCGTGTCGAGCAAGAGCGAGGATACGCTCTTCGCCCTCGAACCCGAGCGCTCGGTCATCTACATGAATACGTTCTCCAAGACCATCGCGCCGTCGATGCGCGTGGGCTACATGGTGCTGCCGCCCGCGCTCTCCGAGCAGTTTCGGCGCGAGGTGGGATTCTATTCCTGCACCGTGCCGGTCTTTGAGCAGTATGTGCTTGCCGAGCTCATCGGCAGCGGCGACTTCGAGCGCCACATCAACCGCATCCGCCGCAGACGGCGGAAAGAATGAAAAAGCGGCGGCAAAGCCGCCGCTTTCAAAAAGTTTGAAAAATCGCTTGACGCAAAAAAAACTTTGTGCTATACTTCCATTTGCATTTGAACGAATGCGCTGGTGTAGCTCAGTCGGTAGAGCAGCTGATTCGTAATCAGCAGGTCATGTGTTCGAGTCACACCACCAGCTCCAAAAAGCATCGAAAACTTCGGTTTTCGATGCTTTTTTGTTGCAAAAACGCTGAAAATGGTGCGAGCCAAAATGTGGGTCAACTGCCTGACCCACACCGTGACCCACATTGGCTGTTAAATGCACGGAAAGGGTGAAAGAGCATCGGAGAGGAAGCTGCTTCCTTTCCGATGCTCTTTTTGAAAGATGCCTTTACCTTACCTGCGCCATGAAGCTGCCCATGGTCTGTGCGGCTTCATCCTGCTTCTGCCTTGTAGCGTGGGTGTAGGTGCGGAGGGTGAAGCCAGCGTCGTAGTGACCGAGCATTGAAGACACTGTTTTCACATCTATGCCGTTTTGCAGTGCCAAGGTCGCGAACGTATGACGCAGGTCGTGAAACCTGATATGCTCCAGCCCCGCGTCCTTGAGGATCCGCTTGTGGAGTGTTACGACCGAGTCGGGGTGATACATTTCTCCTGTTCTGCCGGATGGGAACATCCACGGATTGTCGGGGTGTTTGGCGTGTTCCTGCTTCAGCAGCTCCACGGCATCCTGCGGAATGGACACCTCGCGGATGGAGTTGCCGGTTTTTGGGCGGCTTAGAATGAGGTTTCCCTCTGTGTCCCAGCTGGCCTGCTTACTGACGGAGATGGTGCAGTTGGCTTCGTCAAGGTCGCTCCATTGGAGCGCGACCAGCTCGCCCTTTCTCAGTCCGCTGACTAGTTCCAGATAGAACATCGGCAGGGCATTACGCCGCTCGGCGGCGTTCAGATACGAGCTGATGTGGTCTGGGTGAAGGATTTTCATCTCTTGTTTTTCAATTTTGGGGATGATGCAATTCTCCGTGGGATTGCTGAGAATGAGTTTTTCCTTCATCGCCCGGTCAAGGGCATTGTGCAGCATCATATGGATGCCGCGCACAGTGGAATTGCTCAGTCCGGGTTTTTCCTTTTTCTGTACCTTTCGCAACCTGCCATTGCTTTGCAGATCGTTGTAGAGCTTTTGCAGGTCACGGGTGGTGAGCTTATTCAGCGGGATATCCCCGATAGCAGGGATGATATGCTGTTCGATGTTCCGGTGGTAGTAGTTCATGGTGGATGGGCGAATGTGCGGTTTGGCATACAATTCAAACCACGTCCGCAGCCAAGCGACAACCGTGTATTCATCGGCGCGGCTGACGTCCAATGACTGGCTCTCCTCAATGGCTTTCTTTAGCTTCGCCTTGCATTCCGCCTGCGTCTTACCCAGCACGTTTTTGATGATGCGCTTTCCGGTTTCGGGGTGATAGCCTGCGGTGTAGCGACCCTCCCAACGCCCGTCTGCGCGTTTGCGGATGTTGCCCTCGCCGTTGGCGCGCTTTTTAGCCATTCGTAATCATCTCCTTTGCTTTTTGCTCTTCGTCGGCATCGAAGGAGTAGGGCGTTCCCAGCTCTCCAGCGATGCCGGCTGCCAGCTTGAAGCCTGCCGTGAAGCTCATCAACTTGGCTTCGACCAGCAACGCGTTCTGTGCATCCAACAGCCGCAGCAACTTCTTTCGCCCTGCGGCGTCCATGTCCCGCCGCAGTTCCGCTTGGGCGTATTCGACCTGAGCGTCCAAGTCTGGATGCGGCTGACGGTCGAAACGCTTTTGCAGGGCTTTCATGTAGTCATACATTGCGGCACCTCCTTTTTGGCAACCACAACACATACCACAACTCCGCTCACAAAGCTACTGTTTTTCCAAAATGTTTCTTTGACTATTGCGGTGCAAAAAATACGTTTCTAAACCTGTTCACGTGTGCATCCACATCGAGAAGCCTTTTTTGTGGCGGGGAGTGTACTGCGCTCATCCGCCAACAGCTCCACGCCGGGACGGGTAGCGACATAGCGAGTACGCTGGGCCAGCTTCGCGGCGTTCTTGAGGTAGGGGGAGATCAGTACGATCCGGGCCATTCATCCTCCGGCTCAATGC
>ERZ857629.3248-NODE-3248-length-13937-cov-2.324665_pt1 | contig 13937 bp, 14 predicted proteins | sample MGYA00519700_ERZ857629 | MGnify/ENA primary metagenome ERZ857629 (study PRJEB31778, sample SAMEA3449351) | human gut metagenome | biome: human gut; feature: human-associated habitat; material: faeces | place: United Kingdom | collected 2010/2012 ... | reverse complement strand
GTCTGTAATGTCATAGAAAGAGGTTTATTATGGCAGAAGATAAGAAATTAGTAGAAGCGATTACATCTATGCAGGATGATTTCGCTCAGTGGTACACAGATGTGTGTAAGAAGGCAGAGCTTATGTCTTACTCAAGCGTCAAGGGATGCATGATTTTTAAGCCGGCCGGATATGCAATCTGGGAGAATATTCGTAATGAAGTCGACAGGAAACAGGTGTTGAGAATGTTTATCTTCCAATGTTCATTCCAGAGAGCCTTCTTGAGGTTGAGAAGGATCATGTAGAAGGATTTGCACCAGAGGTAGCATGGGTTACTCATGGCGGACTTAATCCACTTCAGGAAAGAATGTGTGTAAGACCTACATCAGAGACACTTTTCTGTGATTTCTATAAGGATGAGATTCAGTCATACAGAGATTTACCAAAGGTATATAACCAGTGGTGTTCTGTTGTAAGATGGGAAAAAGAGACAAGACCATTTTTACGTTCAAGAGAATTCCTGTGGCAGGAAGGACATACAGCCCATGCAACAGCAGAAGAAGCAGAAGCAAGAACACAGCAGATGCTTAACCTATATGCTGATTTCTGTGAGGATTTTCTTGCAATTCCTGTTGTCAGAGGACGTAAGACAGATAAAGAAAAATTTGCCGGAGCGGAAGCAACATATACTATTGAAGCACTCATGCATGACGGAAAAGCATTGCAGTCAGGAAAAAGCCATAACTTTGGTGACGGTTTTGCCAAGGCTTTCGGAATCCAGTACACAGATAAGGATAATAAGTTGAAATATGTTCACCAGACATCCTGGGGAATGACCACCAGACTTATCGGTGCGCTTATTATGGTTCACGGTGATGATTCAGGACTTGTACTTCCTCCAAGAGTAGCACCTGTACAGGTCGATATTATCCCTGTTATGCAGAAAAAGGCAGGAGTTCTTGAAAAAGCAGCGGAAGTTAAAGAAAAACTTATTAATGCAGGATTAAGAGTTAAAGTTGATGACAGCGACAAGAATCCGGGCTGGAAGTTCTCTGAACAGGAGATGAGAGGAATTCCTGTAAGAATAGAAATGGGACCTAGGGATATTGAAGCCAATCAGGCAGTTATTGTACGAAGAGATACAAGAGAAAAGACAGTTGTGTCAATAGACGAGCTTGATGTTAAGGTTAAAGAAATTCTTGATACAATGCAGGTTGAAATGCTTGAAAGAGCAAGAAAACACAGAGACTCACATACCTATGTGGCAACCGATTACGAGGAATTCAAGCAGACAGTTGCCAACAAGCCCGGATTTGTTAAGGCTATGTGGTGCGGTAATGAAGAATGTGAAAACAAGATTAAAGAAGATACAACAGCAACAAGCCGTTGTATGCCATTTAATCAGGAAAAATTAAGTGATGTATGCGTATGCTGCGGCAAGCCTGCAACCAAGATGGTATACTGGGGCAAAGCATACTAAGGAACAGAATATGTATATTAAGTTACCGGAGGATGTTGATTACATCATTACACGATTAACTGAATATGGATATGAAGCATATGCTGTCGGGGGATGTGTCCGCGACAGCATTATTTGTCGTGTTCCGGGAGACTGGGATATAACAACCTCTGCAAAACCGTGGGAAGTCAAAAAGCTTTTCCGCAGAACAGTGGATACAGGCATAGAACACGGAACTGTTACTGTCATGATGGGTAATGAAGGATATGAAGTCACTACCTACAGAATTGACGGAGAATACGAGGACAGCAGACATCCCAAAAACGTTGAATTCACGTCTAATCTCAGAGAGGATTTAAAAAGGCGTGATTTTACCATTAATGCCATGGCATATAATTACAGTCAGGGTATAGTGGATATGTTTGACGGAAAAGGAGACATAGAGCGTAAAATAATAAGATGTGTGGGCAATCCGGAAGAGAGATTCACGGAGGATGCACTTCGTATGCTGAGAGCAGTAAGGTTTTCCGCACAGCTTGGATATGAAATAGCGGAGGAGACAGCGGACGCTGTTAAGAAATTAGCCGGAACCATAAGTAAAATCAGCAAAGAAAGAATCCATACAGAACTTAATAAAATACTTCTCTCAGACCATCCCGATTATCTTATGAAAGCTATGGAGCTTGGAATAACGGAGATTGTTTTTTCTGCCCTTAATGATCTTCCTGACAAAGAAACAGCCATGAAGCTGTTAATACGGCTGCCAAAAGAACTTGTATACCGCTACGGTGCAGTTTTATTTGAACTCGGTAAAAAGAGAACAGTTGCGGTACTGCGTGAATTGAAATTAGACAATAATACCATAGATAATACCGGCAGGCTTGTAGATATGCATGGGATGGAGATAACGGAAGATAAACCTCTTATCAGACATCAGGCATCATCCTGTGGAGCAGCTATGTACGAAATGGTATTGAGATTTGAATACGAATTTTATATGGCAGCTGGTGACAGGAATAAAGCCATGGCGCTTAAGAAACAGGAAGCACTCTTTAAGGAGATTCTTGAGAATGGGGACTGCCTTACATTAAAAGAACTTGCCGTAACCGGCAATGATTTGATTGAAGCCGGAATACATCCCGGAAAAGAAATTGGGAATATTTTGAAAAGCATGCTTGATGATGTACTTAACACCCCTGAACACAATACAAAAAAATATCTTTTTGACAACCATCTTCATATTTGAGCCTTTTTAATCATAAGATTAGAAAGCTACAAATATTTAGGTGGTTTTTTTATGGCAGACAGAGGTCTTGATGTATTAGAAAAATATGATTTTGAGGTAAAAAGGACTTATAAGGGGCGGGGTGTTATTATGGTTGATACCGATAAAGGTCCCAGGGTTTTAAAAAATTACATAGGCAGCGGGAGACATCTGGAGTGGTGCGCTCCGGTGTTGGAAAAACTGAATGAAAGCGGGGTTATTAACGTAGATGCCTACGAAAAAAACAAGGATGGCAGCTATGTTACGGAGAGTGAAACAGGGGGCAGATATGTTCTCAAGAGGTGGTATCCCTGTAGGGATTGTGATATAAAATTCTATGAGGATATTATGTCGGCTGTGAGAAATCTGGCATTTCTGCATAAAGAACTTATGGAATGTGAAGCAGAAAAACAATATACGGAACGGCCAATCAGGGAAGAATATGCAAGAAAAGGACGGGAGCTTGCAAGAATAAAAAAATATCTGGGAACAATATATGAGAAAAACAAATTTGAAATGATGGCATCAAAATCATTTGGCGAATTTATTCCGGAAGTTGAAAGTTCGATAAATTTTGCGGATGATTTTTTTAGCGGGAATCATATTGAAGAAAAGCTGTGCCATGGTAATTTTAACTATCATAATATCGGATATGGCGATACACTTGGAGTCATAGGCAATTTTGAAAAAATGTGTTATGGCTTCCAGTTAAAGGATTTATATACTTTTATGAGAAAAATCCTTGAAAAAAATAACTGGGATATAAAAATCGGGTACGGGATGTTTGCGGAATATGACAGAGTAATAAGGCTTAACAGTGAAAAAATGGAGCTGCTGTATATCTTTTTTTCATTCCCCGAAAAATACTGGAAACTGATGAATGGTTACTATAACGCAAGAAAATCCTTTTTCCCGGTAAAAAATCTTGAGAAGCTGGAAAAACTTATTGAAATGAACAGTGCAAGAAAAAATTTTATAGCTACTATACATTGAAATATTATGGTATAATCATCCTATCAAATTAATTGGAGAACTTATGAGAAAATTAAAGATATATACTCTGCTTTTAACGGCAGCAATTTTAATTACAACGGTTACTGCCTGCACATCACAGACAACGCCGAAGAAACGGACCAATCATATCGAAAAGACGACCGAATCCGGTACATACAATGCGACAGTAGTTGTAAGGGATAACGATACGGAAAACAGAAGACTCGCATTTGTAAATATTGCAGACGGAGCACGGGAGACATATCGTTACACCAACGGAACTTCTTTTTTAAGCCGCAATAAAAGTGTGCTTTCATCAGAGCAGATTCGCAAAGGCGATGTGGTTGATATAATATATGACGGCAGCCATGAGATAAGCAGTATTCAGGTGTCTCCCTCAAAGGATGTATGGGAAAATTCCAAAGTAACGACTTTTGCAATCAATGATAATGATGGTGCAATTAAAATTGGTCAGACAATGTATTATTATACCGACGGCATTGTTGTTTTATCCGGGGATGAAGAGATTGACATTACAGAGCTTAATAATGCAATGGACCAACTGGTTGTGAGAGGCTATAAGAATCAGGTGGTTTCCATAGTGGTTGAAAAAGGGCACGGATATGTATCACTTACGGGAGACAGTCTTTTTATAGGCGGGCTTATTAATGTGGGCAACGTTCTTGCCAGAAGAATAGAACCTGATATGCTTCTTCCTGTCACGGAGGGAGAATATCTCCTGGAAGTAGTGAACGGCGACTATAAGTCAGAAAAGAAAATAACCGTGGAAAGAGGTAAAGAGACGGTTGTGGATTTTTCGGATGTTCCCGCTAATGTTACCCAGACAGGCAATATAAGGTTCATGATAGATGTACAGGGTGCATCTTTGTATATAGACGGAATGGCATACGATTATTCTTCAATTATTACGCTTAAGAACGGTAAGCATAACGTTGTGGTTCATGCAGAAGGATATTCGGACTATAAACAGGTTATAGACGTTGAAAGCAGATATATGACGGTCAACATATCCATGACAAAGGGAGATAATGAAACAACATCTTCTGAAGAACCTACTACAACTAAGGTGGAGGGAGAGACGTATGTAAGTTCCAAGAACAAAGTAACCGTAAAAGGACCTGCCAATGCAGTTGTATATTTTGACGGCACATATAAAGGCGTTGCACCTGTAAGTTTTCCGCTTGTGACAGGTGAACACATTATTTCCATCCTTTCAGGAACTAAAATAAACAGTTATACGGTAAATCTGGCTGATGGAGCCGATGACGTTACTTACGATTTTACAGACAAATAGAATAAAATAATATAAACGGTATATAATGTAAACAGGGGGGAGTTATATGAAAAAATTAGTATTTATTTTTGCCCTGCTTGTAATGGTTTTTACAGGCTGTTCAGGCAAATCCGCAAAGAATGAAGACAGGACGGATATGGATTTCACCGTTGTTCCGAGAGAAGATATGCCGGATGAAATCAAAGGCATAATTGAAGAAAAACAGTCCGGAGAATTTACCATGTCTTATGGCATGGACGGATATCTGTATATAATGCGGGGATATGGCACCATGCCCACAGGAGGGTACAGTATAAGGGTAGACAGTCTTGCGGAAACGTCGGATGAGATTTTTTTCCATACTACATTGGTGGGACCGCAGGCATCGGAGCCTGTCAATAAAATGAAGACCTGCCCTTACATAGTTGTCAAAATAGAATATACTGACAAAAAAATTGTGTTTGAATAAGCATAAATGCTTCTGCTTTCTCATATTATTAATTAGAATGAGAAAGTGGGAGTATTTTTTTATGGAATTGATTAAAGATAACTTACATATGAACAAAAGTAAGGGGAAAATGGTATTTTCGGCGACTGTAGACGAAGACTTTACAATCCCTGAGGGTAAGCCCGGCATGGATTATAAAATCAAAGATATGGGAGAGGTGTGTATAGAAAAGGTAAGACCTATGGAAGACAGGGTCAGTATCGGGATGTGTCTGTATTTTGGACTGCTTTATAACAGTGGCGGAAACTGCCAGTCATATTACGGCAAAGCTAATTTTGAAGAGACGGCGGCAATGGCCGGTGTCACGGGTCAGGATATTGTGAGATGCAAAGCTAATCTGATGGATATGAAAATATCCGTGATAAGTTCCCATAAAATCAGCGTCAGGGCAGTAGTCCTTGTCACCGTATCGGCAGAAGAGATATATGACAGGGAAGTAATTAAAAAGATTGAAATGGATAATGTGAGGGATGAGCGGCTTGAAGTCAGGATGATGAAGCTTATCGCCAACAGAAAAGATACTTTTCGTATAAGGGAATCTGTTAATATTAATCAGGGAATGTCAAATATAGGCGAAATAATATGGCAGGAACTGAGGGTAAAAGATTTGTGCTTCACGCCGGCTGACGGCAGGATAGACGTAAAAGGCAATCTGAGCTTTTTCGTGATATATCAGGGCGAAAACGGCGGGGAATTGAATTACTATGACAATGTGGTTCCTTTTAGCGGAAGCCTTGATATAAGCAACGGCAGACAGGAGGATGTATACGATATCAACATAGTTTCCTGCGAAAAGAGCCTTATATCCCGCAATGACGGAAACGGAGAAACAAGAATTTTTGATGGTGAAATTATCATGAGCCTTGATATATGCGGATACAGGAATGAAGATGTAAGTCTTCTGACCGACATATATGCACCCGGATATGAGATTACCCCCAAGACGGAGAAACTGGAATACGAAAGACTTGTAGAAAACAAAGTCGTAGACATAGATATAAATGAAAGAATTAAAAACGAAGACGGCGGGAAGATAATCTATACCTGCGGTGATGTCATTGTAGATGAAATAATACAAAAAGATAATAAAGTTGATATTGAGGGTACAATATCGGTTCAGATAATGATGGAGGATAAAGACGCAATGCCTCCAATCACCGTAAGCCACCATGATATCCCCTTCAGTTATCAGGCCGGTATGGATAAATATGAAAAGGACAGTGAACTTTGTGGAAAAGTGAATAACATATCATTGTACTCCAAAAGGATATCCGATAAGGAAATTTCCGTAAACGGCACAATTAAAATGGAAATCATGGCAAAAAGCACAACAACCACACCGGTGGTAATTAATGCAGATGTGGAAAAGGTTCCGAAAGAAAAATTAAAAAATATCCCCGGTATAACAGGGTATATAGTAAAAGAGGGAGATACCCTGTGGAACATCGCAAAACGTTTTTATACCACTGCAGACAGCATTATGGAAGCCAATAATCTTGAAAATGACATGATTTATCCGGGAATGAAATTAATAATTCTTAAATTGTATTGCTTTTAATACAGTAACATCATATAATAACAGGTAAGGTGTTTTCTTACCTGTTATTTTACTATGGAGACGAGGTAACAATGAATAGCATAAGTCTTAAAGCATACGCTAAAATTAATCTTGGTCTTGATGTCCTTGGAACGCTTCCTGACGGATATCATGAAGTTAAAATGGTAATGCAGAGCATAAGCCTGTATGATAAGGTTAATATTAAGAAAAATGACTCAGGCACAATCAATGTCAAAACCAATCTTTCATATCTTCCTGTCAACGGAGATAATCTGGTATATAAGGCAGCATACATTATGAAAGAAAAGTATAATATACAGGATGGTTTTGATATAGATTTGTTTAAGTTTATTCCTGTTGCGGCGGGCATGGCAGGCGGCAGTACGGATGCAGCAGCCGTGTTTAAAGGAATTAACATCATGTATAATCTTAATGCAACGGAAGAGGAACTTAAGGAGCTTGGGGTCACGATAGGAGCTGACATACCATACTGCATTATGGGAGGAACAGCGCTTGCGTGCGGAATCGGCGAGAAGCTTACGAGACTTCCGGGATGTCCGAAGTGTTATTTTGTAATCGGAAAGCCGTATGTGAATGTGTCTACAAAATATGTGTATGAGAACCTTGTGTTGGATGAATCCACGGTACATCCCGATACGGATGCGATAATAGATGCCATATCACATGCCAATGTGGCAGGAATTGCGGACAATTTATGTAACGTGCTGGAAACGGTTACCGTGGCTAAATATCCGCAGATTGGTGAGATTAAGAAAGTCATGATTGAAAAAGGAGCGCTTAATTCACTTATGAGCGGCAGCGGTCCTACGGTATTCGGAATATTTACCGATTACGAAAAGGCAAAAGAATGTAATGATTATTTGAGAAAAAGCAGACTGGTCAAGAGTGCTTATGTAGCAGAACCGGTTTCAGCAAGGATGTGTAAGGGACGATGAGATTGGAATTTGAGAAAAACAGTTATGAAAGTATATCACTAAGGGATTCGGTATATCTTACAATAAGAGAAGCAATCCTTAACGGAAAATATCCTCCCAATAAAAGGTTAAGGGAGATACCGTTAGCGGAAGAACTGGGTGTCAGCAGAACTCCGGTAAGAGAGGCAATCAAGAGGCTTGCTGAGGAGCATCTTGTTGTTATAATGCCAAAGTGCGGTGCCAAAGTGGCTGATTATTCGGACAAGGATGTGGCTGACGCTCTGGCGGTACGTCTTGTTATAGAAAATATGGCTGTAAAACTTGCGGCAAGATATATGACAAAAGACCAGGTTATCGAATTAAGAGACATTAACAGCGAAATGGAAGAGGCACTGAAGGACAAGGCATTAGCCAAAATAACAGAGGCAGATAAGAGATTTCACAGCAGTATATGTGCGGGAGCCAATAATCAGGTGCTTCAGAAAACAATGGCTATGCTTGATGCGGAAGTTCTCAGGTACAGAGTTGACTACATCAAGGGAATAGAAGATTATATGCAGTTAATTAAGGAGCATAAGGAACTGATTGACGCAATAGATGCAAGAGATGAGGAAAAAGCAGAAGAACTTATGAGCAGACATATCGAGAACCAGAAGAAAAAAGTTCTTGAAGCTCTTGAGTCTGAAAAAGAATAAAATTACAAAATATGGTAATAATCCCAATATAAGTTAAGGAGGATTGTTACCATGGGTAAAAAAATTATAATAATTCCGATAGTTTTCCTGATAGCTGTTCTGGGAATCCGTACATATAATAAAATTGAAGAATATAAAATACAAAAAGAAATCAGCAGTAAAATAATAAGATTTCATGTGCGTGCCAACAGTGACAGTGAGGAGGACCAGAAACTGAAACTGAAAGTCAGGGATGAAGTTATGGCATATCTTGATGAACGTCTTCCAAAGAGCGGTTCCGTAAAGGATGCCAAAGCGGTTCTGAATGACAACATTGAAGAAATTGGGCAGATAGCACTTGCAACAATTCATAAAGAGGGGTATAACTATTCAGTCAGTGTGTATTTTGAAGAAAGTTATTTCCCTATTAAGACATACGGAGATATGGTTTTTCCGGCGGGAAAATATGAAGCGTTCAGAATAGATATCGGAGACAGTGAAGGAAAAAACTGGTGGTGTGTTTTGTTTCCACCTCTTTGTTTTGTGGATTCTACTTATGCGGTAGTTCCGGAAGATACAAAAGATGAGTTCAGAAATGTATTATCTAATGAGGCTTATTTTGCCATTACAATGTCTGAACCTGATAATAATTATGTGATAAGGTTCAAATATCTGACATTTTTAAATAAGCTGTTGGATTGAACCGGGAAGGAAATTATAATGAAAAAGATTAAAGTGGCAGTTTTATTCGGAGGACAGTCATCAGAGCATGATATATCATGTATATCTGCGGCTACTGTGATTGAAAGCATAGACAGGGAAAAATATGACGTAATAACAGTAGGCATTACCAAAGACGGCAGATGGATTAAGACCGACAATGTGGAGGATATTAAAAGCGGAAAATGGAGAGAGGGAAAGGTAACAATGATACTTTCTCCTGACAGAATACATAAGGGATTTGTTGAAATTGAAGACGGCAAGGCAGAGGTTACGGAAGTGGATGTTGTATTTCCTGTACTTCACGGCTTATACGGAGAGGACGGTACAATCCAGGGAATACTTGAACTTGCGGGAATACCATACGTCGGATGCGGTGTGGTTGCCTCAGCAGTATCCATGGATAAACTTTTTACCAAGAAGATTGTTGACGGTCTTAAGGATGTAAGACAGGCAAAATATGTTCCTGTAAGAAGATATGAATTAAAGGAAATGGATAAGGTTCTTGACGGAATAGAGGAGAGGCTTCCATATCCTGTATTTGTAAAGCCAAGCAATGCCGGCTCTTCTAAGGGCGTTTCCAAAGCAGGAGACAGGGCAGGACTTGAGAAAGCATTAAGACTTGCGGCAGAACATGATGAAAAGATTCTTGTGGAAGAGACTATCGTAGGACGTGAAATAGAATGTGCGGTTCTCGGAACATCGGATGTAAAGGCTTCCGGAGTAGGAGAAATTCTTGCAGCGGATTCAGCAGCTTTTTATGATTTTGATGCAAAATACTATAATGCCGAATCTAAGACAGTAACAGATCCTGAACTTCCAGGCAATGCAGCAGAAGAAGTAAGAAAGGCAGCAGTGGCTATTTTCAAGGCAGTAGACGGATACGGACTTTCAAGAGTTGATTTCTTTATTGAGAATGGAACTAACGATGTGGTATTTAACGAAATCAATACAATGCCGGGATTTACCTCAATCAGCATGTACCCAATGCTTTGGGCAGACAGAGGAATAGAGAAAAAAGAGCTTGTTGATGAACTCATAAATGAGGCATTCACAAGACATAAGATATAGGAATAAGAAATGACTGATAAAGTAAGAGTGAGAATTGAAGGACTTCACACCGTAGTAATGGATGTGGAGTCCGACAACGTGGAATTAATAACCTTTGGCAAGTATGCCAAAAAGGGTGGAAAACACTACATAAAATACGATGAGTTAGATGAAAATTCAGATAAGGTAGTTAAGAACCTTTTAAAGATATCCGAGAACGAGGTAGAACTTGTATCAAGAGGCAGCAAATCCTCCCATATGTATTTTGCAAAGGGCAAGAAAAATTACAGTTTTTACAGAACTCCGTTTGGGGAAATGAATGTTGCGGTGGATACCTACTCAATGGATTTCAGAGAAGAAGAGGATTACCTTGAGGTAACCTTGGAGTACGGACTTGAAGTAAACAGAGAGCATGTATCGGAGTGCGCCGTAAAGATATGTATTGAAGCGGTAGAAGAATAGCGGTGAGGAGATTGGATGAGTATATACAGGGGTGCAATAGTTGAAAAAAATGGTGTAGCCATATCATTCTGAGGCTACACCATTTTTCTTAAAATATTATTACTTCGATTTCTTAGCCGCTTTAGCTTTAGCACGCTGTTCTTTCTTGGTTAATGGCTTAGGTTCAACCTTACCGCGGATGTATTTGATTTCGGTGATGTAAATACCGCTTACGGCAACTTTAACTTCTGTCTTGAGCGGAAGTGCATCAAACACCTTAACATCAGCTATAAGTGTCATTACCTTAGGACCGACCTTAGCTTTTACAAGGGGCAGCTTTGCAAACCGCATGTACTTTGGAATCTGCTCGGCTACAACCTTTGGAAGTGTTGCGTCTTTAACTTTCATTTTTTTCTTGTCAATGACAAGCATTGATATAATCTGTGAAGCAGCTTCAATATCTGCCTGTGAAGCCTGCTGTTTCTTCCGATGATAATTAATGCTATAAGAATTCCGATTATTACGGCCAGAACAATTATAATTACTCTTACCCAGACTGGCATTACTCATATCCTCCTAGTAATATCTTTAAATCGCATATTATTGTAACATTATTTTGAACTATAGACAAGGATTTATTAAACCAGTTCTTCATTTTTTAATTGGATTTCGTTAATTATGTCTCTTACATAGTTACCAATAAATTTTCTTTCCTCTTTTGGAAGGGATTTAATGTCAATAGGTTCGCCGAATTCGATAATGGTATGTGCTTTTTTGATTCTCGGAAACTGATTTTCAAAACAGGCTCTTGTATTATTCTGGACCATGGGGATAATTTTACATCCGGTCTTTTCGGCAAATTTGAAACTTCCTTCCTTAAATGGGAGCAGGTCCAGGGTATGGCTCGTGGTTCCTTCCGGGAAAATAACGATTGATATTCCTTTTTTAATATAATCGATTCCCTCAAGAATTGTTTTAAGGCCTTCCCTTGTATCATTTCTGTCAAGAAAGAGACAGTACAGATTACGCATCCACCAGCTTATTACAGGTACTTTCTTAAGTTCTTTTTTTGCAACAAAGCCCGTTAATCCCGGCATAAGGGAGTATGAAATTACAATATCAAAGTAGCTTTTGTGGTTACCTACAAAAAGAACAGGCTCATCCTTTGGAATTCTGTCATAGCCAATAACGGTTGTCCTGGTTCCGGAAAGGAATCTTACGACTTTAAAAGAGTTCTTTACGATGAAAAGAGAACTTTTGTCCTTGGCTTTTTTGTTGAATTTACCAATCAGCCATACAGCAGGGTATAAAATAAGGCTGATTATTGAATATAAAAGTAAAAAAATTGCCACCAATATTATTCTGATCATTAATTTTCTCCATTCAGATAAAATTTTATATATAATAGTATACAACATTTTGGGAAATAAGAAAGATAAAATATTAAAAAAACAATGCCAAGTAAGAATTGACATTTATTTTCCCACTGACTATAATTATGGAGAGTAATAAGGCTGTGATGGAGACAGTAGTTATATTCCGAAAATAACAGAGAGCCGCGATTGCTGTGATGCGGTATGATTAGGGTTTTAACGAATATCACTCCGGAGCTTCTATCTGAAAGTATATACGAGTAAGAGATGACGGATTTCTCCCGTTACAGAGAACGCATATGTTGGTATGTCGGTATTAGAACATTATTGATTGTAATGAAGTTGAGGACCTCTGCCAATTTAATGGCGGAGGTCATTTTAATTATTTTTGAAAGGAAGTTTAATAGTATGTACGAAAAAGTATCTACTGACCTTAACCTGGTTCAGAGAGAAAAACAGGTTGAAAAGTTCTGGAAAGACCACGATATTTTTAAAAAAAGCATGAAATTAAGAGAAGGATGTCCAACATATACATTCTATGACGGACCACCAACCGCTAACGGTAAGCCTCATATCGGACACGTTCTTACCCGTGTAATCAAGGATATGATTCCGCGATACAGAACAATGAAAGGCTATATGGTTCCTCGTAAGGCTGGATGGGATACACACGGACTCCCTGTTGAACTTGAAGTTGAGAAAATGCTTGGACTTGACGGTAAGGAACAGATTGAAAAGTATGGTCTTGAACCGTTTATCGAGCATTGCAAGGAAAGTGTATGGAAATACAAAGGAATGTGGGAAGATTTTTCAAGTACAGTCGGATTCTGGGCTGACATGGATAACCCATATGTAACATACCACAATGATTTCATCGAATCAGAATGGTGGGCACTGAAAGAAATATGGAATAAGAAGCTTTTATACAAGGGATTTAAGATTGTCCCATATTGTCCAAGATGCGGAACACCTCTTTCATCACATGAGGTAGCCCAGGGATATAAGGCAGTAAAAGAACGTTCCGCAGTTGTACGTTTTAAGGTTGTAGGTGAGGACGCATATTTCCTTGCATGGACAACAACACCTTGGACATTGCCAAGCAACGTGGCACTTTGCGTTAATCCTGACGAGACATACTGTAAGGTCAAGGCAGCAGACGGACGCACATATTATATGGCAGAAGCACTTCTTGACAAGGTCCTTTCAGGAATTGAGAGAGAAGAAGGAACTCCTGCTTACGAAGTTCTTGAGACATATAAAGGAAAAGATCTTGAATATAAAGAATATGAACCTCTTTACGCATGTGCCGGAGAAGCGGCTGCAAAGCAGCACAAGAAGGGACATTTTGTTACATGTGATACTTATGTAACTATGTCAGACGGTACAGGTATCGTTCATATTGCACCTGCATTCGGTGAAGACGATGCAAAGGTGGGACGTAAATATGACCTTCCTTTTGTACAGTTTGTAAATGGCAAGGGTGAATTAACGGAAGAGACTCCTTATGCCGGACTTTTCGTTAAAAAAGCAGACCCTGAAGTGTTAAAAGATCTTGATGCCGAGGGCAAGCTTTTTGATGCACCTAAGTTTGAACATGATTATCCATTCTGCTGGAGATGTGACACCCCTCTTATCTACTATGCAAGAGAATCATGGTTTATTAAGATGACAGCAGTTAAGGATGACCTT
>ERZ857629.3243-NODE-3243-length-13947-cov-3.081990_pt1 | contig 13947 bp, 8 predicted proteins | sample MGYA00519700_ERZ857629 | MGnify/ENA primary metagenome ERZ857629 (study PRJEB31778, sample SAMEA3449351) | human gut metagenome | biome: human gut; feature: human-associated habitat; material: faeces | place: United Kingdom | collected 2010/2012 ... | reverse complement strand
CCCATCATTTCTACGTGAGCAGGAACTGATGAAGAACCTGCGAACTGAGCGTCACCGTGCATACGGCCCATTGTGTCTGTCATACCATAAGAAGCAGGACCGGCAGCCATATTATCCGGGTGCAGAGTACGACCTGTACCACCACCTGAAGCAACAGAGAAATAGTTGTGACCGTTTTCCATACATTCTTTTTTGTATGTACCTGCAACCGGGTGCTGGAAACGAGTCGGGTTAGTTGAGTTACCTGTGATAGATACGTCAACACCTTCAGCACGCATTACAGCAACACCTTCACGAACGTCGTCGCAACCGTAGCATTTTACTTTTGCACGAAGACCTGTTGAATACGGATATTCTTTGATTACGTTCAAATCGCCTGTCAGGTAATCGAACTGAGTCTGAACATAAGTAAAACCGTTGATACGAGAAATGATCATAGCAGCATCTTTACCCAGACCGTTCAGGATAACGCGAAGCGGTTCTTTACGTACTTTGTTTGCCATTTCAGCGATCTTGATAGCACCTTCAGCAGCAGCAAAAGATTCGTGACCAGCTAAAAAAGCGAAACATTTTGTTTCTTCGCGAAGCAGACGTGCACCCAGATTACCGTGGCCGATACCTACTTTACGGTCGTCAGCAACAGAACCTTTGATACAGAATGCCTGCAGACCGATACCGATAGCTTCGGCAGCGTCAGCAGCGCTTGTGCAACCTTTCTTGATAGCGATGGCAGCACCTACAACGTAAGCCCAACATGCATTTTCGAAACAGATAGGTTGAGTTTCCTTACACATTGTATAAGGATCGATACCTTTAGCGTCGCAGATAGCTTTTGCATCTTCGATACCGTTGATACCATATTCTTTTAAAACCGCGTTGATAGTATCAATACGACGGTCATAACTTTCAAATAAAGCCATATTATTTTTACTTTTTTAAATTCTTATTTACCAGGAATAAAGATATTAGAAAGTTGAAAACAAGCACACCGCCGCAACAGGCCATATAGAATGCCATCCAGGGACGGTCCGGCTTCATGACGAAGTAGGTGATTACCGTCGCGATAACAGTCAGAATGATCAGCCCGGTCAGGACGCGTGTCAGTGTTTTCTTATTCATTACGAGGATCGATATATTTTACAGCTTCTTTGAAACGACCGTAAGAACCTTTAGCTTTTTCCAGAGCTTCGTTAGCATCGATGCCTTTCTTTACCATTTCCATGAATTTACCCAGGTGGATGAATTCATATCCGATTACCTGATCGTCAGCATCCAATGCCATACGAGTACAGTAACCTTCAGCCATTTCCAGGTAACGGGTACCTTTGGCTAATGTACCGAACATGGTACCAACCTGGCTACGCAGACCTTTACCTAAGTCTTCCAGACCGGCTCCGACAGGCAGACCGCCTTCAGAGAAAGCAGACTGTGTACGTCCGTAAACGATCTGCAGGAATAATTCGCGCATAGCTGTGTTGATAGCGTCGCAAACAAGGTCAGTGTTCAATGCTTCCAGAAGTGTTTTGCCCGGAAGGATTTCTGATGCCATCGCAGCAGAGTGAGTCATACCAGAACAACCGATAGTTTCTACCAGCGCTTCCTGAATGATTCCTTCCTTTACGTTCAGTGTCAGTTTACATGCACCTTGCTGAGGAGCACACCAACCCACACCATGAGTCAAACCTGAGATGTCAGTGATCTGAGTAGATCTAACCCATTTTCCTTCTTCAGGAATCGGAGCACAAGGATGGTTGGCTCCCTTCTTTACAACACACATGTGTTGAACTTCATGTGAATAAATCATAATCGCTAATTTATTATATTAAAGTGATAATAAAACTTTTTGCTAATTTCTATGTAATATCGTTTTCTTTAAAAACCGCACAAAGATAAAATTTTTAATCCAGCCATGCAAGACGCTAAGTTCGTTATTTATCGGTTGGCTGAATATTCAGTTCGGAGCCATTCAGCAAGATGCGGTGAGTGACAGGTCCTATCTTTTTCATCATTGCCGAAACACCGCAGTACTCTTGCGACAATCGGATTGCTTTTTCAATCCGGGCACTTTCCTCTGCCTTACCGGTTACGTGGAAAGTGATGAAGAATGCTGAATAAAGCATCGGCACGGTATCGGTTGTTTCTGCTTTGACGTCGATAGATAGTTTTTCAAAACCGATTCGCATCTTCTTGAATAGAGAGATCACATTGACCCCGCTGCATCCGGCCAGGGCGACCAGCATCAAGGCTTTCGGGCGGACACCGGAACCGGTGCCGCCGTCTTCTTTGCTGGTATCGATTGTCACCGTATGACCATCCATCTGGGTTTCAAAGGTCGAATCCTTTTTCCAGTCGAGAGTGATTTGGGCAGACATATCGTTCTCTTTTATTTTTTAAGTGCTTCCTGTAGTTTGGCATCTATCTCTTCACCATGGATATTCTTGGCGATGATCGTGCCGTCTTTATCGACCAGTACGGTATGAGGAATGCTGTTGACACCATATAAAGCAGCACCGGCATTCTGCCATCCTTTCAGGTCGGAAAGCTGTGTCCAGGTAATATTCAGGTCTTTTACGCCTTTTGCCCAGGCTTCGGGTTTGCTGTCCAAAGAGATACCGACGATTTCGAATCCTTTGTTCTTATATTGTTTATATAATTCGACCAGATGCGGCATTTCTTTGCGGCAAGGAGGACACCAGGAAGCCCAGAAGTCGATAAGGACAACTTTACCGTTACCGACGAACTCAGACAATTGATGTACTTCGCCTTTCGGATCAGCCATTTCGAAATCAGTAAACTTTTTGCCGACGGCTACGTTTTTCAGAACTTCCAGGTGGCTGATCATTTTGTCGATATTCGGCTGTGCCTTAAAGGTTGAGTCGGCTTTCGACAGTATTTCGTTCTGCTGCTCTTCACTCAGGTTGTAACGGTTTTCGTATAAATATTTGGCAGACATTTTCTGGTCCATATGAGCCAGAATATAATTGCATACGGCTTTGGTTATTTTGTCGCTGATTTCATCATATTTCTTTTCAGCCGCAGCCGCAATTGCTTTGTCTTCGGAACGGATCTCATCCCCGAGTTTTCCCATTTCGTCAATGAAAGGCTTGAGACTATCTTTCATTGCTTTTTCTGCATCGTTGGCCGGGGTACCGGTTACGATTGACAAGGTATCCAGGTTGATAGTGAGTTTGCCGTTTTCAAGTGTAAACGTTGTCTTGAACGGAGTTGCCATACCGCGTTCAGTCTTGACAACGTCGGGCGAAAACTGAATGATCGTAATTTGCGATTCATTCTGGGTACCTTTGAATTTGAATGCATTGTTTTCTACCAGCGCACTGTCGAAAGGTAAAACGTCCGGTTTTCCGTATTCATAAAGATATACGTAGTTTCCGTTCAGATCGGCGTTTGAAACTGTACCGGTTATTTCGTAACCCGGTTTTTCGCTGCAAGCTGCAAGAAGCAGGGCGGAGGCAGCCAATGGAAGATACTTTTTCATATATTATATGTGTTAAAACGATGTCATCACCTTGTGATTCGCGAAGTTATCGCTTTATTAATTATAGTTTATTTCTTTAGGCTTAAAAAGTTCTAATATTACCGAAAAGATGGATTATATTTGTTGCCTGATCGATATACCGGGGTTTACCGGCAGTTATCGGGAGATTATTCTACAAATATTAATACTATGATTCGGACCAATAATAACAAACGGACAATGCTACGGCTTTTATGTATGAAATTGATGATACTCTGCTTGTTTTTGCTTTGTGCTTTACCAGGCGGGGAGGCGGCGGTTTCGCTGCATAAAGCAAATATTGACCTGTCGAATAATGCAATTATCGATATATATCAGGACGATCGCGGTTATATGTGGATCGGAACTTACGATGGCCTGAACCTGTTCAACGGGAGAAATACCTATGTCTATCGTTTTGAACCGGATAATAAGAATACCCTTTGCAGTAACATTATCAATAAAATCTCAGATGGCGGTCCCGGGTATCTCTGGGTGTCTACCTCGATGGGACTGAACCGGTTTTCGCTGAAAGACCGTAAAGTGACCGAGTCATATCCTGAATATCCCGAATGTCTTCTTATAGCAACGGATTCTTTAGAAAATACCCTGGTTGTCAGCCGGAAGAATTTTATATCCTGCCATACTTCCCGTACAGCTTCCTTTCAGGACATTTATACGCGGGACATAACACCGGAAACAGCAAGGCTGTTATTTGCAGGCGAGCAAGGCCGTTTTTATCTTCTCTCGTCAGACGGGGTTTTGAAGCAACTCATTCCGGATTATTCGAAACTGCCTTTTACGATAAAAACAAAGGAAAACAAGATACATGATAAACCGATAGAACAGGCTTTTTATGAAGAGGGCGTTCTTTATTATGTCGATGCCGATAATAAACTGTACCGGTACCGGACGGAGGAGAACAAAGAAACATACTTGTCTGATCTTTCCGGATGGATGGAAAAATATGGTAAGGTAGCCCGTGTAGTCTCTTTTCAGTCGAAACTGTATCTGGTGTTCAGGAACGGCCTGTTGCTTGATCCTGATAAACCGGAAGAAGCTATCGATCTGAATATCGGTGTCTTTAGTATGTTTAAAGACAAGAAACAACAAATACTCTGGATTGGTACGGATGGGCAGGGACTCAGAATGTTGTACGATAAATATGAACGTTTTGACGGATTGGCGTTGGAAGATTTACCTTTTGTAATGCTCAATCCGGTTCGTTCCGTTTATACGGATGAAGATAAGACACTATGGTTCGGAACGAAAGGGGATGGCTTTGTTCGTATAAAAGAGTATGATTCCTATGCAAAAGGGGAGATTCCGCTAGACCGGATCGCCCGTTATACAACGGCAGACGGCCTGTCTAACAACCGGGTCTATTGCTTTTTCAAAAGCCTGTATCATCCCCTGGTGTGGATTGGTACAGACGGCCCCGGCCTTTCTTATTATTCTTATGAGGATGAGAAAGTCCATACGCTTCCCAGCAAGATAGATACCCGGATAAGATATGTTCATTCTATCTGTGAGATAAACGATTCGACGCTTTGGATGGCAACGACGGGCGACGGGTTGATCGAGGTTGTTCTGGAACGGGATAAATCCGGTCTGACGGTTAAGTATCTTCAATCTTACCTGTTGGAAAAGGACGGAAAGATATGTAACGAATTTTATTCCATGTATTATGACGGAAAATCCACCCTGTATTTGGGAAGCCGCGGAGGATATGGGATGGCACGTTTCGACCTGCTCACGAGACAGTATGATTTTATGTCGATGAACAATTCGGCTAACCAGGCGATCGGTGATGTCCTTAGTCTGTGTTATAGCAGCGATTCGACCTTTTACCTGGGAGCCAGTTCCGGCATGACGCGGATGAAATGCGATCAGGCGGGGACGTGTGAATTTTGGCAGTACGACAGGAGTGACGGCATCAGCAACGATATGATTCATGGCATATTGGAGGATAAAGATAAATGTATTTGGTTGAGCTCCAACAAGGGACTAACCAAATATAACCCGCATAATAACTTTTTCCATAATTATGGGAGCCAGGAACTGATGGTTACGGAGTTTTCCGACGACGCTTACTGGAAATGCCCTTATACCGGACGTCTGTTTTTCGGGGGCGTCGATGGGCTGGTATGGATCGACCCGCAAAACGACCGGCAGGAAAGCTATAGTCCCGACCTGCATTTCTTTGAGTTGAAGATGGGAGACGAAACCATCAGTCTTTACGATTATGCGGATGCGAATCCCGGCCCTGTAACAATTCCTCCGGACGTTTCGACTTTTACCATTTCATTTGTTGCCACCGACTATATCCATGGTGACAATTATGAGTATTCTTATCTGTTGCAAGATTATAATACGGCCTGGACGGAATTACAAAAGAGCAATGAAATATCGTTTACCAAGCTGCCTTACGGAAACTATACCCTGAAAGTCCGTTATAAAAACGATGTTTACGATTCTAATGCGCGGGAATATCTTTTACCGTTGAAAATACTTCCTCCCTGGTATCTCAGTACCTGGGCGATAGCGGTCTATATTTTTCTGGCCATCCTCTTTGCAGGCGTGCTGGTTTATTGGATCAACCGGCGTATCGCTGAAAAACAACAACAGGTGGCCCGTAAAATCCATGAAGAACAGAAAGAAAAGCTGTACGAAGCCAAACTGAACTTCTTTGCCAATATCACCCACGAACTTTGTACCCCGCTGACTTTAATCAACGGAGTAGGGGACTATATTCAAACCTATGCCGAAAATACTTCCGACAACAAACTGAAAAGGTATATCCGCATATTGAGGGATAACGTAGCGAGCTTGAATGAACTGATTCAGGAAATCCTGGATTTCCGTAAGATAGAAGAGGCCGGGCTGAATTATTTCAGTATCAGGCGCATCTCTGTTCCGGATATTATCCGCAGGCAATACGAGTCATTTACCCCTATAGCCGAGCAGAATGGGATAAAATTCGTGTTGTCTCTTCCGGATCAGCTTTACTGGAATACAGACCCTACCGGATTAAAGAAGATATTGGTCAATCTGATTTCCAACGCTTTTAAATACTCGGATGAAGCCGGAGAAATACGTATTTCGGCTACTACGGAAAATGAGTCTTTGATAATCCGTGTCTATAATTCAGGCAAAGGAATATCCGAAACAGACCTGAAGACTATTTTTGACCGTTACCGTATATTGGGCGACCTGGAGGGAAACAATTATACGCAAACAACGTCGAGGAACGGACTGGGATTGTTTATCTGTCATAGTATCGTACAATCCCTGCATGGCACGATAGAGGTGAAAAGTGAAGAAGGCCGGTTTGCCGAATTTATTGTCCGCTTGCCACACCTGGAAGCCGAGGAGGAGGAAGCCGAACCGGAAAATGAGGAACCGGAAACGGTGCCTGTCCTTTCGTCTCCCATCGATGAAACCGGATTGCCGGGAATTGTTTCTCCGGAGAATAAACCCTGTGTCCTGGTGGTGGACGATCATAAGGATATTGTCTGGTTGATTAAGGAATCTTTATCTGAGGCTTATACGATAGTGGAGGCTTACGGTGTGGAAGAGGCGATCCGTTTGATGGAAAAACAAACGCCGGCCCTGATTATTACGGATATTATGATGCCGGAGATCGACGGGATGGAATTGATCAGCCGTGTGAAATCGGATAAGTTTACCCGCCATATTCCGTTGATAGTCGTTTCTGCCAGAATATCGGAACACGACCAGGCGGAAGGGCTCGACCTGGGGGCAGATGCCTACCTGACCAAGCCGTTTTCTGCGGTGGTGCTCCGCTCCGTAGTCAACCGGCTGATGACGAGCAAAAAAGAACTGAAAGATTATTACTATTCACCGGAGAGCGCCTACGAACAATCCGGCGGACAGCTGATTCATCAGGAAGATAAAGAATTTATGGATGCCGTAACTGCTATTATCCGGGAAAATCTCGATAAGGAAACCCTGCGCCTGGAGCTGATAGCCGAAAAGATGGGCATGAATACCCGGTCGCTTTACCGCCGTTTCAAGAAGATATCTCCGCTCACTCCTTCCGATTTTATCAAGGATTACCGGTTTAATTATGCTGCGCAGTTATTGGTGACGACTAATCTGAGCGTACAAGAAATTATCTATAAAGTCGGCATTTCGAACAGGTCTTATTTCTACCGGGAATTTGCTGCCAAATATAATCAGACGCCTACCGAGTACCGCAATAAGCAAAAAGTAAAACTTCCGGGGAGATAAAAGCGATTCCGACAGGAATATGTAAAACTTCCGGTGGAAAGTACTGATTTCAACCATTATCCCGTGAGTGTCCTGATTTGCCAAAAGAGTGTCATAATGTGCCGGGTGCATATTGTGACACTCTTTTGGTATTCCAGTAGTAATGCGGGAAAAGAACAATCCGGTAATATTGCATTCAGATTTGTGAAACCCGATAATGCTTTTTAATATGAATACAGAATGATTTGAGCAATGAATAGAAACACTTCGCTTGATTGGCATTTGAGGCGGGAGTGTATCAGGGAGTTGTTTTATACTTTGGATAGTGAATACTTTATTGTTTTAATTTTATGAAGTTGTGTTGCATTAATATATTTGTAATTGTAGTTGGTAGTTTTTTGCTTTCAGCATGTCGGGAAAATATTTCGGTGAATGTACCTGAATTGTCGGATGGGGACCCGACAACTTGTTATACAGGAACCCGGAAACTGAATCGGATTGTTTTTGATCCTCAATACAGTATTCCTATCCAAAGTTATAAAATCTATTCATCAGGCGAATCACCTGTACATGACCCGGCAAGCTGGGTACTGAAAGGCTCCTACGACGGAAAGAACTGGGTGGTGGTAGACGAACGGAAAGACCAGCGCTTCTGTTCACGTTACCAGGAAATCCTTTGTCCGATAACCAATCCTTCCAATTATAAACAATATATGCTGGAAGCCGAAACGGCAGGCAGTGATACGCTGGTGATCGGCGATGTCTTGTTTTCCGAAAAGAACCTGGTTACGGACTGGGAAGATTTCAGATATCCCGCAGTAGACTTTGAAGTACTGGCTCCGGAAACAAAAGGTGCAGCGATCTATGCAGATCTTGTACAAGATCCGGATACCTACCTGAAATATCATGCCCGCAAAGTGGCGGAAATCCTTTTCTATACGGCAAAAGATACTATGAATGATGTTCAGACCATTCATTATACATTGAAGGATTATGATGGCGTTTCTGCCAAATCCGGGAATCCTCCGGCTATTTATATCGAATACAGTACCCGCCATATCGAGAAGTCGGCGAACGAATCGCTTTACAAGCTCGACTTTGAAACACGCGGTGTCTTATATCATGAGCTGGTCCATGCGTACCAGTTCGAACCGAAAGGGATTGGTTCATACTCGACGAATAAAGAATTTTGGGCCTGTATAGAAGGAATGGCGGATGCCGTGCGGGCAGAGTCCGGGTTTTTCGACATGAGTACCCGTAAGCCGGGTGGTAACTGGATGGATGGTTACCGTACGACCGGCTTCTTTATCCAGTGGCTGAAAACAAAAGACCCGGATGCCATACGTAAATTCCATCTGACTGTCCGCGACCTGGATGTATGGAGTTTCGACAAGGCGATCAAATGTATTTTCGGCGAAGAATCCGGTATTGAAAGCATGTGGAATGAATACCAGGCGTTTCTGACAAAAGAATAAATAAATACTACATACCTATGAAATCTGTAAGATGTTTAGCCTTATTTCTGTCTGCTGCGCTGGCAGGTGGAACGCTGTGGGCACAGGAGAAAGTATCCTTTGTCAATCCGATCATCGGAACAAACGGGATGGGGCATACGTTTCCGGGGGCTTGCGTGCCGTTCGGACTGGTGCAGCTAAGTCCGGATACCGACACGATCCCGCATAATGTCGATGGCAAGTATCAACCCCGTTCCTATGAATATTGTGCCGGATACCAGCATAAGGACAGCAGTATCGTCGGTTTCAGTCATACGCATTTCAGCGGAACCGGTCATTCCGACCTGGGTGACATACTGATCATGCCCGCCACCGGCAGCCTGAAACTGAATCCCGGAACAGCGACCGATCCGGACGGCGGTTACCGTTCCCGTTTCTCGCACGACACGGAGATATCCTGTCCCGGCTATTACGAAGTCATGTTGTCCGATTATGGCGTAAAAGCGCAACTGACGACCACCAAACGGGTGGGAGTTCATAAATATACTTTTTCCGGCGATGGCGGAAACCAGCGTATTATTCTTGATATGATTCATGGTATTTACAATTACGACGGGAAAGTCCTGTGGACGAATATCCGCGTAGAGAATGATACGTTGGTTACCGGTTATCGCATAACAAACGGATGGGCACGGACCAATTACATCTATTTTGCGATGTCTTTCTCCAAACCTGTCATTCATTATGGTTGCGAGGAAAAGGCGAAAGTGAATTACCGTGGTGGTTACGGCAAATTCAATATGAAAGAGAATTTCCCGGATATCGGCGGACGGAAGATCGTAGCCTATTTCGATTTCGATCCGGCAACCTCCAAAGAATTGGAAGTCAAGGTAGCCCTTTCCGGTGTGAGTACCGACGGTGCCCTGAAGAATCTTCGTGCGGAAGCATCCGGTTACAGCTTCGACCAATTGGCGGCAAAGGCTTCGGATACCTGGAACAAGGAACTTTCCTGTATAGAGGCAAAAGGTAACAACGACCAACTGTCTATGCTTTATACCTCTTTGTATCATACCATGATTAATCCGTGTGTCTATACCGATGTCGACGGGCAGTACCGCGGTTTGGACGGAAATATTCACAAGGCCGACGATTTTACAAACTATACGGTCTTCTCTGTCTGGGATACTTACCGTGCCTTGCATCCGTTATTCAATATCATCAACCGCCAGGTAAATACCGATATTGCCCGCTCCATGCTGAAACACTGCGAACAAAGCGTACATAAAGCGTTACCGGTATGGAGCCATATGGCAAATGAAAACTGGTGTATGATCGGTTATCATTCCGTATCCGTACTGGCGGATGCCGTGGCAAAAGGATTGCCGCTGGATAAAGAGGAAGTCCTGCAAGCGATGGTCAGCAGTTCTACCATTCCTTATTATGACGGAACGAAGGAATATATGGAAAAAGGATATGTTGCACTCGACCATAATGGAAGCGCCGGTTCCTTAACGCTGGAATACGCTTACGACGACTGGACGATTTATAATACCGCCCGCCTGGCAGGAAATGACCGGGTGGCAAACCAATATAAAAAACGGGCGGTCAACTATATCAATGTGTTCGACACAAGTATCGGTTACGCCCGTCCCCGTTATTCGGACGGACGCTGGAAAGAAAACTTCAGCCTGTTGAGTACGCATGGTGAAGGGTTTATCGAAGGAAATGCCCTGAACTATTCTTTCTATGTTCCTCAGGACGTCAATAATATGATTCAATTGATGGGAGGGGACAAGTCTTTCGTGTCCAAACTCGACTCGCTGTTCACGATGCATCTGCCGGACGAGTTCTTTGCCGAGACGGAAGATGTTACCAAAGAAGGACTTTTAGGCGGCTATGTACATGGCAACGAACCGAGCCACCATATCCCGTTCCTGTATGTCTGGACTACCCAACCCTGGAAAACCCAATACTGGCAGCGTGAAATCATGAACAAGATGTACCGAAATAATATCGACGGCCTGTGCGGTAACGACGATTGCGGCCAGATGTCGGCCTGGTATATCCTGTCGGCTATGGGATTCTATCCCGTTTGTCCGGGAACCGACCAATATGTGTTGGGTGCTCCCTACCTGCCTTATATGAAGGTATCGCTTGAAAACGGGAAGACTTTTGAAGTCAGGGCGGATAAGGTCAGCGACAAGAACCGCTATGTCAAATCTGTCCGTCTGAACGGCAAACCGTATACAAAAGCCTATATCACGCAACAAGATATTATGAATGGGGGAGAGCTGACTTTTGAAATGACCTCTTCACCGAATAAGAAGCGTGTATTTACCGGGGACGACAAACCCTATTCGTTATCTGCTAACTAATCATTATTCTATATTCCATGAAGAAGTTATTTATTCTGGCTATTGCCTTTTGCAGCAGTCTTTTCACGATGAAGGCTGCGGATAAGACCGAACTGGTGGATTACGTGAATCCCCTGGTCGGCTCCCAGTCGAAAATATCCTTGTCCACAGGAAATACCTATCCGGCGATTGCAATGCCGTGGGGTATGAATTTCTGGATGCCTCAAACCGGAAAGATGGGAGACGGCTGGGCCTATACCTATGATGCCGACAAGATACGGGGGTTCAAGCAGACACACCAGCCCAGTCCCTGGATAAACGATTACGGTCAGTTTGCCATCATGCCGATAACCGGTAAGGTGGTGTTCGACCAGGATAAGCGTGCCAGCTGGTTTTCCCATAAGGCGGAAGTGGCCAAACCGAATTATTACCGTGTTTATCTGGCCGATCATGATGTGGTCACGGAAATCACGCCGACAGAACGTGCCGCCATGTTTCGTTTTACTTTTCCCGAAACGGATAAGTCGTATGTGATTGTCGATGCTTTCGACCGTGGCTCTTATATCAAGATCATTCCCGAAGAAAATAAGATCATCGGTTATACCACCCGTAACAGCGGAGGTGTTCCCGAGAATTTCAAGAACTACTTTGTTGTCGTGTTCGATAAGCCTTTTATTTATAAGGCAACGGTCGGCGACAGCGAAATCCGCAAGGGTGAAACGGAAGCACAGGAGAACCATACCGGTGCCATCATCGGTTTCTCAACCCGTCGCGGGGAGGTTGTGCATGCCCGTGTCGCTTCTTCTTTTATCAGTCCCGAGCAGGCAGAGTTGAACCTGAAAGAGTTGGGCGGACGGTCTTTTGATGAAATAGCGGATGCCGGTCGTAAGACGTGGAACGAAGTGCTGGGACGTATCCGGGTGAATGACGATAATGTAGACAAACTACGTACTTTCTATTCCTGCCTGTATCGTTCCGTCCTCTTCCCGCGTAGCTTCTACGAAGTGGATGCCAATGGGAAGATCGTGCACTATAGTCCGTACAACGGGGAAGTATTGCCGGGTTATATGTTTACCGATACCGGTTTCTGGGATACTTTCCGTTGTCTGTTCCCGTTCCTGAACCTGGTGTATCCGTCGATGAATGTGAAGATGCAGGAAGGTTTGGTGAATACGTATAAGGAAAGCGGATTCCTGCCGGAATGGGCGAGCCCCGGTCATCGTGGCTGTATGGTAGGGAATAATTCGGCTTCGGTTGTTGCCGATGCTTATCTGAAAGGTCTGCGTGGTTACGATATAGAAACCCTTTGGGAGGCTGTCGTACACGGAGCGAACAATGTTCATCCGAAGGTGAAATCGACCGGCCGTCTGGGTTACGACTATTATAATAAGTTGGGTTACGTGCCTTATGATGTGAAGATCAACGAAAGTGCCGCCCGTACATTAGAATATGCTTACGATGACTGGGCCATCTATAAACTGGGAAAAGCGCTGGGTAAACCGGAGTCGGAAATAGCCGTCTTTGCCAAACATGCCATGAACTATAAGAACCTGTTCGATAAGGAAACCAAACTGATGCGTGGTCGTAATGAAGACGGTGCATTCCAGTCTCCGTTCAACCCGCTGAAATGGGGGGATGCCTTTACGGAAGGAAATAGCTGGCATTATACCTGGTCTGTCTTCCATGACCCACAGGGATTGATCGACCTGATGGGAGGGAAGTCCGGTTTCAACGCAATGATGGATTCCGTATTCAATGTGCCGCCTTTGTTCGATGACAGTTATTATGGTGGTGTAATCCATGAGATACGCGAAATGCAGATCATGAATATGGGTAATTATGCTCACGGTAACCAACCGATTCAGCATATGATCTATCTCTATAATTACTCCGGTGAACCCTGGAAAGCGCAGTATTGGGTACGCGAAGTGATGGACAAGCTGTACTTCGCCACTCCCGACGGCTATTGCGGTGACGAGGATAACGGACAGACTTCTGCCTGGTATGTGTTCTCTGCACTCGGCTTCTATCCGGTCTGCCCGGGAACTGACCAGTATATCCTAGGCTCTCCATTATTCAAAAGCGTGACGCTGAATCTGGAAAACGGCAAGAAGGTTGTAATCAATGCCAACAACAATGATGCCGCGAACCGCTACATCTCGACCATGAAGGTAAACGGCAAGAATTACACCCGCAACTACCTGACACACGAAGACCTGTTGCGTGGCATGACGATCAACTGCATCATGTCCGCCACCCCCAACAAAACCCGTGGCACAGAGGAAAAGGATGCACCTTATTCATTCTCTAAAGAGATAAAAAACTAGAAATAATTGACCCTACTTTTCCCTTGATGGAAAAGTAGGCAAAAGATCAAGGCTGCACCTGCTTC
>ERZ857629.3240-NODE-3240-length-13953-cov-2.586847_pt1 | contig 13953 bp, 11 predicted proteins | sample MGYA00519700_ERZ857629 | MGnify/ENA primary metagenome ERZ857629 (study PRJEB31778, sample SAMEA3449351) | human gut metagenome | biome: human gut; feature: human-associated habitat; material: faeces | place: United Kingdom | collected 2010/2012 ... | reverse complement strand
TATTTTTTTAGATTATGACATTACAACAATTATTGCAGAGCTACGATTTTGAGGAGATATTTCCCGAGGTAGGTCTTATGTATCCCCACGCTCGCAGAAAGCGAAAGGAGTTTGCTACGGCCTATATGCTCCTGAGGGAAATGAAACCGCAGGTAACTAAGCGCCAGATTCGCTATCAATTGATGCAGGACCCTCACACCAACGAAATGTTCTTTGGCGCTGACGATGCGTGCTTTGCCGAAAAGTGGGCAGTCCTCATCGGTAAGGAGGTTAAACGCGACGCAGGTGTGGACCTTACCGACACACAGATGCTGGCCAACTGCTTGCTCAACTGTGTGCTGATAGGCAAGTATCCTTCAGCGTTTGAGCCGACCTATCAGCAGATTGTTCGATAAGAGATTGTCGTCACGGGGCAAACGCTCGTTACACACCATTATGCACAAAAAAGCCTGAATGCACCCAGCATTCAGGCTCCGTGATGCAGGTTGATGAACCTCGCATCAAAAAAAATTGATTGTCTCGCGACAACCAATCTTTATTAACCTTAATAATCTAATACCATGAAAAACACAGTGCAAAAATAGAACATTATCTGGAACCCCGCAAACTTTTCATGGGTTATTCTTGATTATTTAACCTCTTTTAAGAATAAATCCCCTAAATCGTATCTTTTCTCCTGCAAAATGGCCCTTACCTGCCTTTTGTCGGCTTCTGATAGCATGGGTAGGGAGAAGGAGGAATACAGGAGAGTATCGACGGGAGAAAGAAGATAAAAACGTATTTTTGGCTCGATTTTCTGTTGCAACTCGATATAATGGTCCTCTGACATGGTGTCTGGACGAACAGTGGAGGCTTCTGCGCAGACATCGCCGGCCAATAGATGCCACGACAGGTCATAGAAATCGAGCTTGCTTTCTTGTTCAGGACCGCAGAAGGTGGTCACAACCGCCAAAATAGAGTCGCCCTGCGGGTTGGCAATACGTTTCATCTCTATATAGGAGGCCTCTGAGAGCGTTGCCTTAAGGTAGTCGGCTGTCAGCGTGTCGATACGCGACTGGCCTGAAAGTCGGTTACCTGTGGCTATCCCTTCGCCTACTCCATCAGCCATGATCGTTTTGGCATTGCGGTCGAGATAAGGGAAGAGACTGTCAGGCATGGCTATCCACAGAGAGCGCATCGTCTGGCCTTGAGCCGTGAAAGTGAGCAGGAAGGCCGTCAAGGCCATCATCAATTTTTTATTCATATTTAATATGGTGTTTATAACGTCATTATCTTCTTGTTCAATGTAGGGGTGGAATAGGAAAATTGCTAATTGCCAAAGGAACCAACATCCATGGGCTTTCCGCATAGCGACTTGAATGGACAACTTCCACATTCCTTTTCGTGATCATTGGGAGCAAAGGGCACAGAAGGGTCGAAAATCTCGCCCAGAAGCCTATGTAGTTCCTTGTCGAACTCCTCCCGCAACGATCCCATGTCCGTGATTCTTGTTTCTCCGATGCGCAGTATGGGCGAATAGTCCTCGTCGGAAGTGTACTGGATGAAAAGTAATGCCGGACTGACTGGCCTATGCTGTGGATTCAGTTGGGGCGCATGTCCATCGATTAGCAGGCTATAGAGCATCACTTGCAACTGGTAGTCGATGTGATAGTCGGGAATCTTGGCAGGATTGAAGACATCGGGAAGTGCAGCAACAGACTTTGCCTGAGAGTTGCCTGTTTTGTAATCTACGACCCGTAGTTGTTGGTTACGGGTGCCCAAAAGCACCTCGTCGATGCGGTCTATCCGTCCGCCCACTCGGATGTTGTATTTTGGGCTGTCCTCTGGCGACTGCATTCGTGCATAGGCCGTTGCCTCATGGGCGATTATTCGTAAGGGAGCTACTTTGAGGTCAGTCTCCAGTAGTCGTACGAGATATTTTTTGATCACCTCCTCGTTGAGAAGTTGCAAACCATTGAGTTTCGGGTGTGTGGTCGCCCCTTTTCCAAGGTGGAAAAACTCCTCGGCAATTGCCTGACGGACCACAACCTGCAAGGGATTGTCCGCAGTCTTACGACAGGCCTGGATGAGGCGCTGCAGATCCTCAGCCTCGATTCGCTCCCTGGGAAGCAGTTGCTCATAGACCAGTTCTGCCGCACGGTGGAAGATGTTTCCAAAATGGATAGCACTGAACGCCTCTGCATCATTGTCGTCGGGTGCGCTAAGTCCTACGACATAGGCGTAGAAGAAACGCAGCTGGCAACGCAGGTAGGTGGACAGGGCCGAGGGCGAGATGGATCCAAACCCATGCAGAACGCTCATCACATGGTTGTCTTTGGCCACAGGAACGAGGCAGATGTCCTGTGGTTCTTGTCCTGCCTGAAGGGTAATTTTCTCGATGTTGTGCGGCCACTCCACCATCAGTTGCAACATGAAGCGCGACATCTCACCTGCCCTCAGGCCGTCGGCACAACTATTGTAGGCAATGGTCACGTCCGAGGCCCGCTGGAGCAACGTATGGAAATAGTAGCTATATATGGACATCTTGTTATCGATCGTTGTCAGTCCGTAGGCTGCACGCAGCGCGTGGGGTATGAACGATGCATCATCAACTCCCTTGGGCATATTCCCTTCGTTGCACGAGAGGATGAGCACATGGTCGAAGTCGAGGTTGCGCGTCTCCAGTACACCCATCACCTGGACACCTCGTGCAGGTTCGCCATGAAAGGGTACGGAGGTGGCGCCCACCAGCTGGGTGATGAGTCGGCGGAGGATGGTCAGGTCGGCATCAAGGTCACCGTCTGCAATGAGTTTGGCAAGTTGTTGCAGCGTAGTGAACATGCGGAAAACAGACTCTTGGAAGAGTGGGGCCTTGCCGTTGGGACCACCCATTGCCACACTGCGCGTCACCTCTGCAAGCCACTCTGTCAACTGTAACGCATCCACCTCGCCAAGAGGTCCGTTTGGCAGTTCTAGGAAGATCAGGTGGAGCCCTTCGTCCTCTGACAAATCCTCGCGTGAGATGTAGAATCGTTTGGCGGCGATAAGGCGTGCGAGCAAGTCGGTGGCCAATGGAGATACAAACTTGGCATAGGGATGGCGTAGCACGCGCTCTATGAAAGCGAGTTTATAACGGCTTTCTTTGAGGGAGAAACCATCCGTCTGGAGCGCTATTAGCTGAGTGAGAAACGAGGCAATTGGAGTCTGCTGTAGTGGGTAGCCTGTCGTCACGTTTACCATCTCCACCTCGGAGGGGATACTATGGATGACGGTGGGAAGCAGGTGTTCGTCGCAGAGTACCACCGCCGTTCGCTTTCCGTCCTTGTAGCGTTCGTTCTCCCGTAGCCATGTAGAAATATAGCGAGCTTGCAGGTTCTCCGTTGGTGCTGACAAGAAGCGTATGCGTTTCTCTCTGCCGAGTTGTCCGTAGAGGTCTTCGTCCGCATCGTCGAGGGCGTTGGGGTAGCATCTGGGCCATTGGCGGACATAGGTGCCCGCCTCATGGTCAGCAAGGTGGGTGTAATAATAGTCGTAGTCCCAGTAGAAGGCTGCCCTCCCCTCCTCTCGCAGTTGGTCGAAGAGACGTTGCTCCACCTTTTGTAGCACGTTGAAGCCGACGAAGAGGTAGTGGTCGCCAGGCAATTCTCCTCTATCGTGCTCCACCACGTCACGGTATAACATACCCTCATAGGCCAGCCCGCGTTCCCGCAGCCGCTGACGGTAGTCGGCATAAACATTGTAGAGGTTTGACCACAGACTGATAAACTTTTTCCGCAGTTGGGTTTCGTCGCCAGTGAAATTGCCGAAGAAGCGCATGATGAGTTGTTTCTGTTCCTCGTCGAGATACTCGATGCTGTCCAGTTCGTGGAGATCGCGCACGTTGTGGAACAATTGCTGTGCATCGGCCATATTCTTGTCGATGTCGTCAAAGTCGGCCAAAAGCAATTGTCCCCATCCGAAGAAGTGGTCGAGTGTCTCGTCAATGCCTGTGACGGAGGTATAGCTCTTATGCAGCAGGCAGACAGACTGGATGGGGTTGGCTATAGAGAGCTGGGAACGGCTCCGAAACAACTCACTGATGGTGACGTAGGCCGGAGCCCAAATGGGTTTCTCGGCCATGCGCGCCAGTTCCTGGTTGAGAAAGAGAGCCGCACGCTTGTTGGGGAAAACAACCGTCAGCCGACTAAGGTCCGCCCCGTAGCGTTTGTATATGTCCTCAGCGACGTAAGTTAAAAATGACTTGATCATAAATGTAAAGAGTTGGTTGCGACGGATACAGACGGGACATGCCCGTCCTGCTCTCGTCCTGCCTCGTTCGTACGAGTGTCACCACCGCTACAGACGGTGTATTATATTGGTCAGCAAAATTACGAAAATCATTTCATAATCCGCGTGTTCTATCATTATATTTTGTGACCAGCACATTCCATTGTGTTATTTTGCGAGGCTGAATGCGCATGGTGTGCTGTGGTCTGAAATCACCTATCTTGTCCTTACGAGAGGACGAAGTTCGTCAGCCTCCGTCTTTTTGCCCAATTTCTCATAGACAGTGCAGAGTGGTGTGACCCAATCGACTTTGTTGCGGCGTGGGTCCATTTCCCTTACGCGTTCTAGATAGCGAGAAGCCTCTTGCCAAAGAAAATGGATGGTGAGGCCGTCATCCTCCACTTGCTGGTTGTTGAAAGGTTGCTTTGGATCATTGGGGTGAGAGGGGTGGTCGGATGGTGACTCCTGGTTGTCTGCTGATGATCGCCTTTTGGAAAGATAGCGGGCCAGGGCGATACGGTCCTCTCGCGCATGCGCCTCGTAGGTCAGGCAAAGTCCTATATTATAGATGACGGGGATGGAGGTGTCGTCAATAGCGTCGGCCTCACGGTAGGCTTCCACGGCTTCCATCCAGTGGCGATTGTGCATGGCTACTTCGCCTTTGAGGATCCATGGCGTGACGGAGTGAGGATTTTGCTCCAGTTCGCTGTCGATAAACTGATCGATGTTGTGTTGGGGCGTAGGATGTTCGTAGAACTGCATGATCCAAGCAAAGTATGTAGGGTTGGAGGGATCGGAGGTGTAGAACTCATGAAGAACGGCGAGATAGCGTATCGAGTCGGCCTCGGTGGTCATAGTGGCATGCATGCAGCGCGCCTTCATCTCAGCGGCCGGGAGTGCAATCTCGGCGTATTCCATCGCCATATCGGCATACTGATCTGCTTGGCGGTAGCCATGAGACTGGAAATAGATGGTGGAAAGGTAGTAGTAGGCCACGCCCCGCTCGTCGGTTGTATTCATCAGAGAGGGGTGTTGGCGGGAGGTAAGGTAGAGTTTCAGCGCCTCCACTCCCATCATGGGGTATTGGTGGCGAGAGAAATAGACGCCAGCGTTGATAAGCAAGGGGTGAAGGACTACTATTCGCTTGGTGTTTTCTTCCTGCCAGCGCGGCTTGATGCGTCCCTTCTTGTCAGGGAGACGGTCGAGGGAGTCGCTGCGTAGGGAGAAGCACATTGTCTCAACCACATGCTGGTAGAACGCGATGGAATCGGTCTTTTGATAGTGTTGCAGCAGATGGAAGGTTGTTGCTGCCCGACGGGATAAGGTTGCTGCCTCACGTGCGGTCTCCTGTGCAAGTGACGGCAAGGGTAGGACGAAGAGCAACCAAAAAAGGAAGAAGCCAAAACGCCCCCACTCCTTTGCCTTGTGGAAAGGAGTGAGGGCACAATGTTTTTGATAGTTAGGAAGCATCGATTACTCGCCAGAGATGCCTGCGTCAGCTGCAGCAGCCTCGGTCTCGGGAGCCTTCTCACCCTTGACGAAGTAGTAGCAGCCATAGAGCGGGTAAGCCCAGAGGCGCTTGCTCTCGTGGTTGACATCGAGGTTCTTGGCAACGAGGAGATACTCAATGGCCTTGTTGTAAACCTTGTCGAACTGCTCCTTCGTAGGACCTGCGATCACACCCTTGACACGGGCGACAGCCTCCTGGGCGTGGTAGAAGTAGCACTGGCCAATAGAAGCGTTGATGGCGATGCGCTGAGCGTCGTCGGCAGCGAGGGGCAATGCCTTGACGAGGGCGTCGGCAGCAGCCTCATAGTTCTTCTTCTGGCTCTCAAACTGGCCCTTCATGACCAATGCGCCATAGTTGTTAGGATTCTTGCTCAGAGCAGCCTCGACAATCTGGTCGGCCTTGGCCTGCTGGCCGATGTTGCTCAGCGTGGTGACGAGCAGGGTGAAGACGCTGACGTTCTCGGGATCCTCAGCGAGCTTCTGCTCCAGCTTGTTGGCGTAGCCCACGGAGTCCTCATGGGTCTTGAGCTGTGCGCCGAGGATAGCCAGCTCCAGCTGCTGTGCGTCCTTGCTGCGCTCAGGGCTCTTGATGGCGTACTTCACATAACGCTCGGCCTTGGCCCAATCCTGGTTCTGGTAGGCATAGTAGGTGGCGTAGTAGGCGATGTCACTGAGGTTCTCGTCCTTGCTGATGTCGAACTTGGCGAACATCGGCCACTCTGCGGTTTCCACATACTCGGCAAGATACTTGTAGGCGTTGGCATCATCGTTGGCATTCTGGAAGAACACACCACCGTTGATGAGCAAGCCGCGCATCATGTAGAGCTGGTCGGCAAGACCGGCATACTTGTTCTTCACCTTGCCCTTGGCATCGGGAAGAGCGTCATACTTCACACACTCCTGTGCATTGGTGAAGGCATTGCCGACTGCCTCGTAGGCCTCTGCGCTCTCCTTGCCTGCTGCCTGATCAGCCTGCACGGTCTTCAGGGCGAGCTGAGTCAGGTGGTTGTAGGCGGATGCCTTCTCGGCGTTGTCGGCCAGCTGATTGAGACCCTGGCTCAGCAGCTGGGCTGCCTCGGTGTAGGTCTTGGCCTTCAAAATAGCCTTGAGCACGTCGCTGTTGCCAGCGAAGGATGCCGATGACGCGAGGAGCATCATCGCTGCAATCATCATTTTTTTCATGTCGTTCTTATTAAAATAAAATTGTTAGTTATTAATTATTGATTATTCTTTCTCTTCAGAAACAGACTCCGAAGTCTCATCGCTTTGACTGTCAGCCTCATCAGAAGGCGTGGCTATGGCAGCGAGGTTGGTCGGTGTGTTGTCGCTCTTGAGGTCGTCGCTGGTCTTCTGCCACTGAGAGTGGCTTTCCTCCTCTACCCTCGCCTCCAAATCCGAACTCATCACCTTGCAAACGGAAGCAATGACGTCATTCTTCTTGGTGAGGTTGATAAGGCGTACGCCCTGCGTATTACGGCCCATGACGCGGACCTCGGCCACGGCCATGCGGATTACTATGCCGCTCTGGTTGATGATCATGAGGTCATTGTCGTCCGTGACGTTCTTGATAGCTACGAGCTTGCCCGTCTTCTCCGTGATATTAAGGGTCTTCACTCCCTTGGCACCACGACGGGTCATGCGGTAGTCCTCTACCTCGGAACGCTTGCCGTAGCCCTCCTGCGAAACCACCATCACCGACTCTGTCTTCGGGTCATTGACGACGATCATGCCAACTACTTCGTCCTGTCCGTCGTCATCGGGTTTCATGCCACAGACACCCGTAGCCGTGCGGCCCATCGCACGGACATCTGTCTCGTCGAAGCGGACGGCACGACCGTTGCGGTTGGCCAGAATGAGCTGGTTGCGACCGTTGGTGAGACGTACATCGACCACTTCGTCGCCCTCGTTGATCGTGATGGCACGCACGCCGACATTGCGCGGATGGGAGAATGCCTCCAGGCAAGTCTTCTTTACGATGCCTCGCTTGGTGGCGAAGACGACATAGTGGCTCTTGACAAACTCCTCACTCAGTCCGCGCAAACGCAGGAAGGCATTGACGCTGTCGCCCGGATCGAGGGCGAGCATATTCTGTATGGCACGTCCCTTGGAGTTTTTGTCGCCTTCAGGAATCTCATAACACTTCATCCAGTAGCAGCGGCCCTTCTTGGTGAAGAAGAGCATCGTCTGGTGCATCGTGGCGGGATAGATAAATTCGGTGAAGTCCTTGTCCCTTGTCTTCGCACCCTTGGAACCTACGCCACCGCGTGCCTGCTCGCGGAAGTCGGAGAGCGGCGTGCGCTTGATGTAGCCAAGATGGCTGATGGTAATGACGACGGGGTCGTTGGGATAGAAATCCTCTGCATTGAACTCATGCTCGTCGGCAATGATCTGCGTGCGACGAGGATCGCCATACTTCTCTTTCACCTCCTGGAGTTCTTCTTTCATCACCTCCTTGCAACGCTCGGGGTTGTCGAGGATCTCCTGCAGGTCTTTGATGGTCTGCATGAGTTCGTCATACTCGGCGTGCAACTGGTCCATGCGCAGGCCCGTAAGCTGGGATAGGCGCATGTCCACAATGGCCTTCGACTGAAGGGCATCGAGGTCGAAGCGCTTCTCGAGGTTGGCTTGGGCGTCGGCAGGCGTCTTGCTGCCACGAATGATGTGTACCACCTCATCGATGTTGTCGCAGGCAATGATGAGGCCTTCGAGGATGTGGGCGCGTTCCTGAGCTTTCTTCAAATCAAACTGTGTGCGACGTATCGTCACCTCATGACGGTGCTCCACGAAGTTTTTCACACAATCCTTGAGAGTAAGCAGACAAGGACGTCCCTTGACGAGCGCAATGCAATTGACTGCAAATGAACTCTGCAAGGCCGTCATCTTGAAGAGCTTGTTGAGTATGACGTTGGCATTGGAGTCGCGCTTCACGTCTACGACGATGCGCATGCCTTGTCGGCCCGTCTCGTCGTTGACATTGGCGATGCCATCGATCTTGCCTTCCTTCACCAGTTCGGCGATATACTCAATGAGCTGCTGCTTATTGACACCGTAGGGAATCTCCGTGACCACAATCTTGTCGTGGCTGTCATCTCTATCTCGGCCTTGGCACGCATGAGAATGCGTCCCTTTCCCGTCTCGTAGGCATCTTTTACACCTTGCAAGCCATAGATGTAGGCACCTGTGGGGAAGTCGGGGGCGGGGATGTATTGCATCAGTCCGTCGGTGCTGATCTCAGGGTCATCGATGTAGGCGCAACATCCGTCGATCACTTCTCCAAGATTGTGTGTCGGGATATTGGTTGCCATACCGACGGCAATACCGTTGCCACCGTTGACGAGCAGGTTGGGAATCTTTGTCGGCATGACGGCTGGTTCCTTCAGCGTGTCGTCAAAGTTGTTCACCATATCGACCGTGTCCTTGTCGATGTCGTCCATGATGTGCTCACCCATCTTGGAGAGGCGGCACTCGGTGTAACGCATGGCTGCCGGTGAGTCGCCATCGACACTACCAAAGTTACCCTGTCCATCGACCAAGGTATAGCGCATGTTCCAGCTTTGTCCCATGCGGACCAGCGCTCCATAGACGGAGCTGTCGCCGTGGGGATGGTACTTACCAAGTACTTCACCTACCACACGGGCACATTTCTTGTACGCTTGGTTGCTGAAATTGCCAATACCGCGCATTCCGAAGAGGATACGGCGGTGTACGGGCTTGAATCCATCGCGTACATCGGGGAGGGCACGGGCTACGATGACTGACATACTGTAGTCGATGTAGCTCTTCTTCATCTCCTCCTCGATGTTGATTTTCATGATCCTGTCTTGATCAATCGTCTGTGAATCGTCCATTGAGTATTGTTATTTTTTTGTTATTTCATCATTGTGTCGGTCATTCCCTGCCACGATGCTACTGCAACGGGTGTTTCTGTGCCCATTCAGAGGATGGTCACTACCACCCCGTCTTCGGCAGAAAATGGCCCAGAAGGCCCTTTATTTCGCTTCTAAGCGATTTGGCCTTAGTTTTCAAGGTGTAAAAGTACGACATTTTTCTCACATACAAAAATATAAAAGCGTTAATTTAACTTTTACCCTATGTTTTTCATGCTGGGGGATGATAATGCGGGGTTGCGATGGGCCTTAGACCTTTGTTTTTGCGAAGAAAACTTCTGTTCTCTTACTCTGTTTTTTAGTTAAAACCAAAGTGCTCCAAAACACAACAACCCATACCAAGTCAGAGGGCAGCGGTGGGTGTTCTACCATCTGGGTTGGTATGGGCTGGAGCGGTAAGCAGGAGCGGCGTCTGTCGACTATTTGCGATATTCTGGGCGCAACTCCACCTTGGGTACCAAGATCGTGTCGCCTGGCGATCGGCGTTTCTGACCGTTGATAGCCTCAAAATAGCCAATCATATCTTTGCCAAGGGTGTGTCGGCAAACCTTGGCCATAGTCTCTCCTGGGCGCAGCACCACCTTCTTCTCTACACCAATGATGCGGTAAGCGCCATAGCGGAGTTTTCGGTAATTGTTAGCTGCTGTCAAGTCAATACCCTCGGGGGTGACCTGTTTGGTTTCCTTACTCTCGGCAACCACTTCCTTCTTCTGTGCTTGGTCCGTTTGAACCTCTGTCTTATTTTCAGTCTTGGTTGAATTCTCGACCTTGGCCTGTGCGGAGTCATTGGCCTTCGCTGGTTGCGGGGCAGAAGATTGTGGCTTTTCCACCTCGGGAGTGGTAGGTCTTTGTGGGATCTCCTGCTGCGACTTACCGTAGTAATATGCTCCTGTGGCAATGGCAATCACAGACAACAGAGCTACGATAGGAAGGACAACATTGCGGACCAAATGGCCCTGCGGGGTTTCCATCTTGTCATCCTCGTTCTCGGGATCTGCCCAAAGGGAAGTTTTCTCTGTAGCAGAATCAGTAGAGTTCTCCTCGACCTTGGAATCTTCCTCAACCGTAGAATTCTCCTCTTCTGTTGCTTTTATGGTTTCATTCTCTTCTGTTGATTCCACATCACCTTTGGTTCTCACTTCATCTTTGGTTTCCTCTGCATCCAAAGTTTCCTCTATATTCTCTTCAGAGCAAGTTTCTTCTGCTTGTGATTCCTCTGCGTCGTCTGAGTCAGCGCGGTCTGAAAAAGGAGTTTCTCTCTCGGGCTCTGTCTTTGCTTTTTCAGGAGAATCGTACTCTTTCTCGGTAGCTTTATGTGTAGAAGTAAAACTTGGTGATTCCTGCCCAACCTCTTCTGAGACAAGTGATTGCACCACGTTCTCTAAAGCGCTTTCTTGTTTCTCGTCAGAATCGTCAACAATGGCCTTGTCATCGTTGCTATGCACCTGTTCTTCTTCGTCCTCATCATCTCCCATTAGTTGCGAGAAGCGCTCAATGGGTGTAGGTTTGCGGGGACGAGGAACAAACCTTTGAAGTGGTGTTGGCACCGGGGCCTCTGATGGTGATTCTTCATTGGTCTGCGTCTCTATGACCTGCTGGTCATTCACGACCGTAGGTTGTTCATCCTTTCCTTCGTTCTGTTCTTTATCAGACGACGACTTCTCCTCGTCGGACCGAGCCTTGATCTCTTCATCATGAGGTAGATCCTCTTCTGTAGCGCGAGGGTTCTTATCTGCTGAAGGTTGATGATCCTCTTCGGCCAGGAGTGTTTCCTCTTCGGTGGGAAGTACTTCTTTTACAACCGGTTGCGGTTCATCTCTGTTGGTGTGTCCTTCATCGACGACAGGAGGTCTTTCCTCTGTTGCGGGCTGGTGGTTTCCTGCTGACGACTCACTCTCTGTCTCGTAGGCGTAGTTTCGGTGGTACATTCGTCACCATCCTCATCAGTGGCTGATTCTGCAGGTGTGGGAATGGCATCGATATTGACTCCATCCTTGATCATCACGGTTTCAAAATCTGCAAAAGGACGGTTGACGAGTTCTTTCATCGCATTGTCGGGCGTGAATGCCATCTTGTCGTGACCGTTGATGACGAGGCGTTCCCCCGTATTGACATTGACACTCTCTCTCGCTTTGACCGGTTGAAGCTTGAATGTACCAAGGCCGCGCACTTTTACCTGCTTGTCCTGCGCCAGTCCTTCTCGTATTTGGTCAAAGAACGCGGCAACAAAGGCCGTGGCATCGCTGCTTTTCAGCTCGTAGCGATCAGCGATGACGGCTGCGATGGCTTGCAATGTGGATTTGGCCATAACTACTCTCCTCCTCCCTTCTTATATTGATCCTTGATGACGGAAGACGGTTTGAATCCCAGTACGAGTTTGGGAGGAACCAGCATGCGCTGTCCAGAAGCAGGATTGATGATGACCCGTTCCAACCGCTTGCGAACCTCAAACGTGCCAAAGCCGTTGACCACGACCGATTCGCCATTCTCAAAATGATGGCCCATAGCCTCTATGAGTGTCTTCGCCATCTTCTGGGTCTGCTCCTGCGGGTAGCCGAGCTTGCCCGCAAGTGCTGCAATGTATTCCTTGTTGTTCATACGAGATTGCTATCTTTCCGTTATTGTGTGGCTCGCTTGCTTTTTCTGACTCGTTTGCCGTAGAGGTCAAACTCGCTGGAGTCCGTGATTTCCACTTGGTAGAAAGTGCCCACGCGCAACATTCCGTCGCTGACCGGGATGAGCACTTCTGGATCGACCTCGGGCGAACTGTACTCCGTTCGTCCCACATAGTAGTCGCCCTCCTTGCGGTCGATCACCACTTCCAAAACACGCCCCACCTGGGCGGCTTCTATCTCCGCGCTCACCTCCTGTTGCACGGCCATCAGTTGGTCGAGGCGGCGCTGCTTCGTTTCGGCGGGAATGTTGTCCTCGTAGTGATTCGCTGCGAATGTGCCCTCCTCTTCAGAATAGGCAAAGGCACCCATCCGCTCAAATTTAGCCCAGCGCACGAAGTCCATCAGTTCGATGAAGTCGGCCTCGGTCTCGCCCGGGAAGCCCACCATCAGCGTGGTACGGAGGGCAATGCCTGGCACGCGGCGTCGGATTTCCGTTATTAGGTCGATGGTTTCCTGCTTGGTGACATGGCGGTGCATGGCTTTCAGAACGGGATTGCTGATGTGCTGCAGCGCAATGTCGAGGTATTTGCAGACGTTGGGTCGCTCTCTGATCACGTCGAGGAGCTCCATGGGGAAGTCGTTGGGATAGGCGTAGTGGAGACGGATCCAGCGCACACCCGTCACATCGGCCATACGCGAGATGAGCTCCGCGATATGGCGTTTGCCGTCAATATCCACACCGTAGTAGGTCAGTTCCTGTGCGATGACCTGTATCTCCGTTACTCCTTGAGCCACCAGTTCCCTCACCTCCTGCAGGACTTCGTCCATCGGCCGACTCTTGTGCGAACCTGTGATGATGGGAATAGCGCAATAGGCGCAATGGCGGTCGCAGCCCTCGGCTATCTTTAGATAAGCATAGTGGCGTGGTGTGGTGAGATGGCGCACACCGTCGCACGCTGCCACCTCAGCCTTGCCAAGGTCAGTGAGGAGTTGCTTGTAGTTGAACTTACCGTAGAACTTATCCACCTCGGGAATTTCCTTCTCCAGTTCATCCTTGTATCTCTGTGATAAGCAGCCCATTACATAGAGCTTGTTCAAGTGGCCATATTTCTTCCTCGCCACAAATTCGAGGATGGTATTGATGCTCTCCTCCTTGGCTGACTCGATGAAGCCACAGGTGTTGATGACGGCTATCTCGCCCTGTGGCCGCTTGGAATCGTGGACACAGTGGTAGCCGTTGGCCTCGAACTGCTTCATGAGCAACTCCGAGTCGACAAGGTTTTTAGAGCACCCCATCGTGATGATATCTATCTGATTTTTCTTCATTCCTTGGTGAGCGTTTATCCGTTCTTGCCGTCAAAGAGTGAGTTGACAAACTCGCGCTTGTTGAAAAGCTGCAAGTCCTCCATACCCTCGCCCAGTCCGATATAGCGCACGGGCACCTGGAGCTGGTCGCTGATGCCAATGACCACGCCTCCCTTGGCGGTGCCGTCGAGCTTCGTGATGGCCAGCGAACTGATCTGTGTGACTGCGGCAAACTGCTTTGCCTGTTCAAAGGCGTTCTGTCCGGTACTGCCGTCAAGGACGAGCATCACATCGTCCGGAGCCTCGGGGAGAACTTTCTTCATCACCTCCTTGATCTTCTTCAACTCGTTCATCAGGCCCGCCTTGTTGTGGAGTCGGCCTGCCGTGTCTAT
>ERZ857629.3233-NODE-3233-length-13983-cov-4.744902_pt1 | contig 13983 bp, 9 predicted proteins | sample MGYA00519700_ERZ857629 | MGnify/ENA primary metagenome ERZ857629 (study PRJEB31778, sample SAMEA3449351) | human gut metagenome | biome: human gut; feature: human-associated habitat; material: faeces | place: United Kingdom | collected 2010/2012 ... | reverse complement strand
AATGACCGCATCCAGCGGGAAAGCTCCTTCGTGGACCTTCTCTCCATGGAAATGGGAAAGGTCATTGTCGGACAGAAACAGCTGGTGGAGAACCTGCTCATAGGCCTCCTCGCTAACGGCCATATTCTCCTCGAAGGCGTCCCTGGACTTGCTAAAACATTGGCTATAAATACATTGGCACAAGCTGTCAGCGCTAAATTCAGCAGAATCCAGTTCACCCCGGACCTTTTGCCTGCCGACGTTTTGGGAACACTCATATACTCTCAGAAGAACGAACAGTTCGAAGTGCACAAAGGCCCTATCTTCGCCAATTTCGTACTTGCGGATGAAATCAACCGTTCTCCTGCCAAGGTACAGTCGGCCCTCCTCGAAGCGATGCAGGAAAGACAGGTGACCATCGGAGAACAGACATTCAAACTCCCTGAGCCGTTCCTGGTCATGGCTACCCAGAACCCTATCGAGCAGGAAGGAACTTATCCGCTTCCGGAAGCACAGGTGGACCGTTTCATGCTGAAAGTCGTGGTGTCCTATCCTAAAAAGGACGAGGAACGCCAGATTATCCGCATGAACAATACCGGCGAATTCCCTAAGGCCCAGCCTGTTGTCTCACCTGAAGATATCGTGAGGGCGCGCCAGGTAGTCCGCGACGTCTACATGGACGAGAAAATCGAGAAATATATCGTGGACATCGTCTATGCCACCAGAACACCTGAGGACTATAACCTCAAGGACCTTTCCGGACTCATCTCCTATGGCGCTTCGCCACGTGCCAGCATATCCCTCGCCATGGCTGCCAAAGCCTATGCCTTCATAAAGAGGAGAGGATATGTGATTCCGGAAGACGTGCGCGCCGTCTGCAACGAAGTCTTGCGTCACCGTATCGGCCTTACATACGAAGCTGAGGCTGAGAACGTTACCACAGAAAATATCATATCACAGGTTCTTAACGCCGTCATAGTGCCATAATCATGGATAACTCCGCAAGCGACCTGCTGAAGAAGGTCAGGAAGATAGAGATAAAGACAAGGGCTCTCTCGCATCAGATATTCGCGGGAGAGTACCATTCTGCGTTCAAGGGACGAGGAATGGCCTTCAGCGAAGTGCGTGAGTATCAATATGGTGATGACGTCAGAAACATGGACTGGAACGTCACGGCCCGTCTTCGTGCCCCATACGTGAAGGTATTCGAAGAGGAGCGTGAAATGACGGTCATGCTGCTGGTCGACATCAGCCGTTCAGGCTTTTTCGGCACCGTAGGCAGCACCAAGCGCGACATGCTCGCGGAAATTGCCGCTGTCCTGTCATTCTCCGCCATCATCAACAATGACAAGGTCGGAGCCCTGTTCTTCAGCGACAAGATAGAGAAATTCATACCGCCCCGCAAGGGACGCAGCCATCTCCTCCGCATCATCAGGGAAATCATTGAACTGAAACCCGAATCCTCCGGCACCGACATCGGCGGAGCGCTCATGTTCCTGACCAATGCCATAAAACAGAAATGCACCGCGTTTCTGCTCTCCGATATGATGGACACGGATACGAGCGGAGCCCCGAGATACGAAGACGCCATCAAAGTGGCTGCCGGCAGACATGACCTGTCGGTCATCAAGGTCTTCGACCCGAGGGAAAGGACAATACCCGACATAGGTCTTGTCAATGTCAAGGATTCCGAGACCGGCGAAACTGCCTGGATAAACACATCCAGTTCGAAAGTAAGGGAAGCCTACGCGAAAGCTGCACAGGACGCTGACATGAAGGCTACCAAGCTGATGCGCCAGTACCAGATAGACAGCGTGGACATTTCCACCGGTTCGGATTATGTTAAAGGATTGATGGCGTTTTTCGACAGAAGATAATGAAAATGAAAGGATTACTGAAGATTGCATGCATAGTGCCCGCTGTGGTCATGGCTGTGGCGTCTGGAGCCCAGTCTCCTTCAGCCGGGCATAAAGGCATTGTCCCTGCCGGGGATGCTTTTCTGGAGCAGCTTCAGAAACGGGATTCCGTGCTGATCGCCGACCAGCTCCGATACGGATTCCGGTTGGAAAATGTGAAAGCCGGTACTGCACTCGGGCTTCCTGACCTGTCGCATGGCGTGATGGACAGCATAGAAGTCGTAAGTGACTGGAAACTGGATACATTGAAGTTCCGCAAGAAGAAAAATGAGATGGATCTGGAGGGAAGTTTCGTCATCACCTCATTTGATGAAGGAAACTACAGGCTTCCTGATATCGCTGTCGGCAGAATGGCCCCTGACGGAACTGTCGACACATTGGTATTCAAGGGAATGGACCTTCAGGTGATGTCAATGCCTGTGGATACGGCCACTTACAAGCCTCACGACATAAAAGGACAGATCCGCTATCCCGTGACCTTCAAGGAAGTGTTGCCGTATATCCTTGGCGTTCTGCTGTTTGCCGTGCTGGTGGCACTTTGTGTTTACCTGTACAAGAAGAGGAAGGAGAACCGGACGGGAGAAGGTCATACGAATGAGCCTCCGTACATCGTGGCCCTCAGAAAACTGGACAAGTTCCGCGGGAACAAACTCTGGGTGCCTGAAAAGCAGAAGCAGTTCTACAGTGGCATCACTGATGTCCTCAGGGAATATATTGTCGGCCGTTTCGGTGTCAGCGCCATGGAAATGACCACTGCGGAAATCTTCGAGGGCTTGAAAGACAAGGAGATACCGGAGCCGCTCATGGAAGAAGCCAAAAACCTGTTCGTCACCTCTGACTTTGTGAAGTTCGCCAAGATGACGGTATCGGATGAGGAAAATGCCAAGGCATTGCCGTCGGCGATAAGGTTCGTGACATCTACATGGAAATCAGAAGAAGAGGAGGAAGGAAATGTTCTTTGAGTATCCTGCATTGTTGTGGCTGCTGGTCATTCCGGCGCTCATGCTGGTTCATTATGTCTATATTGAACTCAGCGGAAGACGGCCGCACCTGCGTGTTCCGGATATCAAATTCTGGAAGGCCGGCGGACGTTCTGTACTGGGTGTGATACGGCACCTGCCTTTCTTTCTCAGGACCGTTGCCCTGGTCATGATAATAATCGCCATTGCCAGGCCGAGATCGTCCACCAAGATGGACAAGATTGACACGGAAGGCATTGATATAGTGCTTGCTATGGATGTGTCCACCAGTATGTTGGCACGCGACTTTACGCCGGACAGAATCAGCGCGGCTAAAGACATTGCCATAGAATTCATATCGCAGCGCCCTTCCGACAGGATGGGAATCGTGGTCTTCGCGGGGGAGAGCTACACGCAGTGCCCGTTGACGACCGACAGGGCGACATTGATAAACCTGATGAAGGAAATCGAGACCGGCCTTATCGAAGACGGAACCGCGATCGGAAACGGTCTGGCGACAGCCGTGGCCAGGATGCAGAACTCCGATGCGAAGAGCCGCGTGGTCATCCTTCTGACTGACGGTGTGAACAACAGCGGTGAAATCACCCCGCAGACCGCGGCGGACATCGCCAAGACCTACGGCATCCGCGTATACACGATAGGTGTCGGTGCCAATGGTACCGCTCCATATCCTGTGATGACCCCTTGGGGTGTCCAGATGCAGAATGTCGAGGTGGAAATTGATGAAAATCTTCTCAAGAACATAGCCGAAACCACAGGCGGCAGATATTTCCGTGCTACGGACAATACCAAGCTTTCGGAAATCTACAGCGAAATCAACAAGATGGAGAAGGCTCGTACCACGATCGACAGTTTCCCTATCTACAAGGAACTGTTCACCGGATTTGCGCTCATCGCCCTGGCCTGTCTGCTGCTGGAAGTGCTTATCAGTTTCATTTTGAGGAGATTGCCATAAAACGAGGATTGGATTATGATATATTTTGCACAGGCTCAATATCTGTTGTTGCTTCTGCTCGTACCTGTTTTCCTGATAGTGTACGGGTTGGTGCAATATGGCCGCACCAGACGCATCCGGAAATTCGGTGACGAGGCGCTGGTGAAGCAGTTGATGCCTTCATATTCGAAGACGAAAGGCTGGGTGGGGATGATACTTTTCTCATTGGCATTCATGTTCTTCAGCATCGGATTGGCACGGCCTCAGATAGGCGCCAAGCTGAAGGAACACCAGAGCAAGGGCGCCGAGGTGATGATTGCGCTGGACGTGTCCAATTCAATGCTTGCGCAGGACTATTCCCCGGACCGTCTCCAGAGAGCCAAACTGGCGATTTCCAGACTGGTGGACAAGCTGAACGGTGACCGCATCGGACTGGTTCTTTTCGCCGGAACGTCATTTGTCCAGCTGCCTATCACGACCGATTATGTGTCCGCCAAGATGTTCCTGGGCAATATTTCCACGGAGTCGGTCCCTGTCCAGGGAACTGCTATAGGCGATGCCATCAACACGTGTATCAAGAGTTTCAGCGCCCAGAGCGAAAACAGTCGCGCCATCATTGTCATAACTGATGGCGAGAATCATGAGGACAATCCCGTGGAGGCGGCGAAAACGGCGGCTTCGATGGGCATTTCCGTATACACTATCGGCGTGGGATCCGCTCAGGGTCAGCCGATTCCGATGAAAGGCGGTCTGCTGAAAGACTCCCAGGGCAATATCGTCGTGACGAAACTGGACGAGGCGACATTGAAAGAAGTCGCGAAGGCGGGCAACGGTGCGTACGTGCATGCCGGCAACAATGAATTCGGACTGAATCCCGTCATTGACAATATCCGCAAGCTCAATGACGAGGAATTCAAATCCATAGTTTTCGAAGAATATGATGAGCAATATATGTATTTCTTCGCCATAGCGCTCGGACTCCTGGTCCTGCAGATGCTTGTCGGCGAACGGAAAGTGCTGCGTCATATATTTGATAAATAGGTAATTATGTCTATAAGATTTAAACATATATTTGCGGTAGCGACCGCGTTCCTGCTGGGGGCATTGTCAATGTCTGCCCAGGTGGACAGGCGCGACGTCCGTGCCGGCAACAGGCAGTTCCGCAAGGAAAACTGGCGCGAGGCTGACATTGATTACAGGAAGGCGCTCGTGAAGGATTCCACGTCGATTGCCGCGAATTACAACCTTGCGTCCAATCTCTACCGCCAGGGCAATTTCGATGAGGCGGCCAAGGTGATGGAAAAGATCAAGGAAACCGCACCTGCTACTGTCAATGCTGCTGATTATTACTACAATACGGGTGATATCGCGATAGAGAAAAAAGATTGGCAGGGTGCTGTCAATGCTTTCAAGGAGGCGCTTCTCCGCAATCCGGCAGACATGGATGCGAAGGAGAATTACATCTATGCCAAGAAGATGCTGGAGAATCAGAAAAATGGCGGAGGCGGACAGAACAATGATCAGAACAATGACCAGAATCAGCAGAATGACGACAAGAATGGTCAGGGAGATCAGAATCAGGACCAGGACCAGCAGAATCAAGACAACAATCAGGACAACAATAAGGACAACAATCAGAACCGGAATAATCAGGGACAGAACAATCCGCAGAATGGTCAGAGCGGCCAGCAGCCTGTGAAGATTTCCCCTCAGCAGGCCCAGCAGATGCTGAAAGCCATCCAGGCGAAGGAGAAAGAGACACAGGACAAGGTCAACAAAGAGAAGGCAGAAGCCCTGAAATCAAGACAGAAGGACAAGAACTGGTAAGCTGTTAAAGGATTTATTATGAAATCATTGACAAGAAAAATTGCATTGGCATTAGTTATGGCGGCAGTCGGCTTCGTGGCGGCTGCGCAGACGAAGATAGCGGTGGAAGCGCCTAACATTGTGGGTTCTGACGAACAGTTCAATGTGACCTTCATCATTGAGGGTGAGGATCGTCCGTCGAATTTCAATTGGAATCCTGGAGATGATTTCACTCTGGTCTGGGGACCGCAGAGGGGGGAGTCGACCAGCATCCGTGTCATCAATGGCAAGCGTTCCAAGTCATCGCAGTTTACCTATACATACATATTGGCTCCGAAGAAAACCGGAAAATTTGAGTTGCCGGCTGCTACGGCCAAGATGAAGGGCGAAACGATAACGTCTGTCCAGGCAGCCGTCGAAGTGCTGGCAAGTGATTCCTCTGCATCCGCACAGTCGGGCGCATCTTCGGGGAACACACAGCAGACCAAGCCGTCCGGAACGATTTCATCCAAGGATTTGTTCCTGAAATTTACGGTGAGCCGTACCTCGGCAGTTGTAGGCCAGCCGCTTACGGCAGAATTGAAACTGTATCAGAACGTGGATATCGCTGGATTCGAAGGCGCGAAATTCCCGGCATTCAACGGATTCTGGAGTCAGGAAACCGCTGCTCCGAACAATATCGACTTCCAGAGGGAAGAAGTGGACGGAAGGCTGTACAACTCGGCATTGCTCCGTCGCTATGTGCTTATTCCCCAGCAGGTTGGAAACCTTGTAATCGACCCTGCCGAGCTGGTATGCCTGGTCAATGTCAGGAGGCCGTCGCGCGGAAACAGCATTTTCGACAGCTTTTTCGATGACAATACCATGACGGTGCGCAAGCGCGTGACCACTCCGGCCGTGCATGTGCATGTCAATCCTCTTCCTTCCGGAGCGCCTGCTACATTCGGTGGCGGCGTGGGCAGTTTCCGTATCTCGGCAAGCCTGAGCAAGGACCAGTTGAAGATGCATGAGGCTACATCATTGACAGTCACTGTCTCCGGACGTGGAAACGTGTCGCTGCTGGAAGCTCCGAAGGTCAATTTCCCGGCTGACATGGATGTCTATGACACCAAGACGACGGAAAATACCGACAAGACTACAGGCGGCACGTCCGGCAGCAAGGTGTTCGAATATCCGTTCATCCCGAGAAGCCACGGCGAGTTCACCATCGCCCCGATAGAATACTCTTACTACGATGTCAATGCCGGTAAATATGAGACCATCTCGACCGGTCCGATCACTTTCAATGTCGAGAAAGGTGATGTTGCTGAAACTCAGGCTTCTACGTCACAGTTGGTTATGCCTGACCGTAAGAGCGTGAAGAATCTCGGCGAGGATATCCGCTTTATCCGCACCCGCCAGCCGTCATATAAGTTCAGGACGGTATTCTTCGTGGATTCATTGTGGTACTGGGTTACGGCAGCATTGATACTGCTTGTCGCAGGACTGTTGTGGTATCTCATGAAAGGTATGGAGGCGCGTCGTGCCGATGTCGTCGGGAACAAGAACAGGAAAGCGACCAAAATGGCGCTCGGACGTCTGAAAATGGTAGCCGGATATCTCCAGAAGAATCTGTATTCTGCTTTCTATGAGGAACTTCACAAGGCGTTGCTCGGATTTGCATCCGACAAGATGAACATCGGAACCGAAGACCTCAGCAAGGAAAATATAGCGGCAATGTTGAAGGAGGCCGGAGTCGCCGAGGACCTTTCCGCGCGGTTCGTGGCTCTTCTGGATGCCTGCGAGTTCGCACGCTACTCTCCGGACGGCGGCAACGAGGCCATGAATACTCATTACAATGAAGCTGTGAAGGTGATTTCATCCATCGATTCTGTCATGAAGACACATAAGAAAAATACGTCCGCGGCCAAGGCAATGATTCTGATCATGTCAATGCTGATGATTCCGGGCCTCACGCATGCGGAGAATACGGCATATCTGGATTCGCTCTGGAGCAAGGGAGTGCAGGCATATACCGACGGGCGTTGGTCAGAGTGCACTGAAAGCCTGAAGGCGCTGGAATCTGTCGGCGTCGTTTCCCCGGAATTGTACTACAACCTCGGCAATGCTTATTTCAAGTCGGGGGATTATCCTCATGCCATACTGTATTATGAGCGGACATTGAAGATTTCGCCGTCATTTGAAGATGCCAGAATCAATCTGGACTTCGCCAACAGCTTGATACGCGACAAGATAGATGCCGTGCCGGAATTCGTTTTGAAGAGCTGGGCCCGGAAAGTATGCTATCTGATGCCGTCGGATTTTTGGGCTGTGATTTCCATAGTCCTGTTTGCTGCTGCCCTTGCATTGTTCCTGGTTTTCAGACTGGGAACGTCCAGAGGCCTCCGGAGGACCGGTTTTTATTGCAGCATTGTCGCCCTGATATTGTCGGCATCGTCTTTCGGCATGGCGCGGTGGCAGAGAAATTCTTATTTGAGGGCAGACGGGGCGATTGTCATGAAGCCGGTGGCTTCCGTGAAAAGTTCGCCGTCCAGGGATTCGTCCAAGGATTTGTTCGTCCTTCATGAGGGAACCAAGGTCACGGTTCTGGATACCGTAGGGGAGTGGAAGAATATTTCCCTTTCAGACGGACGTCAGGGCTGGATAGAAGAATCCGACATGGAGATGATTTAACTTTTTGTATATCAAACAGAAAACAAAATAACCAATTAAAAATTATAATGAATTTTAAAAGAAACATCCTTTTTGCCGGTGCAGCGTTTTGTGCGTTGTCCGCGGCAGCTGCCGGTGTTCCTTCTGAGAAAATGAAGGATTGGCAAGACCCCGGGGTATTTGCGGTCAACCGCTTGCCTATGAGGGCGACATTCGTAACAGAACAGCAGAAGACATTGTCCCTGAACGGAGACTGGAAATTCGCGTTCTATGGTACGGTCGCAGAAAGAACTATCGGATTCCAGGCCTTGTCTTTCGATGACTCCAAATGGGGGACGATGCCTGTTCCCGGAATGTGGGAATTGAACGGATACGGCGATCCTCTCTATGTGAACGTAGGTTACGCATGGCGCGGCCACTTCGAAAACAACCCTCCTTACGTACCGGAGGAGAACAATCATGTAGGACAGTACAGACGTACTTTCGATATTCCTGCTGATTGGAAAGGACATCAGGTGTGCCTGGCCATCGGTTCCGCCACATCCAATGTCCGTGTATGGGTGAACGGCAAGGAAGTCGGCTACAGCGAAGACAGCAAACTCGAAGCACGTTTCGACATCACATCTTATGTGCATCCTGGTGAAAACAGCATTGCCCTGGAAATCTTCAGATGGTGCGACGGCACTTATCTTGAGGACCAGGACTTCTGGAGATTCTCCGGAATCGCACGCGGCGTGTATGTCTATACCCGTGAGCAGAAGAGACTTGAGGACGTGAACGTAAGCGGCGGCATGGATGGTAAATTGACATTGAAATCAATCGTCACACCTGGCATCACCATCGTTTCGTACGAGGTGATCGACCCTTGCGGCAACAGCGTGGCTTCTTTCACCGAGACTGTCGGCAAAGGCCGTGAGAAGGCACAGGACGGCAACATTGTCGTAAGCTCTACCGGAAACGTGGAGAATCCGCAGCTCTGGTCGGCCGAGACTCCGGTCCTTTATACATTGAAGGTCAAGGTTGCCGACAAGAAGGGCGTAGTCGAGAGCGCTTCCGTGCCTTTCGGCTTCAGGACTGTGGAAATCCGCAACAAGCAGCTTCTTGTGAACGGCAAGCCTATCCTCATCAAGGGTACCGACCGTCACGAGATGAGCCCTTACGGCGGCTACGTGGTTTCCGAGGAGGAGATGATCGAAGATATCAGGATAATGAAGAAGCTGAATATCAATGCTGTAAGAACTTCGCACTATCCGAATGACCCTATCTGGTATGCTCTCTGCGACAAGTATGGTATCTATGTCGTGGATGAGGCTAACATCGAGTCCCACGGCATGGGCTATGAGGAGAAATCCCTTGCACATCGCGAGGATTACTTCGCTGCCCACATGGACCGTAACCGCCGCATGGTTTACCGTGACTACAACCATCCTTCCGTGATTATCTGGAGTATGGGAAACGAGGCCGGCAACGGCATCAACTTCGAGAGGGTATATGATTGGATCAAGGCTTATGACCCGACCCGTCCGGTACAGTATGAACGAGCATTGCTGAACCGCAATACGGATATTTATTGCCCGATGTACATTTCTCCTAAGGATTGCGAGAAATACCTCAATTCCAACCCTGACAGACCGCTTATCCAGTGCGAGTACTCTCATGCGATGGGCAACTCCAATGGTAACTTCAAGGAGTACTGGGACCTTGTCCGCAAATATCCTCTGTATCAGGGAGGCTTCATCTGGGATTTCGTGGACCAGGCAATCTGCAAGGAGGTCGATCCTGCCAAATATGGTACTGACCACATCTTCATCTACGGTGGCGACAGCAATGATTATGACGCATCTGACGGATCGTTCAACTGCAACGGCTTCATCGCCGCTGACCGCTCATGGCATCCTCAGGCTTATGAAATCGGCTACCAGCACCGTTCTATCCTGACATCTGCGGCAGACAATGCTTCCAATGACAAACTCATGGACGACAATACCGAGTTCAAGGTCAATGTCTACAATGAGAACTTTTTCATGGATCTTTCACGTTACCGTATGGTATGGACTGTCGTTGTCGGCGGTGAAAATGCATTGTCCGGCGTGATCGAGAACGTCGTTGCCGCTCCTGGCGAGACGGTTTCCGTAGGCCTCGGCATTACCAAACGCGATATGCTCGCTGCAGCCGTGAAGACTCTTGCTACCTCTGACTCCTGCGTCAGATTTAATGGCGAGGACGGTCGCGATACTGATATCTATCTGAAAGTCAGCTGGTTGCTCAAAGCGCAGGACGGCCTGTTGCCTGCCGGCTACGAGGTCGCTTACGACCAGCTCCCGATATATGAGGCTCCTGTCAATGCTTTCGCTGCAGGCTCTGCTTCCGTCGACGCTCTCCCGTCTTATGCAGATGTTGACGGCAATGCCGTGTTCTCCGGAAGATTCATATATGCTGAAATGCCGGAAGGCGACAGAATCGCTGAATGGAAAGCTGTGTTCGACAAGGCTACAGGTGCATTGTCAAGCTATATGATTGAAGGCCAGGAGATTCTGAAAGAGGCGCTTATGCCGTCATTCGGAAGGGCACCGCTCGAGAATGACATGGGTGCTGTCATGCATGACAAGCTCAATATGTGGAGATATCCTGAGTATAGCGTAGCAGCTTTCGATGTAGCGAAAAATGCCGGTTATTACACCGTTGACGTGAAATATGCTCCGTTCGGAAAGTATTGTTTCGTGACAATGTCTTATCAGGTTCATGCTGACGGTTCCATCCGAGTATCGGAGAAATTGAATGATGCAGGTGAACTTTCCAAGGCACCGTACCTCTTCCGTTTCGGTATGAAACTGGCTATGCCGGGTGAGTACTCTACCCTTGATTTCTATGGACGCGGTCCTTGGGACAACTATTGCGACAGGAAGTCAGGTGCGCTTGTGGGACATTATACCCAGCGCGTTCAGGACCAGTATTGGTACGGATATGCGCGTACGCAGTCTTGCGGCACCAAGTCGGACTTGAGATGGCTGAAGGTTGTCAATCCTGCCGGCACAGGTCTGGAAATCACCTCTGACGTGCTCTTCAGCGGTTCGGCTCTTCCGTTCAGCCAGAAGGAAATGGATTCAGCATTGACGAACCCTATGCCTAGGCCGAATCCTACCAACACCCAGCAGGGAAATGCTACTCATTCACTTGAGCTGCTTCCGCTTGTACACAATGATGCGCGTTCGCTCGGAACGACTTACGTGAATTTCGACCTCAAGGAAATGGGCGTGGGCGGCATTGACTCATGGTACTCATGGCCTCTTGAGCCTTACCGCGTCAAGCCTGCCGAGTACGAGTTCAATGTGGTTATCAGACCGGTAAAATAAATTCTCGGATAAGTGGGCTTTTCCAGAGCCCGCATGACGATGTCAAGTCCCTTCCCTTTTCAGGGGAGGGACTTATTTTTTTGCGCAATGGCAATGCCACAGTACAATGCCTGCTGTGACGGAGATGTTCAGCGAATGCTTGGTCCCGTACTGCGGAATCTCCAGGACGCCGTCAGATGCGTCCACGACTTCCTGCTGGACCCCGTCCACCTCATTGCCGAAGACGAGCGCGTATTTCTTGCCTTTTTCCGGGACGAACTTGTCCAGGTTTATGGAGTTTACCGCCTGTTCCACACTTAAAACTATATATCCCTGCTCGTGCAGGCGCTTTACAAGTTCCAGTGTATCAGGTGCATACTCCCACTCTACACTGAATTCCGCGCCGAGGGCTGATTTGTGGATTTCGGCAGATGGAGGGGTGGCGCATATTCCGCAAAGCCATATCTTGTCGGCCTTGAACGAATCGCCGCTGCGGAATACCGAGCCTACGTTGTGGGCGCTCCGGATGTTGTCCAGTACGATGTTTATGCCGGATTCCGGCAGTGCCTTGTATTGCTCCGGGGTGACGCGTCCCAGCTCTATATTGAGAAGTTTCCTGTTTTTCATGATTTTGTCGTTATCCGTAAAACATTGTATATCAGCGATTCGCTTTTAAATAGTAAGTGAACGCAAATAATATGTTGCAAATATAAATCAAAAATCGATTATTAATGTTATATTTGCGATAACTGGTTTTTAAGGATTACTTACCAGTGATAAACACTAGATTTTATGAAACAGGACCTACAGATTTTTGATCTAATCAAGAAAGAAAAAGAGAGACAGTCTCAAGGCTTGGAGCTTATAGCCTCAGAAAACTATGTCAGTGACCAGGTTATGGATGCCATGGGTTCCATCTGCACGAACAAATATGCAGAGGGCTATCCGGGCAAGCGTTATTATGGTGGCTGCGAGGTGGTGGACCAGATTGAGCAACTGGCAATCGACAGACTCTGCACTATATATGGTGCCGAGTATGCCAATGTCCAGCCGCATTCGGGAGCGCAGGCGAACCTTGCCGTTGAAATTGCATTGCTGAATCCTGGTGATACTTTCATGGGCCTCGACCTTTCTCAGGGAGGACACCTTACTCACGGTTCTCCAGTCAATGCGTCAGGAATCCTCTATCATGCAGTCGCTTACGGCCTTGATCCCGAGACCGGAAGAGTCGACTATGACAAGATGGAAGAAATTGCCCGCGAATGTCATCCGAAACTCATCATCGGCGGTGCATCTGCCTACTCAAGAGAGTGGGATTATGCCCGCATGAGAAAGATCGCTGATGAAGTAGGAGCAATTTTGTGGATTGACATGGCTCATACTGCCGGACTGATTGCCGCAGGCTTGCTTGAAAATCCTGTCAAATATGCTCATATCGTGACATCCACTACCCACAAGACATTGAGAGGACCTCGCGGAGGCGTCATCCTCATGGGCAAGGATTTCGACGACCCTCAGGGCCGCAAGACTCCTAAGGGTGAAATCAAGAAGATGTCCCAGATCTTGAATTCAAGCGTGTTCCCGGGCATCCAGGGCGGACCTCTCGAACACGTCATCGCTGCCAAGGCAGTGGCATTCTACGAGGCGATGCAGCCTGAATACGTGGAGTATCAGAAGCAGGTCGTGGCCAATGCCCAGGCAATGTGCGCGAAATTCATTTCCAAGGGCTACAAGGTGGTTTCAGGCGGCACGGACAACCACTTGATGCTTATCGACCTCCGTACCCGTTTCCCTGAAGTGAACGGAAGAGTGGCCGAGACCGAGCTTGTCAAGGCTGACATCACCGTAAACAAGAACATGGTTCCGTTCGACAGCCGTTCAGCATTCCAGACATCAGGAATCAGAATCGGTACTCCTGCCGTAACTTCCAGAGGTTTCGTGGAGAAGGATATGGAAGATATCGTGGAACTTGTTGACAGCGTTTTGGCTTCAGCTTCCGAGCATCTTGATGCCATCACGGCCAAGGGCGAGAAGACTCCTGAGCAGCTCGCATCCCTCGAAGAGCACAATGCCGTTCTCGAGGAAGTGAAGAGAAAAGTACACATGATGACCGGCGGACGTCCGCTGAACAGGTACTAGAATGCTATTGCTTACAAATTGTAAGCTAATATTGGTTAATTAGTATAAATGTGAAACAGTTGGGTTGCTAATCCTTGCATATTTAGATAATTACCATAGAAATATACAATAATTCGGGTTGTTTGGTTTTTAAACCTGACAGCCTTTTTTGTTTGATTATTTTTTTGCTTTAAAATGATTTATTCAAACGGTTCAATTAAAAAGTGTTATAAAAAAGCAGTCATATCTTTGATTTTTATTAAAAA
>ERZ857629.3230-NODE-3230-length-13996-cov-33.326304_pt1 | contig 13996 bp, 16 predicted proteins | sample MGYA00519700_ERZ857629 | MGnify/ENA primary metagenome ERZ857629 (study PRJEB31778, sample SAMEA3449351) | human gut metagenome | biome: human gut; feature: human-associated habitat; material: faeces | place: United Kingdom | collected 2010/2012 ... | reverse complement strand
CCCGAGTATATTTTTCGATATCCACCCCTACATATCGAGTATAGGTGTATTTGATAATACATAAAGACATTTTATTTGCCATTTTATTCTATACCTTTATAATATAGTAATATGAAGGGAAAATTTCAAAAAACGAGGGTGTGTCATAAGTCTGGATAATAGTTGGTGCATAACAATTGGTCACCGCATGCACAACAGCTGTTGTGCGACCGAAGATACAAACTATCTCAACAACATATCCTATCTTTTCCAACAACATATCCTATCTCTTCCAACAACAAGAAGAGGGTGAATTATAAACTTATGACACACCCTCGCTTGATTATTTAAATGATGTCAACCATTAGAATTTGGTAAGTTGTTCCACCTTGTCGAATTTGATGGTTGTTCCATCTATGATGACCTTGATTTTGTTTTCTGCCTTGTTACCCCTGTCGTAAAATGTATATTGATACCAGGAATTGCCGAGAGGTTTGATACTGATGATACCATGTTTTTTACTAGGTCCTTCTAGTGCACTGCTTTGGAACAGCCAAGTGGCATAACCTTCTTCAACTAATTCAGAACTGCTCAGATACTTGAGAAGAGAATTGGTGCAGTATGCTTCCAAGAAATATTCAGAATCATAAAGTTCTCCATTATACATATCTTTAATGAAGCTAATGATCTCCTTCTCTGTTGGCTTTTTCTTCTTGCCATCTAGGGAGATAGTTCTATTGATAGGGGCAAAATCATATTCTGCTGCACATTGAACTGCACCTTTATTCTTACAAAATTGCTCTTTATATTCAATGTTCTGACCATTAAATTTTGCTCCATCGCAATTCACTACATTTTTACATGTTTTTTTGTCTATATTAAAGTTTAAAACACTTGTGTTGCTTGTTGTAACAGAGTATATTCCCGCCACATCAGTTTCGCATATAATCCATATCTGGCCATTACATATTCTACAGTCCTCTATAGAACTGAAGGAATAGTAAGGGTCTTTTAAAGGGTATTTCTTATTGTCAATCTTAACATAGTATTCATACTCGTTTTCATCGGCAATAACATTTACCTCCTTACCTGAATAGTTGAAAGTGAATTTTGTAATGTTCCCCTTCTTTGATTTCTCTGGACTGATCACAACATTGACAGGTTCTTCGTTGTCTGTAGCTGCTACACTATCGGCAGCGATGCTGTCGTTACCTTGTTTTGCACTCTTTGTCTTGTTTGTGCAACTGATGCCCCCTGCAAAGATCATTGCAATAAAAAGGGCACTGATGATGTTTTTGTAATTCATATCTTGATTTTTTTGTACTTCAAATTAATATCCGTAGTGTCTCAGAATTTTTCTGATTTCTTTTCGTCTTTGTTCCTCCTTATATCTTTTTCTGCTATCTTTTAAACCTCGGTAGAGGTTTATCATCATTTTGGCTGTTTCCACATCAGAAGAAGAGTTTGAACCTTTCTTGACCGTTTGTCTTCTGGCAGTTTGATTTCTGGCAGTTTGACGATTGGCAGTTGTTCTATTATGATACTTACCGTCTAATGTGATAGAACCAAGAAGATTTTGGGTATCCTTATCTTTTACCAATGTTTTTACCTTACGTTTAACAACATTGAAGCTAGGAAGAGTTTGAGCTTTTAGAAGCATATCAGCAGTCGTTTGCTGGTCAATGGCTCTACAATCTCTCAGCTTATATATATTTTGACGAGGTTTTTCGTCTTGGTAGCGCTTTCCATTTCTGATATACCAGCTTGTTTCTGTGCCATCTTCGGGTTCGAAAGCTGTATTACCAAAAACAATCTGGTTATTTGGAGTAACTATGGCTTTTGAAATTTGAGTACCATCCTGATATATTTTATTGACATACCAGCATTTATCTTTCGAACAGTACATTTGAATTATATCTTGTCCGTTTCTTGAACCATATTTATTGACGATCGTATAGTCTGAACCGATATAATTGACACTAACGCTTCGGTTTTCATCTAACTTTTTTAGCGTTATGGTACCACCTCCATAAGAATACTTAATCTTATCAATGCTTCCTTTCGTATAAATGAATTTATCATATAAGCGCTGACTTACCACTCCGTTTCTTATCGTTCCGTTATTGTAATCTGCCAAGACATGATCTAAGATTTTGGAATCTATCGAATTGTGTCCCAGGTTTTGTATAATTTCCTTTACGTCAAACGGGGTATATGATGTATTTTGTGGAAGGATGTCAGGATCATCCAGACAGGTATTTTTATAACCATCTTTGGTGCCATCATTCATTTGTCTAATCTGCGCAGTAAAAGTGATAGGAGAGGTTATTTTGAACTTCTTCTTTTCGCATTCGTTAATATAGAAGGTATGGGGATATATTCCCCAAATGGTTGTGACAGGATAAGCAGAATTCTCAGATTCTAATTTTGTTACTTGATTCTCGTCCAACACTTTAATTTCGATTTCTCCTTGGGTTAACACCAGGTTATTGGGAGTAACCTCAATATCACCGGTATAGCTCCATAGTGGATGTTCGATAGTTCCATGACCTTTCCAGCCATTGAAGGTTCCATACATAACATACAAATTATTACTAAAGATGTTAGACTCAGAACTATTAGATGAGTCTTGTAAATATAAAGTTCCTTCTCCCCTTGGTACCATACTATTCTTGTCAATTTGACCTTCATAATAGAAGAAACCATTATTTATTGTCTTATTCTTAGTAGCACTGGCTGTAGTACACATAGTGAAAGCTACTACCAGTAGAAATGTTATTTTAAACAGTCTAATCATAAGTCTTTTCTTTAATTATTAATGGATTCTCATCGTAATGTAATTTGTTAAAAATGAAATACCATAGGTACTGTATATTTTACTCGTACAGGTTTCCCATCCTTTTTTCCTGGCGTCCACTTAGGCATAGCTTTAACAACACGCATAGCTTCTCTATCAAGATAAGGATCAACTGAACGCGCAACCTTAACGTCAGTGATGGAACCATCTGTTTCTACAACAAAACTTACGGTTACTCGTCCCTGTACACCATTTTCTTGAGCTTTTACCGGATATTTTGTATTTTGTGCTAGAAATGTCATTAAACCATTCAGTCCCCCAGGAAAGCTAGGCATTTCATCTGCTTCGTCGTAAACCTTTGTACTGCTTTCACTTTGTGCATTCATTGGTAATGCCATCATGAAAAAGAAGCAGATAAGACTAAAGATATATTTATTCATAATTGTAAAAATTAAATTGTTTGCAATGTTGTCTTAGTATATCATTAGCGGACACAAAAAGTGTCCGCTAAGATATGTGCCTATATTACTTCAAATACCTCTTGCGAGGCTAAAAAAGTTTATTTATATTTGTCTAACATAAAGTGTTTACACCATTTTTTGTAGAATTCATGAGTGTCATCTTTTCTCTTAAAGCCCTTTTCTTCAATCTGAGAAATAATATCATGAGCTTGCCAAGACCATATTTTCTTGATTTCCAAATCATAATCTACAGAACTCTGCTGAGCTTCGCCAGCTAAAGAACGAATGTTGTATGGATGTGCCCAGATAAACACATAGCCCCAAATATGGTACCAGTGTCTTTTGAGGTAAACAACATCATAAATATCATTCTCATCTAAAACAAGAGTCGTTAGATTTGGGAGAATTTCTCTATGGTATCCATTTTCGAAAGCCGTAAAACCATATATGATACCATCCCAACCAATCTTCTTGTCACCAATGATCAATGTGTTGCGTTTGCTTAGCATTTTAGCAGCAACAACGAGCCAATGGTAAATGGATAGGGTTATGATGCTGAGGAAAACGCCTATCCATGAATTATGAGCTGATGGAGAATAGGCTTCTCCTTGTAATTCTTCTATTCCGGCAGCTTCCAGCTTCTCTTGGATCTCATCTACATCTTCTTTAGCATAGCGCTTTACTGGTATGATGTTCTGTTCGCCGTAGATGCAAAAACGCTTTGTAAACAGCCAGTACCATTTGCTCTGGTATGTTGCGATGTTTACCTTTTCAAAAGGCAGGAATATATCATCTTCTGTCTTGAACGTCTTCTGATGATATACAATACCTTTATCAGTAAAGTCGATAGAAGAGTGCGTGAACCATGCCGAAGGACTGAAGAGGAGATTTATAGTCCAATGATCGGTGTATTTGTTTGCTGTTGATTCTGCTATATTGCCTCCATGATTCTTGATGTAGGTACGGGCAGTGCTAACATCGGCATTATCAACGTTGCTGAGTCGGATATTCTTTTCTGAGCCAATATACAGATTGTTGAAGATAATTCCTCGTGTGAAAAAATATTTAATTTCGTCTGTCTTCACACACCATCCATATTTGAGGCTCTCTGAAGAGATTATATGTTTGTCATTCAGCCACAGCGTATTTCTGTTGCCATTTATTAACTGGTCAATACGATACCAGCGGGCATGTGTTTCAATCTTTTCTGTTTCTGGTGAGAAACAAAGAGGCTTTTTGGTTTCGAGCGCATTGATGAATTCATCGAATTCGTCAAAGTCAACATAAAATCTATCAAAAGATACATTTCCACCTCTCCAAAAGCGATCATCTTTTTCTCCAATACCGATAGATACTCTTGTATTACCCATACAGATTTCTGATAATCTGAAGCTAAAGATTCTCTTTTCGTTGATACAATACTCCAGGTCTTTTATAGGCAAGCTAAACTCTCCTTTTCCATTTTTGGAGTAAGATATAGTAATATCTTTATCTGTAAGAGTGATGTTGTTTTGTTCTATAAAACCTCTCCAATAACCAGGATAATGAGCATCAAAAAAACTGAAAGGCCACCAATGAAAGGTCTTGGAGGTAAATGTGATAGAGTGATTGTCTGTACTAATCATACTTCTTAATAATTTTATTGATTACTTTTATATACACTATTTACTATTAGTATTAAGATGAGAGCAATAATACCATTTAATATATAGAAAGAGGTGTTGAGTCCTGTATATGCATAAATGGCATTCAATACCAATAGGACAACGAAACCTAAGGCGCAAGTAGCTCTTATTGCTGTTCCTGAGCGAGGGCTTTCGTCATAGGTAACGCCAAATAGTCCCATTCCTAATAGTGCAGTTTCTACTCCGATGGCAAAACCTAATGGCTGACCATCCACTGAGTCTTGAGCCAGGGCATAGAAGCCCCATCCTATGAGTGCTCCTATGCCGATGGCAACTATTGTTCTGACTAAATCTATTTTCATATCATTAATCATTTATGTGTTCAGCAATATTATTTTCTGTATTTCCGGTACATTCTTGGCTTGCATCCATCCGCTCATACCTGGCTTCCATACCATCGTTTCAGATGTTAGGGTCTTTGCTTTGGCGAGCGTATTGAGTTCTTCTTCAGAGAACGCACCTGCTACAGCATTGTTGGCTAGTATATGATACTGTGGGGTAGGCTTGCCTGATGTAAGCGTGTTGCCTGCTCCCGGTACCTGCATATTGCCAATGCAATGATTCATCGTGTTTACCATTTGTTGTGCAATGGCGATTCCCATGCCAAATTCTACGAGATGGTCGATGGTACTAAATGAATTATAATCATCCATAGGCTATTATTGTTTTATGGCATTGGTGGTGGAGGAGGTGGTGGTGTTGTACTTTGGAATAGGCTTCCCAATTCCGGTACTTTGCCAGCCAATTCCCAACCCGTCATACCTTGTTTCCAAACGTATGTTTGTGGGGTAAGTTGTCCCTGCTGAACCAATTGCTGGAGTTGGTTCATATTGAATGGACCGCTTTGCTGTCCATTCACTGCTATATGATATTGCATGCTTGGTGGAGGTGGTGGTGTATTCATCTGACCATTCATGGCATTGCCCATCTGGTTCATCATACCTGCCATTTGCTGTCCCATGGCACCGCCCATAGCCATGCCAGTCATCATGCTAGCCGGATTCATACTGCCGTTTCCGCCCATATCCATGCTTCCCATCTGTCCCAGACTCTGTGCTCCTGTTTTGAGAACTTCTGCCTGCTGGTTAATGGTATGAGCACCAATGAAGTTGGTTTCTGTCTGCAGACGCTGAGCTCGCTGACTCTCTTCACGTTGAATGCGCATGGTTTCTTCCATGTTTTCAGCGTTGATACGCTGGGTATCTTGCATATTCTTGATGTTGATGTTTGTCTGTGCCTCAATCGTCTTGGCTTGCTGGCCAGCTGTCAGTTTGCGAAGCTCTATGTAACCTTCGCTCTCCTTGTCTGGTTCAATACTGGCAAGATCTAAGCGTTTTAATATGACACCAAAGTCTTTTTCGAAGACTGTACCTAACTTTTGCTCTATGAAATCACTGATCTCCATCACCTTTCTTTCTATCTGCAATACAGGTATCTGATTGTCTGACGGAATATTTGTGATGAATCCCTTGACATACTTCTTGACAGCATCCTTTATCTGATCTTTGAATGCGTCCAAATCGAAATCTATCAGGCGGTGGAGCTTTATGAACGCCTTGTAGTCTTCAAGCTGGAATGTAATGGTGCCTCTTGCAGACATAGGTACAGCAAAGTCCAGAAAACGTGGATCGTAAACATCAAAATAAGGTACGGCAAATCTGATTTGTACGATGCCTGCTAAGTTGATGAAATACACCTCTGCCTGGAATGGGGATTCGCCACCAAATGCCAACCCTACAATGCTGGTAAGTACAGGGAAGTTAGCTGTCTTGATAGTGTCATCATAAGGTCCGACAATGAAGTCCTGCATAACTTTGTTGTCTTTCTGCTTATAAACAAATACGGCTACTTCTCCATCCTTCACTCTTAAGCTGCTACCATATCTGATAGAGTTTTCTCTCGATGTAGAGTTGGCTGCCTGTTCTTCAGGTCGCCACTTCCACACCAGATATTCTGGTTTGTCGCAGCGGATGATATTCATCAATCCGCCCGATTTTCCTTTACTTCCAAATCCAAATAGTCCCATAGTTAGTCGAGTTTATTTTGTAATTGGATAATTCTATTTTCTACTCTTTTTGTTTCCAATAATTTTGGTATATTTAAGCCCTTTCTTGCTTCTGATTTAGAAATGCCCAGCTCTCCTTCGAGCCTCTCTTCAACAGCTTTCAGGTTATAGACGCCACTATAAACATCAAGAAGCTCTTTTTGAAGTCGCTTGATTTCTTCTTTGGTTTTGCGTGGGCTATAGCCTAAAATATATGCTGTTACCATGCTGGAAATGCCTGTAATCAGTGCTGCTAAATATATTGCCCAAACATCCAGCATATAAACCAGATGTCTAGTATTACAAATATTAAACATCCAATTTGGAATAATCTTCTTTTTATTTTCATATTTCTGACATCCTTATCTATTTGGGCTATAATAGATTGTGCCATAGGATCGTCTTTTAAGATGAAACGAGCTTTTGATGCTACCTGTACGCCTTTTGATAGCCAGGCATTTGAGATTTTTGAACCAAACATTCCGTCACCTGTTTGTGGTACTCCATTGCTTTGGCACATAGCTAGCATCTCTATTAAATCCTCTCTTGTGTTTGGTATAGGAAATGTCTTGATGAGCTGAACTCTCTTGTTGGTATTACCGCCAAATAATCCACCTGTATTCATTTTATCTAATTGCTCGCATAGATCCTTTGTCATAGAATTTGCCTTAATGTCTGTGAAAACATATCCGCATTCTGGACATTTTGTCTGGAATGATTCTACTATCGCACCACAGGCTGGGCATTTTCTTACATCTCCATACTTGTTAGACTTAGGAGCAGACTTCTGTGCAGCTTTAGCCATCTCCATTTCCAACTGATGCTGTTCTGCCTCTTGAGTTTCTTTCTTTTTTAACTCAACCAGGCGGGCATCAAGAACCATCTCGAACTCATCGCGGTCGATTCCCATAGATTCTGCTTTCTTGAAGAGAATTTGCTTTTCTTTTTCGGTTAATACGCCATCAGCCAAAGCTGCACTGATAAGCGTTTCAATTTGTTCGTTATACATTGTTTGTTATTTTTTAAGTATGTTACAGTTCATATATTTTGCTATCTCTATGCCAGATGCACTTTCCCTGTTCTCGGGTTGCGTCTGTGTCCAAGTGGAATACACCGACAAATCGGTAAAGCTCTATGCCAAGTGCATCTTTGGTACGGAAGAAAGCGATTCGCTTCTTGTTGTCTTTTATACAATTAGCTACATGCTCCTCTCGCTTTTTGTCATCTTTGTTGTATTCGGTAAAGATTTCACCGTCATCAGAGAGTTCGTTACTCCAACCACTTCGGTTGTGGATATTGGGATACCAAATCTCAAAATTCTCCTTGCCAGGCACAGGAGTAGTTCCCATTCTTTGAAAACCACGATGCTTTGGAGTAGTATCGAATATGGCACAGATATCATCTATAGTTCTTAGACAATCTTGATCTTCAACATTCAGAAAGCCTTTCTCTTTATGGTATTCTACAGTGAGCCATTTGCTCATATTCCAAGGCTTGATGCTGTCTCTAGATTGGGCTATTTTTTCTTTGATACAGGCAACACATTCATCTATCTGTTGGTGAATCTCTTCAAGAGTTCTCCATTCTCCTTTCTTTTCAGGTTTGCCGCATCTTATAATGTAAAGGTCGCCATGGGTGAGATTTACGATGTTGGTGTTTCTGTATTCATCCTCTTCAACCTGATTTTCGTGGTAGGGTTCATTTACTTCTACGAAGATGTTGAGTTGGGGTAAATACAGGTCGGCAAGGGCATGCTTTCCATTAGGTAACAAAACTTCCTGTTGCCCTTTGAAGAGTATGCTCGTATCATCTAACTTGTCCCAGATGCGATGGATTACATAGCTTTCGGTCTTCTTGTGCTTCATGTTGCAGAAGAGACGTTCCATATACTCCAGTTGGTAATCAATAGGTGCTTTTTGTTGTCTCATAAGCTAATCATTTACTTGTTTGTTATTTTGTTCTTAGGCACAAAAAAGGTGCGAACCAATTTCATTCTGTTCTGAAGGTTCTGGACTACCTGTACACAAAGAATGAAAATCAGCTCACACCAATGGGTGTATGTTGATGCCCATCCCACCGAAGCGGAATGGTTACAATGATACACAATTGGCTGAACAACTTCTGACTTCGTTCTTGCGTACAATGAATTGTCCAGATTCTCAGTACGAACCAAGCATGGTTGTTTCCTTAACATGTCTGCTGTTTGTTTAGAACAGCACTGCAAATATACTATTTTTTTTTCAAAGTTGATCATTGTGAGCTGATTTTTTTTGCAAAAATAGGTGATTTTTCTACTTTTTCAGCGTTCCATTCTGTTCCATGTTTAAAATATGGGGCGTTTTTAGTCGAAATATTGGCTTTTTTGTGTGTTGGTTGGATTTGTTTCAGTATCTTTGCAGCATGGAACAGATATTACGTGAAATGATAGAAAAAATGGTGGGACGCAAGATGGTTGTGCCCCGCGACTTCGTTTGGTTGAGCGAAAAGGTGGAGGAGCGTACCCAGCAGAGGGTGAGTGCCTCTACGCTGCGGCGGTTTTGGGGATACGTGAACGAAGGGGTTTCTGCCAGTAAGTTTACCAAGAATGTGCTGGCTAATTTTCTCGGTTATGCAGATTTTGAGGAGTTTGGATTGTCGCAAGGGACGGGAGAACGGCAGAGCCAAATGGTTATAGGCAAGGAAATCTCATGCGATGATCTTTATGAGGGACAGATGCTCAAACTTTCCTGGCTGCCCGACAGAACCTGCATCATCAGGTATCAGGGAAACGGAAGTTTCAAGGTGGTATCATCAGAAAATACCAGATTGGCGAAAGATGATACTTTTGAGTGCCATCATTTTATCAATCATGAGCCTGCTTATCTTCATGGCTGGAAACATGGAGATAGGGAGCCGGTCACTTATGCCATAGGTAAGAAGAATGGCATTATCGTGGAGCATTATCTGGAAGATTGAAATCTCGACAAGGTGGGTTTCACATATCTCTCAGTGGTATAAGAGGACAGCTCGTAGATGATATCGGTCTTCTTGCTGCCAGCGATGTCTTTAGAGAATGTCTGCGGATAAGTCGTTGTGATGAATTCATTACTCTTATCTACAAACTGATAGAATGCTTCGCTCTTTTTCTCAACAGACCGGATGGTGTCTATGCCGGATTCCTTCCACATCTTGTCGATTGTCTTCTTGCCTTCTGATAGGAGTTCGGTGGCTTGTGCCTGTGATGAAGAAGATGACTCGGTAGCTGTTGGCTGCAGGATATTCTGACCGCCGGTAAGTGGGGCTGGCTTCTTGGTTTGCTGGCGGATGATTGTATCCTCTTTGGCTTCGGTATGCTCAGGAGTTGTGCTAATGCTCTTTTTCTGCTGATGCAGTAAAGGGTAACTGATGAAACCTAATAAGATGATACAGACCAAAGCTGCGATTCCGATACGCTTGATATCGGATGAATGCCTGTTTCTGCGAGCCGTGAAATCGGCTTTGAGTTCGTCAACATTGGCATATCGCTGGGCTATGGGAGCCTTGCAACGCTTGATGATGGCTGTATAGGGCTTGCTTGGAAGTATCTTTTCCAGGATACAACCGATGCTGAAGATGTCGTTGCGGATGTCTGCCTGTTTGGATACAATCTGTTCAGGTGAGATGTAGCCCGGTGTGCCGGCAGGCTGTTTGAGAATGGCAAAGTCATCGGTATCTGAAAGTCCGAAATCGATGAGCTTTACATGATTGCCGTTATGGGTAATCATGATATTGGAAGGTTTTAAGTCTCTGTGTACTATCTGCTTGGCGTGGATGTAATGCACAGCATCAAGCAATTGGAGGAAGATGCCTTCTCCCTCAGTCTTCCTACCGCTCCAGTGTTCCAGCGTGATACCATCTATCCATTCCATTACGATACAGGTACCCATTTCCTGTATTTCTTCCATGCTGTAGGCTGATACGATGTTGGGATGCTGCAGGGATATGAGAATGTCGAACTCTTTGTGCAGCAGGTTCTTGTAGTTTTCGTCTTGACGGTATGGCTCCTTCAACCCCTTGAGTACCCACCATCTGCCATAGCGCTTTGCCTTGCAAAGAATGTTGAATCCTTTGCAAGGTATGGGCGTAAAGTCTGAAAATTGTTCAGACCTTCTACTTTCTTCTATGATGATTCCAGAATATGAATCCATGTTACGCAGATTGGGTTGATAATTCGGTTGCAAAGTTAACTAAAAGTTTCGAGAAAAAACTATTTTGGGTGGATATTTTATGGATGATGAAACCTGGGGATATAAAGTTTGTGCAGATAACCATGAAAGAGATACATCTGTGATCAGAAAATCTATAAAAAGTTATGCCAACCATCTGTGGACAGATAGTTGGCATAATAATGTGATTACCAGATGATATTGGTTACTTTACCGTTTCTTGCCTTGATAACTCTTGGGCAAACGCTGCCTAAGGAGTTTGCTAATGCCAACATATCTGTTGGAACATATTTCTTGTACGAACCGATCTTGTCTCTGAAGGTACCAACGTAGTTGTAGTATTGGTATCTTGAACCATCCTGTTCTACCGTCTTGTATTCTGTAATGATGCCAGCTGGCATACCTCCATAAACCTTTGCTTTGCTGATGCTGTTGTAAGCTTTAAGGCCATATTTTGCAATCAGAGTCTTAGCTTGTTGTACCATGATTTTAAGTGTTGGCCACATTTCCAGAAAACTCTGGCAATCCTTACTTTCTTCTACGCATATTTGAGCGTATTCTACAATTTTGCTTTCTGGAATAGACTTACTTACAGCTACGCTTTTTGCTGCCGCATCTCCTGTCATATATCCCGAAAGTTCACACATGAATAAATCGACAATAGTCTCCATGGCTTCTTTATCTCCAGCACTTGCCTTTTGCTTTAATTGAGGAATCATTGCTCTGTATTTTGCTGCATCTGAAGCAGAAATTTGAGCCGTAGCTCCTGCTGCAATAGCAAAGAACAATGTGATGATTGCGATAATTTTCTTCATAATTCTTACTTTTTAAATTGTTTATATTTATATGTTTTGGTATAGTTACTCATTGGGCTTCTCCAGATAAACTGGTCGGATAGGAAGACCTGGTGAATCAGTAAAACCATCGTTGCTCATTATGTCTGGTTTATTAAAGTATTCTTTTATCTTGCCACTTTTTGCCAAAGATATAGCGCCGTAAATTTGGAAAAAATCTTTTATGCGATCTATTCGATACCATCCCATTGATATGTAAAATTCATATCCATATTTTTTCATTTCTCTTATTCCGAAATTTATATCAGAATTGTTTTTCCAAAGAGCCGTAGCTGCATTATTTATTTCCCGGTTTTTGGCTGTATCTCCAAATTTTACCATATCATTTTTAGGAAATGGCAAATAGATATAATTCCCGTTTTCACCAGTAAACTTTAATACGAATTGGTTGTTGACGAGAGTTAAGGTCTTGGTGCATTTGCCCAACAGCTCCTCCCACTGTTCTTTGGTAGGAATTTGCCAGCCTTTGCCATATTTCTTGGTTGCAGCATCATATTCGGTGCCGGCAATGTTTGTTAGGTCTGCTTTGAAGGTGTGATTCTCTTTGGTATATATTTGTTTTGGGCTGGTTTCACCGAAGGCATAATAGCTTCCATAGGATGTAGTTGAACTAGCTCCAAGGTTTCTATCAGCCCATTTTGTTCCACTAGGTAGTCCTAAGTCTACGAGGTTAGGCTTAGCTATGACAGCAGGCTTAGTAGTTTTCTTTGCAGTAGCTACTGGTCGTTTTGTTACTGTTCTTTTCTTTGCTTGTGCAGATACGTTTAATGTGAAAGCAAGAGCACATGCACAGATGAATAATACTTTCAGTTTCATAATCATAATTTTAGAAATGGGACGCTTACTCTGTTTAAGGATTTTCGGCCTGTTCCCTTTATCTGTATTTATATCCATTTCAGATGTCTATCATTTACGTTTGTCATTTTGGTTAAGGCATAAAAAGATGCGAACCTTTCCGCTCTTTTACTGAAAGTTCTGGGCAGTCTGTGTATAAAAAGTATGATGTCGGTCTACGCCAAAATGTGTATGTGGATACCCATCCCACCAAAGCGGGATGGATAAAAGAATACACATTTGGGTAAACAACTTGAGCTGTCATTCTAGTGTACTTTGAATTGTCCAGATTCTCAGATAGAACTAAGCATAGTTGCTTCCTTGCTATGTCTGCCGTCATTTCTAACGACATTGCAAATATAATCATTTTAAAAGATATTTTCAAATGAAAAAGAATATTTTAAGGTTCTTTAAACTTTGAAGATTGGTCCATTTTGGTCCATTTTGGTTCATTTTGGTTCAAATCCTTTTTTTTCGAGTTTACACCTAATTATATAGGGAAATAATTGATGCAAACCAACTCTCTTTTCTCTTATGAAATGAGGAGCCCTATCCCCTTAATGTCCGTTTTCAAAACTGATACTGTCCCCATGTGATAGGGGAGGAAAAGAGGATATGTTTGCGATAGCACCGCCCTAACTATATAAAAATAGGTAGTTAGGGCGGTGGTATCCTAAGTGAGGTAAGGATGAGTGCCCTTTTCTTAGTCTTTTAATGTAGCCAAAGGTATAACCTTTACTCTGTCTCCCCTTGATATGGCTTTATCGTAAATCATGTTTTCTACAGTTACTTTATATTTTTGTGGCGTTTTACTTTGTATTTTTGCGGTACTTTACTTTGTGTTTTTGCGGTAAACGGTATTTTAATGTCCGTTTCCAAAACTGATACTGTCCCCATGAGATAGGGATATCATCCTTTAAAATCAGTTAAAAAGTGGGTGCTCCTTTATAAAATTTGTGGGAAAGTTGCAGAATTCCCTCATAAAATGTGTATATTTGCAGCGTTATTCCCTCATAAAATGTGGACGGAAGAGTGATTATTCCCTCATAAAATGTGGACGAAAGAGTGATTATTCCCTCATAAAATGTGATTTAAAGATATGGATTGTCTTATACGTGAAAAAGTTGTCACCTTTAGGATGGTTAAACTAAATATGTT
>ERZ857629.3227-NODE-3227-length-14008-cov-2.701211_pt1 | contig 14008 bp, 7 predicted proteins | sample MGYA00519700_ERZ857629 | MGnify/ENA primary metagenome ERZ857629 (study PRJEB31778, sample SAMEA3449351) | human gut metagenome | biome: human gut; feature: human-associated habitat; material: faeces | place: United Kingdom | collected 2010/2012 ... | reverse complement strand
TCCATTCTTTCTTCCAGCTGCCCTTCTCTCCTTTCGTGCCCGACGCTCATATCAAGAGCCGCTTCGACTTCAGCAAGGAGAAGCGGAAGATCATCCGCACGCTCGACTTGCTCGTCATCGACGAGATCTCGATGGTGAGGTGCGATGTGCTCGACGCCATCGACTCTGTATTGCGACGATTCCGCGACCACGCCAAGCCCTTTGGTGGCGTGCAGTTGCTCCTTATCGGCGACCTCCAGCAGCTCACGCCTGTCGTCACACACGAAGAGGAACACATTCTGAGCCAATACTACGACACGCCCTACTTCTTTGGCTCTCTGGCTCTCAGACGCCTCGACTATGTGACCATCGAGCTATCACGGGTCTATCGTCAGCAGGATGCTTCCTTTATCAATATCCTCAACGCCGTGCGCACCAACCAGGCAACGGAGGACCACCTGCGCAGACTCAACGAGCGCTATGATCCGAGTTTTCGTCCACCTGCAGAGTCAGGCTACATCCGCTTGACAACGCACAACCGCATGGCCGACGACTACAACCAGTCGCAACTCCACTCGCTCCGTGGGGCTCCCTTCTGCTACCGAGCCGAGGTAAGTGGTGAGTTTCCTTCTGCCAACTTCCCGACGGACCAAGAATTGCAATTGAAAGAGGGTGCGCAGGTGATGTTTGTCAAGAACGACACGGAAGGAAGATACTACAACGGGCGCATTGGCCACATCACCTACCTCGATGCCAACACCATCCAGGTGCTCTGCACAGGCGACGCGCAACCCATCGACGTAGAGCGCGACGTATGGGAGAATACTCGCTACTCGCTCAATGACGAGACACGGGAGATTGAGACGGAGGTGCTCGGTTCCTTCTCGCAGTTTCCCCTGCGCCTGGCCTGGGCGATCACGATTCACAAGAGTCAGGGACTCACTTTCGAACACGCCATCATCGACGCACAGCAGTCTTTTGCCCCAGGCCAGGTCTATGTGGCTCTGAGCCGCTGCAAAACACTTGAAGGATTGGTACTGGCCACCCCCGTCTCACCCAACGCCATCATCAACGACGACCGCGTCAGCTCTTATATCGCCACGCAAGAGGAGAGGGCCGAAGCGAGCATCAAGGCGCTGCCTACGCTCCGCCAGGAGTATGAGCGACAACTGCTGATCGAACTTTTCTCTTTCCACCAGATAGCCCAACAGGAGGAGCACCTCCATCGTGTCGTCGGAGAATTTTTCTACGCGCAGGAAACGCTACGGGCCATCCACGACCAGGCGCACAAGCCACTACAGGACATACTGGCGGTGGCGGGGAAATGGGGACAAGTAATCCTCTCCATGCCTTTCGACCAACTCCATGACGCGGCATTCATGGATCGGGTGCAACGAAGTGCGGACTATTTTCGCAAACAACTCTCAGCAATCTTCGACGAACTGATAGCCCAAACGAAACTCATCAAGACGGGCAGCAAGGTGGCTTTGCGACGCCTTGACACCACGCTGACCGAACTGACGGAGACGGTGGAGGCCAAAGGCCGTTTGCTGACCTACATTGCCCAGCATGGGTTCTCCGTAGGCGACTACCTCCACGCCAAGCAAATGGCCCTCCTCGGTGTGCTGGATGAGGCAGACCCTAAACAAGGCAAGGCGAAGCGGAGCAGAAAAAGCAAGGCTGAAAAACTCAACGCAGAGAAAACCAAGCAGAAGAAGGTGCCAACGGGAGAAGTCACCTACGACCTGTTCACAAAAGGACTGTCCGTATCTGACATTGCCCGCTTGCGCAAACTGACACCTGCCACCATTTCAGGCCACCTGATTCCCTACGTCAAACAGGGAAACATCAAGGCGGAGGACATCACGGGCAACCAGAAATACACAACCATCATGCGGGCCATCGCCAAAGTGGGCACTACCGAGGGAGCCACACCCATCAAGCGCCTTTGCGACGACTCGATCACCTTTGATGACATTCGCGTAGTCATGGCAGAGTACATTTCGCTTCATAAATAAGCCAATTGGGAACTAAATACCTTTTCGATTATGACGGAAGAAGAGAAAAGAGAATTCGAAGAATTCCTACAATGGAAGGAAGCGAAGAAGAAATACGAGGAAGAAAAGAAACGAGAACAGGAAGAGGCGGAGAGACAAAAGGAACTTGCGGAACAGCAACGCGAAGCTGAGAGGCGAGCCAAAGAAAGAGTCAAAGAAAGGGCTAAAGCCGTCAATATTTCCGATTCCACCGTCAAATGGCCTGTAGAGGATATTTATCCTGACAGGAAAATGCCGAAACCCCTATTGTTTCTTCTTGTCTGTGCGTTTGGGTTATTAGTGTATATGTTGTCTACCGTGGTGCATGAGACTAATAATGCGTCGCCATCTCGTGCAACAAAGGGGGACACCCTGGTACAAGACTCACTTCTTTCTACTGGAGAAGCTGGAACCAATGGAAAAAACAAACGGCGTGAGCGTATCGAGAAGGCGAAGAGAATAGAAGAATTAAAGCATTCTATAAAGTTAGAAAAGGCTTATCTGACTTCTTCTGATGTCTCTGGTGGTGTACATGCTTTTTTGATTTGGAAAAATGTTTCCTCCCAAAACATACTGTCTTTAGATTGGCGCGGGTATCCCACCAACGCCAAAGGAGAACCCGTAGCGTGCGAGATAGATGGAACTACTGAGTCAGGGGGACATTTTATAGGTCCAGCAGTCCCAGGTGGAACCTATGGCGATGATTTTGGGTGGTATTATTTATGGCATAATCCATCAGCCCGAAAATTAGTCCTCACGAGCATAGACATAGAATATGATGACGGGAGTAAGATACATATTTCGCAAGATGAGCTGAAATATATTCGTTGAGTCCCACAAGACCCTAGATGGAATTCGCCGGAAGAATCCATAGCCAATATTGAAGGCCGAACCAACTATCCTATGCCATGCGCACGTCCAAGGCACGTCAGAAAAGGAGGCCTACGCCACCGATGAGGAGGCCGTAGCGGATCACCTTGCCTGCGAAGACCGTGAAGAGAGTAATAACAGGATTCGCACGGGTCAGTCCGAGGACAATACAGATGGCCGTGCCGAGGATGGGAACAAAGGCAAAGAACCCCATCCATGCGCCCCGCCCGCGCATCCATCGCTGCGTACTCTCTACTTTCTCGCGTTTCACATGGAGGTATTTTTCGATCCATTCCATGCGGCCCATGCGTCCAATGCCATAGTTGAGCATGGACCCAAGTGTGTTGCCCAGCGTGCCCGAGACAACGAGTTCACTGGGGCCTAGTCCGGCCGCAAGGAGTGCTACCATGACAGCTTCACTACTGAAAGGCAGAAAACTACCAGCCAGGAAGGCGGCTACAAACATACCCATGTAACCGTAGTTGATAAGAATGTCGGTGATCTCAGCCATAAGGAATTAGTGTATGAAACTACGCATGAGATTGTAAGCGACGAGGAGCACGGCAAGGGTAGTGGCAACAAGAAAGAGGCCGTTGGTCCATTTCGTGCGCGTCAAGGCCCACAGATGGCCGATAACAGGCGAAGTGTTGACAATGAGAATGCCGAGCAATGCCTCATACTGACTGGGCTGCACACAGAGGTAGGCAAAGGTCAGACCGTCTATAATAAGGAAGAAGAAGTAGAACTGACGCGTGCGGATATTGTCGTTGTGGCTTTTGCGCAGAAAATGGATGCTGCCGATAAGGGCGCAAAGCGTGACAAAGGTCAAAGCGACAATCTGGCCGATAGAAAGGGCCGTAAACTCAAAGACGGGAGAGAACTGACCCAGTTGGGCGAAATGAGAGACCATACGCTCCAGGTCGCCCCGCACGGCAAGGACTGCCGTGACAACAGCATAGGGCAGCAAAAGGCCAAGTAGCGAGGCGCAGAAATGGCGTGCGCTCCAGGCCCGCAGCAGCACGCCCATCAACAACCAAAAGACAGGCACGAAGAAAAGGGCCTGCGGCCACACGATGCTGGCGAAACCCCAACAGATAAAAGCGTAGAATACCCATCCGGGCGACGCTTCGTCCTGATAAGAGCGGAAAAGGCTCGTGTAGAAACCAGCCATGCAGAGGATGGAGATGGAAGAAGTGTAACTGGTAAGCTGGTGCATACATACCGTAGCGAGCACGAGGAAAGACCCCGACACCATGCGACTGTAGATACGGATGAGCGTATTGGCATTGTTAAGCTCCACCATCAGATAGGTGGAGAGGACGAGACAGAGCAGGTTGATCCATAGGCGGTGTTCACCCATGCCAGCCAGTCCCCATACCGCGAGGGCCAACATCGTCAGCGTAGAGAGCGTCCAGCGACTCTCCGCAATCTTGTTTTGTATGCGTTTTCTTTCCATCTGCAAAGAAGGCACATGCCACAGCCCGCAAAAGGCCATGGCATGTGAATAATGGGACTACAGGTCCTGCCCGATGTCCTTTCTGAAGTATCTGTCCTTGAAATCTATCTTCTCGGCCTCGGTGAACGACTTGCGAAGAGCATCCTCCTTATTCTCACCATAGGCGCTGACCGCCAAGACACGGCCACCATTGGTGACGGTCTGTCCCTCCTTGAGGGCGGTACCAGCATGAAACACTACGGCTCCCGTCACCTCATCAATTCCCTTTATTGGATAGCCCTTGACGTAAGCCTGCGGATAGCCACCACTGACAAGCATCACGCACACCACACTTCGCGGGTCGGTCTCAACCTCATACTCGTCGAGGTTGCCCTTGGCAACACCTTCCAGCAGATCCACCAGGTCGCTCTTGAGGCGGAGCATGACGCTCTCGGTCTCAGGATCGCCCATGCGGCAGTTGTACTCGATGACCATCGGATCGCCACCGACATTGGTAAGCCCAAAGAAGATAAAGCCCTTGTAGTCGATTCCCTCCTCGCGGAGACCTTCCACAGTGGGGCGCACAATGCGGTCTTCCACCTTGCGCATCCATGCCTCGTCGGCGAAAGGCACAGGAGAGACGCTACCCATGCCACCCGTATTGAGACCCGTGTCGTGTTCGCCAATGCGCTTGTAGTCCTTGGCCTCTGGCAGGATCTGATAGTGGACGCCATCGGTGAGGGCAAAGACGGAGCACTCGATACCATCGAGATACTCCTCGATGACTACCCGTGCCGAAGCATTGCCAAACATACCACCCAGCATATCGCGCAGTTCCTTCTTGGCCTCGTCGAGGGTCGGGACGATGAGCACGCCCTTGCCGGCAGCCAGTCCGTCGGCCTTAAGAACGTAGGGAGGCTGGAGTGTCTCCAGGAAGCGAAGGCCCTCCTCCAAAGTTGTACCGTCGAAGGTACGATAGGCCGCCGTCGGGATATTGTGGCGCAACATGAACTGCTTGGCGAAGTCCTTGGATCCCTCCAGCACCGCTCCCTGCTTCGACGGGCCGATAACGGGGATAGTACTGGTACGCGCGTCCTCCTTGAAGCAGTCGTAGATGCCCTTGACAAGCGGGTCCTCGGGGCCAACTACTACCATATCGACTCGGTTATCAACAGCAAACGCTTTCAGTGCGTCGAAGTCGCTCACGTTGATGGCGACATTCTCGCCCACCAAAGCCGTACCGGCATTGCCTGGGGCGATATACAGTTTGTCACACTTTCTGCTCTGCGCCAGTTTCCATGCCAGCGCATGCTCGCGTCCACCGCTTCCTAATAGTAAGATTCTCATGTCCTTGATCCTTGATATTTGTATTCCGCTCAGATACAACCAATCAGCCTTGCGGTGACGAGTTGTCCCTGGAAGGCTGATTGGTCAACTGAAAACGAGGTTTTATTTCAGATAATCCTCAAAATACTGCGTGATGCGCTCATGCAGGTGTACGCTCTGATGGCCACGCATGTTGTGGGGCTCGCCCGGATAGACGAAGAAATCGGGCTGGGTACCCACGGCAATACAAGCCTTGAGGAAAGAGTAGCAGTTCTGCGGGAGCACCGTCGGGTCGTTGAGGCCCTGGATGATCTGCAGTTTGCCCTTGAGGTCCTTGGCCTTGGCCAGGAGGGAAGTCTGAGCGTAGCCCTCGGGGTTGGTCTGCGGCGTATCCATATAGCGCTCACCATACATTACCTCATACCACTTCCAGTCGATGACGGGGCCACCGGCCACACCCACCTTGAAGACATCAGGATAGTTGGTCATCAGCGAGATGGTCATAAAGCCACCAAACGACCAACCGTGCACACCGATACGGTCCTTATCCACATAGGGCAGGCTCTGGAGATACTCCACACCTTTCATCTGGTCCTTCATCTCCTCCTGGCCGAGGTGGCGGAACGTGGCCTGCTCAAAGGCCTTGCCGCGATGCTCGCTACCACGGTTGTCGATAATGAAGAGGAGGTAGCCCTTCTGTGCCATATAGGTCTCCCAGGAACGTGAGCTATAGTGCCAGCGCGCATCAACATTGTGAGCGTGGGGGCCACCATAGACATAGACCACCGTCGGATACTTCTTCGTAGCGTCGAAACCGACAGGCTTCACCATACGGTAGTAGAGGTCGGTGGTGCCGTCGGCAGCCTTGAGCGTGCCACAGCTATACTCCGGCACGTTGTAGCCCTGCCAAGGATCGGCTGCCGTCAACCAGTTGACGCGCTTGCCCGCTACCTCGATGAGGTCTATCTTGCGGGGCACGTCAGGCTCGGAGTAGTTGTCGCAAACAGCCATACCACTGGTGCTAAGAGAGGCATAGTGCCAACCCTTTCCGTTGTCGAGGAGCGTGCGCTTGCCGTCCTTGACACTCACGCTCCACGTGTTCTGCTGAATAGGTGAGCACTCGTTGGAGGCATAGATGATGGCCTTGCGCTTCAGGTCGAAGCCCAGGAAGTCCATCACCACCCACTCACCCTTGGTAAGCTGGCGCGGCTCTCCGCCTGCAATGTCGAAGAGATAGAAGTGGTTGTAGCCGTCCTTCTGGCTCTGGAGCACAAACTTCGTGGCATCCCAAGGCAAGAACGCAATGGGGTGCTGCGGCTCCACATACTTCTCGTCCTTCTCGTTGTAAAGGACGCGAAGACGGTCGCCCGTAGTGGCGTCATACTCCACAAGGTCCATGTCGTTCTGGTCGCGATTGAGCTCCAGCATATAGATGCGGCTCTCGTCAGGAGACCAGGAGATATTGGTGAAATAGCGGTCGGTGGGATCGCCAGCCTTCAGATAGATCGTGCTACCCGTGGCGAGATCATAGACTCCCACAGTTACTTTGTGCGAGGCCTCGCCAGCCATCGGATACTTGATCATGTCGAGCTTTGCCGCACGCGACTCTCCGGGCTTCGGCGTCCAGTTGAGTTCGGGAATATCGGGCAGAGGATAATCACTCACCATGCTCTGGTCCATGCGATAGAAAGCCAACCGGTTGCCCTTCGGGCTCCAGTAGAGCCCACCACTGATACCAAACTCGTCGCGGTGTACGCTCTGTCCATAGACGATTTCGCGCGATCCGTCCTTCGTAAGCTGGTGGGTCTGTCCGTCGGTCGTGGTGACATAGAGCTGGTCGCCCTTGACGTAGGCCGTGGCGTCCGACTGCTTGTTCCACTCCAAAGCCTGTGTCTGCTGCTCTCGATTCCAGCGCTTCACAAGCGTGTGCTTCTTGAAATCGACGAGCAGGTTCTCACGGCCGTTCATCACCATGACGAGGCTCTTGTCGGCATAGGGGAAGGAGGCTGAGTAGAAATGGCGAATCTTCTCATCGGAGCCCTTGAGGCCCGCCCACTCGTTGATTTCGTCGAGGGAGAAGAGACGCGTCTCCTTGCCATTTTTCAGATTGACTTCGGCGCAGTAGTCAACTTCGGTGCGCACCAAGCGATCGCCCCACCATGTCGTATAGCGATTCTCGGGCACCATGTTGCGATAGTTCGTACCACCGAAATTGAGGTCTTCGAGGGTGAACTGCTTCTGTGCCATGGTCGTAGTAGTGTTCAATGGATTGAGCAATGCACAACCTGTCATGGCTGCACAGAGCACATTTCTAAAGGTTTTAGTCTTCATTATCACTAAAGTATTTGTTATTGGATTGTTTTCTGTAGTCGCCCTGTCCGCGCTTGTCGCCGCGGAAACCGTCTCTGCGGTCGTCACGACGGTCACGTCCTCCGCGGTCACTCCAACGCTTGCCCGGAGCTCGGCGGTCGTCTCTGCGGTCTCCACGCCAGTCGTCGCCACGGCGGTCTCCTCTACGCTCGCGGTCGCCGAAGCGTCCATCCCTGCGGTCGCCGAAACGTCCACCTCGCTTGTCGTCATCATCACCACGGCGGCGGAAAGGCTTGCGGTCGGGACGCGAGAAGTGGTGCTCGTCGCGCTCAAACTTATGGAAGGTAAAGCTGCGGATGTCGCCCTCCTCGTTCTCAGCCTGCTGGTCGAGGAGCTGCTTAAACTCGCGGTTCTTCTTGAATCGGTGCTGCTGCGCCATCTCGGCCTTCTCCTCCTCGGTCTTGACGATGCCGCCCTCGTGGCGGAAGTCACTCATCTTGCCGTCAAAGAGTTGGTAGCGACGGAATTCACACTCCAGCGATCCGTTGAAGAGCGGAATCTTGATGCTTGGCTTGAGACCTATCTGGCGGAAGCACTCCTCGCGGTAGGAGAGGATCCAAGCCTCGCCTCCCATGAACTCGTGCTTCAGTCGCTCGCCGATCATGCGGTAGGTGGCCAGCAAGTCGGGAGTGGAGATACGCTCACCGTAGGGCGGATTGGAGATAATGATGCTCTTCTGCTCCGGCTTCTTGAAGTCCTTGAAGTCACGGCAGTCGAAGTCAATATAACGGGAGAGACCTGCGGCACGGGCATTGATGCGGGCGGTATTGACCGCCTTCATATCGATGTCATAGCCATAGATATGGTGCTCGAACTCGCGCTCGCGCGAATCGTCATTATAGATCTCGTTGAACAGATCCTGGTCGAAGTCGGGCCATTTCTCAAAGGCAAACTTCTTGCGAAAGACGCCCGGCGAGATATTGCGGGCGATAAGGGCAGCCTCGATGGCGATGGTACCCGAACCACACATCGGATCAATGAGGTCGGTATCGCCCTTCCAGCCTGTCATGAGGATCATCCCAGCTGCCAGTACCTCGTTGAGTGGGGCTGCCACGCTCTCCTGTCGGTAGCCACGGCGGTGGAGCGACTCGCCGCTACTGTCGAGGGACAGTGTGGCGTCAAACTCGGCGATGTGGATGTTGAGACGGATATCGGGATTGGTGACGGAGATATTGGGACGCTTCCCCGTCTCCTCGCGAAACTGGTCCACGATGGCGTCTTTCACTTTGTAGGTCACAAAGCGTGAGTTGCGAAACTCGTTGGAATAGACAACGGAGTCGACGGAGAACGTCTTGCCCTCGCCGATATACTTACTCCAGTCGATTTTGCGCACTTCCTCATACATGTCCTCTGCCGACTGTGCCTTGAAATGGGCGATGGGCTTGAGGATTCGGATAGCTGTGTGGAGTTGAAAGTTGGCGCGATACATCATCTCCTTGTTGCCGGTAAACGACACCATACGGCGTCCTATCTGCACATTGTTGGCACCCAGCTCCGTGAGCTCTTGCGCCAAGACGGGCTCCAGGCCCATGAATGTCTTGGCAATGAGTTCAAATTCTTCCATTATCTTGTTACAATATTTTACGTAGAAAGCCATCTGCCGCAGCCTAACGACGACACCGTCCCACCTTTGACCTTTCTTAGAAGGATTAGGATTGGGCGTGACTTCGGGAGGTGCATGGATGGCGCGCTCTGAAAAACAGGGGCAAAAGTACAAATAAAATATGGTTGTGCCAAATTTTTCAAACTTTGTTATCCATTCTCCCTGCAAGTTTGTTGCATTGCGGACCACTTGGCACAAGTTTGGAGGCATCCGAGATTTGGATTGACACACCAAATCCTAATCATGACAGTCAAACTATCACCATGGATGAATCAAAGCCATAGCTTATTCGTCGCTGGGATCATCACTTAGCATAACCTTCAGACATTGCTTACCTTCAGCGTGAGACATTGCTTACCTTAGCCTCGACACATTACTTAGCTTATTGATTGATCGCACCACAGTGGGGACAACGCCCTTTATGACGCAGTTCCGCACCACAGTTGCCGCAATAGTAGCGGACACAAGAATGGCGCCAATAGCGGCGCACGGCATAGAGGATGTAGGCCAGGAGGAGCGGATAGCCAAGATAGTAGAAACGGAGAAGAGTATATAGTTGACGGCACAAACGGCAAGGAGACTGGCCAAATAGAAGAGAGCTGCACGCGGATCGAGTTTGCGCCAAACATCATCAATGGCGGCAAGGGCTGCGATCGGCATGGCCCAAACGAGGACCAGGAATATCTCCAGCAAGAGAGGTTGCGAGAAGGGATTGAGCGAGGGATTGAAATAGAACGCTCGCCACTGGTCGGGTGCGAAAAGCTGGATAGAGGCATAGAAGGTGGCGCTGGCGGCTACGATGAGGGCCAGGAGCGAAGGATAGAACGAATCGATGTCGTTGAAATGAACCAGTTTGACGCGGCCACGACGTAATTTGATCACGGCATAGACAATCGCGATGATCGTAATGACGATGAGGAAGACCAGCAGGTGGACATTGGAGAAGAAGGAGATAAACTGCGAGATGGGGTCGTCGGGATCGACCTCATGGAGCAACCGTCGCTCATGAACCCATCCGAAGCGACTGTCCTCCGTCGCTACCTGTACCCACACACTGTCCACGGGGTCGGTGGAAAGGATGCGGACATCGGCCACGACCAGGTGCTTCCCTTTATCGACAGCAAAGGAGTCAACAGGAAGTCCGGTGACGATCTCCTCAGGCTGCTGGCGGGTAAGAAAGAGATGCTTGCCACGGGTGACGAAGTTGAAACCCACATGGTAGTGGTGGGTATAAACGAAATAGAGGGAGTCGAGCTGCACGGAGTCGAGGCGTGCGAGCGTGTCAGGACGCGACGTAGTGAGGCTATCGACGATGCGAAACCGGCTCGGCGTCATCTTGTGGTAGCAACTGCTCAGGAGCAGCACCACCAGCATCAGCGGTATGAGAAACCTACTTTTCTGCATAGACGTTCATCTGACAGTCCTGACAATCAAACTCCAAACGAAACTGCCGCCCATCGGGAAGCACGAGATGGAGCGGCTCGCGCCACTGTGGACGCTTGCCACCACGACGCACGCAATAGCCCAAAGCGTACCGCAGACAATGGCGACACTGCATAATCAAGTCGGCAGGGTGCTGGGGAAGATCTTCCGCCCCACCCTTCTCATAAGCCTTGGACAGACCCGGAAGTCCGCAGGAAGCGTAGAGGCGGGCTGCGTCAGCATTGGCTATATTATAGGTATAGGGGAAAGTCTCATACTGTCGTTGCCAGCGCTGGGCCTCCAGTGGCCTGCCTGGCGTAGCTGTCTCCTGGGGTTTCTGTGTGGCGACAGCTTCTTGGATCATTCGTGGATCTGTTGCTTCCTGTGTCGTTCTTGGACCTGCTTCAACCTGTGATGTCTGAGCCGCTACCACTTCATGGGAGTCGGGGACGGAGACAGGAGCAAGCACCTGGTCGGACAACTTCTCGACCACCTCCCGTCGGGCCTGTGCCAACAGACTACGAGGCACAAACCATGTCCCCACCTCCACCGAGACGTCCTCGGGACGTGCCGAGAAGTGGGTAGTACCGAGCTTGCTGAGCTCTTGTACGATATTCTCTTTTTGCGGCGATTTGGCTGGTTGATGCTCAAAGGCGATATCGACGCTGGCCGAAGCCTCATCCATAGAAGCCACGAGGCGGAAACCGTCCTCCGTAGCGGAGAAAAGCATCCGCAGTGACAGACGACGTTCTGCGCTCCGTCCCTGAAGCAAGCGCTCAAAGGCTTGATCCTGGTTGCGGTACAATGCCAACCCTGGGCGCAGACCCGCTGGCATCTGGTGGGGAAAAAGGCGGTTGCCCACCGCTCGGTTGACACGGAATCCCTCCAGTTCGTGCTTGGCGTTAAGGTAGCAGAGACCATCACCATTGGCAAAGGAGGCAGTACCAGCCACGACGAGACTGTCACGGCGCAAGTCCTTCACCTTGCCAACATACTCTCCCAAGGCCTTCGGCGTATCGGGCGAAAAGATATTGGGCTGGCGCCCCGTGGCAAAATAGGTCGTATAGCCACGGTTAAAGGTCTTGCTGAGATTGGGCTGGAAATGGTAATTCACGCGCCCGCGGCTGCTGCGGCAGTACTGTCCGGGGTGGCGGGCGATGATCTCATCGAGACGCTGACTATAGGCCGCCACCACATTCTTCACATAACTTGCGTCCTTCAGACGTCCCTCTATCTTCAAGGAGCACACCCCCGCCCGCATCAGTTCCTCCAAATGGTCTATCTGGCAAAGGTCCTTGAGCGAGAGCAGGTGCTTGTCGTGGACGATGGTGGTTCCATGGTCATCCTTGAGGTCGAAGGCGAGACGGCAAAACTGAGCACAGGCGCCGCGGTTGGCCGACCGCTGGAAGCAATACTGCGAGGCGTAGCACAGTCCGCTATAGCTGACGCATAGCGCTCCATGAACAAAAGCCTCCAGTTCCATGTCGGCCACGTCGCGATGGATGGCGCTTATCTCCTCGACGGAGAGTTCACGGGCCAAGACCGCACGGCTGAATCCCAGCGACTGTAGCCAGCGAACCTTCTCGGCCGTGCGCGTGTCACACTGCGTACTGGCATGGAGCACAGCACGGGAGAGGACGTGACCCGACTGGATGCGCGCGAGCAGACCCATGTCCTGGACAAGGATGGCATCAACACCGATGTGGTCGAGGTGAGCAACAAGACGCAGCGTATCCTCCATCTCATTGTCATAGATGAGGGTGTTGACAGTGACGTGGACGGAAGCGCCAAACTGGTGGGCATAGGCACAGAGCTGGGCAATGTCGTCAAGACTATTGCCAGCAGCCTGTCGTGCACCAAAACGGGCTGCGCCAATATAGACGGCGTCAGCACCATGGTCTATTGCGGCCATTCCACAAGCCAGATCCTTGGCAGGGGCGAGGAGTTCTATCGTTTGCATGTGTGAGCGGATGTTCTATTCCTATATAAAGGCGGCAGTCCAACAGACGTTCGCCTTTCTGCTTGCAAAGCTATAAAATTTCTTCGAGAAAACATCATGACAACCGATGATTCGTCCCGAAAGGGAATGATATTTTCTTGTTCTTACAAAAAATGGGGTCATCAGCCATGTTGTCAGGCCAAAATTCGAATGAACAAAAAAAAAGTATTAAATTTGCAACCGAGTAAGCATCCGCCACCTTGTGCATCCCACACGCAGGGCGAAGACGCTTGCCACATCAAGACGAATAAGCCAACAATATATGAAGAAATATTCAGCGCTACTGCTCGGAAGCCTTCTCCTCTGCCTCCCCTCTCACGGCAGCATGAATGGATCAGCCACACAGGACAGTCTCTTTACCCGCTTGACGGAGAACGTCAGCTATCGCGTGGAGGCGCAACTGAGCGGATCCAAGGGCAAGACTCCGCTGTGGCTCAACGCCAACAAGCAGGGCCTCAGTTCCCTGGAGAGCACCAACGGCTATATACTCGGGGGCGTGAAACGTCCGCTCAGCACCGACGACCATCGCCAGTGGGGTGTGGGCTACGGCGTGGAGGTAGCCGTTCCCTACCACTACACGAGCCATGTGGTCGTGCAGCAAGCCTACGTCGAAGGACGATGGAAGAAGGCCACTCTCACCATCGGCGCAAAGGAGCAGCCCATGCAACTGAAAGACAACCAACTGAGTTCGGGATCGCAGACGCTGGGCATCAACGCCCGCCCTGTGCCGCAGGTGCGCATTGCCCTCCCCGACTATTGGACGCTGCCCTTCGGACGCGGATGGCTCCACATCAAGGGCCACATTGCCTATGGCAAGATGACGGACCAAGGATGGCAGCACGACTTCACGCAGCGCAAAACTAAGTACTCAGATGGAGTGCTGTATCATAGCAAAGCTGGGTATCTGCGCATCGGAAACGAGGGCTTTTTCTGTCCACTGAGCGTGGAACTTGGCTTGGAGATGGCAG
>ERZ857629.3226-NODE-3226-length-14009-cov-3.785581_pt1 | contig 14009 bp, 9 predicted proteins | sample MGYA00519700_ERZ857629 | MGnify/ENA primary metagenome ERZ857629 (study PRJEB31778, sample SAMEA3449351) | human gut metagenome | biome: human gut; feature: human-associated habitat; material: faeces | place: United Kingdom | collected 2010/2012 ... | reverse complement strand
ATATAAAACTTGCCCCTGCATGGGTGCGCAAAATACTAATTGCACGATGAAATACATAGACATACCAGAAGATAGACAACGTGAAGCTATCTCAGGATTGGAGAATGTTGATGTTTTCTTGTGAATTGGTGAGAAAGAAAAAATTATGGGAAATCCATGGATTACTCCACGAATTCCCCATAAATCAAATCAATAAGAATTATCTTATTGTCGGTACCTTTATTGTGGTCTGGCTTCCGTCTGCATATCTGATAGTGACGATATTGATAGAGCCTGCTGCATTGCTCAGCGGAATGCTGCACTCACTGCCGTCCACTGCGGTATTGCTCAGAGCCTGGCCTGCGAGGTCTAACACTTTGACGCTCGATATGCTCTTCTCTGCGCTGACAGAAAGCTGTCTGTTGCCGAGCTTTATCGTTGTGTCGCCGGTATAAGCCTTTGCATAGATCCCTGTAGTGGCATCGTTCACGATGTATACAGGAATGTCGATAGCAGAGCTGAGTCCGTCGTTTGACACCACTTCAATCTTTGCCTCATACAGAGCCTTGTCCAGCTCCGAGGCATCCACATTCACGTTGAGTGTGGCGCTGCTGCCCGGTGCCACTTCAAACTGATTCTTGTCCAACGACAGCCAGTTGATGGCTGGAGTGCGCTTTCCGCTGACGTTCGCACGGATACAATAGTTGAAGTCCATGCCCAGGTCGCTCATCGACCACCATGTATCCCCATCGATATTCACCATGTCGCCAAAGCCCACGATAGCGCTGCCCTTGTCGATACCGATGCAGTACTGGCTTCCGGTCAGACCCGAAGTCTTGTATCCTATCCAGAGGTCGGTGTCGCCGATCTTCACCGGTTTGTCGAGCACGATGTGGTTCCAGGAGTTCTTCTCCACGTAGAATTCCTTCTCTGCGATAAGACTGCCGTTTTTGCTCTGTGTGCCTTCGCCGTAAATCACGATGCTGTTGTCGGTGGCTGGCGTTCCGATATACACGTCGACGCTGGTGATTTCCATTCCCGAAAGGGCTGAGAGCATATTGCCGGGATAATAGTTGGCATAGATGGCAGAGGCGGAATTGCTGATACCCGTCAGTCCGTCCTGTCCCTTGTCGTACTTCAATACATACTCCGTGCCCTCGCTTGCATCCGGATTTGTGACACCCATGATGGCGGCGCGGCGGAGGAGTTTGTCCTTCACCTCAGCCGGCACGTTGCTCCTGCATATCGTGTAGTTGGATGTAGGAGCGTTCGGCAGGATATAGTCGTATTTCAGTTCTCCGGTCAATGTTTCTCCGCCATTGTTCGCGATGCTGAGCGGTATCGCCTTCTTGTCGCCGCTCGTAGTGGCCTCGAGCATCTCGGCAGACAGGCTTATTGCCGGCAGGTTCTCACCGTTCACCACGGTAATGGTGTAGTCTTCCGTCTCGCCGAAATCGTATTCACCCGTAGGCTGCGGCGTGTCGAACGAAGCCACGATGCGCAGACGCTTGTCACCGGGCTTCACGTTGCTACCGGTAGGTATTTTCACCTCGCCCGTTCCGTCGCGCAGTTCCAGTGTCTCGCCCACATCGTCAAAGGAGCCGTTGCCGTTCCAGTCGATCCATGCCCCGATGCCCACGAACTTGTTGTTCGGCGTAACGCTGAGCGTGAGAGTGCCGCCAGGCTGTATAGAGGTCTTCATATCGGTGAAGTCGGAATATGTGGTTGCCTCCGAGGTGTTGTCGATGTCGCCAACCTTCACGTTCTTTATATAATAGTAGCTGCTTGACGACATTGATTCCGGGTAGGACACGATTCCGTTGCCTATGACGATGTCGGTGGAGAGCTCGCCGTTGCCCAGTGCCTCGCAGCCCGGAGTGGCGTTCTTCACGGTTATCTTGTGTTCGCCTGCTTCAGAGCAGTCCACTCTCGTCTGGAACGTGTACTTGTATGTCTCCATCGAACCGACGGTGGCTCCCAGTTCCTCTGTAGCCAGGAGTTTGCCGTCGAGCCAGAGCTGCAGGGTGACATCCTTGAGGTCCTGCTGACCGATGTTCTGCACCTCCACCTGCACCTTTGAGTATTTGCCAGCATCCGACTCTGTGGGCGACAGGAATCTGTTGATGCCCATTGCTTTCTGCGCAATCAGCTCGCCGCTGCCATAGAAACAGTAGCAGCAAGAGAGGGTCTGGTTCCACGTAGGTTCGTTGCCGTCGCGCTTGTCAATCTTCATAAGGCTGTATTCGGGCGACGAGTTCGTGGTGAACAGCGACAGATAGCACCCGATGCTTTCGTCGCCAGTGTCGGCTGCGCTTATCTGCATGAATCCGTGGTCCATCTTCAGCTCTTCGCCGAGGTCAACACGGAAGAAGTACATCTCGGAGAAGCCCTGCTCTTCGGAACCTCTCTTCACTCCGGTCTTCTCGCCAACTACGTCAACAATCTTGTTGAACACCTGCTTGCCGGGCTTTCCGTCATCACCGTCCTCATAGAATGCCACTCTCACCTTTATCGGCTTCGTCATCTGACCGTTCTCGTCGATTCCGCCACGGTCGGTGCAGTATATCCAGCCGTTGTCGGGACTGTAGTAGTTGAACAGTCCGATGAAGCGCACGGCGTTGAACTTATAGTAGCATCCGCTGAAATGCTGGTAGAGGCTCGTGGATGCATCCTTTCTTCCCTCGTCGGATGAGGCGGTTCCGGTTATCACGCCGTCATACTCCTGGTATTCTCCGCCAAACACTGTTCCCTCGGAACAGCCCAGCAGCTGCTCTGCCGTGACTTTTGCCGGCGCGCGGTTGAACGCATCCGACGGCAGCAGTGTATTGCCCTTGTTTATGCTGCCGCCTATGTCCTGCACTGTCTGGGCTGATGCTGTCATAGCGCATGTCATGGCTATGACGGATAGAAGTAAATGTCTTTTCATAAATAAATAGTTTTAATTAAACAATTCTTTTTAGCCCCAAGAAAAGCTATTGTGTCTGCAAATGTATCTAAAAAAACGATAGTGCACAAACTTTTTGTGATATATAGATGAGTTTTGCAAACATTTTGAAACTGAAAATGTGGGAAAACGGCTTCTGGGAATGATGACATCAAGCGTGAGAAGGCGCAAAGCGTCTCTGTCGGACAGTGAAATCATTATAATCCTGCTTTATTTCCACTTCAGCTCATTCCGTAATTTCAAACATTATTATATGTTCTTAGGGTACACTCAAATCATATTTCCCCGATGTTGTATCTTACAACCGCTTTGTTGAACTTGAAAGTCGCATGTTCTTCCCGCTCATGTTCTTCCTCAACCTCCGTGCCTTCGGCAGATGTACAGGCATTACATTTGTGGATTCCACAATGATTCCGGTATGCCACAATCTGAGGCGTTACGCCAACAAGGTGTTCAAGGGAATAGCAACGGACGGCAAGAGAACCATGGGATGGTGCCATGGTTTCAAGCTGCATCTGGCATGCAATGACAGAGGGGAGATTATAGCATTCGTGCTTACCGGAGCAAATGTCAGCGACAAGAACCCGGAAGTCTTCAAGGTGTTGGCTAAACGCCTGTACGGCAAACTGTTCGCAGACAAGGGGTATATATCGCAAAAACTGTTTGACTTTCTCTTTGAGGATGGCATACAGTTAGTAACAGGATTGCGTGTAAACATGAAAAACAAATTGATGCCATTCTACGACAGAATGATGTTACGCAAGAGATACATCATAGAAACCATCAACGACATGCTGAAGAACAAGGCTCAGATAGTACATTCATGTCATCGTTCCGTTTCAAATTTCATCATGAACCTGATATCCGCCCTGAGAGCCTACTATTTCTTTGACAACAAGCCATCAGCACTCTCTGGATATACCATTGAGGACACGAAGCAGTTGAACCTGTTCTGATCATTCCTTTTTAATTTGTTGTGGAAATTTTGACCATTAGTCATCCGACTTCGTGTGGATGGCTATAGATGGTCGTGTAATTAAGTTGAGAATGTTGCCGCAGATGTTAGAGGAGGATTTTTATCCCGAACTGAGGTAATAAATGACAAGAAAGAAGCCTTATTCATTTTAAAAGATGTATCTTTGCAAAAGCATTATCACCCATCGGTGGCATAATGCACCAAAAAGAAACAAGCATAACGTAAGTGGAAGAGAGAAAGACAAAAAAGGCAGATTTGGAAAGCAGGCGACTCACATGGTTCCTCATGGGACTCGTGCTCGCACTGTCCATAGCCTATGCCGCACTGGAATACACCGACAATCCAAGCGGCGGCAAGGCCGATACCGACATGCTCGACGACATCGACCCAGACCTTGACTTGCTTCCGAAACCCAAGAAAAACGATATGCTCATGGCTGCACAGCCACTGCCCGGCAAACCAAAGACAGAGAAACTCGACATCGTGGAAGAGACGGCCGAGCAACTGAAAAAGCTGAATGCCATAACCGAGAAACGCACACTGGGCAGCGACGACGAGGACAATGAGGACAACGACACCAATAAAGGCAAGAAGACCGACCCCGACGCACCGCCGACAATACCACCGGTGGCTGTCGATGAGGACGACAATCCGCTCAACTTCCGCATCGTGGAACAGTTGCCCGAATATCCCGGAGGCATGGCGGCACTCGTGCAGTGGCTCACCAGAAACATCATCTATCCGCAGGAAGCCCGAAAAAACAACATACAGGGGCGTGTCGTGGTGTCGTTCATAATAAATACCGACGGCAGTCTGTCCGACATACACCTCACAAAAACAGCACATTTCCTGCTCGACCGCGAGGCACTGCGTGTGGCAAAACTCATGCCGAAGTGGAAACCCGGCATAGCCAACAACAAACCATGCCGCACACTCTTTGCCATTCCCATAGAATTTAAAATCTAACATTTATAACATCATGTTGAAAGCCGAAGAAATATTGACAAAGGTGAATACCTTTCTCGACAACATTCCTTACGACCGCAAGCCGCAGTCACTTTACGAACCCATAAAGTATGTGCTGTCGATGGGCGGCAAACGCATACGCCCCGTACTCATGCTCCTTGCCTACAACCTCTTCAAGGACGACCCCGAAAGCATTCTCATGCCTGCATGTGCGCTTGAGACTTACCATAACTACACCCTGCTGCACGACGACCTCATGGACAACGCCGACCTGCGCCGCGGACACCAGACCGTACACCGCCGTTGGGACGCCAACACCGCCATACTCTCCGGCGACTCCATGCTCGTGCTGGCGTATCAGCGCATGGCGCAATGCAGTGCCGACAAAGTGCAGGAAGTGCTCAATCTATTCACCGAGACGGCTCTCGAAATAGGCGAAGGACAGCAGTATGACATGGACTTCGAGCACCGCAACGATGTGCGCGAAGAAGAATATATAGAAATGATACGCCTCAAAACAAGCGTACTCCTCGCCTGCGCCACCAAGATTGGTGCCATTCTCGCAGACGCGTCAGCCCAGGATGCCGACAACATCTATCGCTTCGGTGAGCAGATGGGACTGGCATTCCAGTTGCAGGACGACTTCCTCGATGTCTATGGCGACACAAAAGTGTTCGGAAAGGCAATCGGCGGCGACATCGTTTCAAACAAGAAGACCTATATGCTCATAAATGCCTTCAACCGCGCCGATGCTGCACAGCGCGCCGAACTCGAACGCTGGATTGAAGCAACAGACTTTGATGCAAAGGAAAAGATAGCCGCCGTGACACGCATCTACAATGAAATAGGTATAGACCGCCTTGCTATGGAGAAGATAAAATTCTACTTCAACGAGAGCAAGAAGTATCTCGACGCCGTGAACGTGGCACCCGAACGCAAGGCAGAACTGGCGAAATACACCGCCGAAATGATGAAACGACAGTATTGATTATGCCGCTACAGTTCATCGACACACATGCACATCTTGACGGAACGGAGTTTGACGCCGACCGCGACGAGATGATTTCGCGTGCCCGCGAAGCGGGAGTGAGCAAGGTGTTCCTGCCCGCCATCGACCTGCACACCGTCGATACAGTACTCGATGTGTGCCGCCACTACCCCGGATACGCCTACCCTATGATAGGTCTGCACCCCGAAGAGGTGCGTGCCGACTGGCAGGATGTGCTCTCGGAAATGGAGAAACGCCTCGTGCCGGGACACCCTTTCATAGCCATAGGCGAGGTAGGACTCGACTATTACTGGTCGCGCGAATATGAAAAAGAGCAGCTGCGTGCCTTCGAACGTCAGGTGGAATGGTCGGTGGAGCATCGTCTGCCGCTCATGATTCACTGCCGCAAGGGACAGAACGAGATGGTGAACCTGCTCAGACACTATGCCGACGAACTCCCCGGCGGTGTGTTCCACTGCTTCACGGGCAACGCCGTTGAAGCCGAACAGCTGTTGCAGTTTCCGCGATTCGTGCTCGGCATAGGCGGCGTACTTACATTCAAAAAGAGTCCGTTGCCCGAAGTCTTGCCCTCCACGGTACCTTTGAGTCGCATCGTTCTTGAGACCGACAGCCCCTACATGGCTCCCGTACCGATGCGCGGACAACGCAACGAGAGTGCTTTCGTGAAGCATGTGCTCACCCGTCTGGCACAAAGCTACGGCGTGAGCGAGCAGGAAGTGGCAGACACCACAAACGCCAATGTAAGCAGAGTGTTCGGCATCTGACACTGTTAAAGGAATTTAAATATTGCACACAACCACCGATAAGTGCCGAAAAAATAGTACTTTTGCACCCGAATTTGTAAGGAAAGGTGCTCGAGTGGCTGAAGAGGCACGCCTGGAAAGCGTGTATACGTCAAAAGCGTATCGGGGGTTCGAATCCCCCTCTTTCCGCAAAACGCCTCGCAAACACAACTGTTTGCGAGGCGTTTTTATTTGGGATAAAACTGGAGTCAGCCGCCATGCCGCTTTCAGCAAGAGCCTTTGCGAGAACAATATTTGGATTTTTTTCATAAATGCACACCGTATTAGTGAAATAAATTGCTATGAGTGAGCGGTTTTTCGGATTTTATTTTTATCTTTGCCGGGTGTAGGAAAAATCATTATTTGGTTTTGACAGTACTGAGGCATTTGTTTTTCCGACACATAAACATATCGGACAACTTGTTGTAGTCCAACTGTTTGCTTTTCTAAAAACTTTACTATCTGTCCATTCAAGGTATGAAACGAAACAAACTTCTATTATCAGCACTGCTTTGTCTGCTCTCGGCTATATGCTGTCAGGCAAGGAATTCCATGGCACCGATGTCTGTCGGCAACGTGTTCATAAAACTCACCGACCCCGAAACGGCTGTCGCCGTAAGGCTCAGCAATTACGGCGATACGGAGGTGAGCAACATCTCTTACACCTTTTATAATGTCGAGACCCAACAGAGCGAAGGTCCATTCACCATCAACTTTGACACTCCTATTGCCATAGGCGAGACGCGTCAGGTGGGAATAAGCATGAAACCCGGCAGTAAGCTCGGCAAAGAGGACATCATCTTCAACATAACGCAGGTGAACGGCGAAAGCAACGAGGCATCGATGGGCTACACCTACATCACACGCTGCACGGTGAACAAGGTGCCGCACAAACGGGTGCTGATAGAAGACTACACCGCACTGTGGTGCCAATACTGCCCCGTCGGCATCGTAGCGACCGAAGCTTTGGTGCGCGAATACCCCGACGATGTGGTGGCGGTGTCCATCCACAAGTACGACAAGATATCAAACCTCGTGTCGCCCGACACCTATCAGAACGGCATGATGGAGAGTTATGCTGAAAAACTCCCTGCCGTATGGTGCGCCCGCGACAGCAAGATTGCCGGCTACGACGGCACAAGCATATATGAGAACGAAAAGAGCCGGCTCACTTATATGAACATCGATGTGAAAGCACATTGGGACGAAACTGGAGACAACATCAATGTCACGACCGAGGTGGAACCTTGCATGACACCTGAAGAAGAAAGCACCTACGCCGTGGGCTATGTACTCACAGCCAGCGGACTTAAAGACGACAGCTGGTATCAGCAGGCAAACTACAGCTATTACATGAGCGATTCGTTCAAGGACGCACCGCAGGAGATGGACTTCTTCCGCAATCCCGACAACTATGTGAACGACAACTACTATGTGAAAGGACTCACTTTCAACCATGTGGCGATAGAGTCGAAAGGCATACGCAACGGCGTGGAGAACTCACTCACTGGCGACTTTGAAATGAACAAGACGAAGACACACAGCACCACATTCAGCAATATCGGCAAATACAGCATCATACAAGACCGAAACAGGATTCAGGTGGTGGCGATACTGTTCAACAACAAGACCAAAAAGGTGGAAAATGCGGCTGTATGCAACGTAACAAAACCCTCTGAGACATTCAGCATGAGCTTTGAACAGTGCGACTGGGCAACCCTCTACACCGACCGTGCCTGCACCGTGCCGTGCGGCATCGAGACCTACCGCATCGATGCCGAAGGCAATGTGGAGCCCGTGTCCGACGGCAATTCCGCCGTCAGCATTGCCGCCTGCACTCCCCTTCTGCTTAAAGGCAAGCAGGGCGACACATACACCTTCGAGTATGCCGACGCCTCAGACACTGCTGTCGAAACGGCGCTGCGCGGTTCCACAACCGACGAACTCACCACCACCGGCAGTGAGACGCTTACCGACAGCGATGTCTATTACTACCGTCTGACTTGCGACGAAGCGCATCCCGAAGCCGGATTCTATTGGGCTGCCGACGACGGCGGCGCATTCACCAACGAGGCAGGACGCTGCTATCTGGTGCTGCAACGCAGCAATGTGGCAGAAAACCGCAAGGAAGGCTTCGCCCTCGACGACGACGGTAACGACCCGACCGGCATAGAGCACACGGAAAGCACCAGTTCCGGAAAAGTCCATGGCATCTTCGATGCAGCGGGACGCAAGCTGAACGCCGCAACAATTCCCGGCTTATACATCGTGAACGGCAGGAAAGTGATATTGAAATAAACTACGAATTATAACGAACTACGATTTTATGAATTATAGAAAGCGCATATACACCTTTATCTTATCAGCATTGTCAGTTGCAGGAGCCAGTGCCGGTCCGGTAGATACGGCTACTGCAAAAGCCTTGGCACAAAAATACATCAGCTCTCCCGTAAGCATTTCAGTCTCAACATCAGTCCCGCCGGCAAAAGGCAGACGGGTGCAGACGGCAGAACCGGCCTTGCATCTGTTCAACAACGGGCATGGCGAAGGTTTTGTCATCGTGGCTGCCGACGACCGTGTGGGCGGAGTGTTGGGATACAGCGACAAGGGAACACTCGACCCGCAGAACATTCCGGCACCGCTCGCAGACCTGCTGAAAAGCTACACAAGGGCTGTCGAGGCGGTAAGGGTTGATAGCATAAGCGTCACACCGCATTATGCCAAGCCCCCGAAGGCTTTCGTCAAACCGCTGGTAAGCAAGATATGGAGCCAGGAATATCCATTCAACTACTACACACCAAAAAGCAGCAGCAGCGGCAAATCCACCTACACAGGATGCACCATCACGGCTGCCGCCCAACTGCTTTCGGCACACCGATGGCCCGAAATGCGCCCTGAAGGTGTGGTGAAAGGCAGTGGCGCCCAGGCATACGACTATTACGACTGGGACAACATGCTCGACGATTACAGCAAAGGCGGATACAACGAAGCGCAGGCACAGGCCGTTGGCGTATTGATGTACGATTTGGGAAAGCTTGCCTATGCCACATACGGCGTGAACGGCACCATCTGCGATGAGGGCAAATTGTGGAACGCCTTGCAGAACTATTACGACTGCACCGTACGCCAACTCGAAAAGGACTTGCTGCCCGGCGGCGAGTTCCTGCAAGCCATATACAACGAACTGTCGATGGGTTGCCCCGTGTTCATGACCGGCGGCGACCATGCCTTCATCTATGACGGCTACGACGAGAACGGTCTGGTACACATCAACTGGGGATGGGCAGGACTCGACGACGGCTACTTCGACATCAACACTGCTTTCGTAAGCAGCGGAGGCTACGGCAGCGACGGGTGCTATTACGAGAAGCAACTGGCTCTGTTCGTACATCCTAACAACGGTGTCATAGAGCCGCTCCGCCCCAAACCCGTAGTACTGTCCATCAACAACAACGAGGGTTTGCAGTTCTCCGTGAGCGAAGGGCTGACTACATCATCGAAGATTCCTGCACAGCTCAAGGGTGTGGGAGCACGCAATCTGGCACAGGACGAGAACGGCTCCTACACGGGACAGGTGGGCATCGGGCTGTTCTCACAAGACGGCACATGTCTGCATGTGTTTGCCAACACCGGTACACAGACATGGTCGACATACTACACCTCATACAACTTCGAGTACGACTGGTGGGCAGCCGACCTGAGTGAAATCGACGGTCCTGCCGACGGAACATATTATCTGCGACCGTTAGGACGCCGACTGCTCAACACCGCCAACGACGAATGGGGCAACTGGACCTATATGGTGAACGGAAACAGTGTGCCCATGATTGTAGAGAACGGTAATGTGACCCTCGTGCAGGCCGACAACAAGCCGCACCTCTCGCTTGTGGGAATGCCCGAAGTGATGGCTCCCGCCTACAAATACGGCAGTCAGTTGGCTGGCATCTCTGTGAAAATAGCCAATCTGAGCCGCTACCAGGCACGAGGCGAATTGCAGATGGAACTGAAAGGAACCGGCAACCTTGAGGGCGAGACCTACACCGTGCCAAACACCTACCTCACACACATGGTGGCACAACGCATGGACACCACGCAATGGATGCTGAGATTTATGACCTCCTACACCGGCACCACCGGCAGCCACGAACTGAAGGCCGGAAAATACAGAATGTCGTTGAAGTTCAACCACAACATTGAGACAAAGAATCCTGCCGTTTACGACATTGCCGTCCCTGACGACTTCCTGCTCGAAGTGCTGCCCAACGACCACGAAGGACGTGTGACGGTGACCTCTGTCAAGCTGCTCGACAACAACGGCGAACCCACAGTCACCAACCATTTCGACCTCACCGAATCGCCCAGCGTCACATTAGCAATGTCGGGCTACTCGTCAAACGTGATGCAGAACAGTTATAACACGAAAATACGCTATCGGCTTGTAAACACCAAGACTGAAGCCACGGCATACACAAGCGATGCCTACAGCGTGAGCATCCCACGCAACTCCGACACATATCTCGCCGGTTCTGCAAGCCACACCATAGACCTGAGCCAACTGGCAGAAGGCACATACGAGGTGCATGTCGATGTGGAACGCGACGGCACATGGCTCGACCGCTGGAACGCCAACACCTTCCGCCGCAAGTTCACTGTGTTCACTCCGGCACCGACCAACGTGCTTGTGCCAGCCATCACAGCCGAACAGTTGCAGGAAGTGGCAAGCATCGCTACTTTCAGCGCACCCTTCGATGCAGCAGTGCCGAGTGGTGTAAAGGCATGGTATGTGAAACGGGCAGACAATGACAAGGTGCTGCTTGCCGAAATACCCGATGGCCACGCCATACCTGCCGGCGAAGGAGTATTGCTCACCGCCGCCACAGCCACAGAAACATTTGAAATGGAACAGGCCACGACAGCTATGCCGGTGGCAGAGATCACGGGCAACCTTCTGCGCCCATGCGAAAAAGCGGAACGCACCATCACCTCCGACGACAACGCATACATCCTTGACACCAAGGACGGACTGACGGCTTTCTATCGTGCCGAAGTAGGTTCCACACTGCCACGCTACAACGCCTATCTGCAATGCGACGCTACCGCACAGGCATTAACAATATGTTTCTCCGACGATGCTACCGCCATCACCACCGTTTCCGCCGGCACTCCAACCGTCCCCACTGTGGTTTACGGCATAGACGGACGCAGATACCCGGCACACAATGCTCGTGGACTGTACATAATGAACGGCAAAAAGCACCTTTCCGCCCCCTCACGCAACAAGTGAAAGCAAGAAACTTTGCAGAAGCCATACGCAATAAGGAAATTCTCAGTAAATTTGTAGTCGAACTAACGACAATAAAACAATACGGTGGAGAAGGATTCCAACTATCAAAAAATATAATATGTCTATGAAATATATACAGATTCTTATTTTTATGATTTATACGCTATCTGCAAATGCACAAGGATATAAATCGGACTCCGCAAACTGTTGCTTATTCACCTTCACGCCTACACACGAAAAGGTGGAGAAGGTGAATAAGCAAAAGGAATATAAAAAAACGATTTATTGGAAAAGGCACAAGAGGTTCAAGATATATGCAATCAGTGCACTGGGGCTTGGCGTATGCAGCACATTTGTTGGCGAAGTAATGATGATCGGCTATTATTTCAACACAGACAAGAAAGACGCGGCTAACTTCTGGGGTGCTGTAGGGTTGACGGGTTTAGGGCTGACCGCTTCCAGCATTCCGCTGTTCATCATCTCCCACACGAACAAGAGAAAGGCTAAGAAAAGCGTGGAGTTTTCATTAAACACCTCAAACATTCATCTGGCTTTGCCGAATGGCATGAAGCAGACACAACCCGCTGTAGGAATCTGCATGAACTTTTAACCCCAAATCTGTCATTACCAGTCACTCTGCATTGACGTATGTAACGGATTCAAGCACTTCACACTTAAAGGTTTACGACTCAATCTCAGGACCTCAACATTAGAACAAATAAGGCAATGAAACAAGAGATGAAAGACATCATGCAGCGTTTGCTTAAACGCCATAAGGAGTTGGGCATAACAGATCAGATAGACTATGAAAAGTTCTATCTCTACTCTATCATTACCCATTCCACAGCCATAGAAGGCAGCACGGTGACGGAGGTAGAATCACAGTTGCTCTTCGACGAAGGCATTACGGCTAAAGGAAAGCCTATGATAGAACAGCTGATGAACCTCGATCTGAAAGCTGCTTACGACTATGGCCGTATCTGGATAAAACGACATGAGGACATCAGCGTACAATCTCTTGTTACTCTTGCTGAAAAAGTAATGGCTCGTACTGGTGGTGAATACAATTCGTTAGGCGGAAGCTTTGATGCCTCAAAAGGTGAGCTTCGCAAGTTGAACGTTACTGCTGGTGCCGGCGGACGGTCGTATATGAACTGGATGAAGGTGCCAATGAAGCTGAAGATGTTTTGCGAGGAACTTAACAAACGCCGCAAAGAAATAGACACAACAGACGAATTGTCCATATATGAGCTGAGTTTCTGGGCGCACTACCATCTTGTAACCATCCATCCATGGGCTGACGGTAACGGCAGAACAAGCCGTCTGCTTATGAACCTTCTGCAAATGGAATATGATGTGTTGCCAACAAAGGTATATAAGGAAGACAAAGCTGAATACATCCAAGCTCTCATTGACACAAGGGAAACTGAGGACACAGACATCTTCATCAACTGTATGGCGAAACTGCATTGCGAACATCTGCAGCAAGATATCGACCAGTTCCTTATATCGACAAACGAGGAAATGGTCGATAAAAAGAAAATTCTGCAAGAAATGGTCGATAAGTGGTCGATAAAACCGACTTTGGCAGGAAAACTGGCCGATATTGTAGTTTTCATGGACGACAAAGAAGAAATCAGGACCGAACAACTTGTCACACAGTTGGGTTTGACAGAAACCACAGCCAAACGCTATCTGCGCCAACTGAAAGAGTTCGGTTACTTGGAAGCTCATGGTGGTAACAGAAATAAGTCATATACAAGAAAGAAAGTGAAAGAATAAACGTTCAATTCATATAGAATATAATTATGGAAGAAAACAACACTCAACATATAGTATGGCACGATGATGTAATCATAAAGCAACTCATCAGCTCCTGACTTCGTCATCGTGTCACCCAAAATTCCTCGTCAAAGAGTTTAGCTATTTTCTGATGCCTTGCCATCAGCATGGTTTGGGTGTAAACCTCCTTGTTCAGAGGTAGCTTAATTTGTATAGTAGTAATGGTCTTTGCAATAGCACACCGATATTTCCACCGAACAGTTTTGCTGTATGGCGCACGCTGATGT
>ERZ857629.3224-NODE-3224-length-14015-cov-8.774355_pt1 | contig 14015 bp, 10 predicted proteins | sample MGYA00519700_ERZ857629 | MGnify/ENA primary metagenome ERZ857629 (study PRJEB31778, sample SAMEA3449351) | human gut metagenome | biome: human gut; feature: human-associated habitat; material: faeces | place: United Kingdom | collected 2010/2012 ... | reverse complement strand
TCGGTTACTATCGTTTGTCTGCCTATATGTACCCATTGCTTTCCATTCCCAAGGAGAAACATCTATTCAAGCGAGGAGTTTCTTTCGGTAAGGTTATGATGTTGTATCGCTTTGACAAGAAGCTACGCCTACTTTTAAATATTATCCTTGCTGCCGGAAACCTCGGGAGATTTTATTTTTGTAACTATATCCACATCTTCAAGCACCATCTCTACGGTATCCCACATCATTCTATATTTCAAACGCCGCTTCCCGTTAGAGTAAACTACCAAATAATACTTTGTATATTGTTCTAATTTCTGAACAATGCACGGACGTTCCGTTAAAGCGAAACTAAATTTCTCGCCAGTAGACGAGATAAGGGTTATGCCCGGAACAGTTTCCGCCTTTGTCCATGCGGAGCAAACCAATAGCATACTCGCCAATAAAAATTTCTTGGGTATATTCATAAAACTTATAACTGAATTGTTTCTATTTCTATTTAGTATGTTTTGTAACCTATCGTAATCATTTGCAAAAGAAACTTGATTATTCCGAAAAAGCTCCTGTTTGCATCCGTTATCAGTTACAATAAACGTAAAATGTAACCAAAAACAGACACGACACAACAAAAAAGTGTCGCACCACATAGTGATGCGACACCTTATATTACCTTTTATTAAAAGTCAGACTACGCGCTTAGTCGGCAAGTTTGGCTTTTATGAATTCGCGATTCAAACGTGCAATGTTTGCCACGCTCTCGTTCTTGGGACACACAGCCTCGCAAGCACGAGTATTGGTGCAATTACCAAATCCGAGTTCGTCCATTTTTGCAATCATAGCTTTCACGCGCTTCTTAGCTTCAACACGTCCCTGAGGGAGAAGAGCAAACTGGCTTACCTTGGAAGAAACGAAAAGCATGGCAGAACCATTCTTACATGCGGCTACGCAAGCACCGCAACCGATACATGTAGCGCAATCCATAGCCTCGTCAGCATCTTCCTTGGGAATAAGGATAGCATTTGCGTCGCGGGGAGCACCTGTACGCACACTGATATAACCGCCTGCAGCCTGAATCTTGTCAAATGCGGAACGATCAACCATGCAGTCCTTTATAACAGGAAATGCAGCAGAACGCCATGGTTCAACAGTTATTACCTCGCCGTCATGGAAGCGACGCATATAAAGCTGACAGGTTGTGGCACCTGTTTCAGTCTTTCCGTGAGGTGTGCCATTTATATAGAGCGAGCACATACCGCAAATTCCTTCGCGGCAGTCATGATCGAACACGAAAGGTTCGCTGCCTTCCTCAACAAGTTGCTCGTTGAGAATATCAAGCATCTCAAGAAACGAAGTGTCAGTAGGGATGTCGCGCATTTCACGTTCATCAAAGTGTCCCGGATCTTTGGGGCCGTCCTGCTTCCAATATCTTATTTTGAAACTTATTGTATTAGCCATTTTAGTTTTGTTTTTAATTGTTAGTAAGAAGTCCGGACTTTTTGTTAGCTCTTATAGTTACGTGTCTTGACTTCAATAGCCTCGTATTTGAGCGGTTCCTTTGTAAGCTCGGGAGCTTTGGAATCGTCGCCCTGATACTGCCAGCAGCCCACATAGAAGAAGTTCTGGTCGTCGCGCTTTGCCTCACCTTCTTCGGTCTGATACTCCTCGCGGAAATGACCTCCGCAGCTTTCATTACGATGAAGAGCATCGTAAGCAATAAGCGAGCCCATGGTAATAAAGTCGTTGAGACGAATTGCTTTGTCAAGCTCTACGTTCAAACCTTCTTTGCTGCCGGGAACGAATAGGTTGGTCTCAAACTCCTTGCGAATCTCTGCAATTTTCTTCAAACCTGTTTCAAGACCTTCCTTAGTGCGAGCCATACCGACATATTCCCACATTACTTTGCCGAGTTCCTTGTGTATGGCATCAACAGACTTCTTGCCCTTTATATTCATGAGATGATCTATCTTAGCCTGCACAGCTTTCTCCGCAGCATCGAACTCCGGACTTTTTGTGTCGAAGTGAGGAACGGTAATCTGGTCGCTGAGATAGTTTTGAATTGTATAAGGAAGAACGAAATAGCCATCGGCGAGACCTTGCATAAGAGCAGAAGCTCCAAGACGGTTAGCTCCGTGTTCCGAGAAGTTACATTCTCCGATTGCAAACAGACCGGGAAGATTTGTCTGCAACTCGTAGTCAACCCAAAGACCGCCCATTGTGTAGTGAATGGCGGGATAAATCATCATCGGGTTGTAATATTTCACACCGTTTATTTCCTTTACAAATTCTCCAGGGTTGACGTCCGTGATTTCTTCGTACATGTCAAAGAGGTTTCCGTAACGCTGAAGAACAACGTCGAGACCGAGACGGCTGATTGCTTCGGAGAAGTCAAGATAAACGGCAAGACCGGTATTGTTTACACCGAAACCTGCATCACAACGCTCTTTAGCAGCACGCGAAGCCACGTCGCGGGGAACAAGGTTACCGAATGCGGGATAACGACGCTCCAAATAGTAATCGCGATCCTCTTCAGGGATGTCGGTAGGTTTAATCTCGCCCTTCTGAAGTTTCTTGGCATCCTCTATTTTCTTAGGAACCCAAATACGTCCGTCATTACGCAACGATTCGGACATAAGGGTAAGCTTGGATTGCTTGTCGCCGTGAACAGGAATACAAGTGGGGTGTATCTGAACGTAGCAAGGATTTGCGAAATATGCTCCATGGCGATATGCTGCCATAGCTGCAGAGCAGTTGCAACCCATTGCATTTGTTGAAAGGAAGTATGTATTGCCATAACCTCCGGTTGCGAGCACAACAGCATGAGCGGCGAAACGCTCAAGTTTGCCTGTTACAAGATTCTTTGCTATTATACCGCGTGCACGTCCGTCAATCATTACAACGTCCTGCATTTCGTAACGGGTGTAAAGCTCTACAGTTCCTGCATGTACCTGACGCATCAAAGCAGAATAGGCACCAAGAAGAAGTTGCTGTCCGGTTTGTCCCTTTGCATAGAAAGTACGGCTCACCTGTACACCGCCAAAAGAACGGTTAGCGAGAAGTCCGCCGTATTCACGGGCAAAAGGAACGCCTTGTGCCACACACTGGTCAATAATATTGGCACTTACTTCGGCAAGACGGTATACATTTGCCTCACGAGCACGATAGTCGCCGCCCTTTACAGTGTCGTAGAATAGACGATATACAGAGTCGCCATCGTTCTGATAATTCTTTGCGGCGTTTATACCACCCTGCGCAGCAATAGAGTGTGCACGGCGCGGGGAATCCTGAATGCAGAAATTCAAAACGTGGAAACCCATTTCGCCAAGCGATGCAGCGGCAGAAGCACCTGCAAGACCCGTACCCACAACAATGACATCAAGTTTACGCTTGTTGGCGGGGTTCACCAAACGCTGGTGAGCTTTATAGTTGGTCCATTTTTGTGATATAGGACCCTCAGGAATTTTTGAATCTATAGTTGACATATCTTTGTTTCTTATTTTAATCGGGAACTGCCTTTCATGCCGTCCCCTATTTGTTTTCTATAAACTTGGATAAGGGATTAGCAAGCTCCGCCACAGAGAGCGAATCTCAATACCACAGCCACGAATGCAAGCACAACCACTGTTACGTAAACAGAGCCTATCACTTTCCAGCGGCAGAACCATGTTTTGCCGTTGATACCGAGTGTTTGGAATGCGCTCCAGAAGCCGTGGGTGAGGTGGAACCAGAGAGCCACGAGCCAAACAATGTAAATCAGCGCGTAAACAGGATTGCCGAAAGTCTGAGCTATGAATGCCGCGCCATCGGTTGGTTCTATGCCGCAAGCACCTGCGTTACCGGTGAGTTCGGCAAGCATCATGTTTGCCCAGAAGTTGTAGAGGTGGAGCAGCAGACCCAGCACTACTATAATGCCGAGCACAAACATGTTCTGCGAAGCCCATTCCACTTTGCCGGGGCGTGCCGTTACGGCGTAGCGATTAGTACCACGGGCTTTGCGGTTCTGAAGTGTAAGGATGAACGCATACACAAAGTGCAAAGCTACCAGGAAAGCGAGAACCAAAGTTCCTGCCACGGCATACCAATTGCTGCCGAGAAATTCACACACGCTGTTGTAGGCTTCTCCAGAAAAGAGAACCACAATGTTCATAGCGGCGTGAAACGTGAGGAAAAGAATCAAGGCTATGCCGCTTATCGACATAACCACTTTCTTTCCAACAGATGAATCATATAACCACATAGATTGTTGGATTTAATTATTGATGTTAATGTTTCGTTGTTAAAAAGCATTTCAATGCACGTGCAAAGTTATACAATTCCTAAATTTCCACAAAAGACAAACTGTGAAAAAACGCGGCGCACGAAACATCAAAAGCCGCCCGAACCTTTTCAGACGGAAACATTGCGCGGAATGCAAACCCGACAAAGGCTTTTCACATCACTTCTCGGTCATGGCGCGGCACACACGGTCTTGAAAATTCCGCGCATTGCGTTCGTGCAGCACTCCCTGGTTGAATATTGCGAAAGCAAGCTCGTGTCCTTCGGGCGATGTGGCATATCCCGCAAGCGTTATCACTCCTTCAAGCGTGCCGGTCTTGGCATGCACGTTATACTGTGCCGCCGTGCCGCGCATACGTCGCTCGAGTGTACCGTCCACTCCTGCCACGGGAAGTGCGGGATAGAGATGATCGTAAATGTTAGAGCGCGAACGGGCAAAGACAAGGGCTTTCATCAGCAATTCGGGCGATGCATAATTATATAATGACACACCGCTTCCGTCCGCCACCACATATCGCGAGGCATCGAGTCCCATTTTCGAAATCATAGCCTTTACCTTTGCCACCGAGTGTTTGGCTCCGGCATAGTCGCGTTTATCCTGCGCCCCGAGCTGATAGAAAAGCGATTCCGCATAAGTATTGTCGCTCTCCTTGAGCATGGGCATGAGAATCTGGTCAATGGTATGATAGCGCGTTACGAGGCACTTTGCAGTTTCCACTTTCCTCACAGCGTATGTCCTTTGATACTTTATGCCCTGCTCGTCAAGCGCATTGAAAAACTCAGGCATAAACCTGTCTCTTCCATTGTAAAGCAGGGCGCGCAATGGCGGCATGTCGTCGTCCCAACACCATCCCTCGCCCCACTTCAGGGTGTCTTTTACGGAAATGTCGGTTCTTATCTCTCCCGCAATGCTGTCAATGCCCGTTTCCCGCAATGCCGCCGCAAACGCACGCATATCGTCGTGCCCGAACATAGGATCCATTCCCCCCTTTATATACACATTGCCTTTAAGCACCGAGTCTTCCACCGCCCCTTCCGTGTAAAGCGACGTTTCAAAACGGTAAGACCCGCCCAGCTGCTGCAACGCCGTAATGGCCGTAAGCACTTTCTCCGTGCTTGCAGGGCGCATGGTTTGGCGAATGTTCCTCGAATAAACCAGCGAATCGGCTGTAATGTCATACACACCTATTCCCGTGAGCGAAGTTTCAAACATGGGCACAGCCACAAGGCGGTCTATGCGCTGCCTCACCCTTTCCGCCCACGGCAGAAGCGAATCGCCCGCAGCCGCAATGCTGTCCTCCGCAATCGCAACCGTGTCGTTACGCGCCGCAATGGTTGTGTCGCCGTCGGAAACAGGAATCACAGTCTGCGCCCCGCCACACAGCGGAAACGCTATCAACAATACACAAAAAGCAAAGTAACTTAGTTTCATCGGATAGCAAAATTACAAATTTTCCACCGCCACGAAAAGCCGCGATATGCGTTATTTTATGCATGGGAATATTTTCCGCAAAAAACATAAGGCACATGTTTCAAAACATAAGGCACATATTTTAAAACAAGTGCCTTGTATTTCAAAATATATGCCTTGTATTTTTCGCGTTTTCAAATGTATGAAAAACAGCAACTTACAAAGCCCGATTTTTTGCCCTCTTTTTTCTGAATTTTTCCACCGAAAATGCATATTTATTAGCTCGCGAACACCGGGAGTACGCATCAGTGTCGAACCATTCATATATAAAGCGTATGTTCCAGGGAACAAAGCCTTAGAAAAACTTTCCAACGTGCCGGAATCCGGCATCACAGGCTTTTTCACACGCACTCCGCCATTGTTCTCCTTGGTAACCCCGGTGTAAAACCGTACACTACCGAACGACAAACCTCACCGATTTTGCGCTTTTTGGGAAATAATTGTCGGATATAACCACTTTTTTCAGTAGCTTTGTAAAAACATTCTAACATAAGAAAGGCAATGATTCGTAAATTCGATTTCCTGATAATAGGTTCCGGCGTGGCAGGCATGAGTTATGCCCTTCGTGTGGCACGCAGCGGCAAAGGAAAAGTGGCACTCGTATGCAAAACCACACTCGAAGAGGCTAACACCGCCAAAGCTCAGGGCGGCGTGGCTTCGGTTACCAACTTGAAAATTGATAACTTCGAGAAACACATAAAAGACACAATGATAGCGGGCGACTTTATAAGCGACCCCAAAGCTGTGGAGCAAGTGGTGAAAGGCGCGCCCGACGGCATTAAATTTCTCGTGGAAAACGGAGTTCACTTCGACAAAAAGAGCGATGGCACATACGATCTGCACCGCGAGGGAGGACATTCCGAATTTCGCATTCTGCACCACGCCGACGACACGGGCTTTGAAATACAGCGCGGACTCATAGAAGCCGTAAAAAGCGAGCCTAACATTTGTGTGCTCGAGAATCATTTCGCCGTGGAAATCATAACCCAGCACCATTTGGGCATAGAAGTTACGCGCCGAACCCCGGACATAGAATGCTACGGCGCATACGTCCTTGACCCCGACACAAAGAAAATAGACACTTTCCTTTCAAAGGTAACAATTCTCGCCACCGGCGGCGTGGGAGCGGTATATGCCACAACAACAAACCCGAATATTGCCACCGGAGACGGTATTGCCATGGCTTACAGGGCAAAAGCCACCGTGAAAGACATGGAATTCATACAATTTCATCCCACGGCACTCTTCCACCCGGGCGAAACCCACCCCGCATATCTCATTACCGAAGCAATGCGCGGCTATGGAGGAATACTGAAACTACCCAACGGCGAAGAATTCATGCAGAAATACGACAAACGCCTCTCACTTGCTCCGAGAGATATCGTAGCCCGCGCAATAGACCATGAAATGAAAATACACGGTCTCGATCATGTTTGTCTGGATGTTACTTACAAAGACCCCGAAGAGACTAAAAAACATTTTCCCAACATATATAAGAAATGTCTTTCCATAGGCATTGACATTACAAAGGATTACATTCCCGTGGCTCCCTGTGCCCATTACCTCTGCGGAGGAATAAAGGTGGACGAGAATGCTTGTTCCTCCATTCATCGCCTGTATGCCGTGGGCGAATGCTCTTGCACAGGGCTTCACGGAGGCAATCGTCTTGCAAGCAACTCGCTTATCGAAGCCGTTGTCTATGCCAAGGCTGCCGCCGACCACAGTCTGGCTCACGTTGACGAGTATGGTTTTAACGAAAAGGTGCCCGAATGGAACGACACCGGCACAATGACCAACGAAGAAAAGGTATTGATTGCACAGGATGTGAAAGAAGTGGGACAAACCATGTCTAATTACGTAGGCATTGTGCGTTCCAATCTGCGACTTCACCGTGCATGGACGCGCCTTGACCTTTTGTATGAAGAGACAGAGGAACTTTTCAAACGCGTAAAGGCAACACGCGACATTTGCGAGCTTCGCAACATGATAAATGTTGGGTATCTCATTACTCGCATGGCCATAGAGCGCAAAGAAAGCCGCGGACTCCACTACACAGTGGACTATCCCAAGCACGCTTACGACCAAAAATAACCGCCGCACCCACAGAAAACAGTTTATTTCATACCTGAATGAAATTTGCCGACGTTTTGGTTCCCGTACCATTGGACGGGAGCTTCACATATAGCATCCCGCCCGAAATGGAGCGGGATGTTGTGGTTGGCAAACGTGTTGTCGTGGAATTCGGAAAGCGAAAGAAATACTCGGCAATAGTAGTTAAAGTCCACGACAACGCTCCGGGCGGAGAATTCGAGATAAAACCCATAGCCGAAGTGCTGGATTCGCAACCCGTTGTTACCCCCGAACAGATTTCTTTCTGGAAATGGATTGCCGATTACTATATATGTTCGCCCGGCGAAGTGATGACGGCGGCAATGCCTGCGGGAATGAAACTCGCAAGCGAGAGCATTATCACAATCAATCCCGATGACGACGGAAACGCAACGCTCAGCGAACGCGAGCAAAGGGTTAAGGACATGCTCGCAACCGACGGCAAGATGAGCGTAAGCGTTCTCGAATCGAAAACAGGCTGCAAAAACATCATGTCAACGGTACGCTCGCTCTACGACAAAGGAGTTGTGAGAGTGAACGAGGTGGTTGCTTCGAAATACAAGGCAAGACAGGAAACGAGAGTGGAACTTGCCAAGGAATATTTCAGCGAAAAGAAATTGGAGAACCTGAAACTTTCGTTGCAGAACAGAAAAGAGCAGTTGAAAGTGCTTGAGGAATACCTGAGGATGAGTTCTGCCACGGCGGCAATAAAACTACGCAACCGCAACATACTGCGTCCCGTGTCCAAGCAGGCACTTCTGAAAGCGGCAAACAGCAGTACGAGTCCGCTCGACACTCTCCGCAAAAACGGTGTGCTTCAAGTCATGAAAGTGGACATAACGCGACTAAAAAGCACCCGCTCGGCGTGCATGCCGCCACAGTCTCTTTCGAAAGCACAACAGTCGGCATACAACGCCATTGCCGCATCGTTCTCCACCAAAGACATCTGTCTGCTCCACGGAGTAACATCGAGCGGAAAAACCGAGATATACATACACCTCATTGCCCGCGTCCTCGCAGCAGGACGCAGCGTATTGTATTTATTGCCCGAAATAGCTCTCACAACACAAATAACCAACCGCCTGCGTCTGTTCTTCGGCGACGACATGGGCGTTTATCACTCCAAATTTCCCGACAACGAGAGAGTGGAAATATGGAAAAAACAAATGTCGCCCAATCCCTACCGTCTGATAGTGGGAGTGAGAAGTTCCCTGTTCCTTCCCCACCGAAACCTGGGGCTTGTGATTGTGGACGAAGAGCACGAACCGTCGTACAAACAGGAAGACCCGGCACCCAGATACAATGCCCGCGATGCCGCAATAGTTCTTGCCCGCATGCAGGGGGCAAAAACACTCTTGGGAACGGCTACCCCGAGCCTCGAAACCTATACAAACGCCCACGCAGGCAAGTATGCTTGCGTTTCGCTCACCGAAAGATTCGGCGAAGTCCTGTTGCCCGAGATAAGAGTTGAGGACATAAAGGAACTGCGACGCAAAAAGATGATGCGCACATCGTTATCGCCCGAACTTATAAGCGAAATGCAAAAAGCACTCGAGGCACACCAGCAAATCATTCTGTTTCAAAACCGCAGAGGATACGCTTCTTATCTCGAATGTCGCGACTGCGGATGGATTCCCAAGTGCGAAAAATGCGACGTAAGCCTCACCTATCATCAAACATCCCAACGTCTTTCCTGCCATTACTGCGGCGCAACATACGCAGTGCCCTCCCGATGCCCCAAATGCGGAAGCACACACATAGGAAACCACGGAATAGGCACGGAACAGGTTGAAGCCGATGTGAAAACTGTGTTTCCCGATGCAAAAACCGCCCGCCTTGACCTCGACACCACTCGCGGACGCACGGCATACGATTCCATTCTGTCGGATTTCCGAAACGGCAATACCGACATACTGATAGGCACACAAATGGTCTCGAAAGGACTGGACTTCGACCGTGTGAAAGTGGTGGGTATACTGAATGCCGACACCGCAATGAACATTCCCGATTTCCGGAGTTACGAAAGAGCCTATCAAATGATGTCGCAAGTGGCGGGAAGAGCAGGACGGCGCAGCACACAAGGCATTGTGATTTTACAAACCTCGCAACCCGAATCGGAACTGATAGACCAGGTGGTTCGCAATGACTACTCCGCCATGTACAAAGCCCAGATGCAGGAACGCCAACTGTTCATGTTTCCCCCATACTGCCGCCTGATATATGCATTCATAAGAAACCGCTTTGCCAACCGCGCCGACGATGCCGCCCGCAGCCTGTGCTGCAAGTTGCAACCCGTATTCGGCGACAACATGCTCGGACCTGCAAGCCCACCCGTGGCTCGCGTAAAACTGGAATACATACGTCAGGTGATGCTCAAAGTACCTCCCACGGCATCTCCGGTGAAAGTGAGAGAATTTCTGCGCAGGTGTGCCGAAGAAGTCCGTCGCGAATATCGCGTGAACATATATTTCGATGCCGACCCCCTGTAAGTACGCAGCAATTTGCGAATGCAACGCAGTCATACTGCATCTTGCAAAAACCACACCGCATACCGCAAAAATTCCAAATCCCGGCGTTTTTTGCAAAAAGCTAAAAACCAGGCAATTACCCATTATTCTTACGATTTTGTAAGTTATTGTTTATCAAAGACTTGGAATCGCCAAAAATATAAGGCACATATTTTAAAATAAGTGCCTTGTATTTTAAAATACATGGCTTGTATTTTTTACAAGATGCCTTATGTTTTTTCGGACATCCCGCACGCCGCTTCCCACAACCCGAAAAACTATAAATCCAAACGCATATCCGTACAAACAAAAACAAGGTGTAAACACACGGGGCTGCACCTTGTTTTCGCATTAAATGTTCCTACGACACTGCTTTTGCTAAATTGTCCCGACCATAATCATTCTATCGGCACGATAATTCTCTTTTCCGGCTCCTGCGACCATTGCACCTGATAAGTATCCCCTTTCACCCGGTCAAGCATTATGAAATTGAAATTATTGGTGGTGGGATGCAAAACGAAACGACCGTTCACCTCATTTTCCCCACGCGAAAGATTTGTGGAAGACAGCACGCTTTCATAACGCTTATCGCTTTCGAACGACCACTGCACCTGCCATATTCTGCCGTTCCTCGTATCGAGTTTCAGGAAAGTCCACATGTTGTTCGTAGCATACAGCTTGTATCTCGCAACCTCGGATGTTTTTTCGTCAGTTGCAGGATAATTCGTAACGTTTTGCGCAGATGCCGCGAAAATCATCACTGTCATCGCGCACGCAATAAAAAGTCTTTTCATTTCAAATATATTTAGATATAATCAATCCTCGCTCCTCTGCACCTTATCATATACTTCAAAAGCAAAATTCAGGATGTCGCTCCATTCTTCCTCAGTCTTAAAGTCCAATGCTATGTTCACACACACAGAATCATACACCACGTTTTGGCACACTTCAACTTTATTGTCGGAATTGTTGCTTACCGGAGTTATGGGAAGAACCGGATTTTCACCAACGCGCTCTTTGAGAGTTTCGCCAATGGTGAAAGTGATGAAGTAATCGGGCAAACCAAAATCGGGAAGCTTGCGGTTTGCCTGCTCGTCCTCACTCATTTTGCAAAAGACTATGGCGGGAGATTTCCCCAACTTATGTAAAACATCCGGAACCACTTCGAGAAATTGCGACACGGCTTTTCGGTTCTTTTCCTCATCGGTAGTTTCCTCTTTGTCGGTTATCAGCTCCGGGGCTTCGGCAAGTTCCCTGAAAAAATTGCGTTTCAAAAGCGTTGAAATATTCTTCAGCAACTTAATATCTATGTTGTCGCGCTTAAAAATGTCATACACATTATTTCTTTGGCAACATATCATCTCCGCAAAACCGGTAATGGAAATTCCCTGCCTGCGAACTTCAAGCTCTATAAGCTCTCCAATAGTTTTATTGTCAGTCATTTTCTTTTGATTTTTAATCACGCTGCAAAGATATTGGGTGCGCGGCAGAACGCAAAGGAATATGTGTATCCTATTTTTGTGCATTTTTCATTCGTATCCCCACTGCGCAGCTTTTCACAACCCCCAAAACTATAAGTCCAAACGAATATTTGTACAAACAAAATATGCTCAACAGTTGCAAGCCACTAAAGATAATTATGCTACCTTTACAAGGTTAAATCGTTATTTGGAAAATAGCGAAAAAAATTATTTCTAATAAATATAAGACATGGATTTGCATCGAATACATTCTCATAAATATTTTAGAGGAGGTGAAGTAGACTTAGATAATCAACAATAATTATCGGAAATCAAATCCGTGTAGCTCAACGAGTTACACGGATTTGTCATTTTAAAGGGTTTGGAGTTTGTTATCAATTCCTATCGATTTCTATCCAAGACATGTTCCGTATTTGTACCGCGACAAAAAAGTCGTAAACAAGCGACTAAAATATACTTATAAATAACAAACATTAAATTAGTTCAGAATTATGCCAGGTATTGCATTAGAAATCAGACGGAAATGCAAAGTGCGTGGGAAAGTCTTCATTGCTAAGACACTTGACTCGCAATTTTGCTGCAAGCGTTGTGGTGACGTATTCCGTAAACGCCAACTCGACGCAAAGAAAAGAGAAGAAACTTTGTCTCGTATCATCCTTCAAATTCCAGATGCCAGAGAATACATCTCGGTCAAGGAAGCTGTTGCTATCTTTGGAGTTGAACGAGACACCATCTACAGGCTTATTAGGAAAGGAAGAATCCCAGCTATAAACCTTGGAACTCGTCTTACAAGAATCAAACGTAAGGATTTGGAGAAGCTTATTCCCACTCGCGATGCTATTAAAGCAGAAAAGGCTAAACCCATACCCAAGCTATACAATCTCGAACCTGAGAATTGCTATACAGTTGGAGAGATCTGCAAGAAGTATCACATCAACGATAGTTCCGTATGGGCCCATGTTCGCAAATACTCTATCCCAACAAGACAGATAGGCAACTTTGTCTATATACCAAAAGAAGAAATTGATAACCTCTATAAATCAGACGTAAAATGAAGAAAGCAATGCTCCACACCAAGGTTTCCGTCAAGCTCCGCAAATCAGAGTTACGTGACGAATGGTATCTTTACCTAGAAGCCTATCCTGTGTTCAAACCAGGCCATAACAAGCCTTGTCGCGAACGCGAGTACCTAAACCGTATTATCACCACTCCTATGTGGGATAAGACTCGTCCTGCCCGTATAGATAAGGATGGTGTCCAGACCTATAAACCCAAACGGGATATGAATGGCATCATCATCTGCCGCTCAAAGACAGACCGAGAAACATGTATCTTTGCTGATAATGTGCGTAATCTCCGTCAACATGAATATGATAGTGCAGAACTCTACACCGACACAGACCAAGAAATGGTTGAGAAGAAGGCCAAAGGACAGGTAAACTTCATCGATTATTTTGCAAAAGTCACTGAAACCAGACACAAGAAAAGTTCTACGTCTATCATCGTCAATTGGAATAGAGTGCAGGAACTCATGAAGATCTACACGGAAGGCAAACCGCTTCCATTCTCCAAGATTGACCTACGACTTATAGATAGTTTCAAGACGTTCTTGCTAACAACTCCACAAGGAGGTGGTAAGTCTGGTATCATTTCTCAAAACACGGCATCCACCTATTTCTCCATTTTCAAGGCAGCTGTACATCAAGCGTTTATTGACGGTTATCTTGATGTTGACCTTGCTGCAAAAGTGAAGGGTGTACCTGAAGAAGAAAGTCGTCGAGAATATTTGACTATCGATGAACTAAATCTTCTTGCTGCTACACCTTGTAACTATCCTATGCTTAAAAAAGCTGCCTTTTTCAGTGCGTTGACGGGACTTCGACATTGCGACATCCGCAAGATGACATGGCAGGAGTTGTCGAAGGAAGGAGACCACTACCGCATCAACTTCACTCAAAAGAAGACAGGAGGTGTTGAGTATATGCCTATATCAGAGCAAGCCTATCTCATCTGTGGAGAACCTCAGGAACCTGACAGACTCGTATTCGAGGGATTACAAGACCCGTCTTACATCAATCGGCCTGTCAAGGTATGGGTTGAAGCTGCTGGCATCAAGAAACACATCACGTTCCACGTATCGAGTCACAGTAAATTCTTTTATTTATTGAATATCAGTGAGTTGAGTATTTTAAA
>ERZ857629.3223-NODE-3223-length-14019-cov-3.655614_pt1 | contig 14019 bp, 12 predicted proteins | sample MGYA00519700_ERZ857629 | MGnify/ENA primary metagenome ERZ857629 (study PRJEB31778, sample SAMEA3449351) | human gut metagenome | biome: human gut; feature: human-associated habitat; material: faeces | place: United Kingdom | collected 2010/2012 ... | reverse complement strand
TTTTGACCACATGTTTGACTACAGACAGCCGTGGAGTGTGCGGAAACAGTGGAGTTAAGAGTTGCGAAGAGCGTCCGTAATAAAACAAAAACGGCTATAAAGCGCCTGAAAAAGTAGAAAATTTTTTAATCAAAAGTTGGGAGCAAGATGCCGGGAGTTCGAGTCTCCCATCTCGGACCAGAATGAATGACCCTACCCAATTCGAACAAGTTGATGAGACTTGCGGATCGGGTAGGGCCATTTTATGCCTTGAACGCCTTGACATGTCAGTGTTTTTGAGATTATCATGCCAAAATGGATATGAGACGCTCAAATTCAGACCTCTTCAAATCGAAGTAGAAAACGCAAAAGCCTGGCGATTCAAACACCGATGTCTCATTTGGCGTTTTTGTAGAAGTTCTCTTCCATCTGGCATGGCGTCAGATTTTTCAATGTTCGATGCGGCCTTTTGGTATTATAAAACTCAATATAGGAGGCAGCACTGGCTTGAAATGCTCTATCGGAAGTAATATTCCTTCGGCAGAGCTCTTCTTTTTTCAGTGATGCGAAAAATGACTCTGCTACCGCATTGTCATGTGGCTCGCTGGGGCGCAAAAAAGACTGTGTTACATCGTACCGATGAGATGTATATTGCGCACCGCGATCACTATGAAAAAAATCCAAAACTGGCTATATGCCAATATGGTCGGTAGTGCACAGGCAAGCACTGTGATCTACAGTTTGATTGAAACGACGAAGGAAAACAACCTCAATCTGTACCAGCACTTGTTTTGGGTTCTGCAAAACGCGCATCTCTGAGCAAAACTGATGAAGCACGCGCTGAAAAGCTACTGCCCACGATAGCTCCGGAAGAATGCTATATGCTGCAAAAATAGAAGACCGCCATCTCAGTGAGCCGCAGTTTCCTTTGAGATGATGGTCTTCTATATTAGAACGCTTTTGCGCTTGATGCCCAGCTTGCATTTGTTTATTTCAGGTTCTTACGAAAGAACTCCTGCGCATTTTTGTACATCACGCCGTCGGCATCTTCCTGCGAAACGCCTCGGGAGATCAGATACTCGTAAATCGATGCCGCCTTGGCCGGCGTGTTCAGGCACTCAGGCAGGAGGGAGCCGTCGAAATCCGAACCGAGAGCAAGATTCTTTCCGGCCCCCAGCTCAAAGAAATGCATGGCGTGACGGTAGATATCGTCAAGGCTCTTGACTTCGCCGTCATCCCGCAGGAATTTTACGAAGTAGTTCAGGCCGATTAGGCAGTCGCGCTTGACCATTTCGCGGATCATGTCGTCTGTGAGGTTGCGCTTGTGACTGCACAGCGCGCGGGCATTGGAATGCGTGGCAACGAAGGGCTTTGTCGCCACCTCCAGCAGGTCGGCAAAACCGTGGTCGTTGAGGTGGGAAACGTCGACAAGAATGTTTTCCTTCTCCATCTCGCGCACGGCTGCCTTGCCGAACTCGCTCAGGCCGTGGTCGGTGGTATGGCCGGAGCCAAGCTCGTTTTCACCGTTCCATGTCAGCGTGATGGCGCGCACGCCCTGCTCGGCAAGCGTGTGAACACGGGCGATGTCCCCGGCGAGCGCGCTGCCGTTCTCGATGGTCAAAAATGCGGCGGTCTTATTTTCGGCCCAGGCCTTCTCCATGTCGGCGGCGCTGCGGCAGGGAGCCACGCGGTCGGAAAACTTTTCCATCTGGCGGTAGAAGTTTACGCGATTCTTCTCAAAATAAGCGATGGCCGCATCGCCGCGTTCCTCATCCGGAATGAAGACCGCGTAGAACTGCGCCCAATGCACATCCTTCGGCATGTTGCTCAGCTGCAACACGCGGCCGGGATCGTCCAGCGTGTCAGGGTTGCCGGTGTTGGCATACGTCCAATCAGTCAAACTATCACAGTGCAGATCAATCAATCCATAGCTATTCATGGGTTTGTACTCCTTTTAGTTTTCACCACTGGGAAGGCTTATGTGTCCAAAAACTTTAGCGTTTTTAACTGCCATCACATCTGTTCAGCAAGGCTGGTGTGCAGGTACTCACGCGATAAACTATCGGTCAGAGTGGAGCCGAGTAAGATACAGCCCAGTTCCAGTAGCTTGATAGAGAGTATACCGCCCCCGGTTTATTATAAAGCCTGATGATTAGGTGTGATGCCGAGCATAATCCCTTATCCATCGGCAGGGGACGATAACAGGCATTGTGATACAGGTACTCAAAAAAGCAATCTCTGAGACGGACTGCCGAAGCAACAAACAATTCGCTGGTGCGGATACTCGGTTCTTTCTTTGCAAAAGTTGTGCCATAAGCGGTATTGCTTGTGACAACTTTAAAGTTTAATAAGCAGAAAGATACATTTATACAGATTCACATACAGATTCACAGATAGCGATTAAAGAGGAAGACAGTTTAGGAGCGTCGCTTGTTCTTGACGACTCCTACATCCATAGTCTAAAGTAGTGTAATTGCTAATATCTCATGATAACAATCCGTAGAAATGTTCAGGAAATAGTAAAGTGTCGCAAATAATGAGATTAATACGGATTTAATATATAAAACAAGCTTTACGAGTAGAACTTTATAGAGGCTCATATTTACCAAAAGCAGTAAACGTGTTGGATTTCAACAAGAATTGAGCACGCACAAAAAGATGGCACGCTTGTTGCTTATGTTAAATTGTTCTTCGAATAACTCGGGGACAGCCGCAGCAGGAGATCGTTGCAATAAGGTATGACTGCGGGTACAATAAAAAGTAGGGAGGATATGGCAATGTCAGAAAAGCAAACATTGGCAGAAAAGATTACAAAAGACGGCTCTGGAGGTCTAAAACGTCAGATCAAGCTGAGAGACGTCATTATGACCTGCGTGGGCGGCACGCTCGGTACCGGTATTTTCCTTAGCTCAGGCTATGTGCTGTCGGTCGCAGGCCCGGGCGGATGTATGCTGGCTTATCTGGTCGGCTGCCTGACACTGTGGATGACAATGTCGATGGAGGGTGAGATCTGCACTGCGATTCCCATTCCCGGCGGCGTTCAGGCTTGGGCGAGTGAGTACATCAATCCGCCGATGGGCTTCACCGTCGGCTGGCAGAACTGGCTGGGTGGCGCACTGACCATTACAGCGCAGATTACCGCCTCGGCTATCATTGCGCACAACCTGATCCCCGCCGTTTCTGAGCCGATATGGTGCGTTATCTTCACGATCATTCTTTTTGCGCTCAATTATCTTGCTCCCGGCGATTTCGGTAAAACGGCCTTCTGGTTCTCTACACTCAAGATGCTGTTAGTGGTCGGCTTTGTGATGGTCGGCTTTGGCCTGATTTTCGGCTGGATCGGCGACACAGCTTACGGACTTGCCAACTATACGAAGCAGGGAGGCTTGTTCCCGACCGGCTGGGTTGGCATCGCCTCCGGCCTTCTGACGGCAAACTATGCTTTCGGCGGATCGTCGATGTTTATTGAGTCCAGCGGAGAAATCGAAGATGCGAAGGCCATCCCCAAAGCGGTCAATATGTCCACCTTTACGCTTGCCGGTACGTATCTGCTGGTGATGTTCGTGCTGTGCGCGGTGCTTCCCTGGCAGATGGCCGATTTGGATGGCTCTCCCATCGCCTATGCGTTTGAATTGGCGGGCATCAAGAGCGGAGCGTTGATTGTCAACGTAATTGTACTGACCTCTGCCCTTTCCTCCGGCAACTATTTTGTTTTTGCAAGTAGCCGCCGCCTGTGGAGCCTTGCAAAATTCGGACAGGCCCCCAAAATTATGGCAAAGACCGATAAAAGAGGCGTACCGCTCGCATCTTTGCTGGTGTGCATGGGATTTGCAGCCTTCGGCATCATTACCAGTTTTGTCGCTGCATCTACGGTTTATCTGTGGATGACCGTTCTGATCGCTTCGAGCAATTATATTATTGGCCTTTGCGAGTGCGTATGCTATATTCGCTTCAGACGTGATTATGTTGCACATGGCGGCAGCGTCAAGGATCTGCACTATGCTGCCCCGTTCTTCCCATTGATCCCGGTTGTGATCATGCTGATCAATGTCGTTGTACTGGTCGTATCGCTTGTCGATCAAAGCCAGATGGCGTCCATCCTGATCTCGTTTGCAAGCTGTGTTTTGATGTACGTTGGTTTCAGCATCTATTCAAAGAAAAAGGGCGGCCTGCAGGCAATGCTGATTGAAGAGGACGACGAATAAATCATTCAGCCATCCCTAAAACAACACGCTTCACCTCAAGGAAATGCGCGGCACAGCGATCATATTGCTCCTGTGCCGCGCAAATTCTTCAAAAGAAAGGGAATCATTATGAATCCAGCTCTAAAAGAAAAGATTCTTTCTCAGCTCTCTCAGATGGAGGGGCAAGTCGGCTTCTACTACAAAAATCTGGTGACAGGTGAAACCTTAGCCTACCATGAAAATGAACAGTTTATGGCAGCGAGTGTTGTCAAACTGCCGCTCCTTGCAGCGATCATGCTTTGGCGCGAGCAAGGAAAGACTCGTTTTGATGAGCATATTACTGTTCATAAAGAACAAATGCACCCTGACAGCAGTGGTGTACTGGCCTTCATGACTGGAGATGAAGACGGAAGCGTGACTCTGGATATTAAAACGCTTTGCAACTTTATGATCATTATCAGTGACACAACCGCAACGAACGCACTTTACCACCATTATGGAAACGAGCTTGTTATTGCCACGTTGCGCGAGCTTGGCCTTTCAGGTACACAGTTTAACCGTGAATACTATGACAGCGAACGGGAGGATCAGGGAATTCAGAACTATTTTGTTCCCGCAGAAATCGGCACGCTGTTAGAAAAAATATATAACCGAACTCTTGTTAGTGTACAGGCGAGCGAAGAGATGGAAAAGCTCTTGCTCTGTCAGCAGGTTAACCACAAAATGGGAGGAAGTTTGCCGGTGGGATATCCCATCGCGCATAAAACCGGTGAGGAAGAGGACAAGACCCACGACGTAGGTATCGTCTTTGCACGTGAGCCGTTTGTGGCATGCTTTGCCTCCTGTCAATCGGACATTCCGGAGTTTGAAAATTTCATTCGGCAAACGACTCGATCGCTGGTGGAGGATATTGACCCGGAGTTACGGGTATGTGAGCGAATGGAGGATTGCTGATGCTTGATTGTATCATCAGAAATGCCCGCGTCATTGATGGGACCGGTGCCCCTTGGCATCGTGGAGACATTGGCGTGGTGGGCGGAAAAGTCGCAATGATCGGCAATCTTTCCGGTATGACCGGCAAAGTGGAATACGACGCGCACGATCACTATCTTGCTCCCGGATTTATTGATATTCATGCGCACAGCGATGAAACATTGTGGGCTTATCCGCAGGCGGAAAGCAGGATCCTACAGGGAGTTACTACCGATATCGGCGGAAATTGCGGCACTTCGCCATGCCCGATCAATCCGCGTTATCTCTCTGATCTGCGGACAGAACTCGGCGAAGATATGCCGATTGAATGGGACGACATGAAAGGCTTTCTTCGCTTTTTAGAGGAAAAGACAATCAGTACCAATTTCGGTTGTCTTGTCGGGCACGGTACGCTCCGCTGCGCCGTCAAGGGCTATTCACCTGAAAAACTGACCTCAAAGGAAATGGGAAAGCTCAAGGAGCTTGCCGCACAGGCGTTATACGACGGTGCATTTGGGCTGACCTCCGGGTTGATCTACCCGCCCGGTTCGTTTTCCGACAGCAGCGAGATGATTGAAGTACTTGAAGCCGTGCGCGAGTGCGGCGGCTACTATGCAACGCATATGCGCAACGAGAGCTCTCAGTTGATTGAGTCGGTTCGGGAAGCTCTTCAGGTTGCACGTGCGGCAGGAGTGCCGCTGCAGATCTCACACCACAAATCCTTGTGCAAAGAGCTCTGGCGCACGGCGGTCAGGGAAACGACCGCCATGATCGAGCAGGCCCGTGCGGAAGGGCTTGACGTCATGTGCGACCAGTATCCCTATAACGCCTCGTCTACGGGAATCAGTTCAAATCTCCCCGGCTGGGCATTTGAGGGCGGATTTGATGAGTTTCTCACTCGTATCCATACGCCGGATGTGCGTGCACGAATGATCTCACAGGCAGATCAGAGCCACCTTGGACGCTGGCAGGATATTCATGTTGCCTATGTCAAAAGCGAAAAGAATCAGTGGATGCTTGGCCAGAATGTGGTGGAACTCGGAAAAACGCTCGGGAAAACGCCTGCAGATGTAGTCATTGACCTTGTAGAAGAGGAGCGCAACTGCGTCAACGAGGTGGATTTCGGTATGTGTGAAGAAGACATCGAATACATCATGCAAAAGCCTTATGTTGCAATCTGCTCAGACGGGCAGGCGCTTTCTCTGGAGGCGGTGGGGCAACCACATCCACGTCATTTTGGCGCTTTCACACGTGTACTGTCGCATTACAGCCGCGATAGGGGACTTTTCCCATTGGAGACGGCGGTGCAGAAGATGACGAGCCTCCCTGCCTCGCGCATCGGTTTGCAGGATCGTGGGCTGCTGCGTATAGGGATGTGGGCAGATATGGTGCAATTTGACCTTGCGGTGCTTGACTCTGCGCCGACCTACAGTGCACCAAAGCAGGCAAGCCCCGGTATAGAGCGGGTTTTCGTCAATGGTGTACTGACGGCGGAAAACGGAAAGCACCTCGGCGTAAGAGCGGGACATATTCTCCGCTCACATTGACGGTACAAGAGAAAGGAATCAGATACTATGGGGATTTATCATATAGACGGGCTTGACCTCCACTCCAAGTGCTCCTGCGGCGAAAAGAACCTCATCACGGACGTGCCGGGGGTGCTGGTTGGCCATACCACGCTGATCGACCCGGCAAAGAATATCCACACGGGTGTGACCGCTGTTCTCCCGCACGGGGGCAATCTGTTCCGCGACAAGGTCATGGCCGCCTGCTCCGTCATCAACGGCTTCGGCAAGAGCATCGGCCTTTTGCAGGTGCAGGAGCTCGGCACGATAGAGACCCCTATCATCCTGACCAACACAATGAGCATCGGTACGGCCTACACGGCACTGTGCAAATACATGCTGGAGCAGAACCCCGACATCGGCGTGACCACCGGCACCGTCAACTGCCTTGTCACCGAATGTAACGACGGCACACTCAACGATATCCGCGGCATGCATGTGCAGGAATCGGACGTCCGCGGCGCCATTGAAGCGGCAGACACGGATTTTGCCGAAGGCTGCGTCGGCAGCGGAAGCGGCATGTGCTGTCTCGGGCTCAAGGGCGGCATCGGCTCCGCCTCGCGTGTGCTGGAGATCGACGGCACAGCGTATACGGTCGGCGCGCTCGTCATGTCAAACTTCGGCGCACCGGGCAACCTTGTGATCGGCGGTCGGCACTACGACACGAACAAAACCTGTATTTCGGACCCGAAAGACCGCGGCTCGATCATCATCATTCTGGCAACAGATATTCCCCTCTCCGAGCGGCAGCTCGGGCGCGTGGCCAAGCGCGCCACGATCTCGCTTGGACGCGTTGGTTCGTTCTGCGGCAACGGCAGCGGCGATATCGCGATCGCATTTACCACAGCCAACCGCATTCCGCACTACAGCGACCGCGATATTCTGACCTGCCGGATGTTCTACGATGAGAACATCGACAAGGTGTTCGAGGCTTCTGTCGAAGCGGTAGAGGAAGCCATCATCAGCTCGCTCTACCACGCTGAGACCACATACGGCATCCGCGGCAAGACAGCCGTCGGCCTGCGTGATTTTCTTTCCACCTGATTGTAACCAACCTTCACCATTCTCTTCACCAAGCAAAAAGGAGAGAGCCTTCCGGCTCTCTCCTTTTTGCTTTTTCTGTTCCGGTCATGTCACGCTTTGCTTCTCAAGCTCGCGCAGTCCTTTTTCCGTCAGGCGCGTTCCCTGTCGACCCTTGCCGACCTCGGCAAGCCCCTGCCCGACAAGCGCGGCGAGCAGCTTGCGCAGATAGACATCGCTCGCCTTCACGCCCTGCGCAGAAAGTGCCTGCATGAGCTCTGTGCGGCCGACGCCGTGGTTCGGTGCCTGCCGCTGTGCGATCAGCGCGAGCACCTGCATCTCCACATTCTGCTGCGTCTGTGCAGCAGGACGCGGCACGCCTGTTTCGCAACGTCCCGCGACCTGCTGCGGCAGTTCACCGAGCGTCTTATAATAGAGTGCGCAGTTTTCCAGCTCACGCACATTGCCGGGCCAGTCATAGCACAGGATCGCGTCCATATCCGCTCCGGTCAGGCGCGCAGCGTCTTTTCCCATAAAGCTTCGGAACAGGACGGAGATATCCTCTTTTCGCTCGCGCAGCGGCGGGAGCGTGATGGCGATAGCATTGAGCCGGTAATAGAGGTCGGCGCGGAAGCGCCCCTCCTGCACGGCCTTGAGCAGATCCCGGTTCGTCGCGGCGATGATGCGCACGTCGACATCGACGATCTTGTCGCTGCCGACCTTCATGATCTGCCGCTCCTGCAAAACGCGCAGCAGTCCCTGCTGCAAGCGCGGTGAGATATCGCCGATCTCGTCGAGGAAGATCGTCCCGCGGTTGGCCTGCTCAAAATAGCCGAGCTTTCCCCGCTTCTTCGCGCCGGTAAATGCCCCCTCTTCATAGCCGAACAGCTCCGATTCGAGCAGTGATTCCGAAATCGCCGCGCAGTTCACGGCGATAAAGGGCATGTTCTTTCGCCCGGAGTAGTTGTGGATCGCCTGCGCCAGCAGCTCCTTGCCCGTGCCGCTCTCGCCGCCGATGAGGATCGTATAGTCCGTCACGGCAGCTTTTTTGGCCATCCGGATGCAGCGGCTCATGCTCTCGGAGATATGCTGGATATCGCCGAAGACATGCTTTGCATAAAGGCCTTTTTCCCGCAGATGCTTATTAAAGGATGTCTCGATGCTTTTGAGCACGATCTCATCCTGAAGCGTGACAAGGTAGCCGAGCCGTTCCTCGCCCAGAAGGACCGCCGCCTTGTCCACGATGAAGTCGCGTTCCCCCAATGTGAGCGGATGCTGAGAGATATCTTCCTCGGTGTGGATGAGGTGCAGCAGCCGCTCCGGCAGCTGCGTACGCAGATGCACAAAGCCCGCGGAATCCGTTCCGAACAGGACCTGTGCGCGGCGGTTGCAGTAAACGACGCGGTCATCGGCGTCCAGCGCCAGCACCGCAGCGGGCGAATCGTACACATACTCATTGAGCATGCGCTCTTTGAGGAAGCTGCTGAAATAGCTGACGCGGTAATACTGCATGGGCTCTACAATGTTGGAGATATATTTGATCAGGTTGTAGGTCACGCGCGTATTGTTCAGATCCAGCACATCCATCAGCTGGACCATCGAGTCAAATCCAATCTCCCGGTATTCCGTATTGATGACATGCTCGATATACGGCGGGAGCATCTGCGGCTCGTTCGGTGTAATGGCGTAACGCAGGCCGCGGTAGATGCCCTCCTGTTCACGGCCTTTGTCGTAGGGAATCAGATTCAGATGCCCGATGCCAAGCTCGTAGAACATGAGCACCATTTCTTCCGAGCTTTGCAGCGTATCGTTGACCAACAGCACGTCCGTACCAGACGGAATGGCAAGGATCGCGGGAAGGTATTTCTTTTTGACGCTGCGTGTCATGGTCACCACATTTTTCAGCGAGGACGTGTGGCGGCGCAGCTTTGGCAGCAGGCTGCTGTTGATCACGAGGAACGCGTCTGCGGACAGGCGCACGTCCTCCGCAAGCTCGTCCATAAAACAGTCCTCTACGTCCACATAGTCCTCATAGATTCGCTTGAGGCACTTGTCAAGCCATGCGATCGCCGCCGGATTCCGTCGGTCTCTGTATACTACGCATATCTTTTTCATCGAGCTTTCCTCCGTCAGACGACTGTCCTTATAATACTTCATTATATCCGGCCGCGTTCCTGCTATTATTCTTATTATATCAGGCAAATTACCGCAACACAACCGAATGATTTCAACGAGCGATGTACATATATTATTTGATGCCCAAGCACGACTGAGCAGTACTATGTTAAAACTCTTACAGAATGTGCAACGAAGGGCAGCACAGGTCTGTGCTGCCCTTCATTATCTGACTTACCTTTTCACCCTAATTCATATCTCAACCTATTTCGGATAAGTTGATAATGGCTCATCATTATATTGAGGGCGTATAGTAGAGCAGCTACCAGCTTGGTGCAGGCGCTTCTTTTCTTCCAACCTCGTATGCACAGACCAATCCCAACGCCAAGGAATGCAATGCCGATTATGCCTAACACCGACATGAACAATAATATTAATGTTCTTTTTTACATTTCTTCTTATTCTCTTGTTGATTGCACTGCTTGAATCCTTGCTCAACGACAGCAACCCCATTTAATTCTCGCGAATTATCTGGTTTTGCTCGCCGCTAATCATCTATCACGAGGCAATTTACCATTCCACTATGTGCCGTGCAAGCATCTATCGCAATTACACCCGGCCCGTAGTACGGCGTGAAGTCAGCATCATCTCCGAACTCGCTCCCCTTATTTTCGTATTTCCTATGGCCATACGAGGTATGCCAGTGCCCGCAGACGATAGTCTTCTCTTCGTCTGCGGTCTGTGCAGCATCGATCCCATTGAACCATCTTGCCTTCTCCCACTGCACTCCATCGGCCTCTCGCCATGAAGTAATATAACTGTAGCTCTTATCCCTGTTCAAAATGCTCGGGACCCATGCATGAGTAAAAACATAATGCTCCGTTTCAAAGTAATCGAGCATTGTCGGGATAATCTTTTTGTAGAACGGCGTATTCTTTGCTGCGTCAGCAAAATCATAATTTCGGATTGATGCCATCACCGGATCAAATCCTGTCAATTGGAGTGCCGTGTCGTAGGTACCATTTGACTTGTGATGACTGTATGGCCGCCCCTCATCAACGGTTATAAGCTCCACGAACAGATCTTCATGATTGCCTCGAATGAGTATCACCCCATCCTGCTCCATCTGCTCCAGCACGAACTGCTGAATCTGTTTTGTCTCATGTCCCCGATCAAATATATCACCGAGCATGATCAGCTTGTGGGGAGCATCATCAGAAAAGAAGCCCGCCTTTTTCAAAGCCGACTTCATCTGCGTATAATATCCGTGAACATCAGAAACAACATAGTACCGCATAGCTTCTTATTCTCCGCCATTGTCTTCTTTGGATAGTCTGTCTGCCAAAATCAGATCCTCCAGCTTAAAGCAGAACCACTCATCAACTGTCAAATCAAGCTCAGCAAGGGCAAGAATCAGACTTTCCAACTCGGCTTTTCCAAAGTCTAAGTTTATGCTAATTGTAACGTAGTTTTCCGGAAGCTGCAACACATATCGTGCTTCATTACGCTCATAACGCTTTAGCAATTCCGGTTTTCTTTCTAAGCACTCTCTGATTACGTCATTCATGTCCGCTCTAAGCCTTCCATTCCTATTGCTTTTTAGTGTGTCTTCCTTTTTTACCTTTAGCTTTTTTCAGCATTGCAAGTTCCTCTTTGCTTGCACGAATCAGCTGCGCAAGTTTCAACTCACATTCTTCTCTCGTTGTTGCATAGACATTGCGAGATATTCTCTTCCCATCAATCCATTTGGGCGACCAACGGCCTTCATATAAATGATCATTGATTTCCGAGATACACCCCATTCCCGGATGTCTTCTAGTCGTATTAAGGACTGGTTTGAAATCATCTTTAGGCTTGTCATCCACCTTTACAGTTGATCGTGAATCCAATTCACTCGCCTTGCCGATACTCCTATCGATACTTCGCGCCGCCTCAATTTGCATATCTGTTGTAATGTGCGCGTAAATGTCCAGTGTAATAGAAGTATTTAAAATCATTCGCGGCTACGGCGGTGCTGCAATCGCTGCCACGCAGGATTTAAATGACTTTTTCGCTCTCGATGGTGGCAAATACGGTAAAGGCATCATCAACAACGCAAAAACGAAAATTGTCCTTAATCTTGAGGATGATGAAGCAATTCGCGTACAAGATGCCCTAAAACTTACCGATGCCGAGATTATGAATATCACACGCTTCGAGCGAGGTAACGGCCTGATCTCAACCAATAGCAACCATATCACAGTTGAGTTCAAAGCCTCCGATCTTGAGAAGCAATTGATCACCACCGACCGCTACGAACTCAGTCAGATTCTTCAAAGCAATCGAGGCAACTAATTCGCACAGCGTTCTTGATTTGAAACGCAATTTTTTGCAGTTCAACATATCAAGAACGCTGTGCGTACATCATTTCAAAAAGGGCGTTGTATGTTTGAAAGCAAAAACGCTTGGAGGTGTGAAAATGTCTTTTGCAAAGCTATCTCATAATCGCGAATTGGCTCTGATCACACAGTTACTCGCAATATTCGGTGTTGTAGAGCGTGGGCAAATGCGCGAGCTCTTCTCTCATCTTTCTGACAGTCAGTATGGAAAAATTTTGACTCTGCTTAGTCGTGAGGGGCTTGCATATCGCTCTCCGGATTCTATTTATCTTGCATCAAGCAAGTTCACCGCATTGCGCATTGACAAAGAGAATAGCGTGATGTGTTTTTGGGCGTTCATTCTCATCAAGGATAAAGCTCAAGATTTCTGCGCCGGCGAAGCGCCGGCAATTCTGACAGTCGCATCGAAATCCAAAAACTATGATCTTATCCCACTCAACGGTCGCAATGCTCAGCAGGTCAACGAAGCAGGTGAGGAGATTCCGTCAGGGACAATTCGATACCTTATCACCCGTGATCTGCAGCATATTACCACGATTGACCGCCGCATGAAGAATGACTATGTGATTCATGTCGGTGACAAAGGGGTAATTGAGATTTATGAATTGTGAGGTACAAATGGAAAACTACAAATTTAAGCAATTGCTTCAGGAGACTGCTACCAATTATGACGGTATGAGTCAGGAGCTTTTCAAATTATCCAGACGCTTGGAGGAATCTCCGCGATACAATCCCGAGCATGAGCTCTATAGTCTTGTGCGTTCCAGCGAGTTAAACACACTGGCTGTACGTTCACTGGCCGCTCGTGCAATGGGTCCTTGCACTCCAACGAGTGAGGTCACCGCCTCTGCGCTCGCAATCAGTATCGTTGAAGAACCCAAATGGCTTAAAATTACCGTTCCTGCTATTCTGCCCAGTCGCAGGGCGCGCGATGGAACGCTTTTTATTACACGCCCACTTCGAAACTGCCTAGTTTCCTTCCAACGCGAAACCCCAATTGAACGCTTCGGTCAGTGCATGATCTGCATCGTTCACAGGTATGACGAAGCATTAGGTATCCGTCGAGTGCGAGACTACGATAACATTGAAACGAAACGCTATCTGGATGTCATCGAATCAGTCTTCCTGACAAATGACAGTGGGCTTCTTTGTTCGGTGCTTCAGACCACCCAAATCTCGGATCGCGACTGTACTGAGTTCTATCTGATGCTGCCGGACACTCTCCCTCTATGGGCTAAAATGTTCCTGTAATGAATATCGACGTAGCCTACATTGCCTGTCTCTTTTCCAATAATGAGAAAGACTTTGTATGGCGAAAGATTGAGCGAGATTTGGACGAGGAAGAGAACAACATTCTCCTCCTGCAGGACTTCTGGAACAATAACGTTCTGGCTCGTGTGGAACCTGAATTCACTGAGAAGCCCGACATGGTTCTCGATGCTCTGCGCCGCTATTACGGCCCCGCAGACTGCGCTTTGCCTACCGTTGAGATTGATCCTTCGTACCTTCCCTCACTACTTCAGATTGCTGATCTCAGGGCTCAAAAAAGCATCCTTGAGTCTCAGGCGAGAAAGCTGGAAGAACAAATCAAGGTGGCTTATATTCCCTTTGCGGAGCAACTCGGCAACGCTTGCGCCGCCGTTTGTCAGGGCAATAGCCAGCGCGTCACAATCACTTACCATCAGCGAGCTGAACAAGAAAGCCTATGTTCACATCGAGGACTGGCGAAACCGCCCCTTGCAGGGCGGGCACTATCCATACGTCTACGTGGACGGCATCTACCTGCGCCGCAACTGGGGCGGAGAG
>ERZ857629.3221-NODE-3221-length-14022-cov-119.831818_pt1 | contig 14022 bp, 11 predicted proteins | sample MGYA00519700_ERZ857629 | MGnify/ENA primary metagenome ERZ857629 (study PRJEB31778, sample SAMEA3449351) | human gut metagenome | biome: human gut; feature: human-associated habitat; material: faeces | place: United Kingdom | collected 2010/2012 ... | reverse complement strand
AGACGCTAAAAACATTTTATGGAATGCCAGATTCGTTATTGAACATAGGTCTTAAACAGATCAGGAAACTCGTTCCTGTCCAGAACGAGATCCAGCTTGAAGACGATTTCTTCATCATGGACGTGAAGTATAGCGACAACCTTCAATTTCTGAAATATCCTTGCCGCAGCGATGCGTACATCGCTATTTTCTGCAAATCAGGAGAGTTGAACGTGGAGATCAACCTTCGGTCTTACAAAGTGGTCAAGGGTACGCTGTTCATCGGCACCCCGGGGAACATCATAAAGATAAACAGGCTGGGCAATGAAGGCGACAACGGATTCGAGTTCATTGTCGTGGCGATCTCCAAGGAGTATCTTTCAAGCATAAGTTTCGACTTTAAGAAAATTTTCGACGATCGGCTGAAATTGCTGACGGAACCATGCATTCAGCTTGACGACAGGAACATCGCATTCTGTTCCAAATATTTGGATCTTATAGGGGTAATCCTGTCCTCGGATGTGCCGAACAAAAGGGAGGCGGTCGGTTCTTTGATAGCTTCGCTGTTCTATGTTCTCGGAGGACTAATGGAGAAGAGTGCGGCCAGAACCCCCGAGTTGCCTGGAGCGGCGGTCAACACGAGAGTAAAACTGATTTTCGAGCATTTCATGGCGCTCGTCACCGAGCATCACACCTCAGAAAGGAACATGGCCTTCTATGCGAGCCATCTTGGCCTGACACCCAAATACCTTTCCAAGCTTATCAAGCAGGTAAGCGGACGGTCGGCGCCGGACTGGATCGACTCGTTCGTGATTCTGGAGGCCAAGAATATGCTCAAGTACACCGACGACAGCATTAAGGAGATCGTTTTCAAACTGCATTTCCCGAATCCGTCCGTGTTCTACAAGTTCTTCAAGGCACACACAGGAATGACACCAAGTGAGTACAGAAACGGGTAAAAACCTTTTAAATCTTGTCGCCACCAATGGTGCGGTCCAGACGGAACATCGCCGGATCATCTTGCACAGAATCCCCCTCAGAAGTGTCTCGAAGCGGCATTTTGCATCAATCTGTAAGCAAACAACGGTGCTTTCATGAACAATTGACGCAAAAATCGTTTTAAAAAATTACGAAAAAGTTTTGGATATTCGATAAATCTTGATACCTTTGTCCTTGGACAGACAAAAGTTCTTTTTGTTGTCTATTTGTTAAGTTCGTTTTATATACAACAGGCCGTCGCTTTGGGGAAAGCGGCGGCCTATCAGTTTTGCCGAATGCAATAACGGGTAGACCAAGGCCGAGGAAAACGTCAAGGTGAAGTCTCTCAAAACATATATCAACGAGCATCCGAATCTGAAAGGTCTCCGCGTCTCTATGCTGAACTACATTGACCAGAGTCGGATGGAAAACCTGCCGCTCAACACCATTGAAGGCCATCTGCGAGCGGAAGGGGTTCCTGTCCCGGATAGTCAAGAATAGCGGCTTCTTACGTACCTTGCTATTCCGTCAACGTGAAGCTTGACGATGGACGCCTTACCTTCGTTGCTCAGCAGGAAGTCACAGCTCTTGATGCAATCCATAAAGCCGTTCTCGGCAAGGCTGCTTGCGCAGGCCGTGTGACGGAGGGTGTAGGCACTTGTATTTCAATCCACGCACCCACGTGGGGTGCGACCGGCGGCGATGACGAGGTACGGTAGCATCCTCTCATTTCAATCCACGCACCCACGTGGGGTGCGACTCCTCTGCGCGAACATCATCCAGACGAGGTAGATATTTCAATCCACGCACCCACGTGGGGTGCGACAAGAGCGTTAGCGGCACGGAGTGAAGCGATAGTATTTCAATCCACGCACCCACGTGGGGTGCGACCTTGATCATCTCGTCGAGGAAGTTGTAATATCCCTTATTTCAATCCACGCACCCACGTGGGGTGCGACCCAACGCTTTTCCGAATACAAGTTCATGGGTGATATTTCAATCCACGCACCCACGTGGGGTGCGACCCCAACGCTTTTCCGAATACAAGTTCATGGGTGATATTTCAATCCACGCACCCACGTGGGGTGCGACGATTAAACCGGCGAGAACATCACCAAATGATGAAATTTCAATCCACGCACCCACGTGGGGTGCGACGCAAAAGACCTAAGTCTAAGATTAAACCGGCGAATTTCAATCCACGCACCCACGTGGGGTGCGACCAAAAGACCTAGGTCGATTATCATTCCGGCAAATTTCAATCCACGCACCCACGTGGGGTGCGACATGATATTGAATTTCGCCTCTTGTTATCTGACTGATTTCAATCCACGCACCCACGTGGGGTGCGACACGAACTATTTTTTGTTCTTCATACGGGTTTTTGAAATTTCAATCCACGCACCCACGTGGGGTGCGACTCCCTGGCGATAGGGTTTCCGTTGGTTCTGCTTTTATTTCAATCCACGCACCCACGTGGGGTGCGACATAATGAGGTCGCAAAGTCCGGGGGCCATATTCAATTTCAATCCACGCACCCACGTGGGGTGCGACCTTTCCGCCTTTGCCCTTAAGCGTTCTTTCATTAAAATTTCAATCCACGCACCCACGTGGGGTGCGACCTTATACTTCAGCAATGCAACAAGACTGCAATTATTTCAATCCACGCACCCACGTGGGGTGCGACGTCTTTGGAATAAAGCCACTGGAAGCGATCTTACATTTCAATCCACGCACCCACGTGGGGTGCGACTGTTAAGCCATCAAATGGTTGGCTTTTAGGTCATAAAGATAATGAATTTGCGAATGAAAACATAATAATTATAAACTCTGTTAACATTACGTGATTATCTCAGCCATATTATTGATGTTCAACAATTGCGAACATCTCTGCTTTATCTGCAACACTTGGGGTTCGCCTCTGTCAAATAATGAGCTCCTCCGTGAAATCCGTGTCTCTCTTATCACTCAAGGTTTCTACCTTGTGCTTCCAGTTTGATCCTAATGAATAGAACCTTACACTGTCTTGGTCTCTATCGATGAGATTCTCTAACTGAAATTTAAGGCTCACATATTGAGATTCTGTCAAGATGCATTCAAACACTGAATTCTGAACACGTTTACCATAATTTAAACAGGCCTTTGCGACTTGTCTCAAGCGTCTTTCTCCACTGGGAGAGGACACATTCACATCATAAGTTATCAGTACAAACATAATCGCCAATTACTGGATAAGGAAAACAGGATAGTCATCAATGTCTTTCCTGATGAATCTCGCCAGTAACATTGATTGAATGTAGGGTAAAAGGCCTATGGATACCTTCTCGTTAAGATAGGGATGAGTGATCGTCTCTTTTTTTCGGCTTTGCCAAGCGGTCAATATTGTTTTCCTCCCGCTATCCGTCATCACAATGCTTTCATCCCCTTGCTTCACAAAATCTTTTATTGTAATCTGTTTCCTGTTTATCAACGACAGAATCAAACGGTCTCCCAAATAAGCGCGAAGTTCTTCCATAACATCCAAAGCCAAAGAAGCCCTGCCTGGTCTTAAGGTGTGCATAAAACCCACATATGGATCTAGACCCACTGTCTCCAAAGCGGAAGTCATATCATTGCAAATAAGGGAATACACAAACGACAGCATAGCGTTGACAGCATCCTTTGGAGGACGGCGATTACGGTTCTCAAAAACAAAATCGTCTTTCTGATTCAGAATCAGATGTGAGAATATTCCAAAATAATATGTTGCCGCCTCCCCTTCAATTCCTCTTACGCTATCAATTGAATCTGTGTTCATGACCCTTAACTTACACCTTCGGAGATTCTCCGCCGCATTTTCCACAACATCGTCTGAACCATTGTCACGAATGAACCTACGAAGAATATTACGATAATTATGTATCTTTCCTCCGATAAACAATTTGCTGAGGTGAAGGGAATAATCTGGATCATCGGAATAATTGTATTGTGCCTTCCTCAATAAAACATTGCCTTTTGTCGGACCTTGCGAACGACTTATGTAACGACCTTGTGGAGAAAGAAACGTAAGGGATACCCCGCTATCGGCACATAACTTCATTACCCCTGGACTTGCTCCCATATATCCGAATGTCACTATCTGCTCAATGTTGTGAATCGGTATACGGAATATCTCCTCCTGATTTACAGAGACAACAACATTCAGCCCATCCTTGCTCAAATATGCTTCAGGGGTAGTCACATACAAAGTATTAAGTAATATTCTCATATAGGTTTCTGCTTAAATACGTTACAACTTGAGTACAATCATTCGTTTCCGGAAGGCAAATGTCTTTTAGAGAACAGTTTTTGCAATGGGGTCTCTTCGTGGCTTTGGGGATGTCGCCGCTTGTGAATATTCTATGCATTTCTTTGGCGCATCGCATCGTGGTTGTCCGCAAAACATCGGACATTTCAACCGTTTCACGACGCTTCACCTCATCGTAATAGAGGGCTCCACGAGGAATATGAATACCATACATTTCTTCCAGACATAGAACTTGAGCCGCCAGTTGTACTTCGTCTCTCTCATCAGGTTTACTATGTCCCCTTTTATATTCAATAGGATAAGGCTTCCAAAATCCTTTGTATTTATTATGGGTGATCGAATCCTCTCGGGAGTCGGAAGGAATAAGTTCCACCGCATCCGTGACGCCATACAGCCCTAGCTCCCTTGAGGCGATATGCAAAGAGCGGAGAGTGATTACGTCTCCATTTTTCTGGCGGTAGAAAGGATTGTCAACGTTACTATGCAGAATACTCCCCTCCGTCGTCAGCTTGTTCTCAGCCCATTGTTGTTCGATGTGAATCAATGCCCATTGCCGGGGACAGAACATAAAGTGCTGAATCCCCGACAACATTAGCATTTCTTCTTCTGAGTACATAGAACGACGCTATATGAGTTCTTTCACTGTGACACCGGCAGGAATCGATTCTTCTTCAATCGTCACCTTATAGTCACGGAACGATCTTGGGGCACTCTCTGTTACTTTTTCTATCTTTACCAGATCGAAGAGTTTATTGGCCGGCGCATTGCCAAGTTCGGAATCGTGACGGAACACAATAAGCTTCTGTGCGCTCATCAAGCCGCGAGCGGCCGAACGATCCGCATCGAACATATTTTTCAACGCCTCGAAGAATAATTGAAGATCTTCTTCAGAGAAGCCCGTCTGTTTCGCAAGGTTAGCCGAGACGAAGCCGTGACACACATAGAGACCGTAAGGTATTGTGGCTTTGCGACCTTGAATTCCTACTTGTGAGTCGTACGCCTTGTCTTCATCCCTAGCAACACAGACGGTAAGAGCATGTTCCTCAAGCATGACAGGGCTTACTGAACGTGCAAAAGTCATTTGAACAGCACCTCTAACTTGTCCAGAGTTCGGCCCGGTTGAAAGCACGGCACCGAAAGTTCTTACATCAAAGAAGCGCCGGCACATGGCTAAACGACCGGCCGAAATTTTGTCCTTCGGAGCCTTGTCTTTTACTTTTAAGTCTAATCCAAGTTCTTCTTTGTACATTTTACGAATCTCTCCATTGATAAAAGCTTCCTGTCCTAAGATTTCCTTAGATTTAACCAATATGTCATATGTTGCATCTCCAGCTCTGGCAATCTGTACGTAGTTGCGAATTTTACGCTTCAAACAAACGTCTGTTACCAATCCCATTCCCGTCTCCGAGTCAACACGAGGAAGATTACCTGCATCTGGGTCTCCATTAGGATTACCATCTTGTACATCAAAGATGTAAATGAAATCAATTCGATTTTTTAAATCTGTCATGATAGTAATTATTAATTGTTATTCTTCTGTCTTATTATTCTCTTGATAGTTTTTTTGATGATAGTACCCAAGAAAGAATCGACCTTGGTCATTCAGATTCAATGTATCAGGAAATCTTTGTATCATATCCATAATTTCTTTTTTTTGATTGTCAAAAAAAATTGCGAGTCCTTTCTTGTCTTTCGCCAACTTGCTGTAGTGGCTATTCGATAACTTCAATATTGTAGGGAAAACAATCGAAGGTGTAGAAGATGCAGCGTTCATATATCCAGAACGAATGGAATCTTGTTTGTTCGCCGCATATTGTAGATTCTCTAATACGGCAAAGAGGCGACCGCAGAGGTAACCTGAATTATTGTTACTTTGATCTAACATGACTTTTATTTTTTCGTTATTACCCATAATTCTATTGAGGTACGCTTTGAGTATTGCTGCTTTTTCTATCGCAATGGGGCTATAGCCCTTATTGCTTGATTCCGCTCTTATACGACGGACGCAAGCAGAGAACAATGTAAAAGGATAAGGCTCCCCTTGAAAAATACTTTTGACAATTGCCTCTGATAGGTTGGGGATTATGTTATTTCTCCATTTCCCATCATTTCCGTGTCTTGTTACTGCCGAAAGCATATCTTCAATGCCCATATAAGGTTTTTGCCCTTTAGACTTTTCAACAATTATCTCCATATCGTCGAAATGCCGAAGAATCTTCCCGGCAAAATCCCGCAAAGGTGTTTCTGACCAATAGACCACCGCTATCCGAGCGGAATTGGGGGCAAGTCCAAGAATGTAGAAACGATCTTCCAGACTTGTGCTCAAACTACCCGAATAAATCGCGGTAAAGACTTTTCTTACTTGTTCTATCTTCGCATTAGGATTGTCTTTCTTCTCTTCCGAATATCCCAGCAAATCAAAGAGGCTTTCTTCCGCTTGTTCCGCAGCCTTGTCATTTGAGGATGCCCAAAAGACGAACGTACGGTTGCCTACCGTAAATTTGTTGCGTGAATCTCTACGCAGCATCGTGTTGAGAGCTGTCGTGTAGGCAAATTCGGCCTCTTCACATATTGGAGCATTATAACCTTGCTGTTTACCGTAAGAGTCATAACCGCTTTTTTTCTGAAATGAAACTATCGGGCCGGTATCCTTTGTCAGTTTTATTGTTGTATGCAATCTTGCAATAGGTCCTTTTATTCCCAAAATCAAACAGTTATTTTCTTTGCGGCTCTGTTGAGGCTGTAGCGCAAGATCCCATATCTCCTTATCCTCTGCTGCAATAATGGTTTCACCCTCAATTAGAAATGATATATTTTTTCCTGAGCTCTTCAAATCTTCCCATAGAGGATCGGAACTTACTGTCAAGCACGGAGAAGCATACTTGGAATAAAAACAACCTATGGCACGGAGATTCTTGTTGCTAGGTTGCCTATTCAACAAATTTCGGACTAATAAGATAAACTTTTGAAGTTTCTTATTGCCGGATTCAGTTACGTTATCCGAGTTTGCTTCTCCAAGGATATATTCAAATTTATCCCATAGATAATTTGCTTTATATGATAGACCAACTCTATTTACCGCTTGTAAAACGAGAAAGGAACTCGCTTGTTTCTTGTTCAACATACGACTCTCAATACGAAGGAATGTACCATCTTTTGATAATACTATAAGATAACCTATTTCCTTAAATTCTGTACCCGGCGCCGGAAGGTTGCCGCACCTGTTATAATAGTCATATAACGCTTTCAGTATCATCTTAACACCTCCTTGCTATCAATTGGCGGAACAGTGATTACTCCTCGCCTCATTTCAGCACGATAGAACAAGGCTTGAATATCCTTAGGATTGGAGAAATCCATGTCATAGAGCATAATTCCGAAGTCTCTGTCTCCTCCTTTGTCTGTAGGCAATGCCGGATCTAACTCTTCCGCATTCACATCCACCAGACGAAATGACGCAGAAAATTCACGTGTGCCAAGGTAAGGCTGATTGAAGCATTGACCCTTGCCCGCTCTACGCTCAAACATCTGGTAATACTTCATCGGGTTCTCATCCTTTCCTGGTTCATGAGCGAACAGGTCGCCCTCCTCAATGCGTTTTCTAATTGGACGAAACTCCATTCTTGCCCAAATACGATAACGCACATCCTTAAGCAAAAGGGTGTTCTTCATCTGTCTTTGTTCTTCGATGAAGATCGGAGATCTGCCTGCAACCGCTCCGACTTCATTCCTACGGATTGATGTCCACTTGATTGGGTTCAACACTTCGATTTTGGTAATCTGCCAATGTATGGCCGGTTTCCAGAAAATCGCCTCGAAGATGGCACGTGCCGCTGATGGGGTGATCACATCATAACTTACCCGCTCCACCTTCAGTTCCGGCCTGGTGAAGCAAGCCATGTCGCCCCACACCTCCAAGCAGTATTCCTTGTCTGAATATTCCATATCGCCATTAATTTGTTTTGTCAGGATTGTCTTTGTTTTCTATCTCTTCCACAGGCTGTTGAGCCTCAAAGAACCTTCTTGCGGAAAGAGGTGACACGACCTTACGCCCTGTCTTTGATTCCAGATTTTCTCTGGCCACACGGGCCACGTCACCACCTTCTTTCGCACACACCTTGTTTTCATCCAGCGTCTGAGGGTTCTTCGCTTTTGTGATGCTGGTAGCTGAGAGTTCCGCAAGCATATTCAGCACAAGTTCCTCATTTGTCATATTGTCACGCAAGTTTTCCTTCTTCAGACCTTTGAATCGCTTGTAGTCTTTAGCCGTTCTGCCGGCCCAGGCCTGATAAATGATGTCCGTTAAAGAAGCGTATTGAATGCCCTCCTCAACATTGTGCGACTTCCATTGGTCTGTCAAGTCCTTGCGAATCTCGATGCTCTTCAGGCGTTGGTTGATCCAGTTGTCGGAATAACCCAAACGCTTGTAGTCCATCATCGCTTGCTGGATGCTCAATTCCGGATCCTGCATCTGATCCAGACGTTCGGCACCAACTTTTGCCAGCCATATCTTAAATGGCTCTGCCTTGGGCGACGGGATAGACTGAATGATACGCAGAAGTTGCTCTGTATCTGCGACATCAGTCATACGCATCTTGCCGTCTGCCGCCGGCAATTTCAACTGGTTACAATTTGTAACCGGTTCATTTCCTTCTTTTATAAGTCTGTTTTTCAAGACTTTCCAATAGTTGCGTGCAAGTTGGTAGTCATCGTTGTCCGTCAAGACAGCCACCACATCAACTATTGAGAAATACCACTTCTCATTATCTTCATCCCAAACGGAGCGTATCTGGTTTCCTCCGAATAGTTTTACTGAATTTCTCTTTATCATACCGTTTTCCTTATATGACTATAGATTCATTTGTCCAACGATTCTCTGTACGTAAGCCAATGTGTTCATCATACTGTCCCGCATACTCGACAACATAGACACCCTCGACTTTCTCGGAAACAACACCCATGCTGCATAAGGCGTCAAAGTCCCGTTGATAAACGTTCACACTGTAGTCGGACAGTCTCTTCATCAACATATAAGACGGACCATGCTGCGTCAGCTTCCTCACCAACTCGGTGCTGTCATTCCAACAAACTATGACATTCTTCCCTGTGTCCTCTATCAACCGGAACTCTTTTGCGGCAGTCTCAAAACAAGGGTCTTTTTTATAGAGATAATCCTTGATGTTTTTCTTGTCGAAACTATCTTTCCGGCAATATAATTGCCTAAAGTACAACTTCATAGTAGAGGGATCGAACCAATCGTGATCTCCAACTATGCTCTTTCTCGCATTATTGCCATCTTGAATATCACCTTTAGGAAGATTGTGTTCATTTGCAAGGCTGAACACGTATGTAGTACCGCTGTTCAGGTTGCCTTCCCGATTGCATCTTCCGGCTGCTTGCAGGACAGAGTCAAGTCCTGCCTCCTGTCGAAAGACAACAGGGAAGTCTATGTCAACTCCCGCCTCTATCAATTGCGTGGACACAACACGGATGATCTCATTTTCGTCATCTTTAAGGGCGGTCTTGATCTTTGCTATGGTCTCACGTATGTGAGCCGGACACATCATCTTGGAAAGATGCAGAGTGACACCTTCTTGTGGGAGACGCTTGTAGAGTTCTTTCGCATCATTTCGAGTGTTTACAACACAAAGCACCCTTTTATGCCGTGTCAGCATCCCGGCCACTTCATCGTAGGTTTTCCCTTCGTTGTCAATGTCGAGCCTTACTCGCCGCAGCTTATCATGAAGCCGGAAATTCTCTGGAATGATTTCCTTGATTTCGTTTATTCCCGAAAATGACGCCTTGGGGTTGCATCCCTCAATGACACCGCTCAAGACAGGCTGACTGGCAGTAGTGAACAAGACGGACATCTTGAACAGTTTGTTGTATGTCTTCAAGGAGTCAACAATGGGCTGTAAATAATCAACCTGAAGCGTCTGCACTTCATCCAATATAATGACGCTGTTCACTATGTTATGCAGTCTGCGGCAAACAGACGGTCTGTTGTCAAACATAGACTCGAACAGCTGCACATTGGTTGTCACAATTATCGGATAATCCCAGTTTTCGGTTGCTAACCTCATCCGTTCCCGAAGCCTTTCGTCTCTAATTTGTTCAGGGTCGGCATTGCTATGATGTTCCAGTACGTTTTCTTCTCCGAAGATATTCCTCAGGATGGATGCGGTCTGTACTATGATGCTCGTGTAAGGAATCGCAACAATCACCCTGTCTTGTCCATTATGAATGGCATGCCTCATCGCCCAAACCAATGAGGACAGCGTTTTGCCGCCTCCTGTCGGAACCGTTAAACTGTAAAAGCCAATTGGAGACTCTGAAGTCCTGATGCATTGGTTCTGTACTTCGTCCCTGACATGGTTGACCGCGGAATCTGTGGCATTTGCCTTTAGTTCAAGAAGGTAGTTCTCCAGCTTTGGAAGCAGTTCAGTCAAGGTCGCCTTCCCCGAACGTAGTTCAGAAGAAGTCTTATCCATAAAAGACTCTGTGTCAAGGTAGTCCGCATCCACCAAGCAGGAAAAGAGCATGCGTGCCAAATGGTGAAAATCATTTGGACTAAGAACAAACGGAGGTTTGTTTAACTTGATTGTTCCGATGTCTGTGTTAATCTCCGGGGGGAGTTGCCCGTCATGGTTCTGATCCATCTCCTTTTTGATAGCAGCATCAATCTCATCGGAATCGTGCAAGCCAGAATGGTGAGAAAGTATTTGATTAACGATCAGATTGTCCGCAGACTTTCCATATTGCTTCCCTGCGATGGCGCCACCGACATAGGCATGATGATAATTGCCGATGACCTTAACCTCGGGCGAATACCCGCTCACCTTTTTAATATGCTGCTGAAATGCATTGGACTCCTTGCCTTTGTCGTGAAGAAAGCCTATAAGTCCACCCCAAGATGACATCCCGAACTCGCCGGCAAACCGAGACGCCAATCCAACAACACCAGCACAGTGTTCCTCATTGGACTGAATTTTCCAACGATTATCGTCTTCTTTGAATAAATGTGCTATTATCATTGCTCGCAAGTATATTCATTATGTAGTCAGAGTATTGTTCAGGATTGAGTCGATCCTTTTTTCGCGCCCCAAAGTTTCAGGGATGGGATAGGTGCCCCATCCTTTCTCGCGAGGGTTCTTGCTGATTCTTTCTTCAAACCACCAATGATAATGCTCGTCGGTAATCATTCCCAGGTCATGTGCCTCGTGTACCTGTGCCGCAACAGACACACCATAAATCTCCTTTAAGTCAATCATTTCCGCGAGGGTCAAACACTCCCTTTCCTCATTCCCGAATTCTTCAATAAAGGTCTTTTGAGGAAACAGGAAGAAACCGGAAAACCTGTCGCACAGTTTCTCTTCGTCCGCATCCCCGCTGAAATCTAGCAACAGATGTCCCAGCTCGTGGCAGACAGTAAAACGCAAACGTTCGACGGTGGTCTTTTCCGGTCGGACATCAACAAGGATCAGAGGATACGTGTTGTTCGCCCATGTACTCAGGCCAAGAATGCCGTCAGGCAACTCCATTGCCTTGACCTTGAGTCCCTTTCGTTCCAGCAGCCTCAAGATGCAGGGCAACGGGCCGTCCCCGCAGTTCCATTGTTCACGTAAAAGGAGCGCGGCCTTGGCGACATCTTCAGCCTTGGTGATCCTAAGTTCCGAAAGCGGATTTGAAAAGCGTACTGCCATGCCGCTCTCTTTTTCTTTGGCGAGGTATTGCTCCGTCCAGAAAGATAGAATCGCCTCAAGGCGGGCGGTCTCCACATCGGAGAGAACTCCTCCTGATGTCCTGCGCAGCATAGGGGTATCTATCTCTAAATCAGCACCAGAAAAGAAAGCCTCGCCTATGTCCAAAGCTTTGGCCAGGGCGGCAAGTGTGCCACGTTTGGGGTACATCACCCCGGCTTCATATTTAGATAAACTTTGTTTGGTGATGGCACCGTTGGTTTTTGCGGCAAGTTTGTCCATACTCAATCCGCAAAGCAAACGCGCTTCACGCAGTCTTATATGAAACAAGTCATTAGTCATAGCGATACTATTTGTTGACAAATATAGCATTTATATGATATATTGTCAACAAATTTCTTACATTCGTGAGGGAGTCTCTGGTATATCTGGGATAAAGCCCAAAAGTCTGCGTTTGGGCATGCTTCGAAAGTATTTAAATGGAATTAACTTCTGTCCCCTGAGTTGCATCCAGGAAGTACTCCTTCGCCACATAGCGTTGTTGGACGCCATCGCATATGTTTCTCTGGTCTGAGTGGACCAGGGTCTGGGGAGACTGTCTTAAAAGCATAATTACCACCTTCGAGGATTGAAAATTCGTTGTCGCCCTTGTATAAGGGTACAGACTTTTTAACTCTCGCCGAGACTTCTAAGACAGTATACAGTATGAGGAGGCATGGCGGTCTACGAGCTTCGCGCGCCCTATCCGGGTGAATGGCCGCCATAACCTCCAAACACACCGGAACTCAACGTGACACAAATCCTTATCATCTTCATTAGCATTAATCTTTCACTCGGCTCTGCACCTGACAGTGGAGGGTAACGCACTTATTATCATGTTGTTAAGCACTCGCCTTAAGTGCGGATTCGCTAAAGGCAAGCGGTTAAAATATTTATTACCAACCGCTTACAAATCACGAAAATATTTCCTTCCCGCTTGTGGCTGGCACCGGGCCATAGATGTGGCCTGCGTTCAAGGGCAGTCCGAGACAGGCTGACAATCGAGGGATTGAATGACATTCCCTCCATAAAGTGTCATCGAAACCCTCTTTATGCAGGTCATGCAAGACAATTCGGTAAAAGAATGTCGTCCATTCCCCGTCACCTGAATGCCAGCCCGAGTCCAGGTGCCTTGTAGGGTACAAGCAGAGGCGAGGCCTTATCAGGGTCGCCCCGTGCCAAGGTGAGTAGCAGGGGAAGAACTCGCTCTTTACCTTCAAACAAACAATTCAAAACAGCTTCTAAATGCTTGGAAGGCACATTCCAGTGAAAAACTTGTGTCTTCGCATTTAAGATTTTCAGTCCGGCCCGGCTTTCACCAATGCAGATTTGACATGTGGCTGAAAGAGTTTTGAAATATTCTCGCCGTCCTGTTCCATCTGCGCCGTTCGTCCGGAGGATTGCGCTTTGGCCGGACAAAATGCGGAAATCATGCGCTTTGTCCGGCAAGCAAGGCTTTCACCGGACAAACTATTGTGTCAACTCAGCAAACTGCCCAGAAGTACCAGATCTGTGCGATGGAACTATTGAACCAACTGGCGGTATGCCTTCGACAAACAGCCTAATTGCTCGTCAGCGTTTACTTTGATGTTGGCGCGAAACAGCTAAAAGTCAATCATCATGATCGTTTCCGTTCTTTTACACAGGGTTTTGGACTTGAGCCATTGCTGCATCCGATGGACAAGCCCTATAGAACAGCCACGAAAAAAGTGACCCACAGACACCTGTAAGCCACTTATTTTTGCGGAGAGAACGAGATTCGAACTCGTGATACGGTTACCCGTATGCAGGTTTAGCAAACCTGTGGATTCAGCCACTCTCCCACCTCTCCGGATGTTCTGGCCGAACGGTTGTCAAACCTTTCGTCGCTATTTGGACTACAAAGATACAAATTTTTCTTGTTTTCCAAGAATCTTGTTGAAAATCTCGACAAAAACAGCACAAAAGGCAACAGGTAGGTAGCAGTCGGGCAGCAGCAGGGCAATAGACGGGTAATATACGGACAGTCGCCGTGCAACAAACAGACAGGCAATAGACGGG
>ERZ857629.3219-NODE-3219-length-14032-cov-3.013093_pt1 | contig 14032 bp, 9 predicted proteins | sample MGYA00519700_ERZ857629 | MGnify/ENA primary metagenome ERZ857629 (study PRJEB31778, sample SAMEA3449351) | human gut metagenome | biome: human gut; feature: human-associated habitat; material: faeces | place: United Kingdom | collected 2010/2012 ... | reverse complement strand
CATCTCCCGACCCGATTCTTCGTCGCATGTAAACCAGATAGCCAACAAATCCCCGTTATCACACCAGGTTATGGCAGGGCAATGGTTATGCTTGTAGAACGGGACACCGGAAGAACATTCGGGCGTTTTCACATAGACGAGAGGTTCACCGAAGAAAGGTGTTTTCAAAGGAGCGTCCCAGGTATGTTTCTGCTGTGATATATGCTCTTGTGGGGTCGGTCCGGCTACAGGAAGCGACTGGGTTTTAGGCATATCGGCCTGCACCACCCGGAATCCGGTGAGCCAGTGTTTATCTTCGGGTATCATCGCCATACGGTTGGCGGAACGCAGGAATCTTTCCGGAGTGCTATGGCTTCCGCCACGTGTCACTTTATATAATCCGTCAGCACGGCCCACCGGGTCTGTTTGCGGTAATGCCTCGTAAGGTCCGTACCAATCGCTGCACCATTCTTCTACATTTCCGTGCATATCGTACAGTCCGAAAGGATTGGCAGGAGTTTTGCCAACCTGAAGGCTGATCGTAGAATCCGTTCCCCAGACATTTTGCTGGTTCTTATGATACACGCCATGAAGTCCGTCGTCCATCCAGAAATTCCAGTAGGACCCGGCACGGCAAGCATATTCCCATTCGGCTTCGGTTGGCAGACGATACGTCTTCCCTTCCTTTTCCGAAAGCCAGTCACAGAATGCTTTCGCCTCGTGATAGTTCACAAAAATAACCGCTTCGTCATCTCCTTTTGAAAGGCCGTACTTTCCCCGTAAGTTCTTATGGGAAGGGTCAAAACGCTCGTACTGGGCATTTGTCACTTCGGTCGTTCCCATCAAAAAAGGGTTTGTGATCGTTACCGGATGAATCGGTGCTTCATCATAATCTTCTCCCAATCCGTGTCTTCCCATGTGGAAAGAGCCGGCCGGAATCCGGGCAAATTGCATTCCCAGGCTATTCGTTTCCTGGGCATTCGTAGTAAAGGCGCCTAATACAAAAAGGCAATAACATAAGATAGCAGCGTTTCTCATTTTGATTCGTTTTTCCATATTCGGAATAAAGATAAATATATTATCCGAAAACTATCCGGGATACTTATCAAAAAAAGAGACTCTTTCAAAATTACTGTATGTCATCCCGGGCCTGACCCGGGATCGCATACATTACTGATAAACAATACTTAGTATGAGTTGGCGGATCGGGTCCGCCATGACAAAACAGATTTACATTAACCCTGCGTCTCCAGATAAACGACATGAGTCTGAAGGTATTCTTCCAGGCCATGCTTACCGTCAGCACCACCAATACCCGATTTACGCCAGCCGGCATGGAAACCCTGCATGGCTTCAAAGTTCTCACGATTGATATAAGTTTCGCCGAACTTCAAGGAACGCATCAGCTTAAACGCCATATCCAGATTCTGTGTATAGACGGAAGAGGTCAGCCCGTATTCGCAGTCATTTGCCCAGGTAATAGCATCTTCCACTTCTGTAAACTCTACAACCGGGAGAACGGGACCGAATGTTTCTTCCTGGATAATATCCATCTTCTGTGTACAATTAGTCAAAAGGGTCGGTTCAAAGAAGTAACCTTTAGCTCCGATACGTTTGCCTCCATAAGCCAGGGTCGCCCCCTGCTTAACGGCTTTTTCGACTTTTTCTTCCACTGATTTCAGGGCACCGGCATCAATCAGCGGTCCCATATCCAAGTCTGCGACCTCGTTGGGGTTGCCTACTTTAACCTTACCAAAGCCATCCAGCAACTTTTCAATAAAAGCATCTTTAATGCTGGAATGCACATAAACACGTTCACAACAGTTGCACACTTGCCCGGTATTGATCACGCGGGAAGCAATGATCGACTTCACGGTCAGATCCAGATCCGCATCCGGCATAACGATAGCCGGAGCCTTTCCTCCTAACTCCAGCGATACCTTCGTTACATTAGCTGAAGCGGCTTCCATCGTCTGCACACCGGCAGAAACACTTCCTGTCAGGCTGACCATTCCGACTTTCGGATTAGCAGCCATCTCATGCCCGACAACCGATCCGCGACCATTTACGATATTGAATACCCCTTTAGGCACTCCCGCTTCATCCACGATCTGGGCAAAGACATACGCATTCTCCGGTGTCAACTGACTTGGTTTCAGCACAATCGTATTTCCTGTCAACATAGCCGGGGCTGCCTTACGGGCAACCAGGAAGAACGGAAAGTTCCATGGCAATATACCGGTTGTCACTCCGATAGGTTTCTTAAATACAAAGATAGTCTCATGAGGACGGTCACTGGGTATAATCTCTCCTTCATAACGACGTGCCCAACCGGCCATATAATCGATATAATCGGCTGTAAAGTTAACTTCCACATTGGCCAGTCCCTGCGTCTTGCCTCCTTCACGTACAATAATATCCGTCAGTTCTTTTTCCCTTTTTCGAATTCCCTGTGCTATTTTGGTCAGATACTGTGCACGTTCAATGGAAGTCAGTCGTTCCCATGCTCCTTGCGCCTTCTCCGCCGCATCGATGGCAGCCCGGACATCATCCACTGTCCCGTCAGGCATACGGGATATAACTTCTTCCGTAGAAGGATTCAACACATTGATCCACTTTCCGGATCGATTCTCGATGAACTGTCCATCGATGTACATTTCTAAATCTTTCATGGTCTCTTTAAATTGATAATTAATACTAATATGTATTCTTTATACGAATTAAGGCATTCTGATACCTGTTATACACAGATATGTCTGATTATCGGTCTCCTAAACAATGCTACATTGTATAATCTCCTGGTAAAAAGTACTTTGTAAAAGTAAAAACTTATTTGCATAATAAAAAATACAATGATGAAAAAAAAACAGTACGATAACTTTTTATAAGTTTAGTAACCAATATACGGTTCAATGGGAAGCTATAATAAAAAAAGGTCCATGCCCGAAAAAGACATGAACCTTCCTTATTTTATAAGAGAGTTTATAACTTATATTTATACAATTGCGCCATCACCTTCTGATACTCGTTCTGCAACTGCATATAATTCTGCATGCTCTGATAGAAAGTCGTTACATCAACGAAATATTCAATCATACTGATTTGGCCAGTCTGGATAGCCTTATTCAGCAATGCCAGGCTATTCTGACTTTTCAGAACCGTATTGTATTCGTCCATAGAAGTCTTCAGAGCGACCGACTGGTTATACAATTGGTGTAATTCACTTTCCACGGTCGTTGTCGTACTCTCCAGTTGAAGGTCGGTATAAAGAGCCTGCGCTTTAGCCTGCTTTACATTATTCCTGTTTGAGAACAAAGGAATGCTGATACCAACCAGGAAACCATTAAAACGCTCTCCGCCGGTAGCCGTATTCATACGATACCCCAACTCAAAACCGGGCAAACTCTTCGACTTATTGACGCTCAACTGGCGGCGGGCAGCCACCTGCTCGCTTTTCAACGTAAGCAACTGAGGATTGGAAGTCACAGCCTCCGCACATAATTCTTCGAATGACAGGATATCACCGTCCGACATATAGGTCGTGTCCGTGAAGTCGATAGCAATACCACCATTCAATGTTGCCAGTTCCTGAAGTTTGGCAATACGGGCAGACTCGTTCATACGGGCTTCCGTTTTCGCATTCAGCAGCTCCAGGTCAATCTTATTTGTTTCCAGAATATTCGCATCGCCGGTTTCCAGACGCATGGCATACAGTTCCGCCAGTTGTTCCGCATTCTGCCTGCGTTGGTCAAGTAATGCCCGTTGCTGGTTCAGCAGGACCAGGTCAAGGCAAATCTCTTTCGCCTGCAAAAGTATTTGCTGACGGAACTCTGCACCCTGACGGTCGAAACTGGCGGCTTTCGATTTCGCCAGTTTATTCTTCTGTACATATACCGAAGGGAAGTCGAACGACTGGGATGCCACCAACTCTCCCTGTATTCCCATCCCTTCCCGGTTGCCGTACTGATGTACATAGGAAACCGAAGGGTCTGGCAGGTTATTATCCAGCTTCGCTTCCAGTTTCTTAGAAACGGTAAGCTGGTTGTTCGCCTGCAATTCTTTATTATTGGTTTCGATACTGCGCAGGACGGCATCAATAGAATTCTGCCCGTTCACTGAAAGCGCAGCGGAAGCCAACAAGGTAATTACTATGAATTGTTTCATTTTTCCTTATTCATTAAAAGATAAACAATAGGGATGATAAATCCGTTCAGGAAAGTAGATGTCAGCAACCCTCCCAGGATGACAGTCGCCATCGGACTCTGTATCTCATTACCCGGCAAATCTCCGTTCAATGCCAACGGTATCAATGCCAAAGCCGAACTTAAAGCAGTCATAAGAATCGGGTTCAGACGGTCCAGCGAACCGTGTATCACTGTGTCGTAAACAGAGAACCCTTCACTACGCAGCTGTGCATAATGACTAATCAGCAACATACCGTTTCGGGTAGCGATACCAAACAGCGAGATGAAACCGATAATAGCTGGAATACTGATTTCGCCGGAAGTCAGCCACAAAATAAACACGCCACCAATCAAAGCCAACGGCAGGTTCAGCAGGATAACACCACTCTCCTTCGCATTCTTGAACTCATTATAAAGCAACAGGAAGATTACCAGCAAAGACATCAAAGAAGTGAGCAATAGCGTGCGGCTGGCAGCCTGTTCACTTTCAAACTGTCCGCCATATTCGATATGATACCCTTCGGGCAATTTGATTGATGTTCCAATCTTATTCTGAATATCATTTACAACACTGCGCAAATCCCGTTCGGATACGTTTGCACTGATTACTAACTTGCGCTGAACGTTTTCACGGTTAATCGTATTCGGACCGGTCACCGAACGAACCTCGGCAATATAACTCAGCGGGATTTTCTTCCCTCTGGCATCTATCATCAGATTACGGATATCTTCCATCGTTGCACGGCTCTCGTCGGAAGTCTTTACTGTCAGGTCGAATGTTTTACCGTCATCATACACCTGGCTGACAACTTCGCCACCCAGCATGACATTAATATATTCTTCAAACTCAGGAAGAGATACGCCATATTTAGCCATCAGTTCACGTTTCGGCGTGATGGTCAGCTGCGGACGTTCAATCTGCTGTTCTACTTTCAGGTCAACCAGCCCCGGAATGCTTTGGATAGAGTTTTTGATATCGTTACCAATCGTAAAGAGACGGTTCAAATCGGTACCGAACAGTTTGATGGCGATATTGGCTTCCGTTCCCGAAAGCATCGCATCGATACGGTGAGAGATAGGCTGGCCGATTTCGATATTCGCACCACTGATAGTCGACAGCTTCTTACGGACATCATTCATCACAGCTTCCCGGCTACGGTCTTTCAATACGAACGGGGCCTCTATTTCCGAAACGTTCACACCCAATGCATGTTCATCCAGTTCGGCACGTCCGGTCTTACGGGCCACCGTCTGGATTTCGGGCACCTGCATCAGTAACTCTTCCGCCCGATGTCCCATCCTGTCTGATTCATCCAACGAAATACCCGGCAGCGAACTTACATTAATAGTAAAAGAACCTTCGTTGAAAGGAGGAAGGAAACTGCGTCCCAGCGTAAAGAAAATACCCAACGCCACAAGGAACAGACCCACCGTAGAACCCAGCACAATCTTCTTATGCGCCAAGGCAACTTTCAATGCGGAAGCATATACCTCCTTCAATTTACGGGCTACCCATGCCTCTTTTTCTATCTTCTTATCGGTCGACTTATTACCCAGCAGATAACTACACAATACCGGCGTCAAAGTAAGTGCAACAACAGTAGATGCAAACAAAGCAACGATAAACGCAATACCCAGCGGCACCAACATGCGTCCTTCCATGCCATGAAGGAAAAACAGGGGTACGAAACTTACCACAATAATCAACGTGGAATTCAAGATAGGCATACGCACTTCACGGGAAGCATCATAAACCACCTCCAATACCGAGCGTCGCTCTTCCGGAGGAAGCATCCGGTTCTCCCGTATTCGTTTATACACATTCTCCACATCGACAATCGCATCATCCACCAGCGAACCGATAGAAATCGCCATACCGCCCAGAGACATTGTATTAATGGTCATCCCCATATAATGCAAAACCAGTATAGAAACGAGCAATGACAAAGGCAATGCCACCAGCGAAATCACCGTCGTACGGATATTCATCAGGAAGAGGAACAAAACGATGACAACGAAGAAACTTCCTTCAAACAAACTGTTCTTTACATTATTAATAGAACTGTCGATGAAACGGCTCTGACGGAAAATATCGGTAGAGACATTCACATCCGACGGAAGGTTCTTTTGCAGGTCGGCAACGATACCGTCCAGCTTGTTTGTCAGGTCGATTGTACTGGTATTCGGTTGCTTGGTCACCGTTATCAACACAGCATGTTTGCCGCGTTCAGAAGCTGTACCCAGTTTAGGACTTTTGCTTCCTATCTTCACCGTCGCCACATTTTCCAGCATAACCGGAAAACCGTCTACAGTCTTGATAACCCCTTTTGCCAGTTCCTCCACTTTCGGAGTGGAAAGAACGCCACGGATGATATATTCATTGTCATATTCATACAAGACGCCGCCATTTGCATTGCGGTTCATATTACGGCAGACCGTCAGGACTTCATCCAACCCTACTCCATAATGTTTCATACGGGCGGGGTCAAGCAATATCTGATATTCTTTGATATCGCCACCAATCACAGCGACCTGTGCCACACCACCTGTCGACAACAAACGCGGACGGATTGTCCAGTCGGCAATCGTACGCAAATCAAGCAAAGAAGTAGAATCGGCAGTCAGACCGATAATCATCATTTCTCCCAGGATAGAAGATTGCGGTCCCAGCGTCGGCTTGCCAACATTCTCGGGAAGGCTTTCACTAACGACTGCCAGCTTTTCCGAAACAATCTGGCGGGCACGGTAGATATCCGTTCCCCAGTCAAATTCAACCCATACAACAGAGAAACCGGTGGTAGAGGAAGAACGTACACGGCGCACATCCATAGCCCCGTTCACTGCTGTTTCTACCGGGAAAGTCACCAGGCGTTCCACTTCTTCAGGAGCCATACCATTTGCTTCCGTCATGATAACCACGGTCGGAGCATTCAGGTCGGGAAACACATCTACATCTGTATGAAAAGCTGTATAGGTTCCCGCTATCATCAGCAGCAATGCACAGATCAGGACAACCAATCTGTTATGCAGCGAGTAATATATTATTTTATTCAACATAAGAATAATTATTTAATTAGCCGATATGCCAATGTGCCAATCAAGATAGTACCATGAGATTTCCATTGGCACATTGGCATATTTGCATATTTGCTCATTATTAATGATTATGAGTATGAGCCGGAATAGCATTGGAGGCAGAAGCCAGTTTGACCTGGTAAGCACCTTGTGTAACAACCGTATCTCCCGGTTTTAGACCAGACAGAATCTGGACTTCAGCACCATTGTTGGCACCCAGTTTCACTTCCTGCTTTTTGTAACCTTCCTCATCCAGACGGATAAATACGGAATAAACACCTTGCTCTTCTATCAACGCAGAAACCGGAACACTCAACACATCCTGCATCGGAGAGGTAAGCAAATAGATTTCAACAAACGAACCGGGAATTACAGCCCCTTTATTATCAAATTCAAAAGTCACAGGAATATAAAAAGAATTGGCATCCGAAGCCTTTCCGTAAGAAAGTAAACGTCCGTGAAGTTCGGAAAGCTCATACACCTGGTCATCATAAGGAGTTCGGAAATTAGCAGACTGTACAGCCGGAAGATATTGATAATACTTTTCCGACACTTCAGCACGAAGCACTAGGCGGCTATTCTGAGAAATCGTAGCCAACGGTTGTCCCACAGCGACATAATCGCCTTCTTTCACCTGAAGGTTCTTCAAGTATCCGTTCATCGGAGAAACAACCGAGACACCGTTCTCTGTTTGTTTACCGGCAATGGCATCGTAAGCGGCCTTTGCATTTTCATAGTTCAGACGTGCCTGTTCAAAGTCCTTGGCAGAAACGATCTTATCTCCCACCAGCTGTTGCATACGTTCATATTCCTTCTTGGCATTTTCGTATGCATATTTGGCACGGGCTGCCACATTCCCCTCAGACAAATTACTGGAAGCCAGGCTCAGGATAGCCTGTCCTTTCCGGACCGGAGTACCGTCCACAAAAGATAAACTGCCGAATGTAACGATACCGGGGACAGTAGCAACCACAGTCGTTTCATCGCCTTGTGCAGCCATCACGCTTCCGCTGGTCTTTATCACATCGGTAAAAGGAGCCGGTTCCATCACTTTCGTCTGTAAACCGACTGCTTTCGCTAATTCTTCTTTGAAAATGATTTCATTGGAATGTACGCCGGCGGCAGCTTCATTCCCATGTTCGTGTCCTTCATGCTCGTCTCCTTCGTGTTCATGGTCATGTCCTTCATGCTCATGATCGTGCCCCTCTTCATGTTCATGTGCTTCATGATCATGATTATGCTCTTCAGATTTAGTAGCTCCGCCACCACAACCTGCAAATATGTAGGCACATAAAACCCACAATAAATATATCTTTTTCATTGTATTATAATGTGTTATTAATGCATAATAAATAGCTCGGCGTTTAGATAAAAACACCGAAAAGCGAATAAGGTTCGCCACCATCAGTAACAATTATAACACAGGAGGGGCTCGCAGTCCACTTGCACACGTTATCCAGCTATCGTGCAGAGACTCAATATAAAAGGCTCGACTGCGTTCAAAAGGTTGTCCGCAAAAAGCCGGTTCGGGAGGGTTAATATAATCAAATAAAACTTGCAAAGGGAAAAGCAGATGACTAGCATCCACATCCGTCGCATGTGACAGCAGAGAGGTGAAAAGAGCAACATTATGCCCGTTTCAACCGCAATCGTGAGAAGAAGCACTCTTGTGACTGTGTTCAGTCAGCGGTTTAAAACAAGGCAGACCGTTACTATGATGATGATGCGGTATAATGACCGAAAGCAGCATGATGATGCCGGCTATCAACATTACGTAACGGATTATGTTTTTCTTTGCTTTCATATTTATTCTGCAAAAATAGAAAGTTTATTTTGCAACACAATGGCAAATATCAGATATATAGCAAAAAAAATTCCGGCCGAGAGTCACCTCCCAGCCGGACAGTTGTTCATGGTATTAGCATTAGTGGTCTACTCATTCTGATTATACAAGCAAATGTTTGGTTAGGTCAATAATTTATAAACAAAAAATCTAAGACTAAAATAAAATAAAGTTCATCCATTCTAATGCTATTTCAATTAACATCACTTAGTATTAATAGTAAACTGCAATAACTATCCGTTCAAACCATCATTGCCGTCTCTCTTTTGAGATATGCGAATTTACTAAGCAAATACGGGAGTTTTATTTCGCATATAAGGTATTTTCAGTCATATCTATTTCTCATTCGTCTATTTACCCCCTCCGCATTTTCGAAAATACGCAACCCGTGAGTGTGCTTATTACATTTGTTGCGTTTTTCGAAACAATACGCTTTGTTTATTGTTTAATAATTGAACATATATATTATTTAAAAGGGAGAATTGGAAATGAATACAGATGTATTAAATACAAATCTGATCGAGGTAATGAAAGAGAAGATACCGGATGGGGTTAATTTAGCGAATACCCTGATGGATATTCTCTACATAGGAAAAGAGGCCGTATACAGAAGATTACGCGGCGAGGTTCCCTTCACCCTCAATGAGGCTTCCATCATTTCAAAGAAACTGGGAGTTTCACTTGACCAGATCGTGGGTATAAGCTATACTAATAACGCAATGTTCGACCTGAATCTTTTACATTATTCAGATCCTATCAAAACGTATTACAAAATCCTTGACCACTATCTTGAATTGTTTGAGTCTCTGCGCGACGATCCGACTTCGGAGTTAAGTACAGCCTCAAATATGATACCACAGACTTATTATCTGAAATACGATAGCTTGTCTAAGTTTCGGTTATTTAAATGGATGTACCAGAATGAAAAAGTAAATTGTGTAAAATATTTTTCAGAATTAAATTTATCCGAAGAACTCAAACATGCCCAAAAGGCATTCGTAGAAGCCAGTACATATATACAAACAACAAACTATATATGGGACAGCATGATGTTTAACTACCTGGTGAACGATATTAAATATTTCGCCAGCATTCATTTAATCACGGAAGAGGAAGTAACCAAACTACAGGAAGAACTCCTCCGGCTATTGGACGACCTGGAGACAATCGCTTCCAGAGGTAAATTTGACTCAGGCAAGGATATACATATATATATATCCAACATAAACTTCGAAGCCACATACAGTTTTGTGGAAACATCCAGTTTGCAATTAAGCCTGATCCGGATCTTTTCGATCAACTCGATCACATCGAGAGACAAAGAGATGTGTAAGAACCTGAAAGAATGGATTCAATCCTTACGTAAGTTTTCTACTATGATCTCCGAAAGCGGAGAAATGCAGCGTATACAGTTTTTCAAAAAACAACGGGAACTTGTAGAGAAGATGTAATAGGAAGCATGAGTTTTTATGTTACTATATGAAGAAAGGACGGAAATCTGTAAAAAGATAACCGTCCTTTCTTTTCATGTATATCAGATAATCTTATTTATCCAGTTTTGCACAGATCAGTTCTGCCGCTTTCTTACCGCTCATCAGCATACCACCGAAAATCGGTCCCATACGGAAGCTACCACTTACACCATTGGCTGCCATACCTGAAACAAACAGTCCCGGATAGATTTCTTTTGTATTTTCTACCGTTGTCTGTTCACCCAACTCAACGTTTAATGAACGTTCGCCGATTACACCGCCGGTCGGGGTATTCAGTTTGATATCGTTTTTGCGGGCAACAGTACGTGCCACTTCGCAGTCGTGTCCTGTTCCTTCCAATACGGCTTTTGCCATAATAGTCAGCGGGTCTACATGCATACCTTCGCGGATTACCGGAGCCCAGTTAACTACCACACCGGCTACTGCATCGTTGTGGAATACCACATCTTCCACAGAATAGCAGTTAAAAATAGTAGCACCGGCTTTTGTTGCCTGATAGATCAATGCTGAAGTAGTATGAACCGAATCCATAATATAAGTACCATTGCCGGCATCATGATAAGAAACGCCCAGTTCCTTCACGATCGGCATGGCTTCTTCCTGTACGACAATATCATTAAACATCATGGCACCGCCCCACATGCCTCCTCCCGGAGCCAGTTTACGGTCGAAAAGAGCCACTTTCTTTCCGGCTTTAGCCAGATAATAAGCTGCTACGATACCGGAAGGGCCACCACCAACAATAGCCACATCAATTGATAAGTTGCTCTCCAGTTTTGCAAAATAAGAGTCAATAATCCCCGTTGAAACGATCTGTTCCATTACAATAATAATTAGAGTTTAAACATCGGAGAGCACATAGAGGTTAAAGCTCTCCTTTATTTAGCAATTCTACCGATTCTCCCTTCACGGCATTACCCGGGCAGGTTCTATGGGTATAATCTCAGCCTGTGTATTAAGGCACCCCTATGATAAGTCGACGACAAAGATAGTAAATTATCCGAAATGTGGCGGACGCTTATTCATTTTCCGTTCAACAAATGCTTTCATGAACTCGACAGTCTCGTCTACACCCAATACGGATACGTCGATAGAAAAATTATAGGATGAGGCTACACCCCATTCTTTATTCGTATAATAATTATAGTAGGCTGCACGCGATTTATCGGTCTTCCCCATCAGTTCCTTTGCTTGTTCGACAGTGATATTCTGACTTTCGAGGATGCGCTGGATACGGTTTTCCATATTATTATGGATAAAAAAACTAAGACAATCCGGATCATCCCGCAGGATATAATCGGCACAACGTCCCACCAGCACGCACGACTGCTCCGATGCCAACTTACGGATTGCGTCACTCTGGAATTTAAACAGTCCGTCGTTGGAAAGAATGTCATTATAAGGAGTGAACATTCCCATATAGGAATATCCCATAGTAAAAGCATACGCCAGTCCGCTCGAAGCACGTTCGTCCGCCTTTTCGAAGAACTCTTCGCTCAATCCGCTTTCCTTGGCGGCCACCGCCATCAACTCCTTATCATAATAACCGATGCCCAATGCCTGAGCCAGTTTTTTCCCTATTTCACGACCACCACTGCCAAACTGCCGGCCAATGGTCAATATGATTTTGTTATCCATATACTAACCGATTTTATTATCTTGCGATAAATATACAATATTTTTTTTAGTTAGGAGATTCATGTTTAAACTTCTTGAATTGATTCACCAGTACGATTGCCGTAACAACTGTTGCGATCGTATCGGCAACCGGCATACTGATCCAGACTCCCAGCGTACCGAAGAAGCGAGGAAGGACAATCAAACAAGGAATCAGAAACAGCATTTGCCGGGTAAGTGACAGGAAGATAGCCTTCTTCGACATACCAATCGAAAGGAAGAAGTTCGTTGCCACCATCTGAAAGCCGACTATCGGGAAAACGGCAAATACGATATGAAGACCAAACACGGCCGCTTTCACCAGTTCGTCATCCGTTGTAAACATATTCACGATCAGGGTCGGGAATAACTGGCAGAGCAAGAAACCGGTCGTTGCCACTCCGATTGCCCACTTCATCGTCAACTTGGTTACTTCCGTTACACGGGGATATAAGCGGGCACCGAAATTATATCCGGCAATAGGTTGCATCCCCTGATTGAAGCCCATAATAATCATTACAAACAGGAAGATAATGCGGTTTACGATACCATAAGCACCAATCGCCATGTCTCCCCCATGTTCTTTCAAACCGCGGTTGATCAGGATAACAATCAGACAGGAACAAAGATTCATCAAAAAAGGCGACATCCCGATATACAGAATACCCTTCACCACCTCTTTCCTCAGTTTATAAATCCCTTTCTTAAAATGGAGCAACTGTTTCGGACTTGAAAAATGAATCATCTGTCCCGTCAAAGAGATTACCTGCGAAATGACTGTCGCCCATGCAGAACCCTTGATTCCCCACTCAAAGCCAAAGATAAAAATCGGATTCAAGATACAGTTTATCACCACAGAAGCCAGGGTGGCATACATAGCCTGTTTGGGAAAGCCCGACGAGCGCAACACCGCATTCAATCCCAGATACATATGGGTTATCACATTCCCATATAAAATAATCTGCATGTAATCGCGGGCATACCCTATCGTATTTTCACTGGCCCCGAAGAAATAAAGAATAGGGTCGAGCAAGAGCAAAAAGACAATGGTAAAAGCCACCCCGAGCAGTACATTCAGAACAAGTACATTCCCCAATACCTGGTTGGCCCCTTCATAATCCTTCTGTCCCAGCTTTACCGAAACTAATGTAGAAGCACCGACACCAACCAGCGAACCGAAAGCTGCCGCCAGGTTCATCAACGGAAATGTCAGAGCCAGACCGGAAATTGCCAGCGGTCCTACCCCATGTCCTATAAAAATACTATCAGCCATGTTATAAAGCGAAGAAGCGGTCATGGCTATAATTGCCGGAATAGCATACTGCGTAAGTAGTTTTCCGATACGTTCGGTACCCAGTACCAAAGGTGAGTTTTGTTTTGTCATAAAAATCAATTGATGCGCAAAGGTACGGATATTTACGATTAATTTTTACCTTTGTTTTCCTATAATAATTTAAATATGGCAGAGAATTTAATCATAACGGAGGGAGACAAAGAACAACAATACCAAACGTTGTTCCCCCAGATAGAAGCGTTGCTGGCCGGTGAAACAGATATGACAGCCAATATGGCGAATGTTGCCGCAGCATTGAAACAGACATTCGATTTCTTTTGGGTAGGTTTTTACGTGGTAAAAGAAGATATGTTGGTGCTCGCCCCTTTTCAGGGACCGATTGCCTGTACCCGCATCCGGCACGGCAAAGGTGTTTGCGGTACGGCATGGAAAGAAGCAAAGACCCTGATTGTTCCGGATGTAGAACTGTTTCCCGGGCATATAGCCTGCAACGCAGCTTCCAGGTCAG
>ERZ857629.3217-NODE-3217-length-14033-cov-5.478895_pt1 | contig 14033 bp, 19 predicted proteins | sample MGYA00519700_ERZ857629 | MGnify/ENA primary metagenome ERZ857629 (study PRJEB31778, sample SAMEA3449351) | human gut metagenome | biome: human gut; feature: human-associated habitat; material: faeces | place: United Kingdom | collected 2010/2012 ... | reverse complement strand
TGCCAATCTCCTCGATGCAGCGGCCATCACGGGGAGAACGGGAGTCAGCGACAACGATACGGTAGTAAGGAGCCTTCTTCGCGCCCATTCTTCTCAGTCTGATTTTAACCATGAGAGTTTCACCTCCATAAATAATCTTTCTTTTTTATATCGCAAAGCATTTTGCTTACAGCGAACCAAATTACATGCCAGGGAATCCCCGGAAGCCGCCAAAGCCGCGCATCCGCTTCATCTTTTTACCTGCGCCTGGGCCGGAGAACTGCTTGATGAGCTTGCGCATCTGTTCAAAGGACTTGAGCAGACGGTTTACGTCCTCTACCTTCAGACCAGCGCCTGCGGCGATCCGCTTCTTTCGGCTGGCGCCGATGATCTCGGGCTTCTCCCGCTCCTTGGGGGTCATGGAAAGGATGATGGCCTCGGTATGGGCCATGGCCTTTTCGTCCAGCTTGACGCCCTTCAGATTTGCGCCGCCGGGCATCTGCGCCAGCAGTTCCTCCATGGAGCCCATGGATTTCATCTGAACCATCTGATCATAGAAATCCTGAAGCGTAAAGCGGTTGGCCCGGAGCTTCTCCTCCATCTCGGCGGCCTTTTTCGCATCGTAGGCCTTTTCTGCCTTTTCAATCAGGGTAAGCACATCGCCCATGCCCAGAATACGGCTGGCCATGCGGTCTGGGTGGAACGGCTCGATATCCTCCAGCTTTTCACCGATGCCGGAGAACTTGATGGGCTTGCCGGTGACAGCCCGAACGGACAGAGCCGCGCCGCCTCTGGCGTCGCCATCCAGCTTGGACAGCATCACGGAATCAATGTCCAGCCACTCGTTAAACGTCTGCGCGGCGTTCACCGCGTCCTGGCCGGTCATGGCGTCCACCACCAACATGATCTCATTGGGCTTGACGGCGGCCTTGATGTTTTTCAGCTCTTCCATCAGCTGCTCATCCACATGCAGACGGCCGGCGGTATCCAGAAAAACCATGTCATAGCCGCGCTGGCGGGCGTAGAGCACCGCCTCCTTGGCAGTCTGGACCGGGTCCTGAGTGCCGCGCTCAAATACGGGAATGCCCAGCTTCTCGCCGCATACCTTCAGCTGCTGAATGGCGGCGGGGCGATAAATATCGCAGGCAACCAGCAAGGGATTACGCCCCTGGCGCTTCATCAGGCCGGCAAGCTTGCTTCCGTTGGTGGTCTTACCTGCACCCTGGAGGCCCACCAGCATCACCACAGTCGGCCCATTGGGGTTGAAGGTGATGTGCTTGGTATCGGAGCCCATGAGCTTGACCAGCTCCTCGTTGACGATCTTCACGATCATCTGCGCCGGGGTAAGAGACTCCAGTACATCCGCGCCGATACAGCGCTCAGTAACTGCTTTGGTAAAATCCTTGCAGACCTTATAGCTGACGTCAGCCTCCAGCAAGGCCATGCGGATTTCGCGCATGGCTTCCTTCACGTCTGCCTCTTTCAGCCGGCCCTTGCCGCGAAGCTTTTTGAAGGTATTATTGATTTTTTCCGTTAAGCCTTCAAATGCCATAAATCCTACTCCTCAAGCGACTTGGCCGCCGTGATGATCACTTTCGCCAGGCGGGAAACATCCTGATCCGGGTTGCCCGCCAGCTGATCCGCGGCGGACAAAATTTTACTGACTGCTTTCCTTGCCTGCAAGGCGCGGCGGACACAGCCTGTCTTTTCTTCCATGTTGCGAAGCAGCGCCTCCGCACGGCTGAGATTATCAAACACGCCCTGGCGGCTGACTCCCAGCTCTTGAGCAATTTCCGCAAGGGAAAGATCCTGATTGTAACGAAGATCCACGCAGGAGCGTTGCCGCTCGGTCAGAAGGTCGCCGTAGTAATCATAAAGCAGCGTCATTTCCAGCGGTTCCATGTGTCCCTCCTGCGTGTCAAGGGATTCTCCTTGACACCTAGGGTATTCTACACGATAAACGCCGGCTTGTCAAGTGTTTTTCCTTGACAAAAATCATTTTACCCGGTACCAGCGAGAAAGCTCCTCCACCTTCAGCAGCCCCATGCGCTCATACAGGGAAATCGCCTTTGTATTTGTGGAGGCGACCTCCAGCGTCATTTGCTGCTGCGGGATGAGCGACTGCATGGCCCTGCATATGGCTGCCCCTGCCCCGGGTTCCAGGGACGCGATGGCTTGCAGATGATCCCCTTCCAGCCAGCCGATTCCCAGCAGTGTTCCTGCGCGGTGGATAAAATACGCGCCGCCTGACAGGAGCTTTTCTTCGTCCCGCTGCTCCAGCGTGGAGGCGTTGTCCACATTTTTCATGCGGTCATTGTAATATGTACGCCACCGCACCACCGTCTGCTCGGTGACCGGGAACATGGAGGGGACCTCCGCATCCCCGTGCAATTTGACTTGTCCTACCATGCGATACATCGCAGTATGGAGCGGGTAACGCTCCAGATATTCATGTCCGCTGGCGTGTATTTTTTCCGCTCCACAGGCGGCGCAGAAGCCGATGCACTCATCCAAAAGGAGCTCCGGCTCCTGGGAGCTTTGAATGCGGATAAATGCTTCCCGTCGGTAAGGGATCTCCTTCAATATCAGGCTGGCCGCGCCGTGTTCCGTTGGGAACACAGGAAAATCCTTCATGTTATCTCCCCTTTTCAGTGAGATTTTACCACGGCTTCCGAGTTTAAGCAAGCGTTTGCGGGTTCTATTTCTTGTAGAATCTGCACATGAATCATTGAATTTGAAGCGTAAAAAACATTTCTAATTTACAATTCTTTTTGGGAAAGGGAAAAATCGACCGTTTTGCCCTTGATTTCTCAATTTCAATGTGTATAATAGCAGGGATCAAAGGAACACCTGAAAGGAGGTTCGGTCCATGAAGAAAGTCATCAGCAAAATTGAGTTCGACACCGATACCGCTACTCTGGTCAAGACGTATTCCTACGGGAACCTGGGTGACCCCGCCGGCTATGAGGAGGATCTTTACCAGACTCCCAATGGGTTGTATTTCCTGCACGTCGGCGGCGGCGAGGCATCTCCCTACCCCACCGAGGATATTATCCGTCTGGCCAAGACCAAGCTCAAAGCCTGGATGGAAGCCCATCAGTAAATCAGCGTACATCTCAGAAGTCCACCCTGTTTTGGGGTGGACTTTTTGCGTCGGCTGTGGTATTCTCAGAGTAAAGGCGGTGGTTTTTGTGCAGGAAACAACTCTTAACGTAATTGCCCGGATGCACAGTGACTTTGCAACGAAATTTGGCATTCCGCGCCAAAGCGGCCTGGTGGAGGCGCTGCGCTCCACCATTGTATTTGAGCCGGAATACCGAAACGAGGAAGCATTGCGGGGAATATCGGATTTTTCCCATCTGTGGATCATCTGGCAGTTTTCCGAGGCGGTGCGCCAAGGCTGGTCGCCCACGGTCCGTCCGCCGCGTCTGGGCGGCAACACCCGCCTGGGGGTATTTGCCACCCGCTCCCCCTTCCGGCCCAACAATCTGGGCCTGTCGTGCGTCCGCCTGATCCAGGTGGAGCGGACGGAGAAATTCGGGACCGTGCTCCATGTGGGCGGGGCCGACCTGATGGACGGCACGCCGATCTTTGACATTAAACCCTACATACCGTACAGTGACTGTAAGCCCAACGCTGCCGGCGGCTTTACGGACCACGCGGGCGATTTTTTGCTCCAAGTGGATTTCCCGGCGGCTCTGCTGGAAAAACTGCCGGAGGAAAAGCGTCAGGCGGCCATCGGCGTGCTCTCTCACGATCCACGACCAGCCTATCAGCGAACTGTCGGGCGCGTTTATGGTCTGACTTTTGCGGGCCATAACATCCGCTTCACCGTCGCCGGAGACACGCTTACAGTGCTGGAAGTGGGCTGATATCCAGATCACAGAAGGGATACACTCGCCGGTAAGTCCCCGCTTCCCGTCGAACACTGCTGCAATGCTGGGACAAAAGCCGGACGATCTGGTATACGTCGATCCAGATCTCGCTGTTGCACTCCTTCTGGCTCTCGTCGAAGATCAGCTGCATCCCGAAGTGAAGATGGTCAATGTCGATGTTATTGACATTCTCCTGATCCGAATACCCGGTCCGGCCCATAAATCCGATCACATCCCCTGCATTCACCGTTTGCCCCACAGTCAATCCCGGCGCAAAGGGCGTGTCCTTTTGCAGGTGGGCGTAGTAGTAGTACCGCTTGCGGTCATGGCTGCGGATGCCCACCCGCCAGCCGCCGTAGCGGTTCCAGCCCAGCGCTTCCACCACGCCGCCCTCCACGGCGACAATGGGCGTGCCCTGGCTGCCCAGAAGATCGTTACCCAGGTGCTTGCGCTTGAAGCCAAAAGAGCGGCTGGCTCCAAAATCGTCGTAATGGGAATAGTAAAAGCCTTCCGCAATGGGGCAGAACGCTTTCAGTCCGTACTGCGGCACCCACTGCCCATCCTTCTGGATGGCGTAGCTGCCAAGGAAACCGCCCAGCACAGCGCGGTAGGCCTGCTGATAATAGCTGAGATACTTGCTTCCGTCCCCCATGACTTCCTGGGGATCGCCAGCTGATTTTAGGTCTGCGGCAGCCTTTTTTACCGCGTTCAAGCCGCACTTCCCCCCGGTGCGGCAGGCGGCGATAGCCAGAATGTCAATCCAATCAATGTGATTTTCCTGCTCAAAGGTCTGGATGTCCACATTCATTGCATACTTCATTGATTCATAGGGCACATCAAAATCCACCCACTTGATCGGCTCCGCCGCAGCCGGAACAGCCAGCATGCAAACTATGGAAAACAGCAGTAAAAAACGCTTCATGTCCTCACCTCAGGGTTTAGAATGTGAAGCGTTTCTTCTTTTATACAAGGAAAGCTTTGGTGGGAGTTTTGCTGATGCGTTACCGCAAATCCCGTACAATATCCTTGGCGACGCGGTAGATGTCCTCCATGGTGCTCAGGGAGGATATTTCGTTTTTATAGAAGCTGCTGTTGGGTACACCGCGCAGGTACCAGGCGAAATGTTTCCTCGCTTGCAGGCAGGCGATATGCTCACCCAGATCCTGCTGGGCAAGCTCAAACTGCCGCACGGCCACGGCAACGCGGTTTTTCAGAGCGGGACGGGATGCGACGGGCTTGCCTGCCATTGCCTCGTTTATTTCCCGGAAAATCCAGGGATCGCCAAAGGTGCTTCTGCCCACCATCAGGCCGTCCGCCCCTGTCCATTTTTTGCAGCGCAGGGCCGCGTCCGCGCCGGTAATATCTCCGTTGGCAATGACGGGAATTGAGAGCTGCGCCTTTACCTTTCGGATGGTATCCCAGTCCGCAACGCCGGTATAGAGCATGCTGCGGGTGCGCCCGTGGACAGTGATCAAAGCCGCGCCACAATCCTCCATCCGTTTGGAGAAATCCAGCACATTGATGCTTCCCTTGTCCCAGCCCAGACGGCATTTGACGGTAACAGGCACATCGACTGCCTTGACAACGGCCGTGATGATCTCTCCCGCCAATTCCGGTGTGCGCATCAGGCCGCAGCCGTCGCCGGAATTGGCGATTTTCGGCATGGGACAGCCCATGTTGATATCGATGAAATCACAGCCGGATATCTCCAGCGCCAGCCGCGCCCCCTCGGCCATTACCTGAGGATCATTGCCGAAGATCTGCGCGCCGCAGATGCTCCCCTCGTTTTTCCGCAAAAGCTTTGCGCTTTTCTTATCCCGATAGACCAGTGCGCGGGAGGATACCATTTCCGTAACGGTCACCCCGGCTCCCAGCTCTGCGCAGACGGTACGAAACGCCCAGTCGGTCACCCCCGCCATGGGGGCAAGAAACAGAGGATTCTCAACCTGAATTGTTCCAATTTGCATGGTTCTCTCTCTTTCAGTGGATGATTACAGCAGCACGGTAAGCAGCCAGACGACCCCAGTGGCAGCCGCGCCCATAGCGGCCCAGAAGGCGCCGTAGCAGAAGAGCTTCCGCTTCCTGGGCAGCCGGTCCCCTGTTCGGATCGCCTGCTCCGCCTCTTTCAGCAGCGCCTCATCGGTGACGCCCGATTGGGCGGCGTCCTCCTTTAAGATAAATATTGCCTGCTCAAAAAGCTTCGGCTCTGGAGCATGGACAACGATGACCTGTCTGGAAATACCTTTTACCATTGATTCGGCCTCCTTATTATTCGAAGGAAGCATGTCCGAAAAAATGGAGATTTATTCCTGCCCAAGGCGCTTCCGCTCCCAGGCTCTCAGCGGAATGACAATGGGCGGTGAGAGCTTTTCCGGCAGCATCCCCGGCGCAAAAAAGCCAAGTTCTTCCGATTCCTCCTGCTGGCAGTGCAAAGTGCCGGAATATGCCCGGCAGAGAAACACCACGTCAATGTTGGATACCTCGTCTCCGTTGGGGTAGACATAGTGCAGCTCCGGGCCGGAGAAAACACCGAACAGTTCCAGCTTTTCAGCCACCAGCCCGGTCTCCTCCAGAAGCTCCCGCGTCGCCGCGTCCTCCACCCGCTCGTCCAGCTCCGTGGAGCCGCCGGGATAGCCCCAGCAGTGGTTGTCCGTTCTCCTTTGCAGCAGGACGCGCCCCTGAGGATCCTCTACAATGACGCTGGCCCCTACCTGTAAAAGCGTGCGATGACCAACGATTTTTCGCAAATCCATGATATAGCCCATAGTTACTCCTCATCTTTCGGCCGCTTATAGCGCCCCTGGGGTTCCCACGCTGCCAAGGGATAGCGCTGCATGGCTCCGAAAATCCGCTCCTTCAGATCAGGATAGATCTTTACCAGATCAAAAATCAGGTCCTTGACCTCCTCCCGCTTGGTGTGCTTGTCCACCGGGCAGCGATTGGTCAGCACCGGCAGGCCCTGCTGCTGGGCGAAATGATCCACCGTTTTTTCATGAATGTACAGCATGGGGCGGATCTGAATGACGCCAGTGCGGTCCAGATTGGTCACCGGCTGAAAGCAGCTGATGCGCCCTTCAAAAATCAGGGACATCAAAAAAGTCTCCACCGCGTCGTCGTAGTGATGCCCCAGAGCCAGCTTGTTATAGCCCTGCTCCAGCAGCGCCTGATTCAGCGCGCCCCGGCGCATTTTGGAGCACATGGAGCAGGGGTTCTTTTCCTTGCGGTAGTCAAAAATGATGGGGCCGATCTCCGTCTTGACCACGGTATAGGGCACATCCAGCTTTTGGCAAAGGGCGTAGATGCTGCTGTAATCCATATTCAGCCCCATATCGATGGTGATCGCGCCAAGCTGGAAGGGCTTGTTGTAATAACTTCTGAGGCCCGCCAGCAGCGTCAGCAGGACGAGAGAATCCTTACCGCCGGATACGCCGACGGCGATCCGATCCCCCTCGTTGATCATTCGGTAGTCCTCCACACATCGGCGAACCAGGCCCATAAGCTTCTGCATCCTATGATTTTCCTCCTAAACCTGGGAAAAATGCGAAGCAAGGATTTAAGAGCATTCAAGAGCTTTCAAAAGGATTTGAAAGATTATCCTGTGCTGCGCAAATTTTTCTAAAAATTCTGTTGACAATTAAATTCGAATATGGTATAAAACCAAAGTGTTCGCAGGCTATTGTACTGCAAATGCGCGGAATTGTCAAAATATTTTACCTAATTGGAGGAACGCATATGTCCACTACCCTCGCTAAGAAGGAGACCCTGGAGCGTAAGTGGTATGTCATCGATGCGGCCGGTAAGCCCCTGGGCCGGACCGCCGTCATCGCTGCCAACCTGCTGCGCGGCAAGCACAAGGTCGATTTTACCCCCAATGTTGACTGCGGCGACAACGTCATCATTATCAACACCGACAAGGCTGTCCTGACCGGCAAAAAGGCCGAACAGAAGGTCTACTATCGCGTCTCCGGCTGGATCGGCGGCCTGAAGGAGACCAAGGCACGCACCATGATGGAGAAGCGCTCTGACTACGCCATGGAGTTGGCCGTCAAGGGTATGCTGCCCAAGAACACCCTGGGCCGCAGCTGCATGACCCGCCTGCACCTGTATAAGGGCGCTGAGCATCCTCATGCTGCCCAGAAGCCCGAAGCCTGGACTCTGGACTAATTGGAGGTAACATAGTATGTACGAGAGCAAGAAGAAGTATTTTTACGGCACCGGCCGTCGTAAGTCCAGCATTGCCCGCGTTCGCGTTTACGAGAACGGCACCGGCTCCATCACCATCAACGGCCGTGACATCGACGATTACTTTGGTCTTGAGACCCTGAAGCTGATCGTTCGTCAGCCCCTGGCTACCACCGAGCAGCTGGGCAAGGTCGACATCGTTGTTTCCGTCGCCGGCGGCGGTGTCTCCGGCCAGGCTGGCGCCATCCGTCACGGCATCGCCCGTGCGCTGGTCGTCATGAACCCCGAGTACCGCCCCGCTCTGAAGGCCGCCGGCTTCATGACCCGCGACCCCAGAATGAAGGAAAGAAAGAAATACGGCTTGAAGGCCGCCCGTCGGGCTCCTCAGTTCAGCAAGCGCTGATCGTCGGGCTTTTCTTTCAAAATTTCAAGTCAAATCCCCGAAATCTTCGAGATTTCGGGGATTTTCCATTTTCCCCATCACCAAACGAACAGGTTCAAATTCTGTGCAGTGTTCCCTCGCCTCTTTGAAATATTGGCTGGACTATTGCTGAAAAATACGATATAATGTTCTGTAAAGGGAATTTATCCTGCATCGATTACGTATTTCAGATCGAGGGAACAGGGGGTATAGCCGATGACATTTACTCAACACTACGATTCGCCGCTGGGCGGCATTCTGCTGGCGGCGGATGAGATTGGGCTGACCGGCTTGTGGTTTGATGGGGAAAAATACTTTGCCGATCATTTGCCCAAGGAGCATATTGAGCAGGACTCCCCTGTCCTTTCGCAGACCAAGCGATGGCTTGATCTTTACTTTTCGGGCAGTGAGCCGGACTGGCTTCCACCGCTGCACCCGGTCGGCACTCCATTTCGTCAGGCCGTGTGGAAGATCCTTTTGCAGATTCCCTACGGCCAGACCATTACCTACGGAGATATCGCCCGGCAGCTTGCGTCCCAGCAGGGGCTGACCAGAATGTCCGCTCAGGCGGTAGGCGGCGCGGTGGGGCACAATGAGATTTCCATCATCATCCCCTGCCACCGGGTCGTGGGGGCGGATGGCAGCCTGACAGGCTACGCGGGCGGCATCGACAAGAAATATAAGCTCCTGGAATTGGAGCGGGCAGATATGAATCAATTCTACATCCCAAAGAAAGGAACGGCGCTGTAATGAAATCTGCAAACCAGACTGAGATTCAGAAATCATTTACCCAGCAGGCAGAGAACTTTGAAAGAGATTCAAGCGTAAATCAAAGCCAAAATGGAGCAGGATATCGCCGGTGGGACACCGACGGGCTTTTACCCGTATTATGACGGCTCCGAAATCCGATTTAATCAAAGATGGGTGGAATCGTACATGAAATGCCTGTGTGAAATAACCGATAAAATGATCCTGGGATTGGATGGCACATCCACGCGGCCGCCAAGGCTGACAGCCCGTGCTATCCTGAGGAATCAGGACGGGCTGTATGCCGTGATGTATGCGGAGAAATTTGGCCTCCACAGTCTGCCCGGCGGCGGAATTGAAGAAGGCGAGGATTCTCTGACCGCATTGCGGCGGGAGGTTTTCGAGGAAACCGGGTGCTCCTGCGACCATATAGAGGAGCTGGGATTTGTCTGCGAAAACCGCGCCCATCAGGATTACACATGCCGCTCCTATTACTATGTAGTCACCACCGACCATCCCGCGCAGGCTGCACAATTGACAGAGGCTGAAATCAAAAACGGGACAGCCGTCCAGTGGCACACGCTGGAAGACACGCTCCGGCTCATTTCGGAGCCAAAGCACGCCACCACCCAGAGAATGTTCCTCCAGGCCAGGGATGTGGCAGCCCTGAATGAATACGTATCAAAGCTGCATCAATAGGCTATTGTCCCCCGAAATCCGAAGATTTCGGGGGACTTTATGGTGTTGTATTGGTTGCAAAGAAATAACGATGATTGGCGGGAGCGGCACAAAACGAAATTTCTTTGAAAAATCTTTTCCGCTCTCCTCTCTTCTGCGTGTATAAGGGTGAAGATACAAAAAAGGAGGTAACCAATTGGACGACAGTAAAATTCTGGATCTGTATTTTGCCCGATCTGAGCAGGCCATTGCGGAGACTGACCGAAAATACGGAGCCTACTGCTTTCATATTGCCAACCACATTTTATCAAACCCTTCCGATGCAGAAGAAAGCGTCAATGACGCCTATTATTCCGCATGGAATCTGATTCCGCCCCGAAGGCCCCAGCGGTTTTCCCTATTTCTTGGCAAGCTTACCCGCAACCTTTCCATAGACCGCTGGCGGAGGAATACCGCTGAAAAGCGAGGCGGCGGAGAAACCCAGCTGGTGCTGGATGAATTGGAGGAATGCGTCTCCGGCAGCGAAAGCCCGGAAACGGAGCTGCTGCGCAAGGAGCTGTCGGCTGCGCTGAACCGCTTCCTTAAAACGCTTCCGGGAAATGACCGCACTGTCTTTTTGCTTCGGTATTATTATAGCTGCTCTCAGGCGGAGGTCGCCCAAAGCTTGGGATTATCCTCCAATCAGGTAAAATACATTCTTCAACGAACCAGGAAGCGTCTGTCTGAAATGCTAAAAAAGGAGGGGCTGCAATGACTTCTTTCCAGCTTTACAAGGGACTAAGCAATATCGATGCCGAATTTCTGGCGGATATAGAGCGATACTCTTTTACCAAAAGAAAACATGCCGTAAGGCCACAGCACGCCGTATTGGCGGCAATTATTTGCCTGCTTGCTTTGCTGCTGGCAGGCTGCGGAATTGTCTATGCGCTTCATTTGAAGCAGCTTAAAATCGGAACGGAAGCCCTGCCCATTCCCGAAACCGATTCGTCTGAGGGCCAGACCTTGCCCGAAATACAGCTGACGGTATTCTCTTTGCAAGGAATCCAGGGAACTCCCAATTATCTGGCAAATCAGGAATGGCTCGCGTATACACAGCATTATGTGGCCTCCGATGGAGAATACTGGGAAAGCGATCCGGCCTACTGGGCGTACAGCGTTCAGAATCAGGAGATGGTGGATATGCTGGACGAAATTTGCAGCAAATACGGCCTTGAAATAATCGGAAAGCCCTGGCACGAGCAAATTGACTGCAATCAGTTCCTCCCGCTGCTTGGCATCAAGAGCCTGCTAAAGCCCGATGCCGCAGCATCTCTTTCCATCCCCTCAGGGCGGTATTTTCAAGGAGGTTCCTTCACAATCTACGGAACACTGGATCGGGGCGATACATCGGTTATGTTTACGTACCAATACGTCAAGAAGGATGTCTTTTATGATGTGTTTGGGTATGCAAATGCAGATACCGTTACCCAAAGAAACTACACCACCGCCGACGGAGTGCCTCTCCTCTTCCTGGAATCGGAGCCGAGCGGAATGATTCTGGCAGACAAAGCAGACGCCTTTATCAGCATAGACGTAACAATGACCGGGAATGTCTCCCTGGAGCAGATTGCAGAATGCTTTGATTTTACGATTCGATCCACCGCGCCGGATCCCGCCGCTGCGGACGCGCGGGAAAGGGCCTCCGACGAGGAAATCATCAGCATGCAGGGTGATCCCAATATCGGCAGGCGAGCTACCTATGCCGAATACGTGCAGGATTTGATCCGAAGTGACGAGCAGTGGCGTGCCCTTGATGCGCAATACACGCCCTCTGTTACTACCTATGCGTTTTACGATGCGGACGGAAACGGCCAGGATGAGCTGCTCATTTTTTATAGTGGCTACATTGGCAGCATCGTCGGTATGAAGGATGGATTAACAGATGAAGGCAAAAGCTACCATTTGACCTTGTGCGAAGATAACGTTTTTATCCACTGGCCAACGGGGGCGAACGGCAGAGGCGAATACTGGTATCACATCTTCCGATTCGCTAACAACGGTGATCCTGTTTTCTCGAATCCAAAAGAGCAGAGCATTGTCCGCCTGAAAAAGGACGCGGACGGTAGCTGGTGGCGGACATCCTCCACGGAGCATTATGCAGAATTTGATACCAGAATTACCGAGGAAGAGGCACAATCCATCCTCAACTCGTATGCCCCCGTTCAGCTGAAAACGCTCCCCCTGTCAGAATTTAGGGAACAATAAAAAAGCGCAGAGCCAGCGATCCCGCCCAAAAGTGGGATGGCCGACTCTGCCTTTTGCTACTTCATAAGTCCTCCGTGGAAGCAGCACTCATATTGCTTCTCCTCGCCGCAGTAGATTTCATCAAAGCCCTGGAACCAGGTGAAGTCCCCGACAACGCTGCATCGATACAGATATTGCCCGGACTGGTAGAATTTGGGGCCACGGTAAGGCATGGCGGTATCGGCCTGGCGCAGGGCCTCCTTCAAAAAGTTTCCGCTGAACTGCTGACCCAGGACGCGGCCCAGGTAATTCATGGCGTACCGGGCCTTTCCCTGATACCAAATTGCCTCCTGGCCTGCGAACTGCTCCCCGCCGACATAGGTGTCGTAATAGGTATAGTCCCCGCTTGAATAGGTATAGTCGTGGGAATCCAGCCGGGTGGAAGCAGCCTCATTCATAAACGCGGCGTAGGTATTGCGGTTTGCCTCCAGGCGAAAGGCGATCAGCTGCCCCAAATCGCCACTTTCCGCTTCGGCTGGGCTTGCCGCGCAGTCCTGCTCCCGCACCAGGTAATCCACCGTCACGTGGAACAGATTGCTGATTTCAATCAAATTGGAAATATCCGGGAATGCCTGCCCTGCCTCCCACTTGGCCACCGCCTGCCGGGAGACGGAAAGCGCCTGAGCAAGGGCTTCCTGGGTAAGCCCCTTGCCGCGGCGAAGCAGCTGCAATTTTTCTGAAAAAATCATATCATCACCTCAATGAAATCATACACTCTGCCGCGTCAGAATACCATGCACCAGCCGTTGCGTTTTTGCTACCATCATTATACATTGCACAGGCCGTCCCTGCAAGAATTCAATTGGCAAAGACAACAAATCTCCCACCGTGAAAACAGGCCGGATTTGGACATCCCTTCAAAAGCTTAAAAATTTTTTAAGCCGCTATTGACAACGAGAAAAGTGCGTGCTATATTACCCATGGTTAGCGAGAGCTAACCATTTGTAGACGCAAAAGTTAGCAGCTGCTAATTATTTCACAGAAAAAGAAGGTGGGACAATGATGCCGCTTACTCTCGCAGATGCCGGTGAAGAATACGTGGTGCAGCGAATGGGTGGAAACGCCGAGGTCAAGAAGCATTTGGAGGATCTTGGCTTTGTGGTTGGAACGGGCGTGTCCGTGATCAACACCATCGGAGGCAACCTGATCGTCAAGGTGAAGGAATCACGTGTTGCAATCAGTAAAGAAATGGCGCAGAAGATCATGGTCTGATGATCTTCTGAATGCCGAAAGAATAAAAGGAGGAATTGGCAATGAAAACTCTTCGACAGACTCACGTCGGCGAAACCGTCAAGGTCGTCAAGCTCCACGGTGAAGGTGCCGTAAAGCGCCGTATCATGGACATGGGCGTTACCAAGGGCGTAGAGGTCTACGTGCGCAAGGTGGCTCCCCTGGGCGATCCTGTTGAGATCACTGTCCGTGGCTACGAGCTTTCCATCCGCAAGGCGGATGCCGAAATGATCGAGGTCGAGTAATCACGTATCTTTTTGGGGCGATGCCCCATAATGATTTCATTGAATGTTAGCGCTTGCTAACAGAAAGAGGAGGAAATTACTTTGGAGCTTAAAATTGCTCTTGCCGGCAACCCGAACAGCGGTAAGACCACGCTGTTCAATGCACTGACCGGCTCTAATCAGTTCGTTGGTAACTGGCCAGGCGTTACTGTTGAGAAAAAGGAAGGCAAGCTGAAGAAGCACACGGATGTGACCATCACTGACCTTCCCGGCATCTATTCCCTGTCCCCCTACACGCTGGAAGAGGTCGTGGCCCGTAACTATCTGATCAACGAGCGCCCCAACGCCATCCTGAATATCATCGACGGCACCAACCTGGAGCGTAACCTGTACCTGACCACCCAGCTGACCGAG
>ERZ857629.3214-NODE-3214-length-14040-cov-3.349732_pt1 | contig 14040 bp, 15 predicted proteins | sample MGYA00519700_ERZ857629 | MGnify/ENA primary metagenome ERZ857629 (study PRJEB31778, sample SAMEA3449351) | human gut metagenome | biome: human gut; feature: human-associated habitat; material: faeces | place: United Kingdom | collected 2010/2012 ... | reverse complement strand
GGAACGGTGTTCTCGCGGACCTTTATTTTGCAATCCGGCATTTTTTCGATGAGCTCATTCCACGCTTTATGCTTTTCGTCAATAGCAGCATCGCTGCACTGATAAATCAGCCATGCTGCCTCAAGAGAATTAAATTCATAGCCGATATTCCTAAGGTGCTCTCTGATATCCTTAGAATTGATAAATCTTAATATGTTCATCTGTTTCACTCCACATATATTTCTTCCATAGTATCAAGACAAATACATCCAAGGAGATTATCAAATACGGCTCCGCAATCAATGGCTATATGATTGTTACCTTTCCGGATTTGTCCTGTGTATTCCGGATCAATGAACCCCGCGGGCGTATGGCCTGTTACAATGAGCGTAGAAAAACCTCTCTTTCAATCAATTATACTACTTAAAACTGATACAGCTATATTTTTTGACGCATTTCTTGACAGGCCAAAGCAGAAATACTTAAATTTCTATACTTCGAACCGCAGTACCGCTCTTTATCGGGATATTCGCTGTCAGTACATCATTAAGGCGAATTTTGCAAAGACCGTTTTCCGCATCGAACATGATGTTTTCTTCTCTTACATATATGCGCATTCGCATTTCAAGATAGAAGCGAACATCGGTTTCATCAATTTGCTTTTTCTCTGCCGAGTCTCCCTCAAACGGCACCATATAATCTGCAAAGGTATGCCTTTCAAGCTCAGCTTTAATACCTTCGGCATAGACATGGTCGCACTCTAAAAGTTCTACTCCTGCATTGTAGAGTTTGCGCCTTGCTGTCAATATCCGTTTAATTTTCTCTTTTCCCTCCTCCGGAGTTAATACATCTCCCAGCTTATGCAATTCAATACTCCTCCTTTTTCGGCTATACCGTTAATATTCACGGCAATTATTTTTTTATCAAATATTTTCTTTGCTCTTTTTACTGCCGTTTCATCCTGTACACCGCCGAAAACAGGCAGAAAAATATGCTTTTCGGTTTCAAGAAAATTGAGATAGCTGCCCACGGCGCTTATGCCTTTGGAATCAAAATACGGAAAATCCAAACACGAAATGCCGTGCTTTTCCAACGTTCTTTTCACCTTTTGCTCATAGCCGCTTTTATAAGTCAAAGCGTTGCCGATCACTGTGTTTTCGTTTACAAACCGCACCACGCCGTCTGCGTGACCGGTCATGTCGCTTTTAAGCGACGGAATGATAACCATCTCTGCTTCAAGCAGTTTTTCAAGCTCGGTTAAAAGAGTATTCTTGTCATATTCGGGATTTTCCGAAACCACCCTGTCGGTGATAACAGCTTTTGCCTTTGACGGCGAAAATATAACATTTCCGCCGTCAAGATTGATATTTGAATATGTAACAGGCAGTGTGAAATGCGGCGCAATATCAGCCTTGAAGTTTGTTCTTAATTGCGGATCGTCTGCCAGATAATTCGGCTCGTACCGAAACGATACATATTTACCGCTTTTTGTTTTAACCGGCATATAATCCCTTGCCCAGATATCCTTTGCTCCGTCAAAAAGAGTGTATTTTTCTCCGCTGTCGGACAAAACAGAGAATAGATTTTCCGCCGATAATGAATATTTTGGATTAGTTTTTATAAGTGATGAAAAGTAGAGCATTATTTTAAATTTTTAAAAATATCGTTTAGAGCATCAGGTGTCCACCCAAATACTTCTTTGCACTTTTTTTTATAATTGCTTTCTGTAAGCTTTTGATTAGAATTGTTTTTATAATTTTGCATTTCTTCTTTTACTAAAGGTATTAAAACCTTGTGTGCAAATGTAAAATTATATTTATCGTTTCCTAAAGCCTCAAATGAAAACATTGCTAATGCTTCTGTTTTATAGCATGGTTTAGTAATGCCGACGCGCTCTGCATATTTAATTTTACAGTTCTTAGGTGAAGTCTTTTTTATCAGCACATTTTTTTTATTTTCTAATTCAGATTCGCTCTTATCGGTAGCAGTCAAAAAATCGTATATACCTGTTTGTGTACTGAATTTCCCGTTAATAAGTGTTGCTTTCAATAGAAATGATAGGTAAAATTTATCAGAGTTTGATAAGCATATGTCAAAGCCACCGTACCCTTTATTATGAAAATACAGTTTCCCAAATCTATTCTTTTGCTTATCATCTAAGTGTGAATTACAATCAGCAAAATTTTCTTGGTTATAGTAATACGCTTCAACCCATAATGGTTCTATTTTTATTCCGTCAACTTTAATTTCATATTCTGTTATCAATGTTTTACCGATTGTTTGAAGAATTTTGATTTGCTCTTCTTTATTTGTGTTATTTTCTAATTCATTAACCAACAACTTTAAATCTTCTAAATATTCCATTTTGCATTTCCCCTTTTGTTTTTTCTCTATTATACCACACTTTTTAATAAGACCTAATTATAAAATATAAAAACTCTCCGCTGCAAAAATCAGTCACAAATTCTTAAAATAACAACCGGACCGGTATCGGAAACAGTAGTTTCTCCGACTGTTATTTGATGTTGCTGATACGGTTCCGCAATCAATTTTTGAACGGCTTCTCTTTTTGAAAGTTCCTTCACAAGCTGAGCTGTGGATACCATGGACAGATCTGACACTATATCCCTATACATTTGCGAACCTAAATCTGTAACGCTATTTGTTTCGCTATTTTGATTGTTTGATTTTGCGAGTGAGTTTACTGCCTTATACTGCTTCAGTACCTTCAGAATTCCCCTATCGTCTTTCAGCTTCATTCCAATTGCCAGCGCCGAATATGTGCCCCTTGGCTCTTTAGGATTATTTACACCAGATTCGATTTCCTCAATCGTAACAGGCTTTTTGAAATCGCGACGGATTGCGCCGATTGACAAAGCGTATAAACAATTATCCTCAACACCCCAACCGTCACGCACTGTAAAATAATATCTGCCGTTACCGCTGCTGAAAAGCATTTCGTAACTGTCTGTATGTCCTAAAAAAGTAACCGGACCGCAAAGCATAGAACCGCAAGGGTCAGAATTTAGAACGGTAATTTTATCAAATACCGCACCCTTTCGGAATAAGGTCCTGTCATTTTTACAAATGGCTTTTATTTTTTCTTCCCTTATAAGCTTTCCGGACAGCATTTTCCGTCACCCCAAGTATGTATTTACTGCATAGATATTTCGCTGCGGTATATTAAACATATTCATAACTATCTGCGCCGCTGAGCTATAGTCGGTAGCCTCCACAACAATTTTACATAAGTTTCCGCTGCAATTTTCAAGCGGGAAATACTGAACTTCAATTTTCATGTTTCATCGCTCCTTATTTTTTTAAATGGTATGCAGTCATATTACCATGGCAAAGCAATACGCCGGTTTCAGCGCATTGCTTTGCTATATCCTAATTTCTGAGGCGGCCTTATACGGCCGCCTCAGTGATAACAGTGCTTTCTCTGATTTTTTTAACATCAGAGTGAAGCAGCGTTTCCTTTTCAATAAGTGCAGCGGTAGCCTTCTCCAGAAAATCTCTGTTTTTAAGAAGGATATCCCTTGCTTTAAGCATATAGCGTTCAAGCTCTGCATGGGTGACAGCTTCGCTTCTGGAATTGAAATCCTCGGAGGTTTTCGGAGATTCATCTGTAGACACATCAATCATTCCGAAACCGAGAGTTGCGTTCTCCGAAATGCCGTCTCTAATGCAGTTGAAGGCACGGTTTATATCGGTTGTGCAGCCGCTCGCAACGGTATCGGAGTAATAAAGCTCAACAGCTGCCTTCCCCGCAAGAGATACAAGGACGTAATGGGGTCTTCTGGAAAGCTCCTTGCATCGGTGAATAAATCCGCCGGTGGAGTCTCTGCCGGTAGAACGGAGGGAGGCAAGTCCCACACTTTCCGGACAAAGAACCTCAGAAACAACAAGGTGTCCCGCTTCGTGGAGTGCTGTTTTCTTCATATCTTCTGCGGATGTTTTTGTAAAATTATCCGGTGAGTCATATTGCATCCGCAGAACGGATTTTATAAAATCATCCATTTCAATACTGCTCTTTCTTGCGTGAGCAGCACTGATTGCGGCTTCATTCAGAATAGTCTCAAGCTCGGCACAGGAGCTGTAGCTGATCATCTTCGAAAGGTCGTCCATGTCAACGTTTTCGGCTACCTTTTTGTTCGAGAGATAGTGTTTAATGATTTCATCGGCATCTTTAGCGGTAGGGCACTGAACTTCAATTTTTCGGTCAAAACGACCTGACCGCACAAGGGAGTTTGGCAGCTTCCACATCTCGTTTGCAGTTGCAAGAACGAAGACATTACAGTTCTTAACCTCATCAATACCTGACTGAACCGCCACATATTCTTCCGCATCACGATGGTTGCTGTCTTCGTTTGCAAACTTATCCATGTCGTCGAGAAAGACAATGCAGGGAGCGTTTTCTTTTGCCTTTTGGAAAGTAGCCGTAATATCACCGATAAAGTCGTCGTTGCCCTTATTTCTCCGAACAACATAAGATTTTAGTCCGCTTTCTTCTATAAAGCACTTTGCAATAAGAGTTTTGCCGAGTCCCGGATCGCCGTACAGCAAAATTCCCTGAGGCAGCTTGGCTCCCAATTCCTCGTAGACTTCTCTGTTGTGAATCATGTCGCAGATCTGCAGCAGCTCGTTTTTGATAGTCTCATAGCCAATCACTTTATCAAATGCGTTCATATTAAATCCTCCACTCATTTTTGTTTTTGCTTTTTCTTTTACGATAAGATTATATCAAGCGCAATGTACGCTATTTGGTGCATTACATTTTATCGGCAACATCATTTTTTAACTATATGAGTATTGAGTATACCATGTGTAATGTTCCAAATAGGGTACATTAAATTGTACTGAAAAATTCTGTGATATCCTTATTGCCGACTTTCACATTAAAAGAACAATTAAAATTCTCTCCAGGAAGCTTACACAAAAAATGAATATTTGCCGAAAAGATCGCTTCGTTTCCGGGAATAAAAATCATCCGTTCAGCCTTGACCTCCTGCACAGGCGTTCCGGGAATCAATTGTCCAAATTCGACCTCATATTTGTGATGAATGATATTGATTCTATTCCATTCTTCCATTGTGCCTTCAAAGAAAATATCCTCTAACCGCTTGCATCCGGCAAATGTACCCTCTTTTATAATCTTAACTTTCCGCGGAACAGTAATTCTCTTTAATCCCGTGCATCCTTCAAAAGCCCCTTTAGGGAATCTCTCGATGCTTTGAGGCAAAACGATGTCCGTTATGTTGTTTTTCCCTGAAAAGGCTTGGCGACTGAACGTGATTACGGGGACCTTTCTTCCGTACCTATTCATCGCTCTCTCCGGAATCTTTATTATATTTAAGTCGGAACCGCCGATTGATGCCACACCTAAAGGAAGATTTTGCGGATGCAGCCACAAAAAAGGCAACTTATATTCAATTGTATCCGGGTATGGCACATCTTTGATCATTTCTTCATATTCTCTATAATTCATCTTGTTGTCCCCTCATAAATAACTTGGAAGTCCCATTTTGGCATATACCGAATTTGCGGAAATACCGTCATTGCCCCACTGCTGTTTAACACACCCTCTAAAATAAGAGAATTAAGAGGTGGCGCAGTAGTTAATGAATGTTTCACAGAGTATAGTTACCCTTTTACCTATTCATTATAACCATTTGGTTACCCAGACCTTTTGATTTAGCAAGCAGCTTATGGAATCCGGTATAATCGTTTAGGTCTTCGGCATCAATGAGCATTGGCCATTTTTCATGGTTTATATCACGAATATCTTCAAATCCGCACCAGAACTTATTGACTTCGATATAGCAATAATAATCAAAAAGCTTTTTTTCCTGATCATTCAGATTTGCTATAAAATTGGTGAGCATAGGGCAATACCAAATAAAGCTTCCGTCTGAGCGAAGCCCGGCTTTATACGAATCCGTAAAAGAATCGCAAGTCCCATATTTTTGAATAAACTCCTTAAGATAAGTCCGAAAGGTCTGTGTTGATCCGGAACCGTTCGTTTTCTTCTGAAAGTCCCCAAAAGCATAGTATTTCTCCGGATCCTTGTAATGAAGAAGCCGATTTGAAAATGCGTTCTTCGTATCGTACCGATAGTATATAAGGTCTTCTTCCTCCTCACACAGTCGTATATTTCTGAAAAGTATAGACGCATCAACAGCAGCATTGGCTTTACAGTCGGTTGCCTCATAAATACATTCACTACTATGCGGCTGTCCTCTTGCAGTGATCGTATACGGATGATCGGCAATTTCAAGTTTGAGGATGATTTCTGTATTGTCCGAAACAGCAAATTCTTCAGAACAGTCTATCAGGCTTTTATTATTCGTGGCAAACCCAATTGCTTTCACAAAGCTTTCAGTATCGGGAACGGTTATAGCGGTAACTTGTTCATGGAAGGGAACATTAAGATGCTCGATTTTCCCAAATCGTTCAATTGTCAGCTCTTTCAGAATCAAACACTTCGTCCTCCTTCCTTTTCTTGCCTACATACGACATTACGCACAAAAGCCGATTTGTTTTGCTTTAGGCTTTGTACTTGCTTTCGGAAGTTCAATATCCTCCGCTGTAATGGTAGTAATATCTTCGTTCCCGATAGAATCAAAGTTCATTGTCAGCAGGCGGGTGGCCTGAGCCATCTTTGCCTTTTTGATTACATTTCTGACATAACGACCGTTACCGAAATCACGTTCGGATCTTGCAGTGTCAAACAGACGGACAGTTTTTCATGTCTCAAAGATCCTTCCATTAAAGCCAGTTCCACCAATAATCGAATACCTTTCTATAATGATTGCCTTTAGGCGGCAATGCCTCCGCCTGAAGATGTCTTACCTTTCGGCAGGATGCCTTTTTTAACCATTTTTGTGTGCCGCTTCTTTTGCCCCGCTTGATTCTGTTTGTATAAACATATTTCTTGAGTTCACGATCCCACTCAAGAACTTGATGTATTGAAGGTTTGTAATAAGGACAATGCGACAACTCATAAAGCAAGCGCTGCTTGTGTTGTTTTTGCCTTTTCATACTAATATAGCGCTTTTCCTTTTTGCGAAGGTGTTCCTCCGAAAGGTCGATATCGAAATCCACTCCCAATTCTTTCTCATATTTCATTTCGATGAAACGCTCCTTTTTTGTTCTCTTGAGATAATATAATTATAGTAAGCCATATGCACCAAATACGTCGCGCTTGTTGTATGTCACTCAAGGCATAAAATGCTACACCGTTATCCTTGCAATATTCCCTGCAAGTCCCAAAATATCAAAAAGACTCAACTGTGCACTGTCACCCGAGTGTTTTTTATTAGGCATATCCCATCACGCTCCGATCCTCTTTTGTTCACCCATTTAATTACATTTTACAGCAGAGAATGTACCAATTTCGGAACATAGAAAAAGCAGACTGCATTGTCGCAGTCTGCTTTTCTTGTAAATACAGTTGTATTGCGGATTCAGTCGCCGAAAAGCTATTCTACGCACCTTTTGCAGCGATAGTGTTCGTCTTCCGCAAGTACATAATCTCTCAAGTCAAATGCCGCTTTAATTTTGGTAAGTACATTTGCTCGTTTAATATAAGGATCAATATAGATATTTGCACAATTATTTGTGCAATCCCACACAACTCGTCCCCTTGGATAATCAATATAATCCCCAGTATGAAAATGGTCATCCCACAGTTTTTCGTGCCCGTATGAATTATCAAGCTTATCTGCTTGCATTCTTCATTCAGATAGAGGACAGGCATTGAAAATGAGGGCGTTTTTGATATAGAAAAACGATCCGATTTTCATAGTATTTTATTCTCCCCAAATAGCCTTAAAATGCTTATCAATAATTATTATGGTATCGTTTTGGAACCCAAATAATTCTTAAGTTTTTGAACTCGGTCCTCCTTATCAATTCCTTTTTCATTTTGTGAAATTGCTATTGTAGCAATAATCGAATCATCAGCAATATTCTTAACCAAGTAGGAAGCATTTTCGCAGACAACATATCTGTCAGCATATAACAATTTTTGTCCCATATCATCACGAGACAAATGCTCATTATCTGCAATTTTCAAATATGGCATATATGTGTTCTGAGACCATTGAGATTTTGTCTGCATAATCGAGAACAAATATGGTTTTTCAGAAACCGCACTATTACTTAGTTTTCCATAGCTGCCCGGTCTGAAAGCGTCATACTTGACGTAGTAATACCGCCATGGATAAGTCGAGTTCGATGTGCAATCAGATAAAAACGCTTCTGCAATATTATCAAGTATATCATTGGTAAATGTTGCGTTTCCTTGTAACAGTTCAACAAGAATATTCTTTGTGTTTTCAAATCCATAGTTTGCACTTTTATGGAACAGTTCATCCCATGCAATCTGCATAGACTTAGAAGCGTACTGATACCGCCATCCGTTTCTTTCTTTCTGACCATAATCTCCCGTAGCCATAAGTGCGCGGTCAATCTTATCCCAGTTACAGGTAAACAACTCAGCAAACTTATCAGCCAATGACAGATTATCTATTCCGACAATACTAATCTGACCCTTAAGCATAGGATGATCCTCAAGCTTAAACAAAGTTTCAGCCTGTTCCGGATGAGCATCTAAGAATGCTATTTTTTCTTTTTCTTCAGATAACTGATTAACGTTAAAGCTGTTTTCTATAGAATCATCAATCTTTCCCGTTGCAATTATTGCCTCTGTCTGAGCAAGAACAGCCGGTATTCTGTTACGATCAATTCTGTCGCTGACCTCATCGACTGAATTTTGTATCAGATTGTTGACAATACGAATTCTGCGAGCAAAATCTGAATACTGTATCGCTGAAGTATGTCTGAGATAATATGTAACAGCATACAGTAACACAAATCTGTTCAATGAAAATTGCCGTTTATCATAATATCCGTGCAAACAATCCTCAAATATATCCAGTTTGTATCTGCCGGTATCAACAATAATTTTTTCAGGCTGATGTTCGCTTGACATTATTGATGCCAAAAACTCTGACGGATTAGCGAATCCGGGAATAGAGCACCAACAGTCAAAGTATGACTCCATTGCTTCGATATTTATTATTGCCTCATCATTTTCTTTTGAAAAATAAGTTTGCAGAAGATCGAACTCATCAGTGCTCTTTCCTTGGGGTGACTCGCCGTGGTTATAACAAATCGTATCACAGATAAATTTGAAATACCTCAGGAACTCATCATCAATTATATTGTCATCTTCGGTCCCGTTACCGCTATTCCTATATTGCCAAAGCAAATCTGTCCAAGTTTTGTCAATCTTACTCAGCACTCGATCAGCAACATCATTATCTAAAGCTCTGATACATCTTTCAAGTTCCGCCTTGAAATGTTCAAACTGTGTCAAAGGCTTTCCTCGAGAATTCATCTTAATATAGAGCTCATCTGTCAGGCCCATATCCTTGATAGGGAGAAAATAAAATGTGATTGCGCCGTTTTTCAAACGCTGCCATATATTGTCCAAGTCGGCAAATTTAACTGCAATGGCATCAAGCATTGTCAGCATAGAGCTAATAGTTGGATCCTTTTTCCAATCAAGCGGAAACCATGACTGGTTGATGATCTGAGATTTTAAGCTTTCGCTAAAAACAGGATTAAAGCCAACTAAATCCTTACAAAAATAACGTGCGCTATATCTTGTCTCATAGCTGAAGTTATAAAGAAACCTCCACTCGTCCTCTGGAATGTTTTCTTTCTTTGCAGCATACCAATGGAGCAAAAACAGGGTAGTCAATCTTTGCTGCCCATCAAGCGGTGTCATTATCCCATTTTCATCAACATCACCGTATACGAAGTCGAGTGTAATTGGATGGTCGGTTATTGCACCATATAGAGAAGACAGAAAACGTGCTCTCACTCTATTTACATCCGGATTTTCACGACCTTGAGCATAATCTCTCTGAATAATTGGAATAACGATTTTATTTACTTTAACCGAAGTCTCATCTGTTTCAAACTCCGAATCAAAAATATCAATAAAGGAGTGAAGTGTTGTACTCATTTATGCGTCCTCCTTTTCAAGAATTATCGGTTCAGACAAATAATGCTCAAGAACCCTATTTATTGCTTCAACATAAGCTTTTCTGTCAGCCTGTCCCCAGAAATGAAGCTGATTATCTTCTGATGGAGTGTAATATTTCAAGAAAACCATCTTTGTGCAGAAAGGAATGTACTGACCGTTCTTATCCATTTCAATAATAACGTTACGTTTAACATCAAAAGTGGAATTGTTAAGTGCCGCATTATCACTCGAATTAAGAAGTGCCATATTTCCTATTGAGTGCAGGTATTCTGTATTACCCTTGACGGAGAGCAAATCAACTACCTTCTGTTGTAAAACATCAAACTCTGCTCTCTCAAGTTTCGGCTTTTCTATTGCACTTTGCATTGCTTGAATAAGATCAGCCTGGTTGTCATCGACAGATTGAACCGACGGTATATGTAATGAAAGCCATTCTTTCCACATCTCTTGGGTACGCATACCTTCTGACTGCTGTGCATGAATATGCTCAAGGCTCCACACGACTTTACTGCCACGATTATATTTGAATTTATCAAATGGGAACCACTCTGAGTTTTGACCATTCTGTCGCACGGACTCTACATTAAAAAGAAGCAGCAATGTGCTAATTTTTCTATAGTCCAGCGGTCTTTCATAACTCAATTCTAAATAGTTACCTTTTATTGCAATGCTGGACTTAATGTAGCCATCCAAGGAATCTCTGAATTCCTTTTTTGTTTTGTCTTTTGACAATTCAAAGATTTTTTGAAGCGTCATGGCTCCAGAAGCAATTAAGTAGCCTATTTTGTGATAATACTCATGATCCTCAAACCAGTCCTTCAAAATGAGAAATGTCTGTTGAATCTTTCTCCAAATGTCATCCAGTGATTTCTCATTCTTCATTTCATCAAACTTGAAGAATGTATAGTATTTCTCTCTGTTCTGCTCTGGTTTGCCAGAAATCAAATCGAGAACGAGATCAATTCTTGTTTGATACCCACGCGTTGTGCTATTTGTGAGGAAATACCACAGGCGGTCATGATGCAGTTCTTTTTCTATATTATCCCACTGTAAAGAAATCTCTTCCTGCTTTTCTTTATCTATTTTAGTCGTATTGTCGCGGCTAAGGAAAATGGCTTTTACAAGTTCTGCACTCGTAAGTGGAATCTTTCCAATGTTCAAGCGGGTAAATAAAGAAATTGCATCTTCATCTTCGCCGACCTCATACCAGATTATCTTTACGAATTTTACAAGATAACCGTAAATATCATCTGCGGCAACAACGCTGTCCGGCTGAGAATTAAACCACTCATCAATTGCTTTATAAGCATGAAAAATGTGATAAAAATCGATATTGGAGTCTGCCAGTGTCTCATCAATATTGTTTAGATATTCTGCCGAGTTTTCTCTTGTATCATATGTCAATTCATACTTCAATGAGATTTTAGGCTTGTACTCTCTTTTGATGTATTGGAGAAGTATAAAAAGTGTAGTTAATCTTTGCTGCCCGTCAATAAGCTCATATCTGTCTCCGTCTTTTCTTACAACAACAGGCTGTAGGCAATAAGTTTTATTGCCATTAGTGTATATATCCTCTAAAAGTCTTGTAACTTCTTCTTTACCCCATCTATAACCCCTCTGGTATGACGGAACATAAAAAACGCCTTGTACGTTACCAACTAATTTAGTGTCAAGAATTATTTCGGTATTCATTATTTGGTCTCTCTCCATTTTCACATTACAGGCCGTTTTCGGCACAAAATTTACATGATAGTGCTTCTTCAACAGCGTCTATATCCACGCTGATAATCCGAAATGAAAAAATTAATTCCAAATAGTTCTTTTACAGGTTTTAATGAAATTTTACTGTTTTCCATAACATTCAATCCTTTTTTATACAGTTACTCGTATTTTTTCACCCCATTTTCAAGCGCTTCCTTCACCCGAGTTCTGAGCGGTTCGGGTGAAATTATTTCAACATAATCGATATACTGCATCGCCCAGTGCACCATAGCGTTTGGGCTTGCCTTGACGCTAACACTAACCTTGCTCTCCTCATCGGTTTTTGCGATGCGTATATCGCTGCCAAACCAGTCGATAATCTGGTCGATTATTCCAATATCGGCAATAAAGTCAATGTACTCAGGTCGGTCGGTATACATATAAGGCATGGAGGAGGACAGCTCCTTGTAATTGATGCCGTTTTCATATCCGGATACATTACGGATCGGAGTAGCCTTTTTATCTGAAACAATCATATTGGTGATTCGATCCAATCTATGGAACACCATATTACCCCAATATTCACTGTATGCCATAAGGTAATAGCGCTGATTGTGCAAGATCATCAGGTAAGGAGACACATATTGATGAGAAGACTTATGTAGCTTCTTATCGACTCCGTACTTGTTATAATCGTAATGTATCTGCTTTCCTTCCTCGATAGCCATATCGATCAGTTCAATATTATAAAACAGTGCCTGATTATCCGTTTTATACCAATCATTTACCGAATGAATGTGCTTGACATTTGAGCGAAAATATTTATTAGACAGCCTGCAAAGCCGGTCAATTATGTCCTTGGAATGCTTTGCGGTAATATGCTTACTGCTCAAAACGCCGTCAATCAGCATATGCAGCTCCGAGTCTTCAAAATCTCTGCATTCAAGATAGCTTCCGGCTCTGCGCGACTCGATATCGACCCCTGCTTCCTTCAGCAGCGAAATATTTCTGCTGATTGCCTTTCTTTCAATAACGATACCGTATTCATTTTCTAACTTTACGGCGATATCTTCCTGAGTAAGGGGATGATCGTAATCACTGTAATCCTTGAGAATCTGCCAGATTCTTATAAGTGCCAATTTTTTCGGTTCAAAACTTTCCATAAACGTTACACCTCGTTATATCCCTGTGCAGCCGCGGGCTGACACCCCAATATATTTTACATCATATATATGCACCACATTTGGTGCGTTAATTCAAGTTTTTTACTCATCGTAAAATTCCATTATTTCATCAGGAGTGCAGGCAAGAGCTTTGCAAATACCGCCAATCACCTCTGTTGTGATGTTTTCATCTCGCGCAAGCTTCATCATCTGATAATGCGTAATGTGTGCAGCCTCTTGTAAATCCTTTTTCTTCATCTTTTTGTCAATCAAGATTTTCCAAAGTTTATTGTATCTGACAGCCATAGTGATTCTCCTTCGGCAAAAGTGTGCTCAGTCAACGATAGATTGTGTCTGACTAATTGTATTTTAGCACAATAAGTTCGTACAATCAACCAAAAGGGTGTAATTTCAAACTTCTTTTAGTTTTTAAATCCTATAGGACTAACAAAAAAGAGCCGCCGGCTCACATAAAAATGTGAGTTGGTGGCATTCCTTCTTGGTAATATTTGATCTTGTGGTTATCAACAACTTTTTTACAGGGTTCATATCCCCGGCGTATTGCTTCCGATCTTAAACCTGAGTAGGGTTTTTAATATTACTGCAACTATCTTGTAGTTTGCGAATATCCGTAAAATCAAAAAAACCCTTTGAGAAAAGGATTTCTCCTCTCTCAAAGGGCAAGTTGGCAAACTGGAATTAATCAGTTTCTTGTAACCTTTCGAATAGTTGGCTATCAATTTTATAAATTCCTTGATAAGGCTGTTCAATATAGTATTTACCACTATCCTCATACGCAAAGATAGTACTTGTTCCTGTCTCAAACTGGAAGTCAATTTTGATATAACTTTCCACTTGTGGACAGTCTTGAACACTTTCCTTCTTAGTCGGTTCAGAACTGGAAATATCGGCGATTATTTCACTTATCCAAGTTTTGTCTGAATGACTTACTGTATTTTCCCCAAAAGTTATATCAATAGATGTAATCTCGTCGGTTTGAGGTAACGTAATAGGAGCTACCTTTTTTCCACACGCAACTAAAGTCAGCACACAAGTAAGACACAAAAACAAAGAAAGAAATTTTTTCATAAGCATATTACCTCCAAATTCCGATTTGTATTTCTGTTTGTTTTTAAAATG
>ERZ857629.3206-NODE-3206-length-14073-cov-4.494864_pt1 | contig 14073 bp, 11 predicted proteins | sample MGYA00519700_ERZ857629 | MGnify/ENA primary metagenome ERZ857629 (study PRJEB31778, sample SAMEA3449351) | human gut metagenome | biome: human gut; feature: human-associated habitat; material: faeces | place: United Kingdom | collected 2010/2012 ... | reverse complement strand
CATTCGCGTGTTCCGCGCCGCAGCCGTCTCGCGAAGCGCGGCCACTCCCGCATTCGCGCGACCTGCGTTGAAGCCATCCCGCAAAGCGCGGCCACTCCCGTATTCGCGCGTCGCGCGTCGTAGCCATCTCGCGAAGCGCGGCCACTCCCGCATTCGCGCGACCTGCGTTGAAGCCGTTCCGCGAAGCGCAGCCACTCCCGCATTCGCGCGTTCCGCGCCGCAGCCGTCTCGCGAAGCGCAGCTACTCCCGCATTCTCGCGACCTGCGTTGAAGCCATCCCGCGAAGCGCGGCCACTCCCGCATTCGCGCGACACGCCCGCTTCTGCATTCGAATGAGCTCCGCGGCAAAAGCCCCGTCTCGCACCGCGTTCAAGGGCTATTCCGGCGAAGAGCGGCTTTCCGCGTGTTCGCGCGCAGCAAAACGGGCTTCCAGCCAATCGCGGGGAGAACACATTCTCGCAAAATCAGCCGATTCTCGGAGGGAAACATGAAGGATGAAAACGCGCGTCCGGCGTCGGATGTGCACGCCGGTCACCGCGAGCGTCTGAAAAAGCGGGCGCAGGAGGTGGGGCTGACCGCGCTGCCGCCGCACGAGGTGATCGAGCTTCTGCTGTTTTACGCGGTGCCGCGGCAGGACGTGAACGAGCTGGCGCACGCGCTGATCGACCGATTCGAGACGGTCACGGGCGTGCTCTCCGCCGGCGAGGAGGAGCTGATGAAGGTGCAGGGCGTGGGCTTCCGCGTCGCCGGGACGCTCGCCGCCTTCTTCCGCGCCGCGAACGCCTACCGGCTAATGCCCGCGCAGGCGCGCACGGTCATCCGCGCCCGCGGACAGGCGGCCAGCTACGCGAAGGCGCTGTTCGAGGGCGACATGCGCCCGCAGACGTGGCTCGTGCTCTCCAACGCCGGCGGCGAGGTGCTGTTCACATCCCGCATGCTGACGGGCGCGATGTGGCTCAACGACCAGTCCCGCCTGTTCATCGCCGAACGCGCCCTGCGCTACGACGCGCACTACGTCGTGCTGCTCGCGCGCCGCGGCTTCCGCACAAACGGCGTGTCGCACGTCGACCGGAAGATGATCTCCGAGCTGTCCGACTACCTCGATTCCATCGGCGTGTACGTGATGGACTACCTCGTCGTGTGCCCGGACCGCGTCGTGAGCCTGAAAAACCTCATCGACGCCCCACCCCCGCGTCCCCGCCGTACCTCCGACTTCCCCCAGATCAACGAAACCTGGCAAGCTGACCCGGACGAGGTGTGGGAAGCGGAGGAAATCCCGGACGCGGCGGAGCCGGCCCCCAGCTCGCCACAAGGCGCATCAGAAGAGGCACGGGAAGCAGGGGAGATTTCCGACCGAATGGAGCCGGAACTCTGACCGCTGCAAAGCGCTTCGGAGGAAGTAGGGGAAGATGGAGAGATTTCCGCCCTGACAGAGCCGACCCTCAGCTCGCCGCAAGGCGTTTCGGAAGAAGTAGGGGAAGATGGGGAGATTTCCGCCCTGACAGAGCCGACCCTCAGATCGCCGCAAGGCGTTTCGGAGGAAGTAGGGGAAGAGGGGGAGATTTCCGCCCTGACAGAGCCGACCCTCAGATCGCCGCAAGGCGTTTCGGAAGAAATGCGAGAAATGGGGGAGATTTCTGACTCGATGGAACTGGAATCTTGACGGCGGAAAAGCGTTTCGGAGGGAGTGGGGGAGAGTTTCAATTTTCTGTAGATGAAATGGGTATGGAGCGAAAAACGTTCCATACCCATTTCGCGTTGGAAAGCTGGTGAAGGGCAGAGCCGCCCGCGGCCGGTCATTGGCGCGGATAGCGGCGTTATTGAGCCCTCAGTTTTTTCGACACAAACCGGTTGTTTCGGTAATAATAGCGCCACTTCATGGCCGCGTATTCCTCGGCATAGTCAATCCCTACCCGCGGCGCTTCCACGATCTCGTCCGCACGGGCGGAGAGAATCGCGCGAAGCGCCTCGTCAGAGCACGGCATGACGGCGTGGCTGGATATATCCCGACCCGCGCCCGTCTCGGGTTCCGCGGGCACGTACAGCCCGATTTCATCGCTCGCACACAGGTCGACGCCGTTCAGGCGCGTGGTGACGCCCAACGCCTTGGTCGCGTTGCCGGGGCCCGCGCAGAGCGCCGCGTCCAATTTTGCCTTTATGCGCCGCGAAGGTATTCCATCGTCCGGCTTTGCCTTTTTGCCGGGCAAAGAAATTCCCTCGTCCGGCTTGATCTTCCCCCGCCGCCGGAGCATTTCGTCCGTGCCCCACAGGGGCATGACGGAGCGAACCAGCACCACGTTCGGCACGTCCCTTTCGCCCAGCACCACGCAGAACTGCGCGTGAATGCCGTACACCAGAAACACATATGCGTGCCCGCCCATTTCATACTGGCTCATCACGCGCTCCGTGCGCCGGTAGCCGTAGGTGTGCGAGGCCTTGTCGCTCCCGCCGATGTATACCTCCGCCTCCGTAATCAGCCCCGCCGTGCGCACGCCGCCGATGTTCGTCTCAAGCACCGCCCCCAGCATAGTATTCTTCGCCGTCTCAAACGGATCCCCCAGAAAATCCCCCGGCAAAAGCCTCCTCAGCACGCCGCCCACCTCACTGGAATTTTATTTCTATAATTATACTCTATCACAAAACACCCATCCAGTCAACTTCAAAATTTAGAATCTGAACGTTATACGTTGAAAATAAGGATTGACGAATATGAATATTATGGTATAACAATATGGAGAGGTGATGATATTGACGAGGGAAGCGGAACGGAGGGGGAATGTGTATCAGGATTTCCGGCTGCTGGAGATGCTCACGGCGGAGGAAAACATCCGCATGCCCTGCCTGCTGGACAACCGCCCGGCGGACGAAAAGCGCCTGCGCGCGCTGGCGAAGCTGCTGGGCGTCGACCAGCGCCTGCGCCACCTGCCGCGCGAGCTGTCCGGCGGGCAAAGGCAGCGGGTGGCCATCGCGAGAGCGCTGATCAACGACCCCGCGCTGCTGCTGGCCGACGAGCCGACCGGCAACCTCGACCGCCGCTCCGCCGACGATACGATGGAGCTGCTGCGCGAGCTCAACCGGCAGGGCTGCACCATCCTGCTGGTGACCCATGAGGAGCGCTACGCGGACATGTGCTCCCGCAAAATCCGCATGACGGACGGCTGCGCGGCGGAGGCGTGAAGAGACAGGTGAAAGTCCTTCCGGCCGGGAGGACTTTTTCTATGGGCAAGTTTCCTCGTTCAGGAATCGAAGGGAAAAACGGTCGGCGGCTTGGGTGTATAATATGTACGACGACAGGGGAGGGGGGTTGAGCGCATGAAAAAGAGTTTAATGGTTTGTCTGCTGGCGGTTCTGGCGCTTGCGTGCGTATGTCTGACGGGATGCGGGAAGGAACGCGTTGATCCCGCGCAGGAAGCCGCGGTCAGGGAAATGGGTGAGATTGCAGAGATGATCAAGGCGGCGAAAGCAGGGGACGCGGACGCTGCGGAGAAGCTGCTGAGCATGCCGTGGAAGAAGTATTATAAGCCCAGCATGATGACGGAGCTTGCGAGAATATATATGTCTCCGGAAAAAAAGGAAAAGAAAGAACTGACTTTCCGTCTGGCGCTGGCCGGAGCGGATGAAGGAGACGCGGAGGGGCAATACCTCGTCGGTCTCCTGTACAGAATGGGTGTAGGAACGCAGGAGGATCTTGACAAGGCCATTCAATACTATAAAATGGCGGCTGAGCAGGGTCTTGCAAAGGCATTCGATGCGCTGGGTTTTGTTTACATAAATTTGATGGACGATGGACATAGCGAAAATACGTCCATCGGCGTAAGCTATTACATGAGAGCTGTGGAGATGGGCTATGCTGACGCCATGTGGAGTCTCGGAGATTTTTATGCAAAAAAAATGAATGACTATGAGACGGCACTGTCGTGGTATGACAAGGCGTTTGAGAATGGGTTTATCGCGCAGTACAAGTTTGAGCAGGAAGCGTATCTGAAGACCATGGAAGAGGTTGTGAAACTGAGAAACAGGAATACGGCAACTCCCACCGCGATTCCCACCGCGAGCGCTTCCGGCAGTGTCCTCGGCAGCGGCTACTTCAGTCCCTCCAACTGAGGCGCAATCAACAGCGGAAGTTCAAACGATGCCACCTCATCCAAGTGTCTGGTGTGCAGCGGCACCGGCAAATGTACCCGCTGCAACGGCACGGGGCGGTAAAGGAAATTGCTTTATAGAGCATGAATGCGCAGGAAGAAGCGGAAAGGGCTTCAGCCTGCGCATTTATAATAGAAGAAATTTATGCGGACGGTCATTTCCTGTGCAGCGTCACCATATAGACCTGCGCGCGGCTGCCGAGGCGGAAGGGGAGCCAGTCGCTGCCCACGCCGGAGGAGACGAGCATCTTTACGAGCGATTTTTTATCGTTTTCGTCGTACAGGCCGGCGGGGAAGTCTCCGTTGTAGGCTCCGGCGGCGGTCATAAGGCATTTTCCGAACAGGTTCACCTGTCCGCCGAGGGTATGGCCGCAGAAGATGAGGTCGGCCATGGCGTTGCCGTTTTCGTCCTTCACGGTGCTGATCTGCTTGGACGCGTCCGGGTTATGCGCCAGCACGAGCACCGTGCCCGCGTCGGTGGCGTTCTGGAACTGGAAGGCGCGGGAGCCGAACGCGGACGTATAGGCGCAGCCGACGATGAGAATGGGCGAGTCGTTCACCATGGCGCGGTGGGTGGCGTTTTCAAGCAGCGTTACGCGGCCGAGCGCACAGTCCTGATACAGTCCCTCCACGCTCACGTCCGCGTCGCCGGAGACGGCATAGATTCCGCCGGGCACGGAAAGGCCGGCAAGGCCGGAGAAGAAGGTTTCGCGCGCGGACTTCAGCCGATCGTTGATGGCGGCACGGCCCTCCTGCGTCTGCGCGCGGAACAGGTCGGACAGCGACATGCCGGTGTAGTCGCCGCCCAGCAGCACGATATCCGGGTTCGCCTCGCACAGCGTCTGCATCAGCTTCACGGAGTCGCGGGCGCTCTTCTCGCCGGTGATCTTGAAATCCGAGGCGAACAGCACGCGCGTGCCCTCCAGAAACGGCGAAAGGCCGCTGATATACGCGTCCACGTAGTCCACGTGCACGATGCGCGAGCACGCGTAGCCATAAATCCCCAGCGCCGCCAGCACAACCAGCACGAGCAGCGCAAGCAGGCGCTTCAGATGAAGCCCCTTTTTCTTTCTTTTTCGTTTTGCCATAGCTCCTCCAAATCATGGGCGAATGTTTCACGTGAAACATTCGGAAAATCCGGCGCAAAAATGTTTCACGTGAAACATTCACGATCAAATTCGCTCCTGGGCATTGCAACCTGACATGGATTCTATTATAATAGGAATATGCCGCGCGGGCAAGATGGAATTGGTAAAGGATGCTTGCCCGGCGGCTTTATAACGGGAGGCCCGAAAATGGATTACAACAGAAAGCAAACGCTGGGATGGCCTGCCGTGCTTGCGCTCGTCGTCGCCATGACGCTGGCCGCGTATCTGATTGCCATCGCCGCGCGCGGAAGCGGAGATACGCCGCTGTCCAGCATCGTGAGACTGAACACCGTTTCCAACCGCGACGTGCGGGTCAGCGGTGCGAACGTGTATTATCTGGAGGGCGGCTCGCTGCACTGCGTCACCTCCGGCGGCAAATACGTGTGGAACCTTGGCGTAGACGCCAATTCGGAGTTCTCCGCGTCGGAGCACGGCGTGGCGGTGTGGAACCGCAAGAAGCTGACGCTCGTCGAAAAGGAAACCGGCCATCTGCTCACATCCAAGACGATGAGCGGGGAAATTCTGTCCGCGATCGTGGGAGACCGATATACGGCCGTCGTGCTCGCGCCGGAGCACAACAGCACGGTGGTGCTTCTGAACAGCGGCGGCGACGTGGTGGACACGCTGACCAGCTTTGGCGGCTACACGGTGTTGGATTACGGCTTCTATGAAGGACAGGAGCTGTTCTGGATTATGACGCTGGACTCCGCGGGCTCGACCCCGACCTGCCAGATCAGCACGTTCATCCCCGGCAAGCGCGAGACCGGCACCATCGAGGATTCGGAGCAGGTCATCTATCAGGTGATGTTCCGCTCGAATTACATCGCCGCGGTCGGCACGAACTACCTTCGCCTGTACGACTACACGGCCAACGAGAAGAAAACCCAGCGCAAGACCGTCTACGGCTGGTATATGGACGCGGTGGACAAGCGCTCGGACGATCCTCTGATGCTGTTTGTGCCCAACCAGCAGGTGGAGGGCACGATTGCCATTTCGGACGTGCGCATGATTCGCGGCTCCGGCGAATACATTGTGCGCCTGCCGGTGGTGTGCAGCGTGCTGCAGGCCTACGGCAACACGATGTACGGGTTCTCGCAGGAATACCTTGTCTGCTGCGCGTTCGGACAAAAAAAAGCCACGGTGTATAAACTGCCGGTTCTGGTAGATACTGTAATCGGCATTACCACCGACCATACGGCCGTCGTCACGTCCGGCGGATCGATTTACCTGATTCGTCTGCCTTAAGGCACCACCGCACAATTCGGCGGCACGTCGGGCGATGTCTTTTCCGCCATCTGCGGCATGCAAATTCCTCGATTTACCTCCAGTAAACCTTCGAAATTTGCATTTGCATCTGACGATAAATCCATTCGCCGGCCGACCACCTCATTTGTGCGGCGTTGCCTTAAAATTAGCGATATGGAGGGAAAAACGTGAACATCATCAACATTATCCTGCTGGCGATTCTCCTGATCAGCTTCATCTCCGGCATGCAGAAGGGCTTCCTCGCGTCCCTGCTGGCGACGCTCGGCTTCGTCGCCGCGTGGCTGATTGCCTCGTCCCTGTGCGGCACGCTGGCCAACCACTTCATGAACAGCAGCTTCAAGGAAGCGCTCAGCGGTCTGGACCCGTTCCGCGAGCTCGTCGCGAAGCTCGGCGAGAACGGCAGCGTCCTGTGCAACGGCGCGGCCAGCACGCTCAACGGCATCTGCGAGACCCTGACCGACGCGTCCGTGCCCAAGGCCGTGATCGACGCGTTCCGCAGCAACGCCGCCAGCCCCGCGTTCGCCGCGCTGACCATCGGCGAGTGCCTGACGCAGACCATCTGGCAGTCCACGTTCAACGTTATTTCCTTTGTGATCGTTTTCGCGATTGCCTACGCGGCGCTGATCCTCGTGGTCAACCTCATCAATAACATGTTCCGCCTGCCTAAGCTGCGCGGCGTGGACGGCCTGCTGGGCGGCGTGTTCGGCGTCGTTCGCGGCTACGCGGTCATCTGCCTGATCGCCGCGGTGATTCCCATGGTGTATACGGCGCTGGATTCCTCCGTCGTGCAGACGCTGTTCGCGGATTCGTCCATGGGCAAGTTCTTCCTGAACGGCGATTCCCTGCTGAGCGACCTGTTCCGCATCTCCTCGCAGATCGATAAGGTGATGCGCGCCATGCCTAAGGTGATCGTCTGATTTCAAACCTGAAAAAGCCGCTGGAATGGCGGCTTTTTTTGATGGGAAAACGGCGGTGGACACGTTTGGATGGGCTCTCCCCTCTATAGTGGGAGGCTACCCACCAGTTAGCGATGGGGCAGCTTCGAGAGCGCGTTAGAACCGCGTTGTGGAGTTTTTTTTAAGCCAAAAAAGTCAATGATTACAAGGACTTTGAGCGCGTTATAACATCTTTCTGGACAAAAATCGGCGGTTGACAACCGCCGGCGACGATGCTATAATAACGACAGGAAGGGATGACGCTTGTGATGGAGCTTTCCCCTCTGAAGAATGGAAAGCCGCCTACCAGTTAGCGCTGGATGGCGGCTTGTGTTTTACTTCTTGTCCTTGCCGTCGCGTCCGATCTGGATCGCGGCGAGCACAAGAGAGATAATCATGATGACTAAGTAAAGTCTTTCAAAGTCAGACATGATCTCACCTCCTTCGCTTTTGTTAAAGGGTAAGAATCTCAGCGACCCTTACGTTTCCGATTCGCATCGAAAACCGCGGACGAGAACCGTCCGCGCCCGACGTCAGAGGTGAAAAGCCAAGCGCCATCTTCTTCCTTCCTGCCGGAAGCAAGTGCTTCGCGATGATTCTATCATGTCTGGAAAGTTTTGTCAAACGGTTTGTAAATAAAAGCATCTCCGCCTGTCAACGCCCGATTTCCAGCGCCTCCCCCTCTAAGCTCGCGCCGACGAGGGTATCGCCGTGATAGCGCAGCTCCAGGTGGAAAAACGGCCGCCCCTCGGCGAGCAGGCGCAGGAATATGCGGTCGCCCTCCCATGTGGGCAGGGACGCGACGTCCGATTGCGGCACCCATTCCAGCACGCCCTCGTCGCAGTCGTGCATTTCGCCCTGAAAGTCGTCGCAGGTGAATAAATGCATCTCCTCGTGCGGCGCGGTGTCGGAGATAAATGTTACAATTCCGCGATAATTTATACAGCCCATGACATATCCGGTTTCCTCGGTTACCTCGCGCCGGGCGCAGACCTCGGCGGTTTCGCCGGGCTCAAATCGGCCGCCCACGCCGATCCACTTGTCGTGATTCACGTCGTTTTTCTTGCGAACGCGGTGCAGCATCAGGTATTTTCCGGCCTTTTCAAGGTAAATCAGCGTCGATTTCAGCATATTGTTCCCTCCATACCCGTATTGTAGCACCGCCGCCCGGCGCTGTCAATGTGTCATGGAAAGATGTGGATCTTTTGCAAAAACTGTACAGAATTCGGAACAAATACCCCCGATGTAACCGTAATGTAACCGTGCGCCGCGCATCCGACCTCTTCGAAAAAACGCAAAAAACGGCCGAAAACTGGCAGTCTGGCAGCCGAAATGGGGGCTTTTTCTCGGCTTGTGAATCCTTTAAATCCGAAGAAAATAGACACTTCTGCAATCTTTCTGCATAATTGAAACAAATGGCCATATAAAAGGTTTTCTCGAAATACTTTTGCAATGTTTTTAATGCGAGTGTTAAATTTTGGGGGACCGCCCGTTGAAGCCCAAATGTAACCGCCTGTGTAACCCCCTTGCGGTAAAATACTTCCAAACAATAAGGATAAGTCCGCAGACTTTGGGGGAGGAACAGAAAATGAAAAAATGGTTGTCGATGCTCATGGCACTGGTAATGGTTCTCAGCATGGCTTCCGTGGCGCTGGCCGAGGAAGCGACCCCGGCGGAAACGCCCGTGAAGACCGAAGAGCCCGTGAAGACCGAAGAGCCCGCGAAGGCCGAAGAGCCCGTGAAGGCCGAAGAGCCCGCGAAGGCCGAAGAGCCCGTGAAGACCGAAGAGCCCGCGAAGACCGAAGAGCCCGCGAAGGAAGAAGAACCCGCGAAGGAAGAAGAACCCGCGAAGGAAGAAGAGCCCGCGAAGGAAGAAGCCCCCGCGCACGAGGAAGCCACCGCCGCGGAAGCGCCTGTTAATAAGGAAGAAACTCCGGCGGAAACGCCCGATCCCGAGGCCGTTCTGCTCTCTGAGATTCAGGACGCGCTGAACCCCGGCCGCTCCATCCAGCTGTTCGCCCGCTGGGACGGCGACGAGCTGTTCCTCGGCGACGAGGTTCGCCTGAAGGTGGAGCTGAAGGGCTATGACGACGTAACCTACACCCTCGAGTGGCAGTACAACGTCAACCCCGCCGACCCTACTAACGAATGGAAGACCTACGCCAGCGGCAGCGCGAAGGTCATCACCTTCACGCTGGACGAAACCAACTGCGAGTACTACTGGCGCGTGCTGGTGCATATCACCGGCGTAAAGCGCTGATTCCCCTCTGCGAGAAAATAGACCGACCGCTTCAAACACGGATTGGAGGAAATAAATCATGAAGAGCTCCGCGAAAATCCTGTCCCTCGTTCTGACGCTCGCGCTGGCGCTGGCCGTGTTCGCGCCCGCCGCCATGGCAAAGACCTACGTCACCGAGAAGAGCAACAACTTCCACTTCACTGGCGTGAAGCGCCGCGAGGCCGCCCCCGCCGAGGAAGCGACCGCCGGGGAAATCGTCGTTGAAGAGGCCGCCGCCGAGGAACCGGCCCAGCCCGAGACGGACGAGCTTCCCGCGAACGCCCGCCTGATGGCGATCATTGAAGACGAGCTGAGCGCCGAGCGCTCGATTTCCACCTATGCCGTATACGACGGCGACACGCTCACCTTCGGCGACACGGTCACCCTCATCGCCGTGCTGAACGGCTATGACAGCCTCGCCTACGATCTCAAGTGGCAGTCCAGCCCGGACAACAAGGCGTGGACGGACGTGGCCGGTGAAACCGCCGCCTCCTACACCTTCACCATCACCGAAGAGAACTACACGAACTACTGGCGCGTGGCCGTCACCATCACCGGCGTGGTCGTGCCGGACGACGTGGTCGCCGCCGCCAACGCACAGTAAGACAAATAAGCACAGTAAAACAAATAAGCTCGAGCCCCAAAAAGGTATCGACTTTTTCGCGAAATTGTGTTATAATTTCACCAGTAATTTCCATCGGCCATCGCGCCGATCACCTCAGCAAGTAGTTCAAAGGGGAGGAAATCTTCTATGAAAACCAAGCTTCGCAAGCTGCTCGCGCTTCTGATGACCCTCGCCATGTTCATCAGCAGCGTGCCCACGACCGCGCTCGCCGCAGTCGTGCCCTACCCGGGCGGCACGGACACCGGCTCCGGCATTTCGCTGAGAAGCATAGTGAAGCCGCCGGTTGCGACGACGACGTACGTCTTCATGAATGGCACGGAGGAATTCGCTCGCCAGATTCTGAAGAACGGCGAAACCCTCAACAATCCCGGCACGCCGGACGCCGGCAGCCCGAACAAGGAGTTCACCGGCTGGCGCGACGGCGATAACAACGCGCCCACCTTCGGCGCGGTCACCGTGACCGAAACGAAAACGATTACCTATCACGCCCAGTTCGCGGACGTGTACTTCGTGTTCTTCACCAACGAGAAGGGCGAAGTCATGGTCACGAAGAAGGGCGCGAACGGCGACACGATTTCCACGGAGGGCGTCACCTACCCCGTCGGCAATGAGCAGTCCATCGTCGGCTGGGAGGACGCGAGCGGCAATCTCGTATCCTCCGTCACGCTGAACGGCAGCGACGTAACCCTCACGGCCAGGGTTGAGAACGGTCACTGGATCACCTACGATTCGCAGGGCGGCACCTATGTCGCGCCCGCGTTCGTAAAGGGCAACGGCACCACCACCGCGCCCGCCGCCCCCACCCGCCCCGGCTACACGTTCCACCACTGGTCTGCAACCGTGGGCGGCGCGGCGTTCACCTTCGGGCAGCCGCTCGATCAGGCGCTGACGCTCTACGCCGTCTGGACGGCCAATACCAATACGCGCTACACCGTCATCCACTGGCAGGAGAACGCCAACGATGACGACTATTCCTTTGCGGAATCCGAAACCAAGTATGGCACCACCGGCGCGCAGACCAACGCGACGGCGAAGAGCTATACCGGTTTCACCGCGCAGACCATTACGCAGGAAACCATCGCGGGCGACGGCTCGACGATCGTGAGTGTGTATTATAAGCGCAATGTGTATCAGGTAAGATTTTTCGATAACAGAGGCAGAACCGAGGATGAGAGCAAGCGTATCACCGCGAAGCACGGCGCGTTTATTGGAGACAAGTGGCCGGGCGGTGGTTGGTATGTTAACAAAAATAATAACAATACTGCGCAGAGTTATCTCTCTATCATGCCCATTGGCGGCAAGGATTTCTACGGACAGCAGAAGGGATACTACACTGCTACTGCTACATACTATGTAGAAGTGCTTCCCGGCGAAACCGGAACGACCGTAAGTGGGAAAACGTATAAGGTTCACCATACGGATACCGCACAGAGCAATGGAAGCCTCAGTGTCAGCGACGAAGAGCGCTACGATATTGATGGTTTTACGTGCAATACGAGCATCAGCACAGGGAATGGAAGCAACTATGATGGCTCGAAATTCTACTACACTCGCAACAGCTACAATGTTGTTTACATCAGCAACGGCGTTCAGGTAAAGACGACTTCCTACCTGTTTGAGCAGAGCATTGCGGATGCGGGAAGCTATACGCCTGCTTCCAAGCCTGTTGGCATGGAAGACTATGTTTTCGGCGGCTGGTACTCCGATCCGGACACGACGAAAGAATTCGTATTCACCGGCAAGACCATGCCCGCACAGAACGTAACCGTTTACGCCAAGTGGTCTCAGCCTACCTCGACTGCTACCGCGTTCACCACGATCATCGGCGGTTCCAGCGAGACGATCGACCCCATCCCCTACGGCGGCACGATTACCGAACGGCTGAATGAGCTTCAGGCGACGATCATGGCGAACAACCCCGGCTATACGTGGCGCGGCTGGCGCACCGGCCCGAACGGCACCGGAGAGCCCTTCAACGTTGACACCAAGATTTACAGCAACATCACCCTCTACCCCTACTACACCAAGGACGGCACCTTCACTGTAGAATATGTTTCCGGCAAGAACAACGTAACCGCTCCGGTGGATGGCAAGTCCTACGCGGAGGACAGCTTTGCTGACCTCATGTCCCCGGGCAAGCTGGTTGCTGATGATGGTGAGTACTTCCTCGGCTGGTCTGACGGCGCGGCCACCTACCAGCCCCGCGATAAGTATCAGATCAAGAGCAATCACGCCAATGAACGGAACGTCATCACCCTCACCGCCCAGTGGGGCGCGCGTCCTGCTGGCACAACCCTGACCTATAAAGCCAATGGCGGCGCAGGCGCGGACGTGGTTGAAAACCTCGCCAACAACGCGACCGTCACCACCAAACCCGGCACTACCTTCTCCCGCGTGGGCTACACCTTCAAGGGCTGGGACACCAACCCCAAGGGCGAAGGCTCCATCGCCCCCAACACGCAGGTGCAGGTGGACAACAACGGCGGCGAGAACGTCCTCTACGCCATCTGGACAGCGAACACCGACACCAAGTACACCGTCGAGTTCTACTATCAGAACGGCGATGGCACTTACACGCTCAACCACAGCGACAAGCGCACGGCCACCACGGACACGGAAGTTTCCGTTACCGCCGACGATAAGGCGGCTAAGGAAAACAACAAGTACGTGTTCGAAGCGGATAACAAGAACAACGTGCTTTCCGGCAACGTCGCAGGCGACGGTTCGCTGGTGCTGAAGCTGTACTTCAAGCTCAACACCGCGAGCTACACCATCCATCATTACCTGAACGGCACCACCGTCAAGGTTGCCAACGACCAGACCGGCACCAAGACCATCGGCGAAGAGCTGACGGCGAACAAGAGCGATGCGCTCTATGCCGCCTATGCCGCCGCCGGTGTGGCCAGCTATGCCCCCTCTCAGACCATCACGATCGCGGCTGACGAATCCGAAAATGTCATCACGGTCTATTACACTATGCCCCTGACCATCAAGGCCAAGGATGCGAGCAAGACCTACGACGGCCAGCCGCTGACCCAGCCCGATTTCACAGTGGAGGGTCTGGTCAACGGCGACACAAAGGAGAACTTCTCCCTCTCCATGACGGCGGCCTCCACCATCACCAACGCGGGCAGTACCCCGAACGTGATTGATGAAAGCACCGTCAAATACAACGGCGACGCGATTCCTTCCTATTATAATGTATCCTACGCACCCGGCACGCTGACCGTCAACAAGGCTTCGGCCACCGTCACCATCACGGGCGTCAATAAAACGCATGTGTACGACGGCAAGCAGCACGAGGCGAACGGCTACAACTACAGCTTCACCGGCAAGCCGAACGAGATTACGATCAGCCTCAAGCCCAATGTACTCGCCATCGCCAAGCGCACGGACGTTGGCACGACGACCATGGGTCTGACCAAGGACTCCTTCACCGTCACCAGCGCCAACTACGACGTGACCATCACGGCAGTGATCGACGGCTATGTGACGATCACCCCGATCGAGACGGAGATCGTCATCACCGCGAACAGCGCCAGCAAGATCTACGACGGAACCCCGCTGACGAATAACGGCTTCACCTTCACCGAAGGCGTGCTGGTGAAAGGCGACGTGCTGACGGCGGTCGTCGAGGGCAGCGCCACGAACGTGGGCGACGAAGGCAAGAACGTCGTTA
>ERZ857629.3195-NODE-3195-length-14117-cov-4.586190_pt1 | contig 14117 bp, 13 predicted proteins | sample MGYA00519700_ERZ857629 | MGnify/ENA primary metagenome ERZ857629 (study PRJEB31778, sample SAMEA3449351) | human gut metagenome | biome: human gut; feature: human-associated habitat; material: faeces | place: United Kingdom | collected 2010/2012 ... | reverse complement strand
AGATTGCGACCGACCCCTACGTCGGCAAGCTGTGCTACTTCCGCGTGTACTCCGGCACGCTGGAGAAGGGCACTACTGTCCTGAACTGCACCAAGGGCACCAAGGAGCGTCTGGGTCGTATCCTGCAGATGCACGCCAACCACAGAGAGGATATTGATGTTGTCTATGCCGGCGACATCGCTGCCGCTGTCGGTGTGAAGAACACTACCACCGGCGATACCTTCTGTGATGAGAACCACCCCATCATTCTGGAGTCCATGGTCTTCCCCGAGCCCGTTATCCGCGTGGCCATCGAGCCCAAGACCAAGGCCGGTCAGGAAAAGATGGGCATTGCTCTGGCAAAGCTGGCTGAAGAGGATCCCACCTTCCGCACCTACACCGATGAGGAAACCGGTCAGACCATCATCGCCGGTATGGGCGAGCTCCATCTGGAGATCATCGTTGATCGTCTGCTCCGTGAGTTCAAGGTGGAGGCCAACGTGGGCGCACCTCAGGTCGCCTACAAGGAGACCATCCGCAAGGCTGTGGATCAGGAAACCAAGTACGCCCGTCAGTCCGGTGGTAAGGGCCAGTACGGTCATGTCAAGATTCATGTGGAGCCCAATGAGCCCGGCAAGGGCTATGAGTTCGTCAACGCCATTGTTGGCGGCGCCATCCCCAAGGAGTATATCCCCGCGGTTGACGCCGGTATTCAGGGCGCCATGACTGCCGGTGTTCTGGCAGGCTTCCCTGTGGTCGATGTGAAGGTCACTCTGTATGACGGCTCCTTCCACGAAGTCGACTCCTCTGAAATGGCGTTTAAGATCGCCGGTTCCATGGCCTTCAAGGAGGCTTGCCGCAAGGCGAACCCCGTGATTCTGGAGCCCATTATGAAGGTTGCCGTTGTGGTCCCCGATGACTACATGGGCGTTGTGATCGGCGATATTACCGCTCGCCGCGGCAATATTCTTGGCCAGATCACCCGTACCGGCAGCGTTCAGGTGGACGCTAATGTGCCTCTGGCAGAGATGTTCGGTTATGCAACCGACCTCCGTTCCAAGACCCAGGGCCGTGGCCAGTACTCCATGGAGCCCAGCCACTATACCGAACTGCCCAAGTCCAAGAGCGAAGAGATTATCAAGAGCCGTACCAGAGACTGATTTTCCCCGTTTTCGGAATATTTAAAAAATTTCTCTTGTGTTTCCCTGCAAATTGTAGTATGATGTACACAGTGTGCAGGGAAACCGCACGGGATAACATTTCAAAATCTTTTGTGAAAACAAAATAACAGGAGGATTTCTTCAAATGGCAAAGCAGAAGTTTGAAAGAACCAAGCCCCATGTTAACATCGGCACCATTGGCCATGTTGACCACGGCAAGACCACTCTGACCGCCGCTATCACCAAGTACCTGGCTCTGCAGGGCAAGGCTCAGTTCGAGGACTACGCTTCCATCGATAAGGCTCCCGAGGAGAAGGCTCGTGGTATCACGATCAACACCGCTCACGTTGAGTACGAGACTGACAAGCGTCACTACGCTCACGTTGACTGCCCGGGTCACGCTGACTATATCAAGAACATGATCACCGGTGCTGCTCAGATGGACGGCGCTATCCTGGTTATCGCTGCTACCGACGGCCCCATGGCTCAGACCAAGGAGCACCTGCTGCTGGCCCGTCAGGTCGGCGTGCCCTCCATCGTTGTTTTCCTGAACAAGTGCGATCAGGTCGACGACGAGGAGCTGCTGGAGCTGGTTGAGATGGAAGTCCGCGAGACTCTGTCCTACTATGAGTTCCCCGGCGACGATATCCCCATCATCAAGGGTTCCGCTCTGAACGCTCTGGTGAGCGAGTCCAAGGATCCCAACGCTCCTGAGTATGCCTGCATCAAGGAGCTGATGGACGCTGTCGATAACTATATCCCCACTCCTGACCGTAAGGCTGATCAGCCCTTCCTGATGCCCGTTGAGGACGTCTTCACCATTTCCGGCCGTGGCACCGTTGCTACCGGTCGTGTGGAGCGTGGTATCATCAAGAAGAACGAGCCCGTCGAAATCGTTGGCCTGCGTGAGGACAAGCTGAACACCGTCGTTACCGACATCGAGATGTTCCACAAGCTGCTGGACTTCGCAGAAGCCGGCGACAACATCGGCGCTCTGCTGCGTGGTATCGACAAGAAGAACATCGAGCGTGGTCAGGTTCTGGCGAAGCCCGGTTCCATCCATCCTCACACCAAGTTTGCCGGCCAGGTCTACGTCCTGTCCAAGGAAGAAGGCGGCCGTCATACTCCTTTCTTCAATAACTACCGTCCTCAGTTCTACTTCCGTACCACTGACGTGACCGGCATCATCACTCTGCCCGAGGGCGTTGAGATGTGCATGCCCGGCGATAACGTTGTGATGCACGTTGAGCTGATCACCCCCATCGCTATTGAGAAGGGCCTGCGTTTCGCTATCCGTGAAGGCGGTCGTACCGTCGGTTCCGGCGTTGTCACCGAGATCGAGGAGCCCGCATAATCGGTAAGGTAACCGAATAACAATCGCCCCCGGAGAAATCCGGGGGCGATTTTGTACCGGAAAAAGTAAAGAGAAAGTGAAATTAAGAAAGGTTCTATAATAAATGGGCGTGCGGATGGATTCAGTCAAAGCAAAAAGAAAACCACCGAACAAAAACTGTTCGGTGGTTTTGGCAGGGGCACAAGGACTTGAACCCTGAGCCTACGGTTTTGGAGACCGCCGCTCTACCAATTGAGCTATACCCCTATATGAAAAAAGGTCAGAACCCTGAATAAACTGGTGGGCCTTCAGGGATTCGAACCCGGGACGATCCGGTTATGAGCCGGAGGCTCTAACCAACTGAGCTAAAGGCCCGTAAAGGGTGATCGAATCACCACGGCTGAAATTATACCATGAAAGTATGATCTTGTCAAGGAGAAGTTTTGAAACATCGTGGTATGATTTGCAGAATCCCTTGCGTGACTGCCGGAAAATACTGCTGTGCTGGGTGGGGAAGTATGGGGAACCGCTTACGCAAAGTTCCCCATATCAAACGTGTCGCCGTCCTCGGTCAGGGGTGTTTTTCTGCCGTCCCGAATCAGGTAAGCTCTTCCGTAGAGCAGCAGACAGGTATCATCCTGATAGAAGTAACTGCCGTCCGGGATGGCGAAGAAAATATGTCCCAGGCTGTCCGGGTAAGTGATGTCTTCAAAGAGACGTTTTCCGTCCAGCATATACCGCCGAACCTGCTGGTAATGGGGAAGAATGTTTACGGCGGTAAGTCCCAGCCCCGGGGCAAACCGGGGGAAATCCGGTGCGGACTCTCCATCCAGCTCGGGCTGGACATACACGGTATCCGCCAGATTCATGGAACCGGCGCTGATTCCCATAACGGTGCCGGAATATTTCTCCAAAATCTGTCGCAGTTCGATTTCCCGGAAAAAAGCATTCTGGGTCGGGACATGTCCACCGGCAAGGACAAGAAAATCGCTGTTTTCCACCAGATCCCGGGCACAGTCCGCGGTTGTCCAGTCCAGAACCTGAAAACTGCTGAAATAGATCCCGGCGCCTGCACAGGCCGAAATCAGATCCGCGGCAAACCGGCATGTCAGATCATGCTGTTCCGGGTCGGAGGCAACGAAGAGAAGCCGTCCATATTCCGGAAGCGCCGCCCGCAGCCGGTCCACAAAGCCGTTTGCGTTGCTGAGGATGGCGCGATCCGCACCCTCTACAAAGGGACTGCTGGTGATAAAAACGGTCATGATTTCCCTCCCGTGGGTGATGATGCGCCGGTCAGATGGTAGTCAGGAAAATACTGCCCCACAAAGTCCACATCCTTTACCTGAAAAGAGCGCCCGTTCAGTGGGGCGAGATTTCCGGCATCGGTAGTGAAGGTGAAGGTCAGCCGGTAGGAGTAGAGCGCCTGATAGCTCCGGTCAAAGCGCTTGTCCAGTTTTCCGTACTTTCCGTCCCCCAGAAGAGGATGCCCGGCGTGGGCAAACTGGGCGCGGATCTGGTGAGTGCGGCCGGTGATCAGGTGGCATTCCACCAGCGTCAGTCCGTCCTGCACGGCAAGGACCCGGTAGTCCGTCCGGCAGGACTTGCTGCCGGGCTGGGGGGTGTCCGTCACAAAGACCCGGTTCTTTTTTGCGTCTTTGAAAAGGAATCCGGTCAGGCTTCCTTCCTTTTTGGGAAGAGTTCCTTCTGCAATGGCGAGGTATCGTTTGTCAATCTCCCGATCCTTGATTTTCTGATTTAAGATCCGCAGCGCCTCGGCGTTTTTTGCCGCGATGACAATGCCTCCGGTGTTTCGGTCAATCCGATTGCACAGGGCAGGCGTGAAAGCATTTTCCTCCCGGGGACGCCATTCCCTCTTCTGGTACAGATATGCCTGAATCTGATCAATAAGCGTGCGCCCATATTCGGCACCATCGTGAGGGTGCACGGCCAAACCCGGGCGTTTGTCTACCAGAAGAAGGTTTTCGTCCTCATAAACGATATTCAGCTTTGGAGCAGCAACGGTCAGATAGGCGTTATCCTCCCGGGGCTTATCGAAAAATTCGTCATTGATATACAGCGACAGCACATCTCCGGCCTGCAGGCGGGTGTCCCGTTCGGCCCGGGCACCGTTCAGCTTGATACGCTTGATGCGGATATATTTCTGGGCGAGGGACGCCGGCAGCAGCGGGACGGCCTTTGCGAGAAAGCGATCCAGCCGCTGTCCGGCATCGTTCTGTCCAATGGTCAGTTCTTTCATAAGGTTTCCTTTGTCTGCTCAAAGGGGCGGTTGATTTGATCTGTGAATTCCTGCGCAGGATTGTAGCCGAGCTTGCGCTGACGATTGTTCATGGCGGCGACTTCCAGAATGACCGCAAGATTCCGCCCGGGAGTGATTGGAATGGTGTTCATGGGCACTTTGACACCCAGAATCTCCATATACTGATCCTCCAGTCCCAGCCGGTCATAGGCTACCTGAGAGTTCCAGGAGACAATGTTCACCACAAGGTCGATCTGGTTCTCCGTGCGGATGGCGCCCATGCCGAAAAGCTTGGCAACGTTGATGATCCCGATCCCCCGCAGCTCAATGTAATTCCGGATCAGCTCCGGGGCCGTCCCCGAGAGGGAGGTTTCCGTGATTTTCCGGATCTCTACCGCATCGTCGGCAATGAGCCGGTGTCCACGCTTCAGAAGCTCCAGAGCAGCCTCACTTTTGCCGATGCCGCTGTCACCGATCAGCAGCAGGCCCTCACCGTAAACCTCCATCAGAACGCCGTGCCGCGTGATCCGGGGGGCAAGGGCCGACCGAAGGTAGGTGATGAGGTTGGAGGCAACGGTGCTGGTGGCCCTGAGACTGCGCAGAACGGAGACGTTGTGCTTCTTTGCCATTTCCAGACACTGGGGGTCCGGCGGAAGATTCCGGGCAAGAATCAGTGCGGGGGGCTTATAGGAGAAAAGACGGTCAAAAATAACGGTGCGCTCCGCGGGGGAGAACCGTTCAACAAAGCTGACCTCCACATTGCCCATCAGTTGGAGCCGCATGGGCTCAAAATGGTCAAAATACCCGGCAAGCTGAAGCCCGGGCCTTGCCACATCCTCCACGGTAACGTGGATTTTTTCGTAATCCGAGGACAAAAAGGCCGATTCCAGATGAAATTCCTGTATCAGTTCGGTAAGGGGAACACTGTAGGTTTCTGCCATCCGGGCACCTCCCTGCGCCAAGCATGTTATGGAATCTATTATAACAATATTCGGCGGGATATCAACCCAAAAATAAAAAATCAATTTTTTTGAAAAAAGGACTTGCATTTTGACTGTAAATCTGGTATAGTATTCAAGCCTTTAAAGGTGTATTTATGCAAGTCGGCATCCGATAGGAGGTGCAAGAAATGGCGAAATGTGATTATTGCGGCAAGGGCGTGACTTTCGGTATCAAGGTCTCCCACTCCCACAGACGTTCCAACCGTACCTGGAATCCCAATGTGAAGCGGGTCAAGGCTATCGTGAACGGAACTCCCTGCCATGTGTACGCATGTACCAGATGCCTCCGTTCCAACAAGGTTCAGAGAGCCGTCTGACATGGCTGATAATTACGCTGTCGGTTTCCGACAGCGTTTTTATTTTGTGTAAAACCGGACCTGAGTTCTGCCTTCCCGGCAGAGCGTGGGTCCGGCTTTTTGCGTGTCTGGCTCCCATGTTATCGGTGACTTGATTTCCGAATTTTTGCGCAGGAAATACATAAAAACATAAAGCGTTGACATAACGCTATAAAAAGTTTACATAATAAGCGAAAAATCGGAAAAACTTGCATTTTTTGAGGGAATATGTTATAATATGCCACGTGATGCCGGGGACCTGAAAAAATATGCTTTCCCGGCGGGGTTTGACATTTTTTTCGCTTTGCCCGCAGTATAATGATCCCGAAAAACGTCACAAAAGACAGCGAAGGTACGGACGAAACGGAATTCCGGAAGCTGCCGCCCTGTTTGTGTGCTTCAGCGCGGACCGCCCTTCCGGCGGCGCACTGTCACTGTTTTTTCCCGCGGCGAAGTTGACCGCATGGTTAATTTCCGGGATATTCTCATAACAAAGGAGAGATTTCCATGGATCAAGTGCAGAACGAAGAAACACAGGTCATTCCCGAAACCATTTCGGAGGAGAAACCTGAAGAAAGACCGGAACGGCGCAGGAGACGTCAGTCTGCTCCGAAGTTCCGCTTCCGCGTCCCGGAGTTCCTGACACGAATCGGTGAGGACGTGCGGTGGTACTATGATATCCGTCTCTGGTCCCCGCTGCTGGTACTGGTGCTGATTCTGGCACTGGTGCTTCCGGCAAACGCCAGAAAGAAGGCGGAGGCGACAGCTACCGAGACGGAACCTTCCGTGTCCGATGTGGTGGAGTCTGTTGAGACGGAGCCTTCCACGGAGGAGCCTGTGGATCCGGAGGCGGAGGCCCTTGCCAGATTGGCAGACAGCGTTGGCATGGGGCGTTCCGAAAATGTCAAGACCATTATCATGTGGGTTGCCATTAACCGTTCCGAGGATCGTGCCAACGGCTACGGACAGAGCCTGCTGGACGAGATCGCCCGGCCCAGTCAGTGGCAGAACTACGATGAGAACATCGCCTATACCGCACCTACATACGAGCTGGCAAAAGAGGTGCTGAACACCGTGAAAACCGGCGGCCTGCGCCCGCTGGACAGTGATATGCTCTGGCTGGTGCTGAACGATGACGGCTCCGTAACGGTCCGCAATCAGTTCAACCAGAAGACCGGTCAAAAGTGGCGCGAAAAGACCATCAAGTAAAGCAGATCCCACTTCCGTATGGAGGTGGGATTTTTGCGGATGGGAGGCAGTGCATTGACGAATTTCGGGGGACGGTATATAATAAGACGGTCTGGAAGTTCCAAAGAATGGAACTGTGAGAAAGGGAAAAAGCATGAACATTGTTTTGATTATGTCCGGCGGTGTAGGCAGACGGTTTGGCGCGGTGATCCCCAAGCAGTATAATCTGATTGGCGGCCAGCCGGTGATCGACTACGTGGTGGATGCGGTGAAGCTTTCCCGCAAAACGGACGGTGTTGTGGTGGTCATTGACGAGCAGTGGATCGAATATTCGGGGAAACTGAAAAATTCCGGTTTTGGCTTTGCGCCCAATGGGGATACCCGGGTGCGGTCCATGAAAAACGGGCTGGATTATATCCGTGCACATTACGACTGTGATAAGGTCGTTGTGGTGGATGCGGTCAGGCCGTTCCTGTATGCCGATCTGATCGATGACTATTTTGACAAGCTGGACGAATACGACGCGGTTATTACTGCGGAGAAAATCACGGGCGGTTTTACGGATATCCATGACAGCCTGCTGGACCGGGAGAAGTTCATCATTACCAACTCTCCGGAAGGGTTCCGCTTTGACCTGCTGTATGATCACTTTGACGTGGATTTTCCCTATCAGGAGACAGCCGGCATGCTCCCTGCGGGAAGCAGACGGTATTACAATTACCAGTTCCGGAATAATTTAAAAATCACATATGACTTTGACCTCAAGTATGCGGAACTGATGCTCGCCTCGCTGGGGCACCTGAATCAGAGAAGCAATGTGGCGTTTTTTGAGAAGAGCATTCTTTTAACGGACGGAATACGGGAAAATCTTCTGCCCCGTTATGGAGAGCAGACGATTCGGTGGCTGGATGAGATCTATCTGCGTATCCCGGAACTGATCAGCCGGTGGGGAATCCTTTCCTTCCGCCCGGTGGAACAGCCCGCTGACGGGTTGGAGCTGGAGGCAAATTCTGAAAAATATGGGAAAGTGCACCTGAAATTCTTCCCGGAGTTCGGGGGCGCATATCCGGAAGCGGTAAAGGCTATGGAGGCAGGAGAGAAAGAGAAAACAGGTTTCCTTGCCCGGGATGATGCTATGCGGGTCATCCTGTTTGCAGTGCCAGCCTGAGGGGGCGCTGATTCGATCGACAAGAGCTTCCTTAGAAATAGGCGTCCAGGATCCCGAAGGAGCGCTCCCACGGGTTTGTGGGAATCTCCTTGACGCGAAGATCCGTAATTTCTATGTAGTCACTGCGGGAAATGGTGGGCAGAAGCTGATCGATCTGTTCCGGAAGTCCCTGTGCCTCCATGGTGACGCTGCCGTCCGGTTCGTTTCGTACCCAACCTGTGAGCCCCAGTGCCCGGGCGGCGTAGCTTGCCCGGTAGCGAAAGCCCACGCCCTGCACATGTCCGCGGACGGAAAAATGCCGCCGCACGGTTCCGTCCGGGAGAATGGGCGGCTCCCGTTTCATTTTCAGAAAATCAAACATAAACAAATCCTTTCCTGACTGGCAAAATGCTTCTGCCTGCAATATATACCGGATTCCGGTGCCCGTCAAGAAAAAACAAAAGTTTTTGTGGGTTTCAGTTGTGTTCCCCATGTTTCTGTGCTATAATGCAGAAAAAGCCTTTCCCCGGCAGGGTCGGCAAGGAGGAAATACCATGGCAGTACCCCAGAGTTTTCGTTCCGCGTTCAACGGGTTCAACCGGGAGGATGTGGTGCATTATCTGGAATACCTGAATAAAAAGCACGCAGCGCAGGTGGAGCAGCTTCACACGGAGAATGACCTGCTGCAAAAAAAGCTGGATGCCCGGCCGGAGACGGACTCGGAACAGACCCGGGAGCTGAATGGCCGGATCGAGGCGCTGACGGAGGAACTGAACCGGAGCAGGGAAGAGTGCCAGACCCTTACGGATAAGATTTCCGAACTGGAAGCGGAGATCCGGCAGACCAAGCAGGAGCAGGCAGCGACCCGCCATCAGGCGGATCAGGAGCTGGAGGCCTACCGCCGGGCAGAGCGTACCGAGCGGATGGCACGGGAGCGGGCGGAACAGGTGTACCGGCAGACCAACGGCGTGCTTGCCGATGCAACCGTAAAGGTGGATGAGGCCGCGGTGCAGATTTCCTCCATTTCCGAGCATGTCATGTCTCAGTTGGATCTGCTGCGGGAAGCAGTGGGGAGCAGCAAGCAGGCCCTTGCCGATGCCGCCTCCGGGCTGTACAGTCTGAAGCCCCGGGACGAAGAATGAGGAAACTCCAAATCGTGCGTCCGGCGGCATTTGCCGATGAAAGTGAAATGGATATGAAAAGTCACCGCTGCCCTCGCTGGCGGCGGTGCTGTTTTTGGGGAGAGAAAGCCAATGGTGATTCGAAAGCCCGTTTATTATGATGATTTCCGGTGCGCGGCAGGGGCGTGCCCGGACAGCTGCTGCCATGAGTGGGAAATTCAGGTGGACGCTGCCGCCGCAGAGCGCTATCGGATGCTGTCAGGCACGCTGGGAGACGCTCTGCACGAAGCACTCCGGGAGGAGAACGGGGAGACCCTTATGACGCTCCGGAACGGCAGGTGCCCCATGTGGCGCCCAGACGGGCTTTGCCGCATTCAGGCAGAGTTGGGGGAGCAGGCGCTGTGTCAGGTGTGCCGGGACTTTCCCAGACTGTGCCACGATTATGGAGATTTTCAGGAGAAAATGCTGGAGCTCAGCTGCCCGGAGGCGGCAAGGTGGATTTTGGGCGAAGCGTGCCTCTGGGTGGAAGAAGCCACACCCGAAGTGGGGGAGGGCGATTATGACCCGGCGGATATGAAGCTGCTGCTGGAAAGCCGGGAGCGCGCCCGGGCAATCCTTGCCGGGGAGAAGACACCGGGGCGGAAGCTTGCCGGACTCCTGCTGCTGGGAATCGAGACCCAGCAGATTCTGGACGGCGAGGCGGATCCCGAAGCGCCGGGGGATGCGGAAGCCATGTCCGTACCGGCGTCCGTACAGGAAACCGTTCCCTTCTATGAAAAGCTGGAAATTCTCACGGAACGGTGGCGCAAGCGGCTTGCGCTTGCCGAAGACCGCCCCCTTCCGCGTCAGGCAGTGCCCATGGCACGGTATCTGGTGGATCGGTACTGGCTGCAGGCAGTATCCGATCTGGATTTGTACGGAAGAGTGAAATTCATGCTTCTGTCAGTCCTGCTGACGGCAAGCCTGCCGGGAAGCTTTCCGGAGAATGCCCAGTTGTGGTCAAAAGAGATCGAAAACGATCCGGACAACGTGGATGCCATTCTGGACGGTGCCTATCAGGAACCGGCATTCGCGGACGGAAAGCTGCTGGGAATGCTCCTGCAATTCGAATGAAAATTCGCCGGGTTTACTTTAAGGCAGCACTGCGCAATTCGGCAAAAAGACGGCGGAGACTCGCAGACGCAATTGTGCGGTGTTGCCTTAAGTAAGCCCGGCGGTAAATTTTATCCGTAAAGTGTGGGATCGTCCAGATCCTTCAGATCGAAAAGCTGATAGCGGAATACGGAAGCAAGCTTGGGGTAAAAACGGCGCAGACGGCTGATGGTGCGGTTCATGGCGGAGATGGCGCCGTCGGCGTTGGAGCCGGGGAGGAGGGCCATAAACTGGTTGAAGCTGACCTTTGTAAACGGGTCGCCTGCGCGCAGCGTGGCGGTGATGGACAGCTCCAGCCGTTTCATGTCCACTGCCTGTTCTTCCGGAGGACGGTTTTCGGCTTCCAGAGACATGACCGCCAGCTGCGTTGGCTGGGCGCTGCGGCGCTGTTCCCGGATGAACAGGTTTACGATTCCCCGGAATACGGTGTTATTGCACAGAAATGCTCCGGCCGCGGGGCCACCCTGGGTCATGAAGCTGCGGATTTCCGAAATTTCCATTTCCTTTCCAAACTGAGACCGGATGGCGGCGGTGTGGGCGGCTTCCATTTCCGGCGAAACGGACACATTGTAGGTCTCCCGGTACAGATTCCGGATGCGGTTATAATGTTCCATGGCCTTGTTGGGATGTCCCAGCAGTGTTTCCAGCTTGATGAACTCCACACTGAAATCCTCCGCCGCGGGATCCAGCTGAATCGCCTTTGTGCAGATGTCCAAGGCTTCCTCCAGCCGTCCCCCCTCGGACAGCATCCGCACCAGTTCCCGGCACAGCCGCAGATAGCGGCCGTGGAGATAGGTATTCAGGTGGATGCACCAGGGCTCAAGAGCCACCTCGGAAAGAAAATCTCCCTCATAAAGCGCGGCGGCGGCGAGGGCGTTTTCCAGACGTGCCTCGGGCTCCGGACAGGCAAAGGTGCGATTACACAGCTCATCAAAGCGATCCGCGTCCAGATCGGTTTCCAGCTGAGGATCCCACCGGTACAGCCCGTCCCGGCAGGTGATCAGATGCAGCCCGCTGGAAAATCCCAGATTGCGTAGGGCCGCCCGTGCCCGGCTGACATTATTTTGAAGGGTGACCAGATCCGCTTCCCCGTCGGGCCAAAACAGGTCAATCAGCTCTTGGGGCGGAATACCCCGGTCCCGGTGCATGATAAAATACGCGATCAACATCCAGAGCCGCCGGGAACGGCTGCTGAAGCTCAACTCCTTTGGCGACATTACCCCTTCCGGTGCAATCGAGAACCTGCCCAGCATGTTGACCTGGACAATTTGAGGCATATTCGCTCCTCCTCCGCAGGCAGAACACAGAAAAGTGTTCTCATAAAACTAAAAGCATTATACAATAATCGGAATGAATTTTTCAAGAGGCTTTGCGCCAATTGTCCGGAAAATGGAATTTTCGGCAAAAACTGCAATCTATACGGGCAGAAACCGGTATTTTTCCTTCAGAATTCGCCGTTGATATTGCCGGGTGCGTGTGCTACAATAGAAAAAAATGGCGGGAGGCCGCGAATGGGTCCTCTCCGGAATGCAGAATCGAGGAGCCGTGCTTGGAAACGGAATGGAATGACATTTATGATGCGGACCGGAATCTGACCGGCAGAGTGCATATGCGGGGCACTCCATGGAAGCCGGGAGAATTCGGCCTTGTGGTGTGCGTCTGGGTGTATGACGGCAGGGGGAGAATGCTGCTGACCCGGCGGGCACCGGAAAAGAGCTTTGCCGGGACTTGGGAAAACTCCGGCGGCGCTGCCAAGGCGGGGGAGACCAGCCGTCAGGCAATCAGCCGGGAGCTGTTCGAGGAAACCGGGATCCGGGCAGAGCCGGAGGAATTTGAGCTGCTGTGCTCGGATCGGGATCAAAATACGATTTATGACTTTTACTGTCTGTACCGCCCGGTCCGGCTCCGGGATACGGTGCTGCTCCCCGGGGAAACCGACGGGATCATGTGGGCAACATTTGGAAAGATCCACTGGATGATCCGCAGTCACCGAATCTGCCGGATCATTGCCGGACAGTTCCTCCGACAGGAAGCTATGCTGAAGCTGCGCAATATGCCCAAACCGAGCTGCTGATTTTTGGATACCTATTGTGCAAATTTTCCTTGCATTTTTAAAGAATGTGGGTTATGATGAAAAAAAGCCTTTTGGCAGCCGGATATCCGGCTCCTCCGAAGTGCTTTCTTTTTTATTTTTCGCACAGGAGGCAAAATCATGATAACATTGATGCATCTTCCCGTTCGCCGGGGCAACGCCCCTCTTCGCATTGCCCGGGGGCACTTTGCGACCAACCACTCCCATATCAATTACTATGTGGACATCACCTTCCAGAAAACCCGTCTGAGCGAGGCGGAGGACAGCGCCAAGCAGCTGGTGTCCCATTTCATTAACGATACGCCCATCGATACGGTTCTGTGTCTGGACGGCACGGCCGTATTGGGCACCTGCGTTGCCCGGGAGCTGACGAAGAGCGGGTTCCACACCATTAACGCCCACCAGACGATTTACATTCTGGAACCGGAATACAATGCAAATTCCCAGATCATTTTCCGGGACAATAATAAGTCCATGATCCAGGGCAAGCATGTGCTGGTACTGATGGCATCCGTTACCACCGGCTTTACGGCCAAACGCTCCATGGAAGCAATCGGCTACTATGGCGGTCATGTGGCAGGCGTGGCAGCCATCTACAGCGCCGTGGACGAGGTGGCAGGAGAACCTGTCCGCTCGGTCTACACCATTCAGGATCTGCCCGGCTACGCAAGCTACGACTACCGGGACTGCCCCTACTGCAAGGCAGGCCAGAAGATCGACGCCCTCGTAAACAGCTTCGGCTATTCTCTGCTGTAAAAAAAAGCCCCGGTGCTATCCTTTTGGAAAGCATCGGGGCTTTTGATGATGAAAACCGAAGAAATGGAGTCTGGCAACGTATTATGCAGATAAATTGGAATTTGGCGGGGCGAAGCCCCCTTGGCTCCCCCTTTGGGGGAGCTGTCACGGCAAAATGCCGTGACTGAGAGGGCCGTCCCGACACGGTGTCATTCCGAGCCAGCGCACGCTGGCGTGGGAATCTCCCCGTTGAATAGGGCAGGGGAACGATGGCCGCCCATACTTTGCTCATAAACAGGTGGGATTTTGGGCGCGAATCGATACGTAGTACCTTTCATCCGGGAGATTCTCACGCCAGTGATATCGGTCACTGGCTCAGAGTGACATCTTGTCGAGGGAGATTTCCACGGCAGGAAAGCGGACTGCCTCGGAATGACCGATAATCGGGGACTGTTCTTGGAATGACTGCGCTGTTCGATACGTTGCACCGCCAAATTCCAATTTATATTTTCCATGCCCGCATGCAAAAAGTCCCCGGAAAGCATTTGCTTTCCGGGGGACGCAGCGTGTCAAAAAAGCCTCGCAGAGTTTGCCGCCCGCAGGCGGCAAAGGGATTC
>ERZ857629.3192-NODE-3192-length-14122-cov-4.533803_pt1 | contig 14122 bp, 5 predicted proteins | sample MGYA00519700_ERZ857629 | MGnify/ENA primary metagenome ERZ857629 (study PRJEB31778, sample SAMEA3449351) | human gut metagenome | biome: human gut; feature: human-associated habitat; material: faeces | place: United Kingdom | collected 2010/2012 ... | reverse complement strand
GCTCGGCCTCAGGCCACGAAGTATACACATAAACTGGTGTTACCTTGCCCTCGCGACCAGGCCAAGTCCAATGCGGAACTATATGAAGAGTAGGACTTTCCGTATTCCAGATGCTGCGGTAAAGCCAGTAACGGTCCTTCGGAATATAGGCCAGGTCAATGATACCGAACATTGAACTGTGGTTTGGCCAGGCGTCCGTATCATAAGGACTTGGCTCGCCCAGATAATCGAAACCGGTCCACACAAATTGTCCCAATGTCCACGGATAATCCTCAGCCAGAGCCAGATCCACATCAGGAATATTTGACCAGTTGCAGGCCTCCATGTCATAGCCGGAAGACTGGTGGTCCTCATGCTTTACGCTGAACGCCTTCTCCACCGGAAAATGGTAGGTCCCCCTGGAACTGACGGTAGATGCCGTCTCGGAACCGAGCACAAGACCCTGAGGCAGCTGTTCATAACAATCCTTGTAACGGAAAGTGCGGTAATTGATTCCCGGGATGTCCAGCTGGGCCGCGAAACCGTTGGAAAGCACGCAGTTGACCTGGTCCATGCCGCATGTGACAGGACGCGTCGGGTCCTCCCTGTGACAGATGGACTGGAGGAAAGCCGCCGTCTTGTAACCATCGGCAGTGCATTGGGACGGAACCTCATTGCCGATGCTCCACATGATTACGGACGGAGAATTCCTGAACGCATGGAGCATGCTGATCATGTCACGCTCGGCCCACTCGTCGAAATAACGATGATAGCCATTCTGGCATTTGGCATCGTCCCACTCGTCGAAAGGCTCCACCATCATCATGAAACCCATTTCATCACAGAGACTTACGAGTTCAGGAGCAGGTGTATTGTGCGACGTCCTGACCGCATCGCAACCCATGTCCTTCAGCATTGTCAGCTGATGCCTCAACGCCGGCACGCTCACGGCCGCGCCGAGTGGACCGAGGTCGTGATGATTGCAGACGCCCTTGAATTTCCGGTGCTCGCCGTTCAGGTAAAAGCCCTTCTCAGGAATGAACTCGACCGAACGGATGCCGAAACGCGTCTCATACTCGTCCGTCACCACGCCGTCCACCAAAATACGGGTCAATGCCTTATAAAGGTACGGGTGCTCCGGCGACCAAAGCTTCGGCTCCTTCACCAGGAACTTCTGCACATGGCTGTCGCCCTTGTGGTACAATGCTACCGACCGCCTCGAAGCCACCTTCTCGCCATCCGGCGAAAAAACGTCCGTAGCATATTCTATGTCAATGTTTTCCTTATCCGACTGCAATGAAATCGCCAGAGAGACCGACGCCATGTCCTTATGCACCGAAGGAGTGGAGACGAAAGTACCCCATACCGGGATGTGCGCCTTGGCGGAAGTACATACCAGGCGGACATTTCTGTAAAGACCGGCCCCCGGGTACCATCTGGAGGAAAAAGGAAGGTTCTCCAGCCTGACAGCCAGGACATTGGAGCCGGACTTGTCCAGATATGGCGTGACATCGCAGTGGAACGGGCTGTAGCCGTATGGCCAGAAGCAGACCTCATGACCATTGACATAAACCCGCGCCTCGCTCATCGCGCCGTCGAACAGGAGTTCCGCCTTCATCCCGTCAGGGACATTGAACTCAGTCCTGTACCAGCCCACGCCCACGTACGGCAGACCGCCGGTACGCCCGGTCTTGAGCGATGCCTTCGTCTCCATATTCTGCACTATCTGCACATTCTGAAGGTCATTTTCAATGCTGAAGGGCCCGGTAATGGCCCAGTCATGCGGCACGCTCACGCTCTCCCACCCCGAATCATCATAACCCGGCACGAAAGCCCCGTCAGCCTCACCACGATGGAACCGCCATCCGTCCTTCAGGCAAGTCTCCACTCTGGAAGGACCCGCCTCTGCACGGCAAACCGACATTGAAACACCTGCTGCACAGACAACGGCAGCCAGAAACGAAAACATCTTATTCGACATCCAATACCTCCTTGTTATCTTTCACAAAGATATAATACTCTCCGCAATCCAGGAAACGTTCGCCCTTGTTGTCCACGAAAGACAGGTCGCGCATCGGGTCGATTTCGAATGTGAACACCTCGGACTCCCCTGCCTTCACCAGCCTCTTCTCGAAATGCTTCAGTTCTTTCACCGGGCGGGTGATTCTGCAGACAGGATCGCAAATATACCACTGGACAGTCTCCATTCCATCCACGTCGCTGGTATTCTTCACCGTCACCGTAGCCGTAACCTTTCCGTCCTTGGCCACCCTGTCGGCGGACAACGTAATCGGAGAATATTCGAACTCACTGTAACTCAGGCCATAGCCGAACTCATACATCGGTTCTATCTGAATATCCTTGTACCATCCCTGCGTACCCCTTCTCGCCGGACTCCTGCGGTTGTAATAGATAGGAATCTGGCCGGTGGTATAAGGGAAAGTCATCGGGAGACGACCTGAAGGATTATATTTTCCGCTGAGGATTCCGGAAACCGCCCTGCCGGCAGTGATGCCCGGCATCCAAATCTCCAGAAGAGCATCAGACATCGGGGCAATACGGGAAAGGTCCACGGGACGTCCGCTCGCGACAAGCACGACCACCGGTTTGCCCGCAGCCTTTATCCTGCGCAAGAACTCCTCCTGGGCTTCAGGCAATGCAACAGATGACCTGGAGCAGTTTTCCCCGCTCCATCCGGTCTTCTCACCCAGACACGCCACCACGACATCCGCGCTTCCTGCAGCATCCAAGGCCGCCTTTACGGAAGCCTCATCCATTTCCCCGAAACCGCAGCCCTGCGCGTAAACTACCTGAGCATCAGCGAATTCCTCTTTCATTCCGGTCAGAATCGGCACCACGTCAGCCGGCTTGCCACGTGCCACCCAGTTTCCGATAAGTTCCTTCTGCGTATCAGCCAACGGACCTACGACCGCTATCTTCGCGACACCCTTCAACGGCAGGACGGCATTGTCATTCTTCAGAAGCACCATGGACTCCTGCGCCATTTCTTCAGCATGCGCTACAGCCTCCGGCTGCAGATAAATCTCCTCCGCCGGACGCACGTCAATGTAAGGCCGCTCGAAAAGCCCGAGCCTGAACTTCAGACGGAGCACCCGCCTGACGCACTCATCCACCGTCTCCATGCTGACCAGGCCGTTGTCAATGAGTCCCGCAAGATTCTTCCGGTAAAGGTCATCCATCATATCCATGTCAATGCCGGCGTTTATGGCCAATGCCGCCGCTTCGTATCCGTCCTTGGCCGCCCCCTGATTCGTCAGCTGGATTACCGCATCCCAGTCGGAAACGATCATTCCGTCCCAGTTCCATTTCTTCTTGAGGATATCCGTCATGGTATATTTGTTGGCAGAAGCCGGTATGCCGCTGATATTGTTGAAGGCACTCATCACCGTGGCAGCTCCTGACTCCACTCCGGCATGGAAAGAAGGGAGATAGGTATCCCACAATGCCTGGTCGGAAATCTCCGTATAAACGTAGTCGCGACCTGCCTCGGACGCGCCATATCCCACGAAATGTTTAAGGCATGCGGCAATGCTGCCCTCCGCGGACAAATCATCGCCCTGATAGCCCTCAACAGCAGCCTTGCAGAACACTGACGCAAGATACGGATCTTCTCCGTAGCCTTCCATCACTCGTCCCCACCTGGGGTCGCGGGCAATGTCCACCATAGGAGAAAAGGTCCAATCCAATCCGCCATAGTAAGCCTCCTTGGCGGCGTCACGGCTGATTGTCCTGACAAGGTCGGGATTCCAGCTGGCCGCCTGCGCGAGCGGTACCGGAGCGATGGTGCGGTATCCATGTATCACATCATGGCCGAAAATCATCGGAATGCCCAGCCTTGTCTCCTCCATGCACCTTTTCTGCATCATGTTCCTGAGGTTCGCGTCATCGGAGAAATAAATCACGGACCCCGCCTCGGCAGGTACAGCGCCCGCCATTTCACGGAGATTGTTCTCCACGGTATTGCGGCCCAGCGTATACTGGTTAAGCTGCATTATCTTCTCTTCCAGCGTCATACGGGAAAGAAGGTCATTGACCCTTTCCTCGACGGGAGCGGAAGCGTTCTTATACAGAGGTGTTGCGTCCTTTTTTACGCGCGCGCCGGCCGGCATGGCTACGGCAGCCAGTCCGGAAAGCGCAACAATTGCCGAAAGTGTCTTATTTCTCATTGTCATAAATGTGTTTTTGTGCATTGTAATAATCGTGCATGATATACCATGCCTGTTTTCTCATTCCCTTGTCAGAGACCAGTCCCTTGCGGTTCCAACCGTCCTGATTCACAGGATGGAAGCGGAACGGCGAGCGGAAATCGAACAATATCCACGGGGAGACTCCCGCCAGGTTCGGTATCTGTCCGAACATCTCGATATTCTTCCGGTATTGGTCCGCCTGGAACTCCTCGCTCCAGGAGCTGGCCCATCCGGCATCTCCATGCTGCCCGTACTGCGCCTCACATCCGAATTCGGAGATGATGACAGGCTTGCCGGGAGCCACATTCCATCGGCATTCCGACGGACTGACAGGCCATGGTGCGTACCAGCCCATGTATTTGTTGAAAGAAACCACATCGAGGTACTCGGTGAAATCATCCTCAATCCTGAACTCGCCGTACTCTTTCTTGAAATAGACATTGTCAAAGGCGGCAGTGAAAAGGCGGGTGGAATCAATGCTCCTGGCGAATGCCAATTCCCTGCGCAGAAAGGCGTTACGAGCCGGCGACGGACGGGTCTCGTTCGCCACGCCCCAGAATCCGACGGCACAGCGGTTCTTGTCCCTGTAAAGCATTTCGGAGAACATGCGGAGCGCCTTGTCCATGGTGGCGGCATTCTCGAAATCAATGCCCTGCCATACCGGAATTTCCTGCCAGAGGATGATTCCCATCTTCTCGGCCATGCGGACAATGTACTCATTCTGAGGATAATGCGCAAGCCGTACCATATTCACACCCAGAGCCTTGGCCTCGGAAAGGAGCATGGCGGCATCTGCCTCGGAATATGCCCTTCCCATGCGCTGCGGAATCTCCTCATGGAAAGAAATGCAGCACATGAACGTCGGTTTTCCGTTGACGAGGATACGGGTTCCGTCCACATTGATGTTCCTGAAACCGATCTTCTCTGAAACGGCATCACCAGCGCCGGTCCCGCAGGCCGGGGCATAAGTCAGGGACACATCATACAGCTTGGGCGATTCCGGGCTCCAGCGCTGAAGTTTCTTCACGCGGAAGGAGAGTTCCCCGAATCCGTCCTTGTCCAGTTCCAATTTCTTCGAAACGTTCAGTTCCGGAATATTCAGCATAACGGCAGAGCCTTCAGGAACCGCGTCAGACATGCGTACATAAGCATTGATCCTGTCCGCCTCATTCTTGTCCAGCTGGACTTTATAATCCTTGATATAGGTCTCCGGCACGGAAACGAGCATCACATCGCGCGTGATTCCTCCGTAATTCCACCAGTCGAAAGACATTGCAGGAATGGCATCCGGACTACGGCGGTTATTGGTCTCGACCACCAGGAAATTGTCCCCAGCCACGACATTGCCGGTGACATCTATCTGGAACGGCGTGAATCCGCCTTCATGGGATGCAATGCGCTTACCGTTGAGGTAAACCGTGCATCGGTAGCTCACCGCACCGAAATAGAGATACAATTTCTTTCCGGACGGAACGCCGTCGGACGAGAAGTGCCGGGCATACCACACGGTACCTTCATAGTATTGGAGCTGAGGGAGTTGGCTATTGAAATCGCCTGGAACGTCAAGCCGGAGTCCGCCGTCGAACGAATACTCGAAAAACTCGTCTGCTTTCGCAGGCTTGCGGTTCTCCCAGACCTTTTTCCCGCGTCCCTGGTCGTAAAGGTCAATGATGGCGTCCCATTTGCCGTTCAACAACTGGAAATCACGTCCGTAGACATTGACCATAAGGTCGGGATTGCCGTAGGTTTCCTTGTCGCCGGCATTCAGAGGAAGAGATGCCGCACATATCAAAATGGCCGCAGCGGCCAGATTCGCAAATTTCATCTTACAATATTTCATATTTATACAATGCAAAGGTATTCTCGGAAGGAAGGCTGAATTTCACGGATCCGCCTTCATCCACGACTGTTCCGAAAGATTTTCCGTCACCTGTAACGAGAGAGAAACTGACTTTCTGCCCTTCCGTCAGCCACGTCTCGACCGCACATGTCTCCTCTTCATTTTTTTCACGCAGCACAAGCACGAATCCCGTGCGGTTCCCGGCAGAAATTGATTGGAATCCGGTCCATGACTTTCCGTCCGGTTCATCACCTATCGGCAGGATTGTGCCCTGATGAAAATCATTCATCACGCTCTTGTAGGCTTTCACGACGGACGACAGGGCAAACGCTTCTTCAGGAAGATTCGAAGCCTCCATCCAGGCAAGCGGCTGCCCAGCCATGGCAACGGCGAAAACATACGGGAATTCATACAATGCCGGTGCGAACGGGTCGCCTGCGTATTTGTCAGCGTTCCGCCATTTGTTCAGAAACTCCGTCTGGAGCCGTTCAGCAGGAACGTAACGGCTTAGCTGCCAGATGTTTCTCAATGTCCAATAAGGATAGTAGTTCTGCCAGTCGGTGTATCTGTTCTCCAAAAAGATGTTGCCGTATTCATTTAGAAAATGATAGCCTCCGCGGCGTCCGGCAGTCACATCGAGGTTGAAGACCACTTCATTGCCCGTCTCCGCCAGTACGGTATCGAAGAATTTCCGCAGGTTCGTCTCCGCTTGCTTGGTCGGAATGGAGAGGCCGTCGATCTTGAACACCTTGATTCCGTACTCATCATATAGTTTCACGACAGCATCGGCATCCTTGCGCCAGTCGGCGAAGTCATTCTGGATGCTGGGATTGAACCAAAGTCCGATTTCGATACCCAGTTCCCGGGCCTTGTCCATGACAGGCTTCAGGCCGCGAGGATATTTTTCCTGCGAAGGGGTCCAGTAGAGAGGATTGTCCCAGATATTCTTGAAAGAGCCTTTGGCGAGTGCGGAATTGGGGCTTTTGCCTTCCTGCCATCCGTCATCTATCTGGAAATGAGTCACTCCCAGACGGGCGGCCTTTTCCAGTTCGGCGATACAGAACTGTTCATTGACCTTGGAATCCTGGCTTCTGTCGCCCCAGGTATTCATCATTATCATCTCGTCACGGTCGGCATGGTGCTCACGGATATGCTTCTGGTAATTCCTAAGGGCAAGGAGCGGCGACAGTCCGCCTTCCCCGAACACGCCCGTCACGCAGGAATAAAGGCGCACCATGTCATCGCCGACGGCATCTTCATCGGAAATGCCGATCCCCGCTACGGTGAATTTCCCTGACTCGCAGATGAAATCCGCATCGGGACTGCCCAGCTGCACTGCAGAGCATGGAGCTTCCTTCAATATGAAAAAGCCGTTCTCATCGCGGGCGTCGCGGGCGAAAAGGAGATTTCCCCTGTAGCCGGTCTTGCGGTACGGTATGAATGAATGTTCCGCGACCAGATTGTTGTTCCAGTCCGTGACGTCGAAGAATTCCACCACCTTTACCTGCCAATGCATTCCTCCCGGGCAGAATCTTTCCAGATACCTGGCCTTGTTTTCCTGGCCCCGGCGCATATCCGAGACTGATTCTATATTCTTGTTGTCCGCCACATTGCCGGCCGACTGTTCTTTTCCGGCAGAGATTCCGCCGACATAATTGTCACAAGCGATGGCCGGACATCCTTCATAGACCCTGAACACCCTGCGCACACGGATATCATCCATGGAAAAAGTGACTTCCGCTTCCAGATGTTCCGGACGTATGCCGTCGGACTTCACTTCACGCACTGTCAGCTTGCCGTCAGCGGCTGCCCCGGAAGACTGTCCCACCGCCAAAGCGGGATCCACGGTATTGCTGACGAAGACGCGCCCCGTAGTCTTGTCCTTCACATAGGCATTGGTCAAATTCCCGCCGTTCCAACGGAACGCGCGTTCAATCAACGCATTGCCGACGAAAAGCGTATCGCATGAGAGACGGGCGTAGCCCTTGTCCGACGCCGGTGCATTCTTCAACAGTGTGTTCGGAAGGTTGAAGTTCTGATCCGACAGCGGCACATCAGTCCTGCCGGCGCCGGCCTCCATCATCCGCTTGAGTTCAGGCAGATGGTGCTGATAAACCCCGCGCGGAAGACAGCCGTTCTTTATGCACAGCGCCGCGGCCATGCCCACGACCTCTCCCATCATTCCGGTAGTTCTCATGACACGCACGGTTCCCAATGCCACATGGGTGCAGCTGATATCCCGTCCGGCCATGAAAAGGTTCCCGATGTTACGCGAATAAAGGCAGCGGTATGGAACCGCATAAGGATGAATCCAGTCATGCACGGTCGCGGACTTGAATTCATTGCCCGGAAATTTCCCGGCGATATAAGCCACCCAGTCCAGGCTTCTGTCAGCATAAGCGGCATCGCCCGAATGGTTCTTTAGCCAGCTCCAATTCGAATATATCACCAGCAGCCCGTAATCGCGGACTCGCTCGGCGTCTGCAATCTGGTCCCGGTTCATGCCGGTTTCCCAGGTCCACTCGCCCATCGTCACCTTCTCGCAATTCGAAGCATTGAACTCCACTCCATAGGAAAACTCAGGGAAGACGGTCTTCTGCGGGCATTTCCTGGAATACCACTGGACAGAAGCGCCCATGACCATATCATCAGATTTCACAGGCGCGGACCGTTCGCCATATTCGTCGCGAGACTCCCGGCCCATCGTCCAGTCGGCACCCGCCAGAAAACCGACAGTGCCGTCACCGGTGCAATCCGCGAAAAGCCTTCCATGCAGACGGACTTTCTCTCCGGTTTCGACATGCACAGCCGTAACAGACTCTATCTCAGAAGCTTTCGTATCCACAGCAATCACATGATAAGGAGCATACAGGTCAATGTTTTCCTCCGCATCTATAAACGCCTGCTTTTTCCAGTCCTGATAGCTCTCGGCCGGACGCGCATTGCCTTTCTCCGTATGCCCGAATTCCCGGATCATCCTTCCCAGCCCCTTATACGGTTCCATCTCCACGTAACCGCCGAGGTGCACGCGGATCTCCGAACTGTTGTTGCCGCCCAGAACCGGCCGGTCATTCACGAGAGCAACCTTCAACCCGTTCCTCGCTGCAGCCGCAGCCGCGCACATGCCGGCAATACCGCCTCCGGCAACCACGAGGTCATAATTTTTGTCAATGCTTTCGCACTTGGTACTCCTGAGCTTCTGAACGTCAGCCGGTTCCGGGACGCCGCCACGTGTAAGCAACACGGCATCGCATCTGCCGTCGAATCCCGTCATGTCATGCAGACGTATCTCCGTGCTGCCGCCTTTTACGGTCACCGCGCCGGCATACTGCCATTCCCATGAATGGCCGGTCACGCCCAAATCATTCGGAAGGGTCTTCCCTCCTACCGCCACACGGAATGCGCCCGGGCCTTTGCCCGAATGCCACGGAGAGGTCCAGTTGTATGTGCGGACCCAGACATGCCACTCCCCTTTTTTCAAGTCAATGTCCGTGCAGGCATCTTCGACAGGCACGCCCATGCCATGAGCCAGAAGATATGGCGACCCCATCTGGTCCATAAACTGCTGGTCGACTTTCCAGCCTCCTTTTTCCGCGAAGCTCTCCGCCTCGACCAGAACGTCCCGCCCTTCGCATGTGAAGACGGACAACGATACCGACAGCAATGCTGCCAAAAACAAATGAAGAAAAATTCTATTTCGCATCCGGATTCATTTTAAAATCTGTAGGTGACTGCCCGAAATGACGTTTGAAGCAGACACTGAAATACTTAGGGTTGGCAAAGCCTGTCATTGTGGATATTTCCGCGACAGTGTAGTCGGACTCCGAGAGGAGCTGGCTCGCCCGTTTCAGACGGATATCCAGGATAAATTCCTTTATGGACATTCCCGTAAGGTCATTTAGTTTCTGATAAAGACGGGTGCGGCCTATCGCCATGTCCGAAACGAAATCATCCACGCCGTACTCCTCATTTTCCAAATTCTCCTCAATGAAGCCCACTGCCTTTTTCAGCAGTTCTTCATCCACGGAAGAAATGGCGATATGAGACGGCTCAGCCACGAACTTCTTGCTGTACAGCTCTTTGAGCCTGTTCTGATTCTTTATGAAGTTCGATATCTGCTTGTGCAGGTAATCTATGTCCACCGGTTTGCTGATAAAGACATTGGCCTCGCATTCAAGCGCTTCTATTCCCGCTTTCTGGTTTTCACCGAGAGCGGAGAGGGCGATGATAGGAATATGGGAAGTCTTGATATTGGAACGGATACGACGGCAGACTTCGAATCCGTCGACCTCCGGCATCGCGAGGTCCGTTATGACCAACTGCGGCATGACCTTTTCCACCTTGGCGAGTCCGTCCCGCCCGTTGATTGCCGTATAGACATTGTAATAAGGAGAGAGCCTCTGCTCCAGATAGTTGCGCAGCTGGGCATCGTCTTCCATGACCAGGATGTCATACGTCTTCCTTTCCTTCCGGCCCGAGGTCTTCTCATTCGCGTCGAGGTCGGAAATCATGTTGTCAATCTCCGCCGCAGCATAATCATAGGCCTTTCCTTCCCCGGCCGAATCCCCGGCCGTCACATCCTTGCACGGAACGAAAGGAAGCAGCACGACAAACGATACCGTGGAATCAGTAGAACGGACAGATATGCTGCCCTTCATATCTTTCACAAGTTCCTTCACTATCGCCAGGCCCAGACCTGTATGGGTACCGAATCCGGTCTTCACCGGACCATGGTTGTTGAACGGTTCGAAAAGAGTGCCGACCTCATCTTCAGGAATGCCTTTCCCGCTGTTGGTGACCACGAACTTGATGATGTCTCCCGGCTTGCAGTCCAGCAGCACATTCAGGGTCTCTATCTGCCTGAATTTCAGCAACTGGCTGATCATGTGCTGGATACGGACCACATTCTTGCTTATGAGTTCCACATAGCTCCTGTACGGCGCATCCATCGGAATCAGGCTGTCCAGCAATAGTCTGACACTCTGACTTTTCCACCCGGAACATCGGCAGGAAACTCGTCATAACGGAACACCTTGCCGAAATCCGCGTCCCAATTCCTTCCCATATACATCACCCAGCCGTTAAGCGGGTTCTTGATGACGGACACGGTGTCCGGTGCGATGTTCACCACCTCATATTCAGGCGCGCCCATCATGACCTCTGCACGAAGAGGCAGCTCCGCGGATGAAGGGCCTGCAAGTATCTCGAATTCACCAGGTTCAATGATGAAAGATCTGGATTTCACGTCATAGAACGAGAATGCGTCAGGACCCAGAACGAAAGTCATGCGGACAGACTTGCCTGCCGGAATATAGACTTTCCCGTAGTCTTTGAGTTCCTTCACCGGTCTCGCAACTGAAGAAATCTTGTCATTGACATAAACCTGGGCGATTTCGGACGCTCCGACCCGGCCGGTATTGGCAACGGTGAACGAAACCTTCACGCTGTCGGCAGACAGCTTTTCCACATTCATGTCGGAGTACTCGAATGAAGTATAGGAAAGGCCGTAACCGAACGGATATCTCGGCGCGATGCCGCTTCTGTCATATCCTCTGTAGCCGCAGAATATCCCCTCACGATATTCAATTCTCTTGAACGGTGTATTCTGAGTCTTCACAGGAGTATTGTCATAATATGAATCGTATACCGGATTGTCAGCCCATTTGTCTTCTATGGAAATAGGGAGCTTGCCGCTTGGAGAAATCTTGCCGCTGACAATGTCAGCAACGGCTGTACCGCCTTCCTGGCCTGCATACCACGCATAGAGCACAGCTTCCACACCTTCGCTCCAGCCGTTGAAATCCACGCCTCCACCGGCATTGAGAACCACCGTGACATGAGGGTGCGCCTCCGTCAGTCGGGAAATCATTGACCTTTGCTCCCGAGGCAGTTCGAACGGCCTGTCGAAACCTTCGCCCTCGATATTGCTGTTGAACCCTCCGCAGTAGAGGACACGTCCGGCCTTGGCTACGGCAGCATTGAACGCAGATTCATTGAACATGCCGATCTTGAGTTTCGCAATCGCATCGGAGACGTTGTCGAAAAACTCGAAGCGGATCGTATAGTCCTGACCTTTCTTCACGTCGAAGAATGCCGTTCTGGAGGACAATGAATGGTTCCCCCAGTCCCCTGCGACAATTTTGTCATCGACAAACAGCCTGTAGCCATCGTCTCCGGACATCAAAAAACGAAGTTTTCCACTCTCCGGGGCAGTGTAAGTTCCCTCCCAGCGTACCGAAAAGCCATCTTCCGGAATACCCTCGGCAGGAGATTTCCTTCCCCAGTTGAAATCTACGGCAGCATCAGTCCTCACGACTGTCGGCTTGCCGTCAAATGTCTTGTTATCATAGTATTCGGCCCTGAAGCCGTTGGTTTTCCCATCCTTGGATGTCACGATGTCAGAAGAAATGTCGGCATACAGGTCATCATCCGAAAGCACCTGCACATATTTCTCGCCGAACTGCTTCTTGATACCGTCCGCCACCGTTACCGTATGGAAAGGCGTCACGAATCCACTGCCGCCGCCGGTCGTCGTCACACAAGCGTTCGGCCCCATGACCAGCACACGCTCACGCTTGCCGTAAGGAAGTTCGCCGCCCCTGTTCTCCAGCATCACGATACCTTCGCGCGCAAGTTCCAATGCCGTAGCCGCATTTTCAGGATTATCCTTTTCAATGCTTTCGTCCAGTACCGGCTTGTCAAGAAGCCCGAACCTGTCCAATGTCGACAATATGTTATAGACCTTCCTGTCAATGGTTTCCTCCGAAATGACGCCGGATTTTATGAGAGGCATGATCCTTTCTTTGGTAAGATACACGCCCTTGGGGCATTCCAGGTCAAGACCGCCGTTCACGGCTCCGGATGTGGAATATACGGAAGTCCAGTCAGACATGAGAATGCCGTCGAAGCCCCACATGTTGCGGAGGACCTCCACATTCATATAAGCATTTTCCGATGCATGAACGCCGAAAACCGGATTGTAGCTGGTCATGACGGCTCCGACATGAGCCTTTTCGACTGCTTTCCTGAATGCCGGGAAATATATTTCATGAAGTGTCCTCTCATCCACGTCGGAACTTGCATGATGGCGGCTCCATTCCTGATTGTTGGCCGCAAAATGCTTGACGGTGGCAATCACGCCTTCCGCCTGTACACCTTCTATATAATGTTCCGCGATTTCAGAGGCCAGATACGGGTCCTCGCCGAAATATTCGAAATTCCTGCCGTTCATCGGAGCCCTGTAGATGTTCACGCCAGGTCCGAGCAATATGGCCACTCCCCTGGCCTTGGCGTCTTTGCCGAGACCATGACCGAGTTTTTCTGCCAAATCCCTGTTCCATGTAGCGGCGGTAAGTATTCCGGACGGATAAAGAGTGCTGACAGTATTGTTGCGTATGCCCTGGGGGCCGTCAGCCATACGGATCTGAGGTATGCCCAACCTGTCCACGCTCCTCATGACGAAAGAAGTAACGGCACCTATATAATCACACTTTTCCTCCAGTGTCATTTTCGACACGAGTTCACGTGCCCTGGCGTTTTCCTTGTCGGGCTTTACCATATTATATACATTGTCGCTGCCGACAGCCATGTCAGAAACCAGAAAAAGAAAAAATGATAGAACAAAAGTTATTGCCTTCATAAAGATTATGTGGTTTTAAATCCGACGGCAAAAATAAGATAACGCCGGACAACCTAGGGCCACATTTATACGTAAATGGTTCGTTTTTGTACAATCCATTGTCTATCAATGACTTTAACATAGATATTTGTGTGTTCGTTTTCACAAAATCAAGAAAGGATTACGATACAGGAGGTGGATGGTCCTGATAATAGTTTGCCGATTGTATAGTCCTGAGAAGGGTTTGCAGAGTTGAACTACGGGTGGTTACATGGGGCGTGGAGCGCAACTACCTATATATTAACGCATTAACTATTTTCAGAGTTGCGGTTTTCACGACTCTGATTTCGGTTAATCATCTGATAGTATGCGATTTACATTCCACGTCAAAATGGAATCACCTGGCAATCCACTTCTCGACGGTGCGGGTCTGAGAGGAAATGTTCACGCCGACCTTGACGAGGTTCTTGCCTTCTT